>WBZY01000957.1_pt1 | contig 17678 bp, 17 predicted proteins | sample 5204191 | NCBI WGS metagenome assembly WBZY01 (sample SAMN12344363, study PRJNA552823) | activated sludge metagenome | biome: Activated sludge suspended growth; feature: Anammox Sidestream; material: Wastewater; isolation source: activated sludge from anammox sidestream of wastewater treatment...
CCTCCTCGTCGCGAACGATTGGCGCAAGGTAACGCTGTTTCTGCTCCGGCGTGCCGAAGAGCATGAGTGCCGGCCCCACCCACGCCAGTCCCATGCTGAACCCCGTGGGAGCGCGGTGGTAGGACATCTCCTCACTGAAGACAACCTGCCGCATGATCGAAGCGCTTTGCCCGCCGTGCTCCCGCGGCCACGCCATCCCAAACCAGCCCTTCTTAACCAGGCGGCGCCGGAAGTTCTGAGCGAAATCCTCGTGCTCGCGGGGCGGAGTCTCCAGCGCCTCCCATCCTTCCCAGTCAACCGGCAGCTCGGCGGCGAGGAACTCGCGCACCTCGGCGCGGAAGGCAGCTTCTTCGGGAGCGAATCGAAAATCCATCTACCTGAACCTGGAGGAAATGTGGTGGCGTAGCACTACGCCGGGAGACTACCGCGTCGCACAGTCCGAATCGCCTTCGTGCGGCCGGCAGCCATAGAGCGCGTGGTACCAGAGCTCTGAGAGCTCCCTGACCACGTGTTCGAGCTCGTCATGTTCGACACCGATAGCCCCTGTCCCGAACCAGCGGTAGGCAAACCAGTCCACCATCCCGCCAAGAGCATGGGAAGCGACCACCGGGTCAAGCGGCCGGCACTCGCCGGCTGCCAGCTCCCGCTCCAGGTTCCGCCGGATGCGATCGATGAAGCGCATCTGGATCTCGCGGTGCAACTGCTCAAACCGCGCGTCGATGGTAGCGATCTGGAACAGGTTCGCCATGATGTCGTGGTGCGCGGCCCACATCTCCAGGTAGGCGCGGTTGGCGGCCTCAATGCGCATGAACGGGTCGGTCGAGGTCGAAGAGACCCTCGCCCGCTCCATCTCCTGGCTCAGCGACCGCACCAGCTGCTCGAAGACGTCTTCCTTGTTCTTGAAGTAGTAGTAGAACGTGCCTCGCGAGACATGGCAGAGCGTCACGATGTGCTCGATGGAAGCGTCGACGTACCCGTAACGGGCGAACACCTGCCGGGCGGCCTCGAGGATGCGCTGGCGGGTGTCCAGCGTCGCTGCCGCGCGGCCTGCCCCGTTCGCCGGCAGCGTTCGCCCGCCCCTCGGAGCGCCTCTTGCCGGCGCCAATCGTTGCCTCGGTCCAGCCAATTCAGACGCTCCTGCGAATCCCTTCGCACTCAGGTGAGGTTATCACGGCAGGGTATCGCGGCCCCGGCAGGAGTGCCTTGCCGGTCGATTGTACGCCCCTGCCTGTACCTTCCCCATTACCATCAGATGCCGCAAGGCAGAGGGGCGTGCCCCGCGGGACACGCCCCCCGCGAGGGCACGTTACTTCTTGGTGGTTTCCAGGTTCATCGTCTCACCGAGACGGATGAACTTCTTCTGGGCCTCATCCCACTTCTGCATGAACATCGCTTCAATCGGGCGATGGTCATCCTTGTTGGTGATTGTCGGGAAGTAGCAGATCGTGCACTTCCAGTCTCCCTGGAAGGCGACGTTCTCGAAGGCATAGACGATCGACTCCCGGTTCAGGTTCTTCCCGGTTGCCGTGAGCAGCCTCTCGAGGTGCTCTGCCAGCTCAAAACCAACGAGATGGAAGAAGTTCGGGTTGGCGACCCCGTTTGCCTTGAGGAAATCGAGAGCCTTCTTCAGGCCGGGATTGGTGGCCGCTTCCGAGGGGTCGGGCAGGTAGCCCACCGTGATCACCCCGTCCATCGCGCCTTCTGCCAGCTTCGCCGTCGCACTGGAGACGGCCACGCCGGTGGAGACCCAGGTGACCGTCTTTCCCTGCGCCTTGACGTTCTTGAGCGCACCGGCCAGCTGGGCCGGCGTGGCGTAGGCAATGAGGACCTCGGCGCCGCCGTTGAGGAGCTTCAGAGCCTGGCTCGAAATATCGGGCGCATTCGCCTCATACGTCTCCTCGCCGACGATGGTGACCGCGCTGCCCATCGCCGTCTTCGTCCCCTCGCGCCCGGTCTTACCAAAGTCGTCGTTCTGGTAGAGGATTCCGACCTTCTTGCCCTTGAAGGAGTTCGCGACGTAGGTCCCAATCGCGCGGCCCTCAACGAGGTAGTCGGGGTTGAGCGGGCTGTAGGCCGGCCCGAATGTCGCCCACATCGGGTGACCCGACATCACGAAGTAGCTCGGCACGCCTTCGGCCTTGATGTACTGGGATACGGCTGCGGCTGTAGGCGTTCCCAGCTGCCCGAAGAGCATGAACACCTGGTCCTGCTCCACGAGCTTCTTCACCGCCGTCACCGTGTTCGTCGGGTTGTAGCCGTCATCTTCGATGAGGAACTTCACCTTCCGCCCGTTGATGCCGCCCTTCTTGTTCACGTCATCAAAGTAGGCCTGGAAGGCTACCGCGAGGTCGTAGTAGGCCGCCGCCGGGCCGGTCTTGGGGTAGTGCGAACCGATCTTGATCTCGGTATCGGTCACGCCCGTGGTGTCGCCCTTGATGCCCGCGAGTACATCCTGCGGGCTCTTCGTGGCCGCCGTGGTCGGCGAAGTTGCTCCACCACCCGTCGTGGCCGTGGCCTGTGGGGTCTCGTCCCCCGTGTCGTCGTCATCGCCGCAGGCAATCGCGGTGAATGGCAGAATCACCAGCACCGCTATCAGCCCGAGCAGCCATTTCCTTGGTCCCATTTCCTGTTCTCTTGCCCTCCTGATCTGGTAATGCAAAGCGTTGACGGCCCATTTCCAGGCGCGCCGGCCTCCATCCCTGCCCGGCCTCATCCCTGCTATTGCTTGACAGGCCAGACGTCCGCATGGTACGGATTCTGACACTGATGTCAATATCAGATCTCGCGAAGGTCCGCGGCCGGCCGCTCCCCGGAACAGGCGACTGGCAAACACCGGACACCGTCCAACAAGCACAGTAAGCACAGCGAAAGGCAGGTAGCGTTCACAATGGCACAAAGGCTCAAGGGCAAGGTTGCAGTCGTCACCGGGGCAGGTCGCGGCATCGGACGCGCCGAAGCCCTCCTGTTCGCCAAGGAAGGCGCCCGGGTGGTCGTCAACGACCCCGGCGTGAACCCCGATGGCACCGGCCACGACGACGGCCCCGCCGCCAAGGTCGTCGCCGAAATCAAGGCCGCCGGCGGCGAAGCCGTTGCCAACTTCGACACTGTCGCCACCATGGAAGGCGGCGAGAACATCGTAAAGACCGCCCTCGACTCCTTTGGACGCCTGGACATCCTCGTCAACAACGCCGGCATCCTCCGCGACCGCATGGTCTTCAACATGACCGAGGAGGAATGGGATGCCGTCATTGCCGTCCACCTCAAGGGCCATTTCACCACCACGCGCTTCGCTACCCAGGTAATGCGCCAGCAGCGCTCGGGCCGGATCATCAACACCTCGTCCGAATCGGGCCTTGGCAACATGGGGCAGGCCAACTACTCGGCTGCCAAGGAAGGCATCGTTGGCCTCACCCGCACCGTGGCCCGCGACATGGGCAAGTACGGCGTCACCTGCAATGCCATCCGGCCCCGCGCGGGCACAAGGCTCGTGCTCAGCCCCGAGATGATGGAGGCCGCGGAGCGCGCCAAGGCCGCCGGGATTTCGGGGCCGCAGCTCGATGGCATGGCCGAGCTCACCCCCGAACAGGTCGCTCCGCTCGTCGTTTACCTTTCCACCGATGACGCCGCCGGCGTCAATGGCTACGACTTCCTGGTGGGCGGCGGCTACATCAGCCTGATGTCCCAGCCCGAAGAGATCCGCACCATCTGGACCTCCGAAGGTACCTGGAGCGTCGACGAGATCGCGCGCAAGTTCCCCAACTCGCTTGGCCGCGGCCTCGTCAACCCGGCCCCCATCCCGGCTGCGCAGGGATAGCAATGGCAGCACCCGACTCCTTCGAATTCCCCATCGAACGCGGCAAGGTCCACGAGTTCGCGCTTGCCGTCACCGATGACAACCCCGTCTTTCACGACGAATCAAGCGCCCGGGCGAAGGGCTTCGCGTCTGTCCCGGCGCCGCCCACTTTCGCCATGTGTGCATCGTTCTTCCAGCCTCCGGGCTCCCAGGCCATCCCCGAAGGCCTGGACATGCGCTACGTCCTCCACGGCGAACAGGAGTTCATCTACCACCGGCCCGTGGTTGCCGGCGACAGGCTCTACGGTGCTTCGAAGGCGGAGCCCTCCTTCGCCAAGGAGGGCCGCCGCGGAGGGACCATGACCTTCTACCCGATCGCCACCGAGTACCGCGACGCCGCGGGCGAGCTCGTGCTCACCGTGCGGACCGTGACCATCGTCACCAGTGGAACTGTGCAGGAGTAGGAACTTGGCCACTGAACGCATGAAGCAGCTGGACTGGGACTCGGCCATCGAAGGCGCCGAGTCCCCCGAGATCAGGGTCGAGAAGGTGAGCCGCGTCAACTTCGTGCGCTACGCCGGGGCTTCGGGGGACTTCAATCCCATCCACTACGACGACGACTTCACCCGCGCCGCCGGGAACGAAACGGTCTTCGGCCAGGGCATGTTCACCGCGGGCGTGCTGGGCCGGCTTGTGAGCGACTGGCTCGGAGTCCAGGGCCTGCGCCGCTACCGGGTTCGCTTCACGCAGCGCCTCTGGCCCGGCGACGACATCGTCTGCAAAGGGCGCGTGGTTCGCCGCTACGAAGAGGCCGGGGAGCGAAAGGTGGATGTGCAGGTGGTTGCCCTCAACCAGAAGGGCGAGGTCCTCATCACCGGCGACGCCACCGCGGTCTGCTGATGCAAGCCGATCCCGGCGGACCCGGCAAGGCCGCCTTCAAGCAGGCCGTGGGGCGCTTCGCGTCCGGTGTGACCATCATCACCACCGCGCTCCAGGACGAAATGCACGGGATCACGGCGAGCGCGTTCACCTCGCTCTCGCTTGATCCCCTCCAGGTGCTCGTCTGCATCCGGAACGACAGCCGCCTCACGGAGATGATTGCCACCAGCGGCCACTTCGCCGTGAACATCCTTTCGTCCGAGCAACAGGACCTTTCCAACGAGTACGCCCGGCCAGGGCGTCCGCCGGCACGCGTCAACTCGCCGGGCCTTCCCTTCCGGCCCGGCGTCACCGGCGCCCCTGTTCTCGAGGACGCCCTTGCCTACGTCGAATGCGGCCTCGCCGCCGTGCACCCGGGCGGCGACCACACAATCTTCGTGGGAGATGTGCGGGCAGCGGGGCACAACGGAGAGCGTTCGCCCCTCGTCTACTGGTGCGGCTCGTACTGCCAGGTGCCGGCTGCCTCCTGAGGCCAGTTAGCCCCGGGGCAATCCCAGCCCGCGGGTGGCGATGATTCCCCGCTGGATCTCGCTGGTGCCCCCGGCAATGGTCATCGAGACCAGGTGCATGTACTCCTCGGGGAGCGCCCCGTTCAGCGGAGCGCGCCCGTCGCTCGCCCGCAACTGCCCGCCCATGCCGGCCGCATCCAGGAGGGTATTCGCGGCCCTCTGCGCGAGCTCGGTCGCGAAGAGCTTGCCCACGCTCGCTTCGTAGTTCGGAATCGCGCCCGTGCCCTGCAACCAGGCCACGCGGTAGCCAAGCCATTGCCCCACTTCGCAGGCGATGATCAGGTCCGCCAGCCTGGTGCGCGCCTGCCTGAAGCCCGGGAACGCCCCCGCCCTGGCTGCCGCAATCGCGTCATCGAGCGTTCGCCGCGTGGCAGCCGTCCCGCCAATGCTCGAACGTTCGAAGTCCAGCGTCGCCGTGGCCACATACCAGCCCCGGTTCTCCTCTCCCAGCAGGTTTTCGGAGGGAATGCGCACGTTGTCGAAGAACACCTCGTTGAACCCGTGCGCACCGGCAAGGTTGAGCAACGGCCGGATCGTGATCCCCGGTGACTTCATATCCAGCAGGAAGTAGCTGATGCCACGGTGCTTGGGCGCTTCAACGTCCGTTCGCGCGAGCAGGACGCACCAGTCCGCCAGGTGCCCGAACGATGTCCAGATCTTCTGGCCGTTCACAACGTACGAGTCGCCGTCGCGGACCGCGCGCGTTTGCAGCGAAGCCAGGTCCGAGCCGGCTCCGGGCTCGCTGAAACCCTGGCACCAGACCGTCTCGCCGGAGGTGATCCCCGGCAGAAAGCGCCTCTTCTGTTCCCCGGTCCCGAAGTGGATGATGGTTGGCCCGGCGAGGCCAATGGGGACGATGGTCAATCCCGTCGGCGCTCGCCGGTACGCATACCGTTCAGCGAAGACCGCCTGCTCCATCGGCGTCGCTTCCATGCCGCCGTACTGGCGCGGCCATGACGGCGCCAGCCAGCCCTTTTTCGCCAGCAGACGCGTGAACGTCTGCGCGGCGTCGAAGTCCGCTATCTCGGTACCCAGGGACTCTCCCACCAGCGGCGAAACCTCATCGAGCCACGCATCGATCTCCGCGCGCAATGCCTGTTGTTCCCGGGTGAGTCCGAATTCCACGCTCTCCTCCATTCCGTGCCGTAGCGCGAAGTGAAACTGACATCACTGTCAGTTCAGGACCGAGACTAGGTCCCCGCCCCCGGGCCTGTCAATGCTGCCGCGATTCACATCCCGATGGCGTCGGCTTTGGTCGTCACGTTCCTCATCAGCCGTGCCGAGGCCGCATCCACCATCACACCATCGACGGCAACCGCGCCCAGGCCCTGCCGTTCCGCCTCTTCGTAGGCGGCGATCATCTTCCGCGCCCGTTCGACCTGCTTCTCAGTGGGAGAAAACACCTCGTTTGCGATTCCCACCTGGCTCGGGTGGATGGCCCACTTCCCCGTGAAGCCGAGCACCGCCGCTCGCGTGCACTCCCTGCGGTACCCCTCTTCGTCTTTGAAGTCCGCGAACGGCCCGTCCACCGCCTCGATGCCCGCCGCCTTCGCTGCAATCACCACCTTGTTCCGGGCGTAGTGCCAGACGTCGCCGGGGTAATCCTTGCTGATGCCGCCCACCGCCTCCACCCGCACGCCCTGTGAGGCTGAGTAGTCGCCGGGCCCGAAGATCAGCGCCTCCAGCCGCGGCGTCGACCGGGCGATCGCCTCCACGTTGACCATCGCTTCCACCTCCTCGATCAGCACTTCGAGCCCGATGCGACGCTCCCGCCGGTGCTTGCGCTCGATCTGCGTGAGCAGCGTGTCCACCCAGCGCACGTCCTCGGCGCTCTTCACCTTCGGAATGATGATGATGTCCAGGACCTCGCCAGCCTCCTCCACGATGTGGATCACGTCCTCAAACGCCCATTCCGTTTCCACGTTGTTCATCCGGATGGCTCGCGTCTTCCGTCCCCAGTCGTGCGTCCGCAGCGCCGAGACGATCTTCCCCCGCGCTCCAACCTTCTCGTTGGGCGCGACTGCGTCCTCCAGGTCCAGGAAGACCAGGTCGGCACTGCTCGCGGCCGCCTTCTTCATCATTCTTTCGTTACTGCCAGGGGTAGAGAGCTCGGAACGTCGGAGGCGCATGGCTCTTGCTCCAGGAGTGCTCAACGGACTGTGCCGTTGGCGAACAGGCTTGCCACTTCGCTTTCCGAATAGCCAGCCTGGGCGAGTACCTCACGCGTGTGTTCACCGAGGAGCGGCGCGCGCCCTCGCGGACCCGCGGGGGTGACCGTCATCTTTATCGGGCTCGCCGGAACGCGGACCTTCCGGTCGATGCCCGGCTGCTCAATCTTGGGCAGCATCTTGCGGGCCGCCACGTGGGGGTCGTTGACGATATCCACGATGGAGTTGACCGGCCCGCAGGGGATACGCCCGCCCAGCGCCGCCACGATCTCCGCCCTCGTCCGCGGCGAAGTCCAGGCCGATAGCTCCGCCCTCACCCGGCGGCAGTTGCGGGCCCGGTCGGCCGCCTTTGTAAGTGTCTCGTCGGCGGCGAGGTCCGGCCGCTCCATCGCCCGGCAGAGCTCCTGCCACAGGTGGTCCAGCGGAGCACAGATCGCCACGTGGCCGTCGCTCGCAGGAAATACGTCGAACGGGCAAAGAAACGGATGCCCGTTCCCCGAAGGCTCCGTCACCTCGCCCAGGTAGGAGTGCCTGTAGACAATCTGCTCGCAAAGGGCCAGCACCGTGTCGTACATGCCGACGTCCAGGAACTGGCCCTGCCCTGTTCGCGATGCGCGAAACACCGCGGCCACGATGCCCAGCGCGGTCATCATCCCCGGCACGATATCCCCGATGGCAGGCCCGGCCCGCATCGGCAGCCCCGGTCCCTCACCCGTCATGCTCAACAGGCCTCCCATCGCCTGGGCCACCACGTCGAACGCCGGCCAGTCCACGTATGGGCTCTCGCCCGTGCGCGGGTCCCCGAAACCGCGAATGCAGGCGTACACAAGCCGCGGATTCTCCCCCGCGAGGCCTTCGTACCCCAGCCCAAGGCGCTCCATCACTCCGGCCTTGTAGTTCTCCATCAGCACATCGGCCCTATCTGCGAGACGCCGGACAATCGCGGCCCCCTCGGGCGCTTTCAGGTCGATGGCGATGCTCTTCTTGCCACGATTGATGCTCTGGAAGTAACCGCCGTAAGACCGGACCGTATCCCCCGGCGCCCGCGCGTTCTCCCGCACAGGATCGCCCGTCAGCGGCTCGACCTTGATCACGTCCGCTCCCAGGTCCCGCAGCAGCATCGTGCAGAAAGGCCCCGAAAGCATCTGCGTCAGGTCCACGACCCGGACTCCATCGAGCGCGCCGGGGGCAAGTACGTAGCTCACCGGTCACCCCAGTGGCTGCGCCGCTTCATCAACACCCGTCGCTCGCCTTCGAACACCGTGCGGCCGTCCTGGTTGAGGCCGATGTGGCGGAAATGCACCACGCCCGCATCCGGGCGGTCTGCATCGCCGACGCCCAGGACTTCTGTATAGGCATAGAGCGTGTCGCCATGGAACACGGGGGTCTTGAAGCGCACGCCGTCCATCGTGAGCTCGGCGAGCGCGTTCTCGCCCGTGTCCTGCATCGCCAGCCCGATCACCATCGCAGCCGTAATGCCACCGAAGACGATGCGGTGCTTTAGTGGTCCGCGCGCCATCCTGTCCTCGTTGAAGTGCCCCTCGGCCGTGTTCATCACGAGGTTTGTGATAAGCACGTTGTCCATCTCGGTGACAGTCTTGCCGCGCGCGTGCTCGTAGACCGCCCCGGGAACGAAGTCCTCGAAGTAGTTGTCCCGGCCGGTCAGGCTGCTCAGCTTCCGATCCATCAGCGGTCACCGATTACGCGGTCCGAGATGATGCGGAGCTGGATCTCCGAAGTCCCCTCGAAGATCTTCGTGAGCCGGGCGTCCCGCCAGTACCGCTCGATGGGCAACTCGGTGGTGTAGCCATAGCCGCCGTGAATCTGCAACGCCTCGCTTGTGACTCGCTCCGACATCTCGCTGGCGAACCACTTGGCCATGGCGGCCTCCTTGTCACAGCGGCGTCCCGAGTCTATCTCGTCGCAGACAAAGTAGTTGAGCTGGCGGGCGGCCTCGATCTCGGCGGCCATTTCCGCGAGCTTGAAGCGAATCGCCTGGAACTTCGCTATCGGCTGGCCGAACTGCACGCGTTGCTTCGCATAGGCGGTCGCGTCTTCCAGCCCGCCGCGAGCCAGCCCGATGGAACGCGCCGCCGTGTGCGCACGGGCCGTCTCCAGGAACCCCATCGCCCCCTTGAAGCCCGCGTCATCGCCACGGTCGGCGCTGAGGCGCGCCGAGAGCGGCACGCGGAAATCCTCGAATCGCAGCTCCCATGTCTTCCACCCGTGGTACCCGATCTTGTGGATGGGAGTGCCGCTGATCCCCGGTGGCAGCGTTCCCCGCTCCTTCTCGAAGAAGAACTGCGCGGTGCCCGCGTGGCGCCTCGCCGGGTCCATCTCCCCTATCCGGCACAGCACAGTCATGAAGTCGGCGCCGTCGGCGAAGGTGCACCACATCTTGTTCCCGTTGATTACCCATTCGTCGCCGTCAAGCGTCGCCTTGCACTGGACATTCGCCAGGTCCGAGCCCGCCTCCGGCTCCGAAAGCGCCACCGCGCCCAGGAACTCCCCGCGCGCCATCCGGGGCAGGTACGCCTGCCGCTGTTCCCTCGTGAACCCGCCCCCGAGACCGTTCCCCCGGGCGATGATGCTCGCCACGCTCATCCACGCCCGCGCCAGCTCCTCAGCCACAATGATGTACTCGAACGCACCGAGCCCCAGCCCCCCGTACTCCTCCGGGATGCGCATGCCGAAGTAGCCCAACCCGGCCATCTTGTCGCGAAGCGACATCGGGATGTCGCCCTTGACCCTGTCGAGCTCGTTGGCGACCGGCAGCACCTCCTTCATGGCGAACTCACGCGCCGTCGCCTGTATCATTCGGCGCTCTTCGGTCATGTAGCCCACGGTTAGCCTCCGCGCTTGATGATCAGGTTGGTGCGGTGAAAGCCGATCACCCGTTCCCCGCGCTGGTTGAACCCCTCGGTGTGCCACGTGACGATGCCGTGGTCCGGCCGGCTCCCCGATTCCCGCGTATCCGTGACCGTGCTCCGCGCGGTGAGCGTGTCGCCCGGGTACACCGCCCGCTCGTAGGAGAGCTTCTCCACGCCCAGGAACAGCCCCCCGGCCTCGCTCAGGTCCTCCACCGAAAGCCCGAACGCCGTCAGGAACACAAGCAGCGGATTCACCACCACTCCCGGGTGACCGTGCGCTCTCGCGAACTCGGCGTTGAAGTACTGGGGGTTGTAGCTCAGGGTCAGCGTGGAGAACAGGCTGTTGTCGCCTTCGTTGATGGTGCGGCCCCAGTGGTGCTCATAGACCTGGCCCACCGCGAAGTCTTCGAACTTGTGACCCTTGGGCCACTTCCTGGCCTTGCCGATGGCCTCCCCGGTCACGGGGCGCTCCTTGCCGGACCGGCAGTGGCAAGCTCCGCAACAGCCGCCATCGAATCGGCGCCCTCCAAACCCTCAATCGCCGACAGAAGGGCAGATGCCCGCACGGGCCCAATCGCCGGCTCTGCGAGGCTCCGGTACTTCTCCACCAGCCGCCGCCACTGCTGGCCCAGGTCGCTCGCCGGGATGTCCAGGTTGACGCGCTTGCGCAGCTCCCCTCCATCGCGAAGCCGGACGGTCACATCCGTTCCGCCGCCGATTGCCACGCCCTGCTCTTCCGATCGCGGGCGCACAGTCACCCGGTCCCGCAGCGCCACAAGGGCGGGGTCATGGACGGCCTCGTCGGTGAAGGCTGCCTCGCTCGACCCGCGCCCGGCCAGGGCGAGCGCCGCCGTGAAGCGAAGGCTGAACTTGCCTTCCAGCGCCGTGGCCGGCTCCGGGATGTTGCACATCGCCAGGTGGCCTGGAGGAACGAGCAGGTCCACAGCATCCACCTTTGCCGCGTCCAGACCGTTCTCCTCGCGCAGGCGAAGCACCCCCTCGATCGTCTCATGTGTCCCGTAGCAGGCGGCGTGGTACTTGAAGAGCGTGCCGCGAATCGCGTAGTCCTCGCCGAGCCCGCGGAGCGCCCGTTCCGGCGAAAGCGTGCCTGTCTGCGTAGCGCCGAATCCCTGCGCTGTCTCCAGCACGTCCGCGTTCGAAGTGAACCCCCGCGCCGCCAGCGAAGCGGCGAGAAGCCCGTTCGCAGCCGCCTTCCCGGCATGGAATGGCTTGCACATGGTCCCGAACATCGACTTCAGGCCCGCCGCCTGCGCGCCCGCGATGCCCAGCGCATTCCGCCACTGGTCCGCGTCGAGCTGCATGAGGTGCGCGCAGGCTGCAGCCGCGCCGAAGGTACCGAGCGTCCCCGTGGCGTGGAAGCCGGCCTGGTAGTGGCCGGGCATCACCAGGGCGCCAACCCGGCACTCCATCTCGAAACCGGCCACGAACGCCGCCACGAAGTCCCGGCCGGTCGCCCTGCGCTGTTCGGCCAGGGCCAGCAGCCCCGGAATCACCGGAACCGAAGGGTGCCCGCTCATCCCCAGATGCACGTCATCGAAGTCCAGCGCGTGTGAGGCCGCGCCGTTGACGAGCGCTGCCTGCGCCGTTGTCACCCGTTCGCCCGACCCAATTAGCGTCGCCTGCGGGTGCCCGCCCTGTTCGAGGGCATCAGCCCGAAGGATCCCGGCCAACGGCTCGTTGAAGCCGCCGAGGGTAACCCCCATCCAGTCGAGCAGGCACTGGCGAGCGAGGAAGACCACCTCCGGGGGGAGCTCCTCAAAGCGAATGGCGCTCACCTTCTCGGCGAGCATCCGGGTGACTTGCGGCGTTTCGGCCTGGGCGGCGGCAGGGGCAGGTTGCATGGCTGCGCCTCACGGAATTGTGAAGTACGGCGAGACTGTCGCGTGGAATGGTTTCTGTCAACTCGAGCGGTCAACTTGCCCGGCGCCGCCACCACGGGGAACAATCGATTCACATACCCCTCGTGTGCCGTACGTCCGCGGCTCACCCCTGGAGATTGCCAGCTTGACCGAAGCCATCTTCTTCAACGATGGGGAGCGCTTTGTGCCCACCGAAAGGGCCAGCAGCCCCTGGGGTCCCGATGTCCTACACGGCGGGCCACCCGCGGGCCTCCTCGCGCGCGCCATCGAGCGAGCCAGGCCCCTCCCGGGGATGATGGTCGTGCGCCTCACCGTCGACCTCTTCCGGCCCGTGCCCAAGGTGCCCCTGGAAGTCCGCACGCAGGTCGTCCGCGCGGGCCGTCGCATCCAGGTTGTCGAGGCGTCACTCATCGCCAATGGCATCGAGGTGAGCCGCGCAGCGGGACTCATGCTTCACCGCAGCGATATCCAGCTGCCCCCGAACGCCCTCATCGATGGCCCGCCACCGCACGGGCCCGCCGGGATCGCCACCACCGGGCTATCCGTGGCCGCCTTTCCTCCCCGCTGGGAAGGCTTCCACACCACTATCGAAGTCCGGCGTGTCTCCGGCGCCCCCGGTGGCGGGCCTTCCGCCGCCTGGATCCGCATCCCCTTCCCGCTCGTGGCCGGCGAGTCCATGACGCCGCTCGTGCGCGTGGCCGCCACATCGGACTTCGGCAACGGCCTGAGCCACATCCGCGCGGACGGCAACATGGGCTTCATCAACGCCGACATCACCCTCTACCTGCACCGCGAGGCCGCCGGCGAATGGATCTGTCTCGATGCTCATAGCGGCGCCCATACCTACGGCATCGGGATGATCCAGACTGCCATCCACGACGAGCGTGGCCCGGTCGGGCTGGCGGTCCAGGCCCTGCTTGCCAATGCCCATTCGGCGCCGGCACCGTCGTCGCGGATGTGATTATGACCGCCGTCATAGTCGTGCCGTGGACCGGGGAATAGCGTCGGCACACAGGGCCTCGGCCCATTCCGGGCGCTCCGCGGGACTCCACGGCCACCCGAATGGCGCCGTCACCCCTTCCGAAGGGGCGACCCGCGCAAGCGCACGGTCGCACCGGCTTCCAGACCTTGCAAGAGGCACCACCCGGCGGACGTCCCGGCGTCGGCCAAGTTCAGGGAGCACCCAGGATGGCAGACTTTCCCCTTCTCTTCAGTCCTCTGAAAGTCGGTTCGTTCACGATCCGGAACCGCATCATGAGCACGCCGCACCACACCGTCTTCACCGACCCCGATGGCCTGCCGGGCCCCCGCGAAATCGCCTACTGGGTGGGAAAGGCGAAGGGCGGTATCGGCCTCATCGGCTCGCATGTGCATGGCATTCATTACTCAACCGGCAACACGTTCGCCCAGCCGGCCGCCGTGGCGAAATTCCGCGCGGCCACTGAGGCCATCCACGAACACGGGGCCAAGTTCGTCTGCCAGCTCTGGCACCCGGGAGCCCAGGGGGGAATGCTCGCCGGCGGCTCGCCATGGGCCCCCTCTCCAGTCTCCCAGCCGGACACGTGGGCGGTTCCGCACGAAATGACAACCGCCGAAACCCGCGAGGTCATCGCCGGGTACGGGCGCGGCGCGGCCATCCTGCGCGAGGCCGGGGTCGACGGCGCCGAGATCCACGGCGCGCACGGCTACCTGATCACCCAGTTCCTTTCGCCCCTTTCAAACCAGCGCGACGACGAGTACGGGGGCGACTTCGAGCGCAGGCTCAACTTCCCCCTTCAGATCATCGAAGCCATCCGCAGCGAAGTCGGCAAGGACTGGACCGTCGGCATGCGCATCTCGGGCGACGAGATGACCGAGTACGGCTACACCTCCGAAGATTTCGCGAAGATGATTCCCTACCTGACCGCCGGTGGGCAGCTCGACTACCTGAGCGTCAGCGTTGGGAACTACAGATCGAAGGACACGATCATCGCGCCCATGTACTACCCGGGCGGTTCGTTCGTCTATCTCGCCGCCATGGCCAAGGAAGTCCTCGATATCCCCGTCGTCTGCATCGGTCGCATCAACGACCCGGTGATGGCCGAGCAGGTGTTGGAGAACCGGCAGGCCGACATCGTCGGAATGACCCGTGCCAACATCTGCGACCCCGAGCTTCCCAACAAGGCCCGTGAAGGGCGGCTCGATGAGATCCGCCACTGCCTCGGATGCAACGAGGGTTGCTGGGGTCACATCGAGAAGATGCAGGCGATCACCTGCTCCATCAATCCCGCCATCGGCCGCGAGCTCCACTGGGGCGACTTCCGCCGCACTTCCAACCCGCGCAAGCTCGTTGTGGTCGGCGGCGGTCCTGCCGGCTGCGAGGCTGCCCGCGTGGCCGCGCTCTCCGGCCACTCCGTCACGCTCTTTGAAGCAGAGCCCCAGCTCGGCGGGCAGACGGTCATCGCCGCCAGGGGCCCCGGCCGCACCGATTTTGCCGAAGTGGGACGTTACTTCAGCGTCGAGCTTAAGCGCCTCGGCGTCGATGTCCGGCTGGGGGCCCGCGCCACCGCCGCCGATGTGCTCGCCCTTAACCCCGACGACATCTTCGTGGCCACCGGCGGCCGGCCGCTCGTCCCCGACCACATCGAGGGAGTCGACAGCCCCAACGTTGTCCAGGCCTGGGACGTCCTCAACGGCGTGGCAAGCGTGGGGCAGGACGTCGTCATCCTCGACGACGAGCACCATATCCAGGGCCTCAACGTGGCGGAGTTGCTCGCCTCCCAGGGCAAGCAGGTGGAAGTCTGCACGCGCGAGCTGGAAGTCGGAAAGCACGCCGAACCCATAACGCGCACGTCGACCCTCCGCCGCGTCCACACCCTCGGCGTGAAGCTTTCCGCCACCACCTGGGCGAGGTCGATTACACCCACCTCGATCACCCTCTACAACTTCTACTCGTCGATGGAGCAGACCCGGCCCGTGGACACGGTGGTGCTCTGCTGCAACATCCTGCCCGATAACGCGCTCTACCGGGAGCTCGCCGAAAAGCACCCCGCCGTGCGCGCCATCGGCGACTGCACCGGCCCCCACCGGCTGGAGGCAGCCACCTTCGATGGGCACCTTGCCGCGCGTTCGCTTGATGCCCCGCAGGACCTGGGTGCCCTCATCAACATCCCCGGCCGGAGGGGCTGATAGTGGCCGGGCGCATCCTCGCAATCTGTGAGGGTGACGCCGGGGCGATCCACCATCGCGCCGCGGCCGCCGCCGGAATGGCGCAGAAGCACGCGGCCGAGAACGCCGCCGAGGCCGACATCCTTATAGCCGGTGCCGCATCGCCCCCGCCGGGGCGCTGGGCACGCGCCTGGCGCTCCGATCCCGGGCTCGCCGCTTACGAGGCAGCCCTCGATCTCCTTCGCGATGGCGCCTACACCCTCGTCTTCCTCGGCGACACCGCGCTCCTCCGCGAGGTTGCGGGCCGTATCTCCGTCTCGCAGGGACTGCCGGTGGTTACCTCGGCGCTCTCTCTGCGCACCCGCGATGGCCTGCCCATTGTCTCGCGCCCGGCTATCGGCGGAACACGCACGGCCAACCTGTCCATTCGCCGCTTCCCCGCGCTGGTGGTGGTGAACCCCGACGCCGACAGCGCCCCTCCGCCGGCCACTCCGGCGCCCGAGGTGCAGGCCATCGGCACGCCCCGGGAGTCACCCTTCACGCTCCTCTCCGAAGGACGTCTCACGCCGTGGGAGATGGATGTGACCGAGGCCGACGTTGTAGTGGCCGGCGGCCGCGGCGTGGGCGGGCCCGAAGGCTTCGAACGGCTCGCCGAACTTGCCTCCTTGCTCGGAGGTTCCGTGGGCGCCAGCAGAGTCGCCGTCGACCTCGGCTGGGCGCCTTATCCCCGCCAGGTCGGGCTCACCGGCAAGTCAGTCTCTCCGCGCCTCTACATCGCCTGCGGCATCTCCGGCGCCATCCATCACACACTCGGCATGCGCGACTCGTCATTCATCGTGGCCATCAACTCAGACCCCCGGGCGCCCATCTTCAAAATTGCGAACGTCTCCATCGTGGGCGACATGAACGACGTCATTCCCGCGCTCATTGCCGACCTCAAGGCACGCGCCCCTGGTATGGCCCGCGTCGCCGCCATCGCAGGAGCGCAAACGTGAACGTCGTTGTGCTCCTGCGCGTGATTGACGACCCGGAGCTCGCAGCCGGGGTCACGGGCAGCACGCTCCGGATTGACGATCCCTCTCTCGTGGCGCTGGGCATGGCGCTCGACCTCGTGCGCCGCTCCCCGGGCGCCAGGCTCACGGCCGTGGCCGCGGGCCCGGGCGAATGGGATGCCGCCCTCCGCGAAGCCGTCGCCCTTGGTGCCGACGACGTCGCCCGCGCCTGGAGTGATGAGTTCGCTCCCCTTGATATCCCCGCTTCGGCTGCTGCCCTTGCCGCGGCCATTCCCCGGGACACATCGCTGGTGATTGCCGGCGGCCCGGCCGGTGACCATGGCTCGGGCGTCCTCCCCGGCGCCGTGGCCGAGGCACTCACATTGCCTCTGCTGGCCGAGGTCACCGCGATCGAGACGGGTCCCGATGGGCTCGTGGCGCAAACGCGCGGCGATGGCGGGCGCAGGCGCCGTTTCGCTCTCCCCGCAAGGGCCGTGCTGGTCACCGCACGGATGCCCACCCCGGGGCTCGTGCCACCGCTTGCCCGGAGGCTCGCTGCGCGCAAGCGCCCGGTTGCAGCCATTCTCCCGGGTGAAACGGGCCTTCTTTCAGGCGCCTCCGAGCGAACGGCAATCCTGGAGTATGGCCCCGCTCGCCCCCTCACCCGGCACCTCCTCAAGCCCTCGGCGTCCGCAAACCCGGCTGACCGGTTGCGGCAGCTCATGTCAGGGGGCATGTCCGGGCGGGCGGGAAAGACGCTCGACTCGGGCGGCGGAAGCGGCATGGCCGGGCAACTCGCCGAGATCCTCGTCAGAGAAGGCTACCTCGCCTGAAAAGGCATGATCGCGGTCATGGTAGTGCCGCACGACGAGGTCCATAAACCTCCATTATGAGCACCTCCGCAGCATCTACCGAATACACAGGCTGGCAAGACGTCTACCGCGATAAGTGGAAGTGGGACTCCGTTCACTGGGGCACCCATTGCGTCGACTGCTATCCCGGCGACTGCCCGGTTCGCGTTTACGTGCGCAACGGCATGGTCTGGCGCGAGGAGCAGTCTGGCACTCTCCCCGTCATTGAAGAGGGCGTCCCCGACTTCAACCCCATGGGCTGCCAGAAAGGCGCCTCCTGGAGCCAGTCCCTCTACGGCCCTGACCGTGTGATGTACCCCCTGAAGCGCGCGGGTGCGCGCGGCGAAGGCAAGTGGAACCGCATCTCCTGGGACCAGGCCCTCACCGAGATCGCCGAAGTCATCATCGATTCCATCAACGAGGTTGGCTCCAGCTCCATCGTCCAGGAAGGCACGCCCGAAGGCGGCGGCTCCCAGGGCATGCGCCGCTTCCTCTCCGTCGTCGGCGGCCACTACCTCGACCTCAACGG
>WBZY01000878.1_pt1 | contig 17660 bp, 13 predicted proteins | sample 5204191 | NCBI WGS metagenome assembly WBZY01 (sample SAMN12344363, study PRJNA552823) | activated sludge metagenome | biome: Activated sludge suspended growth; feature: Anammox Sidestream; material: Wastewater; isolation source: activated sludge from anammox sidestream of wastewater treatment...
GTGGCCGTCGAGGCCGGCCCCGTCGCTGCCCATCGGCTGGCGCGACATCGACTCGACGCCGCCCGCGACGACCAGGTCCTGCTGGCCGGCCATCACGCCCAGCGCGCCGAAGTTCACCGCCTGCTGGCCGGAGCCGCAGAAGCGGTTGAGGGTGACGCCGCTCGCCGTCCTCGGGTCCCAGCCCGCCGCGAGCACGGCCATGCGCGCGATGCAGGCGCCCTGCTCGCCCACCGCGGAGACGCAGCCCGCCACGACGTCCTCGACGTCGCGCGGATCGAAGCCGTTGCGCTGGCGCAGGGCCTCGAGCGTCTGCGCGAACAGCTCCTGGGGATGGACGCCGGAAAGCGACCCCGAGTCCTTCTTGCCGCGGCCGCGCGGGGTTCGCACCGCGTCGACGATCCATGCATCGCCCATTCGAGCTCACCTCCGATTCGCAGAGCCCGCTGCCGGTCGTCCGGAAACGGGGCCGATCGTTCGGGAACGGGGTCGTCTCGCGCATTCCGCAGCGTCGGCAGCGGGTTGGCGAGACCCCGGAGCGGGCGGATGGTAGCCGCCACCTGGGCACTGCGCCGGACACGGGCCGTGCTCGCGCTGCGCGCTCGGAAGGGGCCCCAGAAAACCGTTGACGCCACGATCGGAACGTCCTAAAGACAGGCCGCCCGCGGGTCGGAAGCAGCAGCATCGGCGTCGTCAGGGTCGTTCGGGAGGGGCGTTCGCGGGGGCGTTCGCTGCGCGCCCCGCGACCCGGACGACGGGCCGACCGGGGCGCGATGCGCGTTCGTGGCTCCTTCGTGGAACTCTGCCGCGACGTGCCGGGGGACACTCCAGCGTGAGCCCGATCGAATTCCGCCGGAGGGCAGGGGCGGGCTGGCGGATCCAGCCGCGCCTTCGATTCTTGCGCCAGCGGGTCGCGGAGGTGGCCTGCGCCGCCGCGCTCGCCGCCGGCCTCGTGCTCGGCGTGCCGGGTCCGGAGCAGGTCGCCGCGCAGGCGACCTCGAGCGAAGCCGCGAAGAGCGCCCAGGAGCAGGCCTGGCGCGAGGGCACGCCCGGTCCGAAGCAGCCGATCCCGTTCAGCCACGCGCTGCACGCCGGCCAGTTCCAGCTCGACTGCCTCTACTGTCATTCCGGCACCGATCGGTCCGCCTCGGCCGGCGTGCCGTCGGTCGAGACCTGCATGGGCTGCCACGCGCAGTTCGGCCAGGACCTCGAGGGCGTCCAGATCCTGAAGCAGCACTGGGACGAGAAGCGCACGATCGAGTGGGAGCAGATCCATCGGGTGCCCGAGCACGTGCAGTTCCGGCACAACCGGCACATCGCGGCCGGCGTCGCCTGCCAGACCTGCCACGGGCCGGTCCAGGAGATGGACAAGGTGTCCATGACCGCCGACACCATCTGGTGGCCGTGGCTCTTGCCCTCGCAGAAGCTCGAGATGGGCTGGTGCGTCGACTGCCACCGCCAGAACCAGGCGTCCACGGACTGCCTGACCTGCCATTACTAGGGAGGGGGCGCCCGGGATGCCCGAGCTCGATCGACGTGAATTCCTGAAGGTCGTGGGCGCCAGCGCGGGAGCCGCCGCCACCGCCGGCTGCTCCGACCCCGTCGACAAGCTGATCCCCTATCTGGTCCAGCCCGAGGTGATCACGCCCGGGATCCCGGTCTACTACGCCTCGAGCTGCCTCGAGTGCCCGGCCGGCTGCGGCCTGCACGTGAAGACGCGCGAGGGGCGCCCGATCAAGCTCGAGGGCAACCCCGATCACCCGGTGAACCGCGGCGCCCTGTGCGCGCGCGGCCAGGTCGGTATCGGCCGCACCTACCACCCCGACCGCTTCGCCAAGCCGATGAAGCGCGGCGCCGACGGCCAGCTCGCCGCGATCGAGTGGGACGAGGCGATCGCCCTGCTCGCGGCGGAGCTCGGGAAGGCCGGCAACCGCACCTGGATGCTGGGCGGGCAGACCGGCCCGGCCGCGAGCGCCGCGATCGACCGCTGGCTCGAGGCGGTGGGCGCCGGCGGCCGCGTCGTCTACGAGCCGCTCGCGCCCGAGGCGCTGGTCGCCGCCACGAAGACGCTCTTCGGTGTCGAGAACCAGCCGGTCTTCGACCTGTCGGGCAGCGACCTCGTGGTCGACTTCGGCTCCGACTTCCTCGAGACGGGCCTCTCGCCGACCGAGCACGCCCACCAGCTCGCTTCCGCGCGCGACGTCGCCGCCGAGGGCAAGCGCAAGGCGCGTTTCGTCTACGTGGGCCCGCGCCTGTCGATGACCGGCTCGAACGCCGACGAGTGGCTGGCCGCGAAGCCGGGCACCGAGGGCCTGCTCGCGCTCGCGCTCGCCAACGTGGCCCTCGGGAGTGGCGGGGGCACCGAGGCCGCCCGCACCGCCCTCGCGCCGGTGCTCGCGCGCTTCGACGCCGCCTCGGTGGCGCAGCAGACGGGGGTCCCGGCCGACGCGATCACCCGGCTCGGCAAGGCGCTCGCGCAGGCCCAGGCGCCGGTGGCGCTGCCGCCGGGCGCCGCCCTCGCGAGCCGCCGTGCCACCGCGACCTGCGGCGCCGTGCTGCTGCTCGACTGGGCGCTCGGCGCGATCGGCGGGGCCGTCACGTGCCCCGCCGCCGACGGCCGCCGCCAGCCGAGCTACCGCGAGACGCTGGCGCTCGTCGACCTGATGAAGACCGGCAAGGTGGGCGCGCTGCTCGTCCACGGTGCCAACCCCGCGTACTCGCTGCCTCCGTCGGCGGGCTTCGTGGAGGCGCTCGCCGAGGTTCCCTTCGTCGTGAGCTTCGCCTCGATGCCCGACGAGACCAGCGCGCACGCGCACCTGATCCTGCCCGATCACACGCCGCTCGAGTCCTGGGGCGACGTCTCGCCGCGGCCGGGGGTGCGCTCGCTCGTGCAGCCCACGATCCGCCCGCTGCGCGACTCGCGGGCGCTCGTCGACACGCTGCTCGACGCCGGCCGTGCGCTCGGCGCCGAGGTCGCGGCGCGCCTCCCGGCGGGCAGCTTCCGCACGATCCTCGAAGAGACCTGGACGGCGGCGGGCGCCGACTTCCAGCAGGCGCTCGCGCGGGGCGGCGTCTTCGCCGACACGCCGCACGCGCCGGTGTCGCTGGCGGGTGACGCGCTCCAGCTCGAGGTCGCCGAGCCGCTGCTCGAAGGGAGCGGCGAGTTCGCGCTGCTCGCGGCGCCTTCGCCGCTGCTCTACGACGGCCGCGGCGCCGACCTGCCGTGGCTGCAGGAGATCGCCGATCCGGTCACCAAGGTCACCTGGACCTCGTGGGCCGAGCTCAGCAAGAAGGCTGCCGAGAGGCTGGGGGTCGCGTACGGCGACGTGATCGCCGTCGAGACCGTGGCCGGCAGCGTCGAGGTGCCGGTCTTCCCGCGCGGCGGGATCCGCGACGACGTCGTCGCGATCGCGGTCGGGCAGGGCCACACGGTGGGCCGCTGGGCGACGCGCGACGGCGAGCGGCGCGGTGTCAACGTGATCGACATCCTCCCTTCGCTCACCGACGAGTCCGGCGGGCGTGCCTGGCTGGTCGCGAAGGCGAGCGTGCGCAGGACCGGCGGGCACTTCCGCTTCGCGATCGACCAGGACAGCCAGGACCAGCGCGGGCGGCGGCTCGGGATCGCGGTGCCGCTCGCGGCGCTCGCCGGGGAGGCGCCGCCGGCGACCCCCGGCGGCCTGGCCGGCGCGACCGGCGCCCGGCAGGCGGCCGCCGTGATGGCCGCCCTCTACCACGAAGCGCCGGCGGCGGCGGCAGCCCCGGAGGCGCCGGCCGAGGGGCACGGCGCGGGCAGCGAAGGGAAGGGCGAGGGCCACGGCAACGGCCACGGCGGCGGACACGAGCACGTGCTGCTCCGGCCCTTCGACCCGTCGAAGGACTCGAGCCCCGAGGTCGCGTACCGCTGGGGCATGACGATCGACGTCGACCGCTGCGTCGGCTGCGCCGCCTGCGTGGCCGCCTGCTACGTCGAGAACAACCTTCCGATCGTCGGCGAGAACCAGGTCCGCAGCGGCCGCATCATGGGCTGGCTGCGCATCGAGCGCTGGATCGGTGACGGCTCGCTCGAGGGCGGCGAGGGCCTCGACCCGATCATCCCGGACTACGAGAACCTCCCGTCCGTGGACGTGCGCCACGTCGCGATGCTCTGCCAGCAGTGCGGGGCGGCGCCCTGCGAGCCGGTCTGCCCGGTGATCGCGACCTTCCACAACGAGGAAGGCCTCAACGGGATGATCTACAACCGCTGCATCGGCACGCGCTACTGCGCCAACAACTGCCCGTACAAGGTCCGGCGCTTCAACTGGTACGACTACCAGATCGAGAACTGGCCCGAGCCGATGCCGCTCATGCTCAACCCGGACGTGACGGTGCGTGGCCAGGGAGTCATGGAGAAGTGCACCTTCTGCGTGCAGCGCGCCGCCGCGGCGCGCCAGACCGCGAAGGACGAGAGCCGCCCGATCCGGGACGGTGAGTTCACGACCGCCTGCGCCCAGGCCTGTCCCACGCAGGCGATCACCTTCGGGAACCTGAAGGACCCGGCGAGCGCCGTGGTCCAGAAGTCGGCCGATCCGGTGCGGAGCTACCACTCTCTGCACGAGCTCAACACCCGGCCCGCGGTCACCTATCTCGCCCAGGTGACGCGCGGACCGGTCGAGGGGTAGGGGATGACGCCTCCGCCGCCGCCCGCCGCCGGCTCCGTCGCCGCCATGATCCGGCCGACGCCGCAGCACGCGGACCCGCAGACCAACCAGGACATCCTCTCGGTGTTCCTGGAGCGGCCCGGCCTCGGCTGGCTGCTGCTCCTGGGTCTGTGCCTCTCCGGTCTGGTCGCCGGCGCCGTCACCTGGATCTACCAGATCTACGTGGGGCTCGGGATCGCCGGCTACTCGCACCCGATCTTCTGGGCCGCCTACATCGTCACCTTCGTGTTCTGGGTCGGCATCGCCCACGCCGGCACGCTGATCTCGGCGATCCTCTACCTGTTCCGGGCCAAGTGGCGCAACGCCATCAACCGCTCCGCGGAGGCGATGACGATCTTCGCGGTCTTCACCGCCCAGCTCTTCCTCGGCATCCACATCGGCCGGATCTGGAAGGCCTACTTCATCCTCCCGTACCCGAACCAGCGCGCGCTCTGGGTGAACTTCAAGAGCCCGCTGCTCTGGGACACCTTCGCGATCAGCACCTACACGCTGATCTCGATCATCTTCTTCTACGTGGGCCTGCTGCCCGACCTGGCGATCGCCCGCGACCGCACCACCGGCTGGCGCCGGCTGCTCTACGGCGCGCTCTGCCTCGGCTGGCAGGGCACGGCCCGCCAGTGGAAGGCCCACACGCGGACGGTCCTGCACCTCTCGGGCCTCGCGACGCCGCTCGTGCTGTCGGTGCACTCGGTCGTGTCCTGGGACTTCGCGATGGCGCTGGTGCCCGGCTGGCACGCGACGATCTTCGCGCCCTACTTCGTGGCCGGCGCGATCTTCTCGGGCTTCGCCATGGTGCTCACGGTGATGATCCCGGTGCGCCGGATCTTCGGCCTCGAGCACCTCATCACCGACTACCACTTCGAGAACATGAGCCGCTTCCTGCTGCTGACGAGCTGCATCGTCGGCTACGCGTACGGGATCGAGTACTTCATCGCCTGGTACAGCGGCGTCGAGGCGGAGCGCACGAGCTTCTGGCTGCGTGCCTTCGGCCCGTACTGGATCTCCACCTGGATCATGATCATCTGCAACGGCGTGGTTCCCCACGTCTTCTGGTTCAAGAAGGCGCGCACCCACGTCCCGACGATCTTCGTGGTCTCGACGCTGATCAACATCGGGATGTGGTTCGAGCGTTACGTGATCATCATCACCGGCCTCTCGCGGGAGTTCAATCCGGCGGTCTGGGGCCACTACACGCCGCAGATCGCGGAGCTGCTCATCATCGCCGGGAGCTTCTCCTTCTTCAGCACGGCCTTCCTGATCTTCCTGAAGCTCTTCCCGGTGATCGCGATCTCCGAGGTGAAGGAGCTCGAGATCCACGCCCGCAGCCACGCGCACGGCGCGCAGTCGGAGGCGCACTGAGATGCCCACCCTGGTCGGGGTCTTCGACGATCCGCAGGACGTCGCCGAGACGGTGAAGCGGCTCAAGGGCCGCGGCTTCGCCAAGCTCGAGGTCTACTCGCCGGCCCCCTTCGAGGAGGTGGAGCTGGCGGTGGACCCGAAGCCGAGCCGGGTGCGCCTCTTCACCCTGGTGGGCGGCCTGCTCGGGGTCGTCACCGGCTACGCGATGACGATCTGGATGTCGCTCGACTGGCCGATCGTGATCGGCGGCAAGCCCTTCGCCGCGATCCCCACCTACACGGTGATCGCCTTCGAGCTCACCATCCTGTTCGGCGGCATCTTCACCCTGCTCGGGCTGCTGGCGGTGGGGCGCCTGCCCTCGCTGAAGCTCGATCCCGGCTACGACGCGCGCTTCTCGGGCGACGAGTTCGGCGTCGCGGTCGAGGTGCCCGAGCGCGACGTGAGCGAGGTCGACGGGCTCATGCGCGCGCACCACGCCAAGGAGGTGAGCCTTGTCCCGGCCTAGCCCCCGGTGGCGCGTCGCCCGCCTCCAGGGCGCCGTCTTCGCGGTCGTGACGCTCGTCTCCACCGGCTGCTGGGAGCAGTGGTCGGACTCCTGGTGGCCCCAGATGAAGTGGCAGCGGGCGGTGCAGGCCTTCGAGCTCCAGGGCCGGCCCGGCGACCCGGATCGGCGGCTCGGCAACCTGGTGCCGCCCGAGGGCAGCGTGCCGGTCGGCCAGCCCTTCCAGATCAGCACGGCCACGCCGGCCGAGGGTGCCGCGCTCGCGAATCCGACCGCCCCGAGCCTCGCCTCGCTCGACAACGGCAAGCAGCAGTTCACCGTCTTCTGCGCGCCCTGCCACGGCCCGGCCGGACTCGGCGACGGGCCGGTCGCGGGGCCGCCCTACGGCAAGGGGCCCTTCGTCGGCGTGCTCCCGATCGCGGGCCCGATCGGCAAGGCCCTCACCGGCGCCTTCAGCGACGGCCACCTCTACACGGTGATCGCGCAGGGGGTGCGGCGCATGCCGAGCTACCAGCGCATCCCGTCGAGCGACCGCTGGGACATCGTGAACTACATCCGTTACCTGAACGGCCAGGTGCCCGGCCCGCAGCCGGCCCAGACGGCCGCGCTCGCCGCTCCCGCCGCTCCCGCAGGACCGGCGGCCCCGGCCGCTCCCGCAGGACCGGCGGCCCAGGCCACGCCCGCAGGACCGGCGGCCCAGGCCACGCCCGCAGGACCGGCGGCCCAGGCCACGCCCGCAGGACCGGCGGCCCAGGCCACGCCCGCAGGACCGGCGGCCCAGGCCGCCTCGGCCACCCCCGGAGGTGCCCAGTGACCGCCGCCCCGCTCGTGACCGAAGAGGTGCGCCCGCGCCCGATCCCGGGCCTGTTGCTCGCGATCTGCCTCGGGCTGGTGGCGCTCGGCGTGATCGCCTTCGTGGTCGGCCTGGGCTCCGACGCCGACACCGCCTGGCGCTCCTTCCACGTGAACTACCTCTTCTTTGGCGCGCTGGCCCAGGGCGCGGTCGTGGTCGCGTGCTCCTTCACGATCGTGGGCGCGCGCTGGACGGGCCCGGTGCACCGGCTGGCCGAGGCGCTCGGCGCCTGGGTGCCGCTCACCGTGGTGCTCTTCCTGGTCTCCTGGCTCGGCCGCGAGAGCGTGTACTCGCCCTGGCTCCACGGGGCGCCGCCGGGCAAGGAGGCGTACCTGAACGCCGCCCGCCTGTTCTGGATGGACCTCGCGATCTTCGTCCTGCTGGCGGTGCTCTCGCTCGCGTACCTCTACTACTCGATCCGCCCGACGCTCGGCCCGGTCGCCGAGGGTGGCGGGTCCGGGCTCCTGCGCCGCTGGGCCGCGGGCTGGCAGGGGGAGGCCGCCGAGGTCGAGCGCTGCGGGCGCAAGACCCGCGTGCTCGCGCCGATCCTCTGCCTCTCCTACGCCCTCGGCTGGAGCTTCATCGCCTTCGACCAGGTGATGTCGCTGTCTCCCACCTGGTACTCGAACCTGTTCGGCGCCTACGTCGCCTGGGGCGGCTACCTCGCCGGAGTCGCCGCGACGGCCCTCGTGGCCGTGCTGCACATCCGTTCGCCCGGGCTCGAGGGGGAGATCACCAAGGCGCGCATGCAGGACCTCGGCAAGATGATCTTCGCCTTCTCGATCTTCTGGATGTACCTGTTCTTCTCGCAGTACCTGGTGATCTGGTACGCGAACCTGCCCGAGGAGACGCAGTTCTTCGAGGCGCGCCTCGGCAGCCAGTTCCTGGTCGACAAGTCCGGGATCAACGAGCTGTACCTGATCCAGACCTGGGGCCTCGACAAGTTCTGGGAGCGGCTCCGCGAGCCCTACGTCAAGATCAGCCTCTTCGTGTGGGCGTGCCTCTGGATCGTGCCGTTCTGGGTGCTGCTCGGGCAGCGGCCCAAGCGCACGCCGGCGATCCTCGGCTCGGTCGCGGCGATCATGCTCTTCGGGTTCTGGCTCGAGCGCAACGTGCTGGTGTGGCCCTCGCTGGTGCCCGCGGATTCGTGGTCTTGGCTGGGCTTCGTGCAGGTCGGGATCGCGGCCGGCTTCCTCGGCGCCTTCGCGCTGGTCTTCCTGCTCTTCAGCCGCCGGCTGCCCTCGCTTCCGGTGCCGAAGCGCTCGTAGCCCGCGGGGCTTCCGCAGGGCCGGGCGCTAGCTTCCGCTCGTGAGCGCCGTCGGCCTGGAGCGATCCGAAGTCCGCTTCCCGCTGCGCCCCGGACGGGGGGAGGTGGCGCTGCACGCGAGCGGGTTCCGGCACCCCGCCTCGTCCTGGACGCGTGCCGAGCGCTTCACCGCCTACCGCGACGTGACGCATCTCCAGGTCGGATCCCGCCAGCTCCGGATCGGGACCCGGCAGGGGGTGTGGATCCTGCCCCGGGCGTGGTTCGTGGAGGCCGGCGGCGCGGAGCAGCTCGTGCGCGCGCTCTGCGAGCGGATCGCGGCCGCGCCGGACGGGCGCGCGCAGCTCGCCGCGATGGCCGACGCCGAGGAGCTCCTCCACGAGCCGCGCCGCCTGCGCGTGGCGCCGGGGGTGGCCGCGCTGTGCATCGGGGTGTTCGGGCTCGGCCAGTGGCTCGGCCCGATCGTGCACCACGCGGGCTTCATGAGCCCGCTGCTCGCGGCGGACGGCGAGCCGTGGCGGCTGCTCACCGCGAACTTCCTGCACGCCGACGGGACGCACCTGACCCTCAACGTGTTCGGGCTCCTCGCGCTCGGCGCGCTCGTCGAGCGCCCGCTCGGCGCGCTGCGCACGGTGCTCGTGCTGGGGATCTCGGGGGTGGCCGCGACCGCCAGCGCCTGGCTCGCCGGCTACGACGCGCTGGTCGGCGCCTCCGGCATGGTGGCGGGGCTCGCGGGCGCGCTGCTCTGGCTCGAGCTGCGCCGCGCCGAGCTCCTGCCGGCGGGCTGGCGCATCCCGCGCCGGGCCTTCCTCGCTGCGCTCGCCGCCGACGCGCTCCTGCCGCTCGCGCTCCCGATCGTGGCAGGGGCCGCCCACGTCTCGGGCTTCCTGGCCGGCGCGCTCGCCGCCGGCCTGTGCGCGGGCCGCGGGCTGCGCCGCGAGCCCATGCGACCCGACGCGCTGCTCGCCGTCGGCCTGGTGGCCGCGATCGTGCTGGCCTCGCTCGTGAGCGCGGGACGCCTGGTGTTCGGGACCTCGGCCTGGGAGGGGCACGCCGAGCGCCTGCTCGAGGCCGAGCGGCCGCCCGCGCTGATCCTGAACGACGCCGCCTGGCTGATTGCCACCGCCGACCATCCGAGCGAGCGCGCGCTTACGGGCGCCGTCGAGCTGGCCGAGCGCGCCGTGCGAGCGACCGGCGGCCAGGACCCGAACGTCCTCGACACGCTCGCCGAGGCGCAGTGGCGCACGGGTGACGAGCGTGGCGCGCTCGACACGATCGACGAGGCGATCGCGCTCCAGCCCGAGGAGCCCTACTTCCGCGAGCAGCGCCGCCGCTTCACCGGCGAGCGCGCCGCCGCCGACCGTCCCGAGCCGCCCGAAGGCTGGCTCCCTCCCGCGGCGCCGGTTCCCGCACCCTGGGAGCATTCCGAGGAGCCGGGCGTCTCGATCTGAGCGGTCCCGCGGCGGACCCCCTCCGGATCAGCCGCCGCCGCTGAAGGAGTCGCAGTCGTCGGCGACGACGACCCGGCCGTGGTAGGCGGCCTCGACCGAGGTCTCGAGCTGCTCGTCGAACATCGGGGGCGGGCGCAGGCGGGTCAGCACGAGCAGCGGCACGCCGGCCCGCTCGGCGAGCACGCCGGCGTCGGCGGTCGCGAGGTGCAGGGCGGCCTCGCGGCGCAGCCGCTCGGCGTCGGGGTCGCCGGCCTCGATCACCGCGTCGACGGGCGCGCGGAAGAAGCCCTCGGTGGCAAGGAGCCCGGCTCCGCGGGCGAAATCCGCGACCGCCTCCGGCTCCGGCCCCGCGCCGGTCACCACCAGCGCGAGCGCGGCCGCCGGGCCCTCGGCCGGGCGCTCGAAGCGCCAGGCGAGGCTCGGGAGCGGCCGCGCGCCGGCGTCGCCGGCCCGCACCACGACGCCGTCCTCGCGCGTCTCGCTCCAGCCCGCCGTCGCCTCGACGACCTCGAGCGCTGCGCCGGCGGCCGGCAGCCCGACCTCGCGGGCGAGCGCCTCGATCGCCGGTCCCTGGGCGGCGCGCACGGCGTCGGCCAGGGCCTGCGTCCCGGGCGGGCCCACCAGCCGCAGCGGCGTGCTCCGCGCCGACAGCCAGCCGGTCAGCAGCAGGTCGTCGACGCCCAGGGTGTTCTCGGGCAGCAGGCTCGTCAGGTAGAGCGTGTCGGGCTGGGAGGTGCGGATCGCGCAGCGGCGCAAGGCCTCCGACACCCCGCGCCCGGCGTCGACCAGCGCGATGCGCGTCGCGAGGCCCACCGCGGTGACCGGCCCGAGCCGCCGCGGGTTCTCGTAGGCGCTGCCCGTCCCGACCGTCACCAGCGTCAGCGTCTCGAAGCGCCGGTCCTCGAGCCACGCCACGTCCTTCGCGAGGTCCTGGAAGCGCCAGGTCGCCCAGACCGAGAAGACGCTCGCGACCAGCGCGAGGAGGCCGAAGCCGAGGATCAGGAGCCGGGCCGTCATCCGTCGAAGACGACCGTCTTGTTGCCGTACACCAGGATGCGGTCCTCGAGGTGCCCGCGGACGGCACGCGCCAGCACCAGCTTCTCCAGATCGCGGCCCTTGCGGATCAGGTCGGAGACCGAGTCGCGGTGCGAGCAGCGCGCCACGTCCTGGTCGATGATCGGCCCCTCGTCGAGATCCGAGGTGGCGTAGTGTGCGGTCGCACCGATCAGCTTGACGCCGCGCTCGTGCGCCTGGTGGTAGGGCTTGCCGCCCATGAAGGCGGGCAGGAAGGAGTGGTGGATGTTGATGATGCGCGCGGGGTAGGCCGCGATGAACTCGGGCGAGAGCACCTGCATGTAGCGAGCGAGGACGATCAGATCGATCCCGAGCGCCTCGATGCGCGCGATCTCGCGCTGCTCCTGGGCGCGCTTGGTCCCGGCCGTGATCGGGTACACCTCGAAGGGGATCCCGAACTGCTTCGCCACCGGCTCCAGATCCGGGTGGTTGCTCACGATCAGGGGGATCTCGCAGGCGAGCTCGCCGCCGCGCTGGCGCAGCAGCAGGTCGTAGAGGCAGTGGTCGTAGCGGGAGACGAACAACGCCATCCGCTTCGGGCGCTCGGCGAGGGCGAGCCGCCAGCGCATCGTGAAGCGTTCCGCCGCCTCCCGGATCGCCGTCTCGAGCGCGGTGCGGTCGGTGTGGATCTGCGCGAGGTCGAAGCGGATGCGCTGGAAGAACATGCCGGCCACCGGGTCGGTGTGCTGATCGGCGTCCAGGATGTTGGCGCCGTGGCCGTAGAGGAGCTGCGCCAGGGCGGCCACGATCCCGCGCCGGTCCGGGCACGAGACGAGCAGGGTGGCGATCGCTTCGCGGGGCGGGCCCGGCATGGCGCGGCGCAGTCTAGCCGCTGGTTGCGGGATCGGGCCGGGGGGCGAAGAGCGTGGTACCGTGGGGCCCGACAGGGGGTCTCACTCACTCCCGAGTTCCGTCCCGGCCGACATGGGGTCGGTCGTGCGGGGCGCCCCGCGGCGGCGGGCGCGGCGACTGCCAGCACCGCGGGACCCGATGCAGAGTCTGGGCTCTGCTGGGTGTGTCCCACGCCGAGACGAGGAGGTGATTCGGTGGGAAAACGTCATGACACTACGGCGAGTGAGGTGGCGGCGTCCTGATCGCCGTACCGAATCGCTGATGCAGTCTCGGTGATTTGCTCGGGACACGACGTCCCAGCGCCACCGACCCCGGGAGCGCGGAGCCGTAGCCGCTGTGGGATCCGAGGTCCACGGACCCCGGATCTGCTCCCGGGGTTCCTGCACCGCGCAGCGAGGCGGAGCCGAGCGGAGCCCATCGGCCGCTCCCGCGCTGGCAACCAGCCCCCGGCGTATACTTGCCGCCCATGCCCGGCGTGCCTGCTCCCAACCGCGACCCGCTGACGCCCCTGACCCTCCTCGAGCGCACCGTCCGCGTCTTCCCGGAGAAGCTCGCCGTCGCCTACGGCGAGCGGCGCTGGACCTGGGCGGAGTTCGGCGCCGAGATCGCGCGCATGGCCGGTGCGCTGCGCCGCGCAGGGGTCGAGCCCGGGGATCGCGTCGCCTTCCTCGCGCCGAACGTGCCGGAGCTCCTGGCCGCGCACTTCGCCGTGCTCCAGCTCCACGCAGCGCTGGTCGCGATCAACACGCGCCTCCAGGCCGAGGAGGTCGGCTACATCCTCGAGCACTCGGGCGCGAAGGTCGTGATCGTCGACCCGGAGCTGGCTCCGGCGGTGGCGGGGATCCCGCAGCCGCTCGCCACGCGCCCCACGCTCGTCAACCTCGAGGACCCCGTGGCCGGGGTCACCGGCAGGCCGCTGGACGGCCCCACCTGGGAGGAGTTCGCCGCCGGCGCCGAGCCCGTCCCGCTCCGCAACGACCTCGACGACGAGGACCGCGTCACCTCGATCAACTACACCTCGGGCACCACCGGCCGCCCGAAGGGCGTCCTCTACACGCACCGCGGCGCCTACCTGAACGCGCTCGGCGAGATCATCGTCCACGGCCTCGACCGCGACTCGGTGTACCTGTGGACGCTGCCGCTCTTCCACTGCAACGGCTGGTGCTTCCCCTGGGCGGTGACGGCGGCGGGCGGCACCCACGTGATGCTGCGCCGGGTCGACCCGCCCGAGGTGCTGCGCCGGATCCGCGCGCACGGCGTCACCCACTTCAACGGCGCGCCGACCGTCCTGCTGATGCTCGCCGAGCACCCCGATGCCAAGGGCGTGCGCTTCGACCCGCCGGTCCGCGTCGCGACGGGCGGCGCGCCGCCCTCGCCGACCCTTCTCGCCCGCATGGAGGCGCTCGGCGTCCGCGTGATCCACCTCTACGGCCTCACCGAGACCTACGGCCCCCACGTCTACTGCCAGATCCAGCCCGCCTGGGAGGGGCTCGACGTCGAGGCGAAGGCGCGCGTGATGTCCCGGCAGGGCGTGCCGTATCACGTGGCGACGCACCTCCGGGTCGTCGACGAGCAGATGCAGGACGTCCCCGCCGACGCCGCCACGCTCGGCGAGGTGGTGATGCGCGGGAACAACGTGATGAAGGGCTACTACCGCGATCCGGAGGCGACCGAGAGGGCCTTCGCCGGCGGCTGGTTCCACTCGGGCGACATCGGCGTCGTCCACCCCGACGGGTACGTCGAGCTGCGCGACCGCAAGAAGGACATCATCATCTCGGGCGGCGAGAACATCTCGACGATCGAGGTCGAGCACACGATCGTGAAGCACCCGGCGGTGCTCGAGTGCGCGGTCGTCGCGATGCCGCACGAGAAGTGGGGCGAGGTGCCGAAGCCCTTCGTCACGCTGCGTCCCGGCGCGAGCGCCAGCGCGGAGGAGATCGCCGCCTTCTGCCGCGAGCGCCTCGCGCACTTCAAGTGCCCGAAGGCCGTCGAGTTCGGGGATCTGCCCAAGACCTCGACCGGCAAGATCCAGAAGTTCCGGCTGCGCGAGAAGGAATGGGCCGGCCGCGAGGGGCGCATCTACGGCGGCAAGGGCTGAGCGGGCCGGGCCTCGATGGCCGGCCGGCGGGGAAGCGCTAGAACCGGGTTCGGCGGCTGCCCTGATGGACGAAGGCGAGCTCACGGTCTGGACCCTCGGGCACTCGTCCCGGACCCTCGACGAGTTCCTCGAGCTGCTCCGCGCCAACGGGATCGAGGCGATCGCCGACGTGCGGCGATATGCGGCCTCGCGCAAGCACCCGCACTTCGCGGGCGAAGCGCTCCGCGGCGCCCTCGCGGAGATCGCAGTGGAGTATCTGCCGCTGCCGGAGCTCGGCGGCCGGAGGCGCCCGCGCCCGGACTCGCACAACACCGCCTGGCGCAACGAGTCGTTCCGGGGCTATGCGGACTACATGGAGACCGACGCCTTCCGCGCGGGCCTCGCGCGCCTGCTCGAGCTGGCCGGCCGCCGGCGGACCGCCGTCCTGTGCGCGGAGGCGGTCTGGTGGCGCTGCCATCGCTCGCTGATCGCCGACGCCCTGAAGGCGCGCGGCGTTGGCGTTCGACACATCCTCGGCGGGAAGCGGACCGAGTCCCACCCCTACACCTCCGCAGCACGTCTGGAGGACGGCCGGTTGTCGTATTCCGCATGACGGGGAGGCCGGCCGCCATGAAGGACGAGGTCCCTCCACATGCTGCCTCGCTCATCGCTGCCACAGCTCGGCAGCGCTCGCGTCGGCCGCGGCGTCGCTGACGAGCCGGGGCGGGAGTGCGGCGGCGGCAGCGGCGAAGGCGGCGGCAGCGGCGTCGGTCCGGCCCGCGACGTAGAGGGCGCCGGCGCGCTGGAGGAAGGCGCCGCCGGCTCCGGCGCGCGCGGCGTCGACCGGCAGCGCCGGCCAGAGGGGATCGCCCGCAGCCGCCGCGGCGCGCAGCGACTCCGCGAAGCGGACCCAGGCGAGCCCGACGAGCGGGTCGACCTTGCCGCGCCGGCCCCCCGCGTGGCCGCGCGTGGCGAGCGCCTCGAGCACGGGGCGGTCGTCGCTGTTGCGCGGCACGCCGGCGAGAACGGGGGCGAGCGCGGCGAGGGGACCCACGTAGAGCGCCCAGGGGCCGAGCGGGTCGGCGATCCAGCGGTCGCGCTCGCCGCGCCGGCCGAGGGCGGCGGCAGCGGCCGACACCGCCGCCGGGTCGGGCGGCGCTCCGGCGAAGCCGACCAGCGCGACGATCGGGAAGCTCCCGAAGAAGTCGCCGCGGAAGACCGCGCTGGCCGGGAACGCGTCGAGGAAGGTCGCGGCGATCGTCTGCAGCTCGGGGAGCGAGAGCTGGTAGAGCGGGAGCCACTGGCAGAACACGCCCTGCGGGCCGAGCCGTGCGCGCACCGCGCCGAAGTGCTCGCGGGCATAGAGCGCACCGGCCCCTGCGTGCCAGGGTACGAACAGGTCGCCGATCACGACGTCGAAACGCTCCTGGGTGTTGCGCAGGAAGTTGCGGGCGTCGTCGAGCACGACGGTGGTTCGCGGATCGGTGTAGACGCCGCGATTCGCGTCCGCGAACCAGCGTGAGCCGGTGCGGGCGACGGCGGGGATCCGCTCGACCAGCGCCAGCGAGCCGATCGGGTGCGCGAGCGCCGCCCCCGCGCTGATCCCGGTGGCCGAGCCGGCGTGTGCCACGCTGCGTGCGCCGGGCGCCAGGAGCAGCGCGAGATGCGCCTGCCGCTCGTGGTGGACGCGCTCGGCGGTGCCGCCGAGGGCGTAGTGGCCGTCGACCCGGATCAGCCGCTCGCCGTCCCGCTCGATCACGGCGACGACCCCGGCCGCACCGGTCTCGGCCGCGCGCACGCGCTCGCCCGGCGCCGTCGCGGTGAGCGGCACGGCCGCCGGCGAGGCGAGCCCGGCGACGGCGAGCGCGCCCGCTGCGAGGCCGGCGGCCCGCGCGCCCCAGCGCCCCCGGGCGGGATCGGGAAGCGCGAGGGCTGCCAGCGCCCAGGCCGCGGCGATCGGCAGGAAGGCGAGCCAGGGCCCGAGCGCGGGCAGGAGCACCCAGGGCGCCAGGAGGGCGCCGGCGATGGCGCCGAGCGTATTGGCGGCAGCGAGGCGGCCGAGGAGCGTGCCGGGCGCGGTGCCGGCCGGCGCGCCGCGGGCGGCCTCGACGAGCAGCAGCGGGTACACCGCGGAGCCGGCCAGCAGGAGCGGCCCGGCGCTGGCCGCGACGGTGGCGAGCGCGGCGGCCAGGTACGGGAGCCCCGGCGCGCCGGCGCCGACGTAGCCGAGCCCGCCGGTCGCCCGTGCGAGCCAGGCGGGGAAGGCGGCGGTCGCGAGCGCGGCCAGGGCGAGCGCCGCGCCGAGCGCGGCGCGCACCTCCCCCCCGGTCCGCCGCGCCAGCCAGGCGGCGGCCGCGCTGGCCAGGGTGATCGCGAGCAGCACGGCGACGAGCACGGCGCCGAAGGCGAAGCTCGACTGGTTCAGGACCTGCGCGAAGGCCTGCACGAGCAGCACCTGCGCGGCGAAGGGAGCCAGGCCCGAGAGCAGCGCGAGCGCGAGCGCGGCGCCCGGCGCGAGGGCGCCGCCGGGCCCGCTCGCGGTCGCGGCCCGGCGCTGCCGCTTGCGCGGCGCCGCCTCGACCTCGCTCGCGCCGCCCCGGCCGGCGCCCGCGCGGCGCGCCATCGCGAGCGCGCCGCCGCCCGCGGCGAGCAGCGCCGTGATCGCCAGGGCATAGGTGGCGCGGACCCCGATCGCGCCCGGCAGCCAGAAGGCCGCCAGCGCGGTGCCGGCGGCGGCCCCGAGCGTGTTGCCCGCGTAGAGCGCCGTCGCGCGCGCCCCGAGGCGGGACAGGGCCGGAGCCGCGGCAGCACCGATCGCCGGGAAGGTGGCGCCGAAGCAGGACGCGGCGGGCAGCGTGGCGGCGAGCGCCACCGCGAAGCGCGCGGCCGTGAGCGCCGCGGGCGCCGTGCGCAGCGCGTCGTAGGCCGGCGCGAGCGCGAGCTCGCCGAGCCGCAGGAGCAGCGGGACGCCCGCTGCCGCCAGCGCTGCCGAGAGCTCGAGCCGGCCATACACCGCGAGCGGAACGCGCCAGCCGGGCGCCCGGCGCGCTGCCCACCCGGCTCCGAGCGCGTGCCCGGCGAAGAACGCGACCAGCGTCGCCGAGGCGGCCGGCGCCGTCGCGCCGAGCAGGAGACCGAGCCAGCGCATCCAGATCGTCTCGACCGCCACCGCGCCGAGGCCGGAGAGCAGGTAGAGCAGGAGGAGACGCCGCAAGGGCCCTCAGCGCCCGCGCGCCCGGACACCGACCCCGATCTGCCGCAGGAGCCCGGCTGCGATCGTGCTCAGCACCGGCCGGCCTCGGCGAGCGCGCGCTCGACGAGCGCGACGTCCGCCGGCACGTCCACCGGGACGCTCCGCCAGCCTTCGATCACCGCGACGCGGATCGCATGGCCGTGCTCGAGCGCGCGCAGCTGCTCGAGTGCCTCGATGCGCTCGAGGGGGGTCTGCGCGAGGCGCACGAACTCGAGCAGGAAGGGCCGCCGATAGGCGTAGAGGCCGACGTGCTGGAGCCAGGGGGTGCCGGACGCGCCGCC
>WBZY01000962.1_pt1 | contig 17627 bp, 10 predicted proteins | sample 5204191 | NCBI WGS metagenome assembly WBZY01 (sample SAMN12344363, study PRJNA552823) | activated sludge metagenome | biome: Activated sludge suspended growth; feature: Anammox Sidestream; material: Wastewater; isolation source: activated sludge from anammox sidestream of wastewater treatment...
CCTTCGACCCGGCGGTGGATGCGGCCGGGGTGTACACCTACACGTTGGCCGCGGTGGCGCCCTGCACCGGTGATGTGAGCACCGTGACGGTCACGCTGACCTCCACGCCGGATGCCGGTGTCGACGGTGCGATCACCGTCTGCGACCAAGGCGCCGCCGTGGGGCTCTTCGCGCAGCTCGGCGGCACACCCGACGCCGGCGGCACCTGGACCGATCCGGGCGGCAACGCGCACAGCGGGACCTTCGACCCGGCCGTCGATGCGGCGGGGGTGTACACCTACACGCTGGCCGCCGTGGCGCCCTGCACCGGTGATGTGAGCACCGTGACCGTGACGATCACCAGTACACCCGACGCTGGTGTGGATGGCGCGATCACCGTCTGCGACCAAGGCGCCGCCGTGGGTCTCTTCGCGCAGCTCGGCGGCACACCCGATGCCGGTGGCACCTGGACCGATCCGGGCGGCAACGCCCACAGCGGGACCTTCGACCCGGCGGTGGATGTGGCCGGGGTGTACACCTACACGCTGGCCGCCGTGGCACCCTGCACCGGTGATGTGAGCACCGTGACCGTGACGATCACCAGTACACCCGACGCCGGTGTGGATGGCGCGATCACCGTCTGCGATCAAGGCGCCGCCGTGGGGCTCTTCGCGCAGCTCGGCGGCACACCCGATGCCGGTGGCACCTGGACCGATCCGCTCGGCAACGCGCACAGCGGGACCTTCGACCCGGCCGTCGATGCTGCGGGTGTGTACACCTACACCCTGATGGCCGTAGCACCGTGCCAATCGGTCAGCAGCACGGTGCAGGTCAACTTGGAGGTTGCACCGGATGCGGGCTCCAGCGGTACGCTTACGCTGTGTGCCGGTGCGGCGCCGGAGCTGTTGTTCGATCAATTGGGTGGAACACCGGCATCGACCGGTACTTGGACGGACCCCAACGGCCAGATCTTCGGGGGGCTGTTCGATCCCGGATCGCACCCGGCCGGCACATACACATACACGGTCGCGGGTGTGGTCTGTCCATCGGTAACCGCCACCGTGCAGGTCACGGTGATCCAAGGGCCGGATGCCGGTGGTGACAGCACGCTCGCGATGTGTTCCACGGGATCCCCGACCGACCTCTTCCTTGCATTGGGCGGCACGCCGGATACGGGAGGCACCTGGACCGATCCGAACGGCACCTCGACCACCAGCGCCTTCGACCCCGGCACTGATCCCCCTGGGGCCTACACCTATACCGTGGGCGGCAACGGGCAATGCCCGGATGACATCGCCACGGTGGTCGTCGTCGTCCAACAGGCCGTTTCCGCGGGCACAGCCGGCACTTTAAGCTCGTGTTCCAATGGACCGGTGGTCAACCTGCTCGCTCAGCTGGGCGGCACACCGCAGTCCGGAGGAAGCTGGACCGGACCCAACGGCCTCCCTGTTGGCGCTCTATTCGACCCCTCGACCGGCACCTCCGGCACGTACACCTACCTCGTGAACGGGACACTGCCCTGCCCGGATGCGACCGCCACCGTTCTGGTGACCGTGACCGAAGCCCCACAGGCCGGGCAGGACACGGCGGTGACCCTGTGTTCCGCCGATGCCGTTCAGAGCCCGCTCGCACTGCTCGGCGGCACGCCCGACGCCGGCGGCATCTGGACAACGCCGGGTGGCGGGTCCCTGGGCGCGCTGCTCGATCCCGCCTCAGCGACCAGCGGCCCGTACCAATATGTGGTGGGCGGCACGGCGCCTTGTGCCAACGACACGGCGGTGCTCATGATCGCGGTACAACCAGCCCCCGATGCGGGTACCGATGCCCAGGTGAGCGCCTGTGCCGATGCCGGACCCATTGACCTGGCCGCCCTGTTGGGACCATCCGCCGATCCCGGGGGGATCTGGACCTCGCCCGGCGGGCAGGCCATCGGGCCGGTCCTCGACCCGGCGACCGCGACGAGCGGGGCCTACACCTACACCGTGGCCGGCATCGCCCCGTGCGCGGATGCCGTGGCCACGGTGCAAGTGACCATCATCCCCGTGCCATCACCGCAGGTGTTCGTGGACATGAGCGACGGTTGCACGCCCGCCCTGGTGAACCTGAGCACCGACCATCAGGGCGCGGCCACCTATCTGTGGGACCTCGGCAACGGCACGACGGCGGATAGTGCGATGGTCCAGGGGGTGGTGTACGATGTACCCGGCACCTACACGATCACGCTCACGGTGGATGCAGGCAATGGATGCACCGCCACCGTGGTGCTCCAGGATGCGGTGACCGTGTACGAACGGCCGGAGGCCGCCTTCACGATGATGCCGACCGCGGTGAGCACCCTGGACCCGTCGGTGTACTTCAACAACACCAGCACCGGGGCCGTGTCATACCTGTGGGACTTCGGTGGCCTGGGGAGTTCCACGGCCACGGATCCCGTGTTCGACTTCCCGGACGCCCTGGAGGGCGAGTACCTGGTGTGCCTGATCGCCATGGCCTCGCCCACCTGCATGGACACCGCATGCCTGCCGGTGGCCGTGTCGCCCGAGCTGGTGGTGAACGTGCCGAACGCCTTCACCCCCGACGGAGACCTCGTGAACGACGTGTTCCGTCCGGTGACCGTCGGCGTGGACCCGGAGCAGTACCTGTTCCGCATCACCGACCGCTGGGGCCAGGAGCTTTACAGCACGGGCGATCCGGAGGCCGGGTGGGACGGCCGCTCCCCGGGTGGGGAGGAGGTGCCGGTGGGTGTTTACATCTGGCAGTTGGAAGCCAAGGGAAGCAGCACGCCCGCGCGTATCGAGCGCATGGGCCACGTGACCTTGGTGCGATAGGCCACCGGCTATCTTTGGGCCTCAACCTGCACGGTGCCGGAGCGGCTGGTCATCATACCCACTTACGACGAACGCGAGAACATCCGGGACATCCTGGACGCCGTGCTCGCCTTGTCGCCGCCTTTCCATGTGCTGGTGGTGGACGACAACAGCCCGGACGGGACGGCCGCGTTGGTCAAGGAGCATCGGGCGAAGGACCCCGAGCGCATCCATCTGCTCGAAAGGAGCGGGAAGCAGGGCCTGGGCACCGCCTACATCGCCGGGTTCAAGTGGGCTTTGGCGCAGGGGTACCAACATGTCTTTGAAATGGACGCCGACTTCAGCCACGACCCGAACGACCTGCCCAGGCTGCATGCCTCATGTGCCGAAGGCGGGGCCGACATGAGCGTGGGGTCGCGCTACGTGAAAGGCGGCCGTGTGCGGGACTGGAGCTGGGACCGCGTGTTGATGAGCACCATGGCCTCCATGTACGTGCGGGCCGTGCTCTGGCTGGGCGTGCGGGACACCACGGCGGGCTTCGTGTGCTACACGCGGCGCGTGCTGGAGGCGCTGCCCCTGGACGAGATCCGGTTCGTGGGGTATGCCTTCCAGATCGAGATGAAATACCGGGTGAAGCGGCTGGGCTTCCGCATCGCCGAGGTGCCCATCACCTTCCGCGACCGGACCAAGGGGAAGAGCAAGATGAGCATGGGCATCTTCAACGAAGCCTTCTTCGGCGTGCTGCAGATGCGGCGCCGCATACCATGAGCGGCATCACCCTGATCCGGGGGGCCCTGGTCGTGAACGAGGGCCGCATGGCGGAGGCCGACGTGCTGCTGCGCGACGGGCGCATCGACCGGATCGCATCCGAGGGCATCGGTGCCGCCAAGGGCGCCGTGGAGGTGGATGCCGACGGTCTCTGGCTGCTGCCCGGCGTTATCGACGACCAGGTGCATTTCCGCGAGCCCGGGCTCACGCACAAGGACGACATCGCCCACGGCTCTGCGGCCGCCGTGGCCGGCGGCGTCACCAGCTTCATGGAGATGCCCAACACCCGACCGCAGACCCTGAGCCAGGACCTGCTGGAGGAGAAGTACCGGATGGGCGCGGCGCGCTCGCTGGCCAACTACTCCTTCTACATGGGCGTGGGCAGCCACAACCTGGACGAAGTGCTGCGCACCGATCCACGAAGGGTGTGCGGGCTCAAGGCCTTCCTGGGCAGCAGCACCGGCGACATGGTGATCACCGACGAGCGCGTGCTGGATGCGCTGTTCCGACAGGCCCACATGCTGCTGGCGGTGCATGCGGAGGACGACCCCACCATCGAGGCCGCGCTCGGGAAGGCCCTGGCGCGGTACGGGCCGGACATCCCCATCACCGAGCATCCCTTCATCCGCAGTGCCGAGGCCTGTTACCGTTGCAGCAGCGCCGCCGTGGAACGTGCACGGGCGTTCGGCACACGGTTGCATGTGCTGCACATCAGCACCGCGCGCGAGCTCGCCCTCTTCGACCCCGGTCCCCTGGAGAACAAGCGCATCACGGCCGAAGCCTGTGTGCACCACCTGTGGTTCGATGATGCGGCGTACCGCACCCTGGGCCCCCTGGTGAAGTGGAACCCCGCGATCAAGACCGCGGCCGACCGCGATGCCGTCCGTGCCGCCGTGCGCGAGGGGCGCATCGACGTGGTGGCCACCGACCATGCGCCGCACACCCTGGAGGAGAAGGCGATGCCCTACGGCCAGTGCCCCAGCGGTGGTCCGTTGGTGCAGCACAGCCTGGTGGCCATGCTGGAGCTGGCACGACAGGGCGTGTTCACGGTGACCGAGGTGGTGGAGAAGCTCTGCCACGCGCCCGCGCGCCTGTTCAACATCCACGGAAGGGGGTACGTACGGGAGGGCCATGCGGCCGACCTGGTGCTCGTGGACCCCGAGGCGCCGTGGACGGTGGAGCGCGCCGGGCTGGTGTACAAATGCGGCTGGTCGCCCTTCGAGGGCCAGCGATTCCACGCGCGGGTCTTGCGCACCTGGGTGAACGGCCATGCGGCCTTCGCCGATGGCCGCGTACGGCACGAGGTCCGTGGAGAACGCCTTCTTTTCGACCGATGAGCAGGCAGCGCATCCGGTGCAGCCGCCTGTTCCGCGGTCCCTCCCGCACCCTGGCCCTGGTCCTGGCCCTGGCCGGCTGTGCACCGGAAGGGCCGCCTGCGGACGTGCTTCCCCGCGAACGATTCGTGCAGGTGCTGGCCGAAGCGCAGCTCATCGAGGCACGCATCAACCGGGAAGGGGCCGTGGAGCACCGGAGCAACGAAAAGGTGGATGCCTACTACGCAAGGCTGTACGAACGCGAAGGCATCACCGAGGCGGACTTCCGGAGGAGCTTCGACCACTACGCACAGGACCCCGCGGTGCTCAAGGACATATACAGCGATGTGATCGCCACGCTGAGCCGGCGGAAGGACGAAGCCATGAACGCCCGGCCGGACAGCCTCAGTGCAGCTTCGCATCCATGAGGGACACCGTGTAGCGGACGGCCTCTTCGGCGCTTCGCCAGGGGCGTTCTGACCGGGCCCTCAGCTTGCTGTCGTCGAAGCGTCGCATGCGCAGGGCGGTGCGTGCAGTGTCCCGGGTCACCAGGGGGCGCGCGCCGAAGAGCAGGGTGCGCAGCCTTTCGGCACGCCAGGCCAGTTCCAGCATCCACGGCCGGATGCGGGCCGAGGGTGCGGGCCGCCCGAAGGCGGTGCAGAAGAGCGCGAACAGCCTTTGGTAGCTGATGGCCTCCCCGGCGGCCAGGTAGCGCTCCCCGTTCCCGGGCGTCTTGAGCAGGTCCACACAGGCCCTGGCCACGTCGCGCACGTCCACCACGCTGGTGCTTCCAGGCGGGTACCATCGTGTACCCTTGCGCAGCCGGTCCGCGATGGTCCTGCTGCTGCGTCCGGGCAGGCCGGGGCCGATGATCAGGGCGGGGTTCACGATCACGGCATCGAGCCCCTCGGCCACCCCGCGCTGCACCTCCAGTTCCGCCGCATGCTTGCTCACCGCATACGCCGACCGTTCCTCCTCCTCCACCCACGGGCTCTCCTCGTTCACGGGCTCCCCGTTCCGTGCCGTGCCCAGCGCCGCGATGCTGCTCACGTGGCACAGGCGCTCCACGCCGGCCTCCAGCGCGGCGTTCACCACGTTGGCGGTGCCCGTGATGTTGACCTCGAGCAGGTCCTGTTCGTCGCGCGGGTCGAAGCTCACCGTCGCCGCACAATGCACCACCTGGCGGACGCCCGCCATGGCCTCGGCGAGCGACACCGGGTCGAGGACATCCCCTTCGCACCAGGCCACGCGCGCCAGCAGGGCCTCGCCATCGTTCTCGCGCCGCAGCAGCATCTCGGTGAATCGCCTGTCGCTGCCGGCGCGGGCCAGGGCGCGCACGGTGTGCCCCGCTCGGCACAGGGCCAGCACCACGTGCCCCCCCACGATGCCCGTCGCCCCGGTCACCAGCCGCATGGGCGCAAGTTAGCCGCCGCCGCGCCCCGGCTATCTTTGGCGCCTTCCGCCATGGCCAAGGACTTTCTGCACGAACTGCGCTGGCGGGGCCTGCTGCACGAGGCCACCCCCGGGGTGGAGGAACTGCTCGCCCGGGGCCCGGTCAAGGGATACATCGGCTTCGACCCCACCGCCGACAGCCTGCACGTGGGCAACCTGGTGCAGATCATGCTGCTGACCCACTTCCAGCGTTGCGGGCACATCCCCATCGCCCTGGTGGGCGGAGCCACCGGCATGGTGGGCGACCCCAGCGGCAAGAAGTCCGAAAGACAGCTGCAGGACGAGGACAGCCTGCGCCACAACGTGGCCTGCATCCGGGCCCAGCTGGCCCGCTTCATCGACCTCGACGGTGGCGGGGCGATGCTCGTCAACAACCACGATTGGTTCAAGGACATCGGCTTCCTGGCCTTCATCCGAGACGTGGGCAAGCACATCACGGTGAACTACATGATGGCCAAGGACTCGGTGAAGAACCGGTTGGAGACGGGCATCAGCTTCACGGAGTTCAGCTATCAGTTGGTGCAGGGGTATGATTTCGTGCACCTGCACCGCACGCTGGGGGTGAGGTTGCAGATGGGCGGCAGCGACCAGTGGGGCAACATCACCACGGGCACGGAGCTCATCCGTCGCATGGATGGTGGCGAGGCGCACGCGATCACCAGTCCGCTGCTCACCAAGGCGGATGGGACCAAGTTCGGCAAGAGCGAGGGCGGCAACATCTGGCTTGATGCCAGGCGCACCAGCCCCTATCGCTTCTACCAGTTCTGGTTGAACACCAGCGACGCGGATGCCGAACGTGCCGTCCGCATCTTCACCACGTGGGAACAGGCGGAGGTGGAGGCGCGCATCGCCGAACACGCCAAGGCGCCGCACCTGCGGACCTTGCAGAAAGCACTCGCCGAGGACATCACGCGCAGGCTGCACGGGGAGGAGGAGGTCCGGGAAGCCGTCCGTGCCTCCGAGTTCCTGTTCAAGCCGTGGACGGTGGACCAGTTGCGGGCCTATCCTTTGAAGTTCTGGCAGACCCTGGAGGAGTGCATCCCGGGGTACACCACCGTGGCCGACCCCTCTGAGGTGAAAGAAGGAGAGCTCCAAGGTGTGTCGCTCAAACAGATCGAGGACAGCATTTCGGTGCAGAAGCTGCTGGCCCGGACCGGTTTTCTCGCATCCTTCAGCGAAGCCAGGCGCGCCATCAGGGAGGGATCCATCGCCGTGAACGGCGTGAAGGTCACCGATGAGCAGCAACTTCTGGGCGGTCAGGACCTGATCGGGGGCAAGTACCTGCTGCTCCAGCGCGGGAAGAAGAGCTACTTCCTGGTGAAAGTGGGAGAGGTGTAGGGGGTAGGGCGGAAGTCTCAAGCCTCAAGCCTCAAGCCACCGGCTTCCGGCCTCCAGCTTCCAGCTTCCAGCTTCCAGCCACCGGCTTCCGGCCGCCAGCTTCCAGCCACTGGCAATCGGCTTTCAGCCTTCAGCTTTCAACTTTCAGCTTTCAACTTTCGGCGTTGGCCTCCAGCCACCGGCAATCGGCTTTTGGCTTTCGTCCCTCGGGGTGCCGGGCTGCCGCCACTTGCGCCCCCGCTCCCGCCACCTGCTCAGCGGGGCTCACGCCACCCCTTGTTCCGGGGCTTGCTTTGGCCCACCAACGACAACGAAAACCCAAAAACGACCAAGCCATGACCCTCCAACCCCACATCCGCCGCACCCTTGTCCAGGCCACCCTCATCGCCGCGGGCATCACCCTGAGCATCGCCGCCGGCGCCCAGACCTACGTCACCTTCACGGGTGCCGTGCACATGCCCGACCAGGAGCTTCACGCGGTGCGCATGACCGTGAGCGACGGCAGCGAAACGATGGACGTGATGCTGGGCCGCCACGGCTCCTACAGCTTCCACATCCCGGTGAACGAGCGCGTGGTGCTGACCCTGGAAAGCCCGGGCCACATCACCAAGGAAGTGGAGATCGACACGCACGGGGTGCCCGAGGCGAACGGTCTGTTCGCACGCAACGTCCGCGTCGCCTTCGACCTGGAGCTGGAGCGCCAGCCGGACGACGTGCTGCTGTGCTATGCGGGTCCGGTGGGCCGTATCTCCTTCCAGGGATCCGAGGGGCGCATCGTGCCGATGATCCAGATGAAGGAGCAGGCCGTGACGGCGGGCATGCCGCGGATGCAGGCCACCGCCAGCCGGTGAACGATCCTTTGGGCCGATCGCGGATGGGGCGCCTGCGGGCGCCCTTTCGCGTGCCCGGTGGCACCGGTCAGAACAGCACGCGGTACACCGGGATGGGGAACAGGCCCAGTTGGTACTCAGTGGCGATGGTGCCGGTGCGCGCGTCGAAGTACTGCGTGTAGATGTTGCGACGGCCGGTGAGGTTCTGCAGGTCGATACCGGCCTCGTGGGTGGCCTTGCGACCCGAACGACGATACATCAGCTTGAGGTCGGTGCGGAAATAAGCCGGATGGCGCTCCGCGTTGGTGCGCTCCTCGATCAACACCTGCTCACCCGCGGCGATCGAGGCCTCCAGGTCGATGGGGGTGTAGCGGCGCCCTCCGGCATACGTCGCCTTCAGGTCCACCACCAGGTGGCTGTTGCCCTTGCCCAGCTTCCACTCCTTGCCGACCAGCGCGTTGAACACGTAGCCGCCGTCGAAGATCGTGGGGCGCCACACACCATCGCTGCCGGTGTATTCGCTGCGGAACAGGGACGCCGTGAGCAGCGCATAGAAGCCCTTGTCGTAGGTCCGTTCGGCGGTGATCTCCGCCCCGTAGTTGCGGCCCAGACCCTTGTTCAGCAGGTGCACGGCATCGGGCGTGCCGAAGTCGGCGCCGGTGTTGAGCATGCTGAAGGTGCTGGGGAAGGGTTCCACGGGGACCCCGAAGAGGTACTGGTAATAGAGCTCGCCATGCAGCCGCACGAAAGCGCCGAGATGGTGCTCGTAGCCGACCACGGCGTGATGGCTGCGCGTGAGGTCCATGCCGACGTTGCCGCCATCACTGCCGTCGCGATCGGTGTTCCAGTACACCGGCAACGGCTGCGTCTGCCCATGCAGGCCGTAGCCCAGAGAGAGGACGCCGTGTTCGGAGACGCGGTAGCGCAGGCCGAAGCGCGGTTCCAGTCCGGTGCTGCCGTTGAGGTCGAAGAGCTGGCCGTGCAGGCCCACCGTGGCGGACAGCCGGTCCGTGAAGCTGTGTTTCCAGGACACGTACGCCTGGTACAGTGTGCTGGTCCCCTCGCCGTCCTTGAGCTGGATCCAACCGTTGCCCAGCGGCGACTGGGTGAAGAAGCGCTCCTCGAACGCGGCGACCGAACGGTTCGCCATGACGCCGACGTGCACGTTGTCCCGGGCACCGAGGCGGTGGCGCAGCACGAAGTGCGCCTGTACCGTGTTCTGTTCGCCCCGTTGCTGGAACAGGGAGTCCGTGTCGAGCAGGGGAAAGCCGCTGGCCGCATCGCCCCAGGTGAGGGAGTCGGCCCTGTTCCGTTCCATCTGGTGTGTGAGGGCCACCACCAGGCGGTAGCTGGTGCCGGGATTGAAGTAATAGGTGTGCGACAGGCCGATGCTGCCGGAGCGGCCGCTGCTGTAGAAGTCGCGTTCGGCGTTGGCGTAGAGCTCGTTCTCATTGGCCTCGCTCATGTCGGTCTCCCGGCCCAGCAGGTCCACGGCGCTCATGCCGCCCAGGCCCCACAGGGCGAAGCGGCCGGCCTTGGCGGTGGGCAGGTCGAGCTTGAAGCTCAGGTCCTGGTACTTGGGAACGGCGCTCCCCGTGCCGAAGTCCAGCCCGATGGCCTGGAAGGCCTGCAACGTGGAATAGCGGTAGTTGACGAGGTAGCTGGCGCGGGCCTTGCGGCTGATGGGCCCTTCGGCCCCCAGCTCGAACCCGTTGAAGCCGAGCTGGCCGAGGAACTCATGGTGTTCATCATTGCCGCTGCGCATGAAGAGGTCGAAGGCACCACTGAGGGCGTTGCCGTAGGCCGCGGGGAAGGCGCTGGTCATGAAGTCGCTCTTGGCGAGGACGTTGTTGTTGAGCATGCTCACCGGGCCGCCGGTGCTGCCGAAGGAGCCGAAGTGGTTGGGGCTGGGGATGTCCACGCCTTCCAGCCGCCAGAGCAGGCCGGCGGGCGAGTTGCCCCGGATGATGATGTCGTTGCGGCCATCGTTGGCACCGCTGACACCGGCGAAGTTGGTGGCCATGCGGGCGGGGTCGCCGCGGCTGCCGGCGAAGCGCTGGCTGAGCTCGGCGTCGAAGGTGCGTGCGCTCAGCACGGTCATCTCGTTGTTGAGGGTGTTGCGGCCCTGGTCCTCCGCCCGGATGGTGACTTCCTGCAACTGCTCCACGCTGGGCGCGAGCTCCAGGTCCACCACCAGTTCCTTGCCGGCCACCAGCAGCAGCGGCGCGGTGGTGAGGGGCTGGTAACCCATGGCGGCCACCTGCAGTACGGCACGGCCCAACGGTACTGCCGCCAAGTGGAAGCGCCCCTCCTCATCGGTGGAGGTGCCCAGAACAGGCTGCGTGCCGGCCACCACGACGTTGGCCATGTACACGGGATAGCCGCTCTCCTGGTCGAGGACCCGGCCGCGTACGGTCTGCGTGGTCTGGGCGAAGGACGGGAGTGCAAGCCATGTCAGGGCGGAAAGCAGCAGATGGAGGCGCATGGGTCGGAACAGGGGTGTAAAGCAGGGGTGGCCGGTGATGGGACGCCTTGACCCCCGTCATCCGCTTCGCCGTGTGAGGAACGGTCGTGGGCCGGGATGAACGCACGGAATGTGTGACGGCACCCGGGCCGGGCTCCCCCGCCGGAACACGCGGGCCCATCCGCTCAACGCGATCCGCTCCGGTAGGCTTTGGAGGACAGCACCTCCTTCAGGACGTCCATCCGACGCAGGTCGTCCTCCTTCACCTCGCCGCCGTTCACCAGGCTTCGCACGAGGGCGGCCGCATCCTCGGTCTGGCCGGTGCGGTGCAGGTAGCACGCCTTCACCAGCAGGGTGTAGCGGTACAGCGGGTCGGCGGCCAGCGCACGATCGATGTGGTCGCGCGCCAGCGGCAGTTTGTCGTTCAGCACGTAGAGGTAGGCCAGGTCGGCCAAGATGGTGACGTCGTTCTTGAGGGCCGGGTTCTTCTCGTACACGAGGTTGAGCTGTTCGAGCGCCTGGCGGGCATCGCCGGAGCGGCGCAGGCACTCGGCGCGCCAGCGGGCGGCCTCCACATCATCCCGTATACGCAGGCTCTCGTCGAACTGCGGCACGGCCTCCTTGAGGTTGCCGGCCAGCATGGCGGCCCGGCCCATCTGCTTCTTGGCCTCGGCCTTGTCCATGCCCAGCTGGATGGCCCTTTCGAAGCACTTCACCGCGGTCTCGTCGCTGCGCAGGGCCTGGTACACCAGGCCGAGCTCGAAGTGGAGGGCGGCGTTGTTCCGGTCAACGTCCACGGCCTGCTCGCCCAGGGCTTTCGCCTCGGCGAGCCTGCCCGAGGTGCGGGCGATGCGCGAGAGCATGGAGAGCACTTCGGCATTGCGCCGTTCCTCCTTCAGCACGGTTTTCAGCAGGCCTTCGGCATTGGCCGCGTCGCCCATGGCGTAGTACACGCGGGCCTTGCCCAGCATGGCGGCGTGCTTCATGCTCTCCACGTTGTTGCGCAGGATGGTCTCGAAATCGGCCATGGCCTTGGTGTGCTCACCCATGGCGAGCAGGCAACGGCCGCGTTCCAGGATGCCGACGAAGGGGGTGACGGAAGCGGCGATGTAGCGGTCCAGGTCCGGCACGGCCTCCGCATACCGGTCGATCCGCATGAGGTTGCGGGCCTTCTCGAGGCGCAGGTCGGGCAGGTCGTCGCGCAGGGCACAGGCCACACGGAAATGGCGGTCGGCCTCCGCAAAGGCGTTGAGGCCCTGCAGTTCGTGGGCCTTGTCCAGGTGTTGTTCGGCACGCGCGCGCAGCACCTGCAGGTCGTTCGTGGCGAGCCCGATGGCGCGCCCCTGTTCGAGGCTGCGTTCACCGGCGGCGATGCTGTCCAGCTCGAAAAGGGCGAGGCCCTTCTCCATGTGGCATCGGGCGCAGCCCTCATCGATGGCGAGGGCTGCGTTGAGGTGGTCGATCGCCTCCTGAGGCTGCGCCGCCATCAGGTGCACCGTCCCCAACTGGTAACGGGTCTCCAGGTCGTGCGGCCAGCGTGCCTGGGTCTCCTTGAGCAGGGCGATGGCCTCCGCGCACTTGCCCTGGTCCTGGCACAGGAGCCGGGCCAGGCGGTGGTCGTAGCCGGGGTTCCAGCGGTCCTTCAAACGCAGCGAGTAGAGGTCCGCGGCGGCGGCCTGCCGGTCGGCGGGCACCTTGCTCTGTTCCAGCAGGGTGGCCCGCAGGTCGCGCGCGGGCACGTGGTCGGGCATGCGATCCAGCAGGGTGCCCAGCAGTTGCAGGGCCTGGCCGCCCTGTTTGCGGGCCACGAGGATGCGGGCGTGGAGGAGGATCAGGTCGGGATCGTCGGTCCTGCCTGCGCCGGTGCGCGCGGCCTGCACCTCGGCGAGCGCCTTGTCCAGCTCGCCCATGCGGTAGGAGCGTTCGCGCTCGGCCTGCCGGTCCACCAGTGCGCGCAGGCCGTCGATGCGGGCCTTCACCGTGGCGTCCCCGGGTTTGATGCGGTCGGCGCGTTCCAGTGCGGCGATGGCGCGGTCGTAACAGCGCAGCGTGGTGAGGGCGGTGCCCTCCTCGATCGCCGCAGCGGCCTCGGCCTCATCCTTCAGGCGCTTGCGTTCGGCGGCGCGCTTCACCTCGTTGAGGAGCACCAGGGGCTCCACGGCGATGGGGTCCAGGGCGCGGGCCTGCTCGAAGAGGTCCGCGGCACCGGCATGGTCACCGCGGTCCAGCAGGTCGCGGCCGGCGGCGACGGCCTGGTCGTAAGCCTTGCGGCGTCGGGCGCGGTCCTCCTCCTCGCGGCGCAGCGCCTGCTCGAACGAGCCTCGGTACTCGGCCAGGGCGCGCGAGAGGCTGCCGAGATCGCCGCGACCGGCACGGGCCAGGGAGTCGATGTCCTGTTCGAGCAGGGCCTGGTCGAAGGCCGAGCCGGGGACGAAGAAGTTGTCCGCGGCGATGACCACTTCCCAGCCGCCCTCGTTGCGACGCTCGGCCACGAGCTCCAGCACACGCAGATGGCGCCGGTAGGTCTTGGACGAGGAAGTGTTGCTCCCCAGGAAGCGCAGTTCGTAAAGCACCTGGGTGAAGGCCCTGTCGGTGACGGCGGGCTCCCGTTTCTTGAGCAGGTGTGCCTCCACGGCCGTGCCCAGCGGGTCGCTGCTGTGGAAGTACAGGAGCAGGTCGTTCATGTACTCGGTGAGGGGCCGGTCGCGCCCCGCGGTGGTGGCGTCGTTGGCCGGGTCCACGTTGTCCTCGATGCGGACCTGTGCGCCGAGGAACATGCGGTCGCGGCCCGGCTCGCAGGCGTTGGCGATCAGCTGCTGCACGAGCATGGCGCTCTCATCGTCGGCCGCGTCCATGCCGGCCACGTTGTCCAGCAGGGCGATGTAGCGTTTGAACAGGCTTTCGGCGTAGGCGTTGATGAGGCCCTTGTCCTTCAGGGAGAGGGTGTCGCCCGGGGTCGCCCGCACGGGGGTGGTGCAGAGGGCCAGGGCCATCGCGGCGACGGGCAGGGCGCGCAGGGATCGTTCAGAGGCCGAGCACATGGTCCCAGAGGTAGCGGAGCTTGCCTTCGTCGCCCATGCGTTCGGCGTGGACGATGTTCCAGCCCGAAGGGGTGAACTCAGCGGCGCGCAAGGGCGGGGGCCGGTACTGCACCTGCACGGCCCATCCGGGCACCTGCAGCAGGTGCATGGTCACGCGTTCGATCGCCAGGATCCGGAGGCGGCCGCCCACGAGCGCCTCCTGCAGCGGGAACAGGCCCGCGATGCCCGGCGGGCCCAGGAAGGGCCGTACGCCCGGCCGCCCCTCGTCGTCCAGGCGGAGCAGGTCGATGAAGCCGTATTCATGGCTCTTGGAATCGATGTAGGACGCGTTGGCCGAGGCGGTGCGCGTGAGGTCCGTGGCGAGAATGGACCACTTGCGTGCGGCGCCCACCTGCTCGCGCACCAGCCAGAGACCCACCCGCGTGGTGTCGCCGCCACCCCAGGCCTGGCAAAGCACATGGGCCAGCCACGGGACCCCGTCGAGCACCAGTTCGGCGGCCGGTCCGCGCGCGAGGATGTCCTCCACGAAGCTGTCGCGCTGCGCGGCATCCAGGGTGGGCGCCATCAGGCTCTGCAGCAGGGCCCGCCGGTCGGGGCCGGCCACGCCCTCGGGCACCGTGCCGGCATAGTGCCCGTTGAAGCGGTCGCGGAACTCGTTGAACTGCTTCACGCAAAGCTCGTACTGCTGGTCGGGCGTCTGCGCGGCGGCGCTCACGCACATCAGCAGCAGGGCGGGGAGGACCGGCGGACGCATCACTCGGCCATGGTGCTCACCACCCCGATGTCGCCCAGGAACACGTCCCACAGCCGCTCGGTGCGGCCTTCCACCACCTTCTCGTAGGTGCGCAGCTTGATCTGGACGTTCTTGTTGGTGATGTCGCTGTAGTACACCTGGCCGTCCACCATGCCCTGGAAACGCTGCTGGAGCGAGACCACGGCCGTATAGCTGCCATCGGGCTGCAGCTCGAAGTCGCTCACGTAGCGGATGTCGGCCCATTCGATGGTGACGGCATCGTACTTCAGGTAGCGCAGGTGGGTGCTGAGGTACTTGTGCACGGGATGGGCCTTGGCGGTGCCGGTGGCCACGTTGCTCACGTGCACCAGGTTGTCCGGTCGCTCGAAGAGGCCGATGGCCTGTTCCACCGCCTTGTCCTTCACGATGGCCGAGAGCTCCTTGTTGGTGATCTGCGCGATGTAACCACTGAGGCGGCGGGTCTTCTCCAACGCCACGTCCTTGAAATAGCCGAAGTCGAGCTCGGCCTTGCCGCTCTCGCTGACGGTGCGTTCGAAGCGCGGTGCGATCCACTTCTCGGAGAAGCGCACCTCGGCGGGTTCCGGGGCGGCCGGGCAGCGCGATGGGTCGTTGAGGGCGCGCACCACCGCGGCATCGGCCAGCAGCCCCTTCAGCCGGTCGGCGGGCAGGGTGAACTCCACCAGCCCCGGGGAGAGCACGCCGGCGAGCTCGCTGCGCGGCACGTTCACATCGCCGGCCGCCGTGCGGATGGTGAGGCGGTCGTCGTCCCAGCGCACGATGGTGCCCTTGAGCACCTGCTGGTCGGCACGCACCAGCGCATTGCACGCGGCGCCTCCCTGCGCGATGGCATCCAGAGGCTCCCCGCAGGGCCGGGTGTGGACCTTCAGGGCGCCGTCCACCAGGCAGAGCACCTCCGAGCAGGGTACCGTGCCGGGGCCCTTCGCCCGGCCGCTGGTGACGAGCATCTCGATGCGGTCCGGCGCCACCCGCTGCACCTGTCCGTGCAACTGGCTGCCGTCGGTGCGGACCAGGGTGTGCTGCGCCGCGAGGGACGTCGCCGCCGCGAGGGACCAGCAGAGCGGGATGAGCGGACGGGCTGCCATGGACGATGGGGAGCCTAAACTACGCCACAAAGGCGCGCGGTATGCCGTCCCCTGCGATCTTCGTACCACCATGGCACGCCGGATCCTCCTGGCCCTCGGAGCGCTGGCGTTCTGCATGGCCGCCGCGCAGGAAGGGTCGGCGCCGGGCCCGGCGGCACGGTTGGACGCGCTGCGTAGGACCACGGACGATGCGCAGGTGCTCCGCGAAGCGGCCGTGCTGCGGCGGGTGCTGGAGGCGGAACGCGGCATGCCGATGCCTGCCAGGGACAGCCTGCTTTCCGAGGTGGCGCTGCTCGAAGCCACGGCACACCGCCGGCAGGGCCGGGAGGAGGAGGCCGCAGCGGCCTTCGCACGGTCGGTGATGGCCCTGCGCACCCACCCTGCGGCGCGGTCCCTGATGGTGGAGCGGCAGGCGCTGCTCGCACAGCACTGGAACGGCTGCGGCCGATGGGACAGCGCCCGGGCCGTGCTGGGACGCGCCGCGCAGGAGGCCGTTGCCGCAGGCGACAGCGTGGGCCTGCGCCGCCTGCTGCACGCGGAGATGGCGCTGCGCGGCGACCGGGGCGACCTGCGCGGGGCCATCGGTGCCGGGGAGCGCATCCTGCGGATCGATGCGGCCCTGGGCGATCTGCGCGATCATGCCTACGCCGAGCTGGGCATCGCCCGCGCCATGGCCCGTGCGGGCCTCACGGCGGCTTTCGACCGGGCACGGTCGGCACATGCGGCCTTCGACAGCCTGGGGGACGTCTCCGGGGCCATCGGCGCCATCGACCTGTTGATCACCACCTACGCGCTCACCGCGCAGGAGGCGCCGTTGCGCGAACTGATCGAGGCCGGCGCGGCCAAGGCCGAAGCACGGGGCAACCCGGCGGACATCGCCCGCTTCCGCGACCGGTCCGGGCGTTTCCTGTTGCAACGTGGCAAGGCCCGCGAAGCGCTGAGCGCACTGGCCGAAGGGCTCGCACTGGCGGGCGGTGCGGGGCCCCACGCCATGGACCCCGCCGTGCTGGGCGGACTGGCACCGCGCCGCGCCGAGCTGCTGCTGGACGCCGGTCGCGCCTTCCGGGCGCTGGGGCGGACGGACAGCGCGCTGGCCTACCTGGCGGCGAGCGAGACCCTGGCACGGGCGGCGGGCCTCGGCGGCGCCGATGCAGGGGTGGAGCACGGCGAGGTGGCCCTGGATGCAGGCCGCACGGACCAGGCACTGCGCAGTGGTGAGGCCGCGCTGCAGGACGCCCGCCCGCGGCACGACCTGGCCCTGGTGGCCCGCGCCAGCATGCTGCTCTACAAAGTGCACAAGCAACGTGGCGACACCCGTGCGGCCCTGGCCATGCACGAACTGCACCTGGCCAGTGCCGATTCGCTCGGCCGCGAACAGTTCCGCCTCGGCCTGCTGAAACGCCAGATCGAGACCGATATGCGCGAGCGCATCGTGGCCGACAGCATCGCCAGTGCCGAGGCCATCGAACGCGAACGCCTCACCTCCCGCATCGCCCGGCTGGAGGCCGATCAGGCCAGGGACCGCATGCAACTCCTCGGAGCGGTGGCCCTGCTGCTGCTCGTGGGCGGCGCCCTCTGGTTCCGCACCGACCGCAAACGGCGCCGCGAACGCTTCGAGAAGGAGGCCGCCCACCTGGAGACCCAGGCCCTACGCAGCCAGATGAACCCCCACTTCATCTTCAACGCCCTCAACTCCATCAACGCCTTCATCCAGCGCAACGACCCCGACGCCGCCGGCTCCTACCTCACCCGCTTCGCCCGCGTGATGCGCAGCGTGC
>WBZY01000964.1_pt1 | contig 17611 bp, 14 predicted proteins | sample 5204191 | NCBI WGS metagenome assembly WBZY01 (sample SAMN12344363, study PRJNA552823) | activated sludge metagenome | biome: Activated sludge suspended growth; feature: Anammox Sidestream; material: Wastewater; isolation source: activated sludge from anammox sidestream of wastewater treatment...
AGGGTACGAGGCACCCTGTCGGGGTGCAAGCAGGGTGTCCGCGCGAATGCGATGAACCGGCCGGGGTGGCGAGATCGGGGCGCGTTCAGGCATTCGCTTTTTGCACTGCACCCGATGCACCATGAGTGCGGATGTGGGGGTCACGATGACAGACATTGCCGCTGTACCGCTGAGAGTGCCCGCAGGCGCCGAGTGGCGTCCGGGATTCGACGTCGCGAAGGCGACCGACGCCTGGATCGCGACCATCCCGGCCGCGAAGCGCGCGCAGTCGGACGCCTATTTCGAGGGCGGCTACTGGATCGATGGCTGGAGCGCGCTGGTCACAGTCGCGATCGCGTGGATCCTGCTCGCGACGCGTCTTTCCGCGCGGATGCGGGATTTCTCCGAGCGGTGTGCGCGCAAGCCTTTTCGCCAGACGCTGCTCTACGGCGCGCTCTTCATGCTCGCGATCGGCATCCTCGGTCTGCCGTGGACACTGTACGTGGATTTCTTTCGTGAGCACCAGTACGGCATGTCCAACCAGACGCTCGGCGCCTTCCTCGGCGAACAGGCGATCTCGCTCGCGCTCGGCGTTGCGCTCGGCTCGATCTCGATCGCCGTGCTGTACGCCATCATCCGCCGCGTGCGCGAGAGCTGGGTGTACTGGGCGACGGGCGCCAGTGCGCTGCTGCTGCTGTTCATGATCCTCATATACCCGGTGTTCATCGCGCCGCTGTTCAACGACTACAAGCCGTTGCCCAAGGGCCCATTGCGCGACTCGATCCTCGCGCTCGCGCACGAGAACGGGATCCCGGCCGACGACGTCTACTGGTATGACGCCTCGAAGCAGACCAAACGCATCAGCGCGAACGTCTCGGGCCTCGCCGGCACGACCCGCATTGCGCTCAACGACAACCTGCTGAACGAGACCTCGCCGCCCGAAATCCGCGCTGTCATGGCGCACGAGATGGGCCACTACGTGCTGCACCACTCGCTGTGGCTGCCGCTCGCGACCGCACTCGTGCTCGGCATCGGCTTTTTCGTCGTCAATCGCCTGTTCGGCATGCTGCGCGCGCGGCGCGGTCAGCGCTGGGGCGTGCGCGATCTCGCCGATCCTGCGGGCTTGCCGCTCGCAATGGCGATTTTCGCGGTGGTCATGCTGCTGCTCACGCCGCTCTCGAACTCGATCGTCCGGGTCGCGGAGAACCAGGCGGACGCGTTCGGCCTCGAGGCGGCGAACGAGCCGCAGGGATTTGCGAGCGTGGCGATCCGCCTCGCGAGCTACCGCAAACTCGAGCCGGGGCGTATCGAGGAAATCATCTTCTTCGACCACCCGAGCGGGCGTACGCGCGTGCAGCGCGCGATGCGCTGGCTGGCGGAACACCCTCCGGGCGAGAAGCGATAGCAGGTTCCGGCCGGCGCGGGCCCGCAGCGTATCGACCGCGCGCGAACGCAACGCCTCAACTTCCCGGCGCCGCCGCGTCCTGCTTCTTCGCCACCTCGCCGAAGGTGCCTTCGCCGAGCTCCGCGGCGAACAGCTGTTCCAGTTCCTTGCGCGCGTCGGCATTAGTTTGCAGCAATGCGTCCTCGTCGCCGTAAACGAGGTATTGCGCCTCCAGCAGGCGTTCGTCGAGTTCGCGGAAGCGGCGGGCGCGGTCGTTGGCGACGTCGGGCGGCACGCCGAGCGCGATCATCACGTCGCGGCCCATCTCGAGGCTGGTGCCGAAGGTTTCACGCAGCGGCTGTACCCCGAAGTCCATCAACTGCCACGCATGGCGACGGTCGCGTGCACGCACGAACACCTTGGCCTGCGGGTACTGGCGGCGGATCAGGCGGGTGATGCGCAGGCTCGCATCCACGTCGTCGACCGCGATCACGAACACCTTGATCTTTGCCGCACCGGCCGCGCGCAACAGACTGGGCTTGGAAGGATCGCCGTAGTAGATCGGGTTGCCGAAGCGGCGGAAGAAGTCGACCTGCTCCACGTCCGGGTCGATGGCGACGAATCGGATGCGCTGTGCAAACAGCATGCGCGCGATGATTTGGCCGAAGCGGCCGAAGCCGGCGATCAGCACCTGTGGGTGCTCATCGGGGATCTCGTCGAAGGCGCGTGCCGGGCGCTTCGGCCTGTCGAGTGCGAGCAGGCGCGTGATCGCAATCAGCAGCAACGGCGTCAGCGCCATCGACAGACCGACGATGGCGTTGAGACGGTCGTGCATCATCGTGTCGATCAGCCTGGATTTCAGCGCTTCATTGAACGCCACGAACGAGAACTCGCCGCCGACCGCGAGCACGGCACCAAGCCTGAGCGCACCGCGCCAGTCGAGCTTCCCCGGGCGCTGCCCGAGCGCAAACAGCAGCGCGAACTTCACCGTGATCAGCAGGAGGACGCCGATCGCGATCGTCGCCGGCTCCGCGGCGACGCGCCGCAGGTCGAGGCTCATGCCCACGGCCATGAAGAACAGGCCGAGCAGCAGGCCCTCGAACGGCTGGATCTGCGACTCGAGGGCGTGGCGGAACTCGGATTCCGCGAGCAGCACACCGGCGAGGAAGGCGCCGAGGCCGGCAGACAGGCCCGCGGCCTGCATCAGCCACGCGCTGCCCAGCACCACCAGCAACGAGGCCGCCGTGAATACCTCGGGCATGTTGGTGCGCGCGATGACGCGGAACAGGTGGCGCAACAGCAATCGCCCGCCCAGCACCAGCACGGCAATCGCGCCGATCGCCTTGGCGAAAGCCAGCCAAGGCGACGCATCGGCATGCGGCATGGCATGCGCGAGCAGCGGAATCGCCGCCAGCAGCGGGATCGCGGCGAGGTCCTGGAACAGCAGGATCGCGAAGCCGAGGCGACCGTGGTCGCTGTTGAGTTCGCCGCGCTCCGCCAGCAGCTGCAGCCCGACTGCGGTGGAAGACAACGCGAGGCCAACGCCGACCACCAGCGCTGCGGGCCACGCCAGACCGAAGGCGTGCGCGAGCAGGCCGAGCGCCGCGCCGGACGCCAGGACCTGCAGTCCGCCGACTTCGAACACCGGCCGCTTCATCACTCGCAGGCGTGGCAGCGACAGCTCGAGGCCGATGACGAACAGCAGCATCACGACGCCGATCTCGCTGGCCGCAAGTACTGGTTCCGGATCGCGCACCAGCCGCAGCGCATGCGGCCCGAGGAGCACGCCCGCGACCAGGTAGGCGAGCACCGCGCCGAGCCCGAAGTGCTTGAACACCGGTACCGCGACCACGCCCGCGAGCAGGAACACCAGAGCGAGTTCGAGACCACCGCCGTGCATGGGCACCTCCGCGGTCAATGATAAATGGTCGGGTCCGGTCGCGACCAAGGACACGACTGCCGGTGACGGTCAACCTCTGACTATTGAGCGGTGCTGTCCGGATGTCCCGGCACCAGCAAGACGACTCGACCCGTGCCTCGTTTCTCTTCGAGGTGCTGGTGTGCCTCGGCAATGGCGGGTAGCGGGAATCGATGGCCGATCTCGAAGCCCGACCAACCGCTCACGAGCGCCGCATTCAGGTCGCCGGCAGCAGCGGCCTTCGCCTCGGCCGGAAAGTCGTCGCTGCCGAGGAAGTACACGCGGATATTCTTGAAGAGCAGATCCCAGAACGGAATCGGCGGCCGAGGCTTTCCGGTCGCATAGGTTGCGAGCGAGCCGCCGAGCGCGAGGAGTTCGGTGTCGATGTCGACGTTTGCGTCGAACGCCACCTCGACGATGTGTGCCACCCCCTCGGGGGCGAGCGTGCGGATCCGGCTCACGATCTCGTCGGCCGCGGCGCCGTCGGTACGGACGACCTCGTGCGCACCAGCCCGTGACGCCACTCCCTCGTCATGGTCCGAACGCACGGTCGCGAGAACTCGGGCTCCAGCCCGGCGGGCCAGTTGTATGGCGCAGAGACCCACCGCCCCGGCTCCGCCCTGCACCAGCACCATGCGGTCCTCGACCGGCCCCGCCGCGTGAACGCAGCGATGGGCGGTGATGCCGGGGATCCCGAGGCAGGCGCCCTGCTCAAACGGCACATGATCAGGCAGCGGCACGGCCTGGGCGGAGGGGAGGGCGACATACTCGGCGGCGGTGCCGAACGGCCGGTCGCTCTGCGCGCCGTAACACCACACGCGCTCCCCGATCCGCGACGCTGGCACGCCTGCGCCCACGCGGTCGATGATTCCGGCCCCATCGCTGTGCGGGATCACGCGCGGGTACACCATGCCGTAGCCGAAAGCGTCGACGCGCTTCTTCAGGTCACCCGGGTTGATACCGGACGCTGCGACGCGGATGCGAACCTCGCCCGGGCCGGGCTCGGGCTCCGGCATGTCGCCCACCACGAACACGCGATCGGCAGGCCCCTGCTTCTCGTACCACGCCGCTTTCATCGCCGCGATCGCGCCCCAAGGTGCGGTCGCGCTTCAGGCTCGCGTCCGGTGCACATACCCTTCAGTGACCCAGACCTTCCGCGCGGATCGGTAGCGCTGAATCGACGGCCCGGGTTCGCAGCGAGTCTGCGCGGCATCGATGCACAGCGAGTCGCCCGGCGCCGAAAACATGAACGAGGTGCGCGTCTTCCGCGCCCGGTTCCACCACTCACCCTCTGCCTTGGCTTCGTCGTAGGTGGGTAGTTGCGTGTGCTGCGTCACATGAACATTCATGTGCGAGCGGTCCATCAGATTGACGGGCACCCGCAGTTTCTCGCCCTTCCTGAGGAGCGGCACCACGAAACCCAGGTCCTTGAAGAGCCCGGCCGAATCCTGCACGCCGATGTGGATGTCGCGAAGATCTTCGCGGCCGCTGTTGCGGACCGTGATCGTGAACCACGGCGGGCTGGTCCATTGCCTGCAGTACTTCACGCCCGCGCCCGAAAGCGCCCGACGGGCCTGTTCGGCGCCGGCGAGTATCGCCTTCTTCGCAGCGGCGCGTGCCTCGGCCTCGAACGCCTCCTGCGTCATGCGGCCGAGCGCCCCCGCCGCCGGCACTGGAATCTGGCTCGCGAGCGCATTGCCGAGGTAATCCGCGCCCTCGTTCATCAGCCGATCCAGATTGGGAATGCTCGGCGGCAGGCCCGCCGCCGCCATCGCCGACTGGAGCGCGACGCTCAGTACCTCCTTCGGCACAATCGGCAGCACCATGTGGGCCACGTCGACCACGGTATTCTGGATATCCTGATAGGCCGTCGCGAACCAGTTCCATGCGCTCGCCACGGCTTCGCTGACGACATCCCAGAGGCTTTCGTCGGAGTCGCTTGGAATGTCCTCGCAGCCCCTGGGCCACTTGTCGATGTCGATCTGGGGATTCCAGCGAAAGTCCCCGATCTCGATCGCCGGCCCGGGCTTCAGGTGGGAGCGGGGAAACGACTGCAGTGTCGGTGCGCTCCCGTAGATGAGTTCGATGGCATTCGAAGACCGCCCGACCGGTGTCGGATCCGCCGCCGATCGCAGCGGCAGGACGCGAATGTACAGGCGCGACGGCGGGATGACAGCCGCGCTCGTCGAACCGGCCCGCATGTTGCGAGACGACGCAGTGCTGCGTTGTGACCGCTTTGCGGGCAAGTGCAGTTTCATGGCGGCCTGCTTCGCGGCCTTCTCTGGATCGAAGGGCGTCAATTGCAGGCTTCGAGCCAGGTTGCGCAGGTCGATCTCGATTGTGCCGGCGTGTCCCGATTGCACGCCGGACTTCGCCACGGCGCCGGCAGGCTCGGACACCTGTGCGAAGGCATCGGGCACCAGTGGGGTGTAGAGCAACTGCCAGCGGATCGCGGTGGCTCCGGGGACGCGATTGACATCCCAGGCAAAGAAATAGTTGTGCCGCTCGGCGGGCGGGAAGTAGACCGGGTTGCGATCCACGGGAGCCGAACATCGATTGTCGATGCATTGGCGCAGGTCGTACTGGAGCCGGGCGCCGGCGGGCAGCAGCAGCTGTGTTGACGACAGCGCCGACTGCGACAGTTGCGACAGCTGTGAGGGCTGCGTCGTCGGCGCGGCCGAGGAGGCGCAACTGCCAGCGAGCGCAGCCACGATTGCACCGAGCAGGAACCGCCGCAATCCCAATTTCATCTTGCCTCCCGTGCAGTCTCGCGCGCGGACCGGCCGCTGCGCCGCGGAAACTGCCGTATCCTGCTCGCTGTTTGCAATCAGATGCAACCCTCGAGCGCCTGCGTGGTCTGACTCGACACCTTCGCCCCGGTCGTTGGGGCGATGCAGACTCACGGAGATCCGCAATGAACGCTACACATCTGCACTCGCTGGCGCTGATCGCCGGCGTCCTTGTCATCGCCCCATTTGGCGCTGTTGCCGCCACCCCCGACCACGCGATGTATGTGGCCCACCTGAAAGCCATGAATGCCGGGACCACGAAAGGTTCCACCACCGGGGAGGCACGATTCATTATTGATGGTGACAACGTCACGATCGATGTGCGCGTGCACGGGGCGCCGTCAGACACGGTGCATTGGCAACATTTCCATGGCTTCGCGAACGGACAGCCTGCGAGTTGCCCAACCGCTGTGGCCGACGCCAATCACGACGGAATTGTCGACCTGATCGAGACCGGCAACACGTCCGGGACCACGATGGTGCCATTCGACAGCGATCCGGCCGGGATGGACGTCGCGCATGGGACCTATCCGAAAGCGGACGCGCGCGGCGCGTACCACTATCATCAAACCGTGTCGCTGAAGGCGTTGAGCACCACATTCGCGAAGGCGTTTCCCGGACAGAAGCTCGATCTCGACAAGCGCGTCGTGTACATCCATGGTGTCCCGGCCAGTCCGGCATTGCCGCCAACGGTCGCTTCGCTCGGACCGATTCCTGCGTCAGTCACCTTGCCGATCGCGTGTGGCAGGATCGAACGCGTCGCCGCGAAACCCCGGTACTGAGAATCCGCGGGCGCCGCCAACGCTTTCCTGTCCATGAGTTTCCAGCAGCTCGCCGCGGGGCGGCAGCCACGGCGGTGGCGATGAGGGGCACGTCGCCGGATCGTCCGTGAGTTCGATCTCGGCGAATCCCAGCTCCGCTTCGCGGTCGTAGCGCAGATCGCCGATGATCCAGGTGTGTCCGCGTTGCATGGCCCACGGCACTCGCGCGAAGCGCATGAAGGCTGCGGCGTCACAGTAGCGGGCGGCCAGCTCCGCAATCTCGGTGCGAGGCATGACGACTTCACCTTCCCAGGTCGCCGCCGGCGAATCGTCGATCCCCACGCGCCTCATGGGCGCCGTGCCATGGCTCAGCGCCTCGCGACCGGGACAGCGCGCGGCCGGCAGCACGTCAGGCCACAGCGACCAGGTGGCGCGCCGGGCCACGTAGTGATCGGCGTCGGTCATCGGCAGCAATACATCCCAGCACACGGGGTTGGCGGGAAACGGCGTGAGCGCATAGTCCAGCACCGTCATGTTCGGCCAGGCATCTTCAGCAAAGCGGCGCACCTGCGTTTCAGTGGCGTGATGACCGATGGCGAAGGTCGCGGTGATCGACACCCAGAGGGCAATGCCGGCACACAGTGCCGTGACGGGTTTCGCCTTGCGTGCAATACCCAGCATCGCCAATGTCAGCCCGATTGCGAGTACGGCGAATCCGATAGGCACGAGACCACTGGCGAAACAGACCACCAGCGCGGCGGCCAGCAGGGCGCCGACCAGCACGCGTGCCGTCATCGTGCGCAGGATGAAGACCAGCGGCGTCGCCGCGGTCCACAGCAGTGGTTCCCAGATAAAGATCGTGTCGCCGTAAAACCAGCGATTGTCGACCGGCCAGAACGGATGCACGCCGTAGTTGTTGGTGAAATCCATTGCGATGTGCAACAACAATGCGAGCAGCGTCGCGGCAGCGAAATGCACGCGGTCGCGCGTCGCGAGCGGCCAGCGCTTCCAGCGACACCAGGCCTCACCCGCCACGTACAACAGCGCCGCACCGCCGAGCGCGCCGATCACGGTATGCGTGTAGCCCCGATGCTCAAGCAGATACTCGATCTTGTTGCCGCTGATCGCAGACGAGAGGAAATCGAGGTCGGGCAGGTTGCTGCCCACTGCCATCAGCGTCACGAGCAGGTTGCGCCGCTGCGGTTGCGACAGCCCGGTGGGATCGGCAGACGTCGTGCGTGCCAGTGTTTCGCCGAGCAGGACACCCGCGAGCGTATGTGTGAGATTGTCCAAGCGGCAACCGGATCAGGCGATGAAGCGGGCAAGCGCGAAGAGACGGAAGGGCTTCATCATCCTTTGACCGAACCCATGAGATCCTTGTGTGTACATCGAGAATGATCGCATAAGGCGCTGCGCAGCGCGCCCCAGCTCGTGAGAGAGTAAGTCGTCTTCAACTGAACCAACACCATCGAGGATTGAGTCATGCAAACGCGCAAGCTCGGAGGCGGCAAGCTCGAAGTCTCGGCCATCGGCTTTGGCTGCATGGGCATCAGTTTCAGCTACGGGACGCCGCTGCCGAAGGAGGAGGGCATCAAGCTGATCCGCGCCGCGGTCGAGCGCGGCGTGACGTTCTTCGACACGGCGGAGGTCTATGGGCCCTTCGTCAACGAAGAGGTCGTGGGCGAAGCGTTGCGTTCGGTGCGCGATCGAGTCGTGATCGCGACGAAGTTCGGCTTCGACATCGATTTCAAAACCGGCGAGAACCGCGGTGTCTCCAGCCGACCCGAACGCATCCGCCAGGCAGTTGAGGGTTCCCTGCGGCGTCTCGGCATCGAGACGATCGATCTCTTGTATCAGCATCGGGTCGATCCGAATGTGCCGATCGAGGACGTGGCGGGCACCGTCAAGGCGCTGATCGCCGAGGGCAAGGTCAGGCATTTCGGCATGTCGGAGCCCGGCGTGCAGACACTGCGCCGTGCGCATGCCGTGCAGCCGGTGGCCGTAGTCCAGAACGAGTATTCGCTGTGGTGGCGCGCGCCCGAGGGGAACGGCATCCTCGCGGCGTGCGACGAACTCGGCATCGGCTTCGTGCCCTACAGCCCGCTCGGCAAGGGCTTCCTCACCGGCGCGATGAACAAGGACACGCGGCTCGGCGAAGGCGATTTCCGCAGGAACGTGCCGCGCTTTGCGCCCGAGGCGATGGAGAAGAACCAGGCGCTGGTGGATCTGCTGAAGAGGGTAGCCAGCGAGAAGCGCGCGACACCTGCGCAGATCGCACTGGCCTGGCTGCTCGCGCAACGCCCGTACGTCGTGCCGATCCCCGGCACGACGAAGGTGCATCGGCTGGAGGAGAACCTCGGCGCGGCGAACATCGCGCTGTCGGCAGCCGACCTGCGCGACATCGAGAAGGCTGGCGCGCAGATTCACATCGAGGGCGAACGCTACGCCCCGCCGCAGATGGCGATGGTCGGGCGAGAGGCCCCGCCGCGCGGCTCAGGCGTGTGAGGCAGGCTCATGCACCGGTCACGCATGCTTCACGATCGACGATGACGAACTCGCGATCGATGTCCAGGTGCATCGGGCGCCACCCTGCGTGCCCCACTGCGCTACCATGGCGGGCGCCGAAGTTCCCTCACCGTCTCCTGGATGGAGCTTTCTCATGTCACATCGACAGATGATTGCGATCCTCGTCGCGTGCGCGACGGTGCTGCTCACGACGCCGCTCGCCGCCCGGACACCCGCGCAGGCACGGCCTGTCGTTCTGAAGGCGGCCCACCTGTTCGATGGTGTGACGGGGCGCCTGACCGACGGTGCGGTGATCGTCGTGTCGGACGGCAGGATACTCGCCGTCGGCGCATCGGCCGCGACCCCGGCGGGCGCGCAGGTCATCGACCTCGGCGACGCGACGCTCATGCCCGGGATGATCGACTCGCACGTGCACATGGGTGACGAGAGCGTCGACAACTGGTACCTGGGGTTTTATCAGGGCATCATGCGATTCCCCGCCGAGCAGGCGATCTACGCGACGAAGTACGCGAAGGAGACGCTGGAGGCCGGGTTCACGAGCGTGCGCGACCTCGGCTCCACCGACTTCATTTCGGTCGGTCTGCGCAATGCCATCAACGCAGGCGCCGTGCCCGGCCCGCGCATGCTGGTGGCGAACTACGCGGTGGGTTCCACCGGCGGCCACGCCGACCAGGCGCCATATCCTCCTCAGCTGATTCCGCCGGCCGGCCCTGTCCAGGGTGTTTGCAACGGTCCCGAAGAGTGCCGGGCGGCCGTGCGCTACCAGATGAAGTTCGGCGCCGACGTCATCAAGTTCATGCCTTCGGGCGGCGTGCTGTCGCTCACCGATCCGGTCGATGTGCCGGAGCTCACGCAGGAGGAGATGGACGCCATCGTCTCCGAGGCGCACACGTGGCACCGCAAGGTCGCGGCGCACTGTCACGGTGACCTCGCGGCAAAGATGGCGATCAAAGCCGGCGTCGATTCGATCGAACACGGCACGTTCCTCACGGACGACACGCTGCGGCTCATGAAGCAGAAGGGCATCTACCTCGTGCCCACGCTGTTCGCGGGCGACTGGGTCGGTGAGAAGGCCGACACGTACCCGCCGGCGATCCGCGACAAGGCGATCGCGGCCGCAGCGGCCATGCAGCAGATGTTTCAGCGCGCAGTGAAGATCGGCGTGCCGGTGGCGTTCGGCACCGACTCGGCCGTCGAACCGCACGGCCTGAACGCGCGCGAGTTTGCGCTGATGACGAAGAACGGCATGAGCCCGGCCGATGCGCTGATGGCGGCGACCGCCAACGCGTCGAAGCTGCTCGGCATCGACAAGGTGACGGGCACGATCGAAGCCGGCAAGGACGCGGACATCGTCGCGCTGCCCGGCAACCCGCTCCTGGACATCCACGCGACCGAGCACCCGACGTTCGTGATGAAGCAGGGCGTCGTCTACGTCGACAAGACGCGCTGAGTAATGAGGCAGCGCGGTGGCGGAGGCCTACTCTGCCCGGTCCGCCCGCTGGATCAGAACGATGTCTGATGCCTCGTGCGCGCGGTCGAACACGATGCGGCGGCCGTCGCGCGCGACATCGAAATCCTGGATGACTTCGCCGGGCCCGAGTGCCGTCAGGGCGCGTTGCCTGCCGCTTCGAAGGTCGACGGTCCAGAATTCCTTGTGCGCCATTTCGCCTTTCAGGAACACGAGACTGTGCTCGTCTGCGCCGAGAAACGCAAGGCGCCTCGACCCCCGATTCAGCTCGAGTCTGGGCATGTCGTACGGTGTGCCGTCCGCTGCGATCGCGCGCACTTCGAAGACGGTGCCGAGATCGGCGGCGGAGTAGACGAGAAAGCGGCCCGAAGGTGACCACACCGGATCGAGTGCATAACCCTCGGTCAGCGCGACAGGCGATCCTCCGTCGGCAGGAATCTTGAAGAGCCGCGGCTCATGGCCCTCGAGGGCAGCAATCGCAATCCACTTGCCATCCGGTGACCACGCGGGCGTACCGCGCACGTCGAGCTGTGGCGCGAGTCTGCGTGCGCCACTGCCGTCCGCATTCATCACATGGAGCCAGGTCCGGCCCCGGCTCTGCACCGTGAACGCGATGCGCTGGCCATCCGCGCGCAGTGCCGGGCCGTCGATGACGCGGCCCTCCCGGCCGCTCCACAGCTCCCGCGCCTGCCCTGCTTCGTCGAGCTTCCAGATTGCGTCGGTTCCCGCCTTGGGTGCCCGGTACAGCAGCGCACCGGAGGCGAGGCGCGGCGACACGCCGCGCTGGGTGTGAATGGGAATCGGGGTCACCGCTGCCGCACCCGCGATGCCCTCTGCCAGTTGTATGCTCCAGAGGCTCGCTGTCGGATGCGCCTCGGTGGCCACCAGGTGCCGACCGTCGGCCGAAGCGGCGAGCGATGTGTACGCGTTGCTCGCGGCCTTGAGGCGCTGCGTCGTGCGTCGTTCGAGATCGAGCGCGTGGATCCAGGGTCCGGATCCATCTTCGGCAGTGGCGAGGTAGAGCAGGGTGCGTGCATCGATCAGCGTCGGAAAGCTGACCCGCGAGTTGTGGTGCGTGAGGCGCTCCGGGGCGCCGCCGCTCGCGGGAATCTGCCAGATATCCATTTCGTCGGGTACGAACCCCTGCACGAAGTAGATCGTGCCGCCATCGGCGGACCAGAGCGGAAAGTGGCAATGAATTCCCGCTGGCGCGACGTAGATCTGCCGGCCGCGACCGATGTCGTCGGCGTCGGCCACGAAGAGCGGATCGCCCGGTGCGGCGGGGTGGTAGACGACGCGCTTCAGGTCCCGCGACCACGCGATCTCCGCGACGCCTTCTGCCCCGGGGCGCAGATCGCCGCCGACGACCGGGATGCGCCAGCCGTGATTCCTCGACCAGATCATCACATCGGATCCGGTGGGCGAAAAATCGAGCATGCGTACGGCTGCATTGCGCAATCCGGTGATCCGGCCGCGTGTCAGGTTCTCGTAGTCGCCGCTGCCTGCCTGCGTCACGAGGACATCCCACTCGCCGTCACGGTCGGAGAGGAACGCAATCACCCGGCCATCCGGCGAGATCGCCGCGTGCTCTTCCGATCCGATGAAGTCCGTTACCTGGGTGAAGTCCGCGCCGATCAACGGGTCCGGCGTGGCGCGCTGCGGCGGAGTGCGCCAGAAAAGCACCATGCCGCCGGTCACGAGGACGATGATTCCGGTGAAGACCGCGAGGCGCGACGCCGGTGATCGTCGAGACGCGGGCGCTGGCGGGACGGGCTGCGCCATCGCCGCTTCGGGCGTCACGGTCGCCACCGGCACGATGAGCCGCAACCCGATTTTCGGAATCGTCTGGATCACGGCGGGATTCTTCGGGTCGTCGCCAAATGCCTTGCGCAATTCGACGACACATTGCGACAGCGCGTCCGGGGTCACCGCCATGCCGGGCCACACGGCATCCAGGAGGTCGTTTCGCGACACCACCCGGCCCTGCGCATCGGCGAGGTGGATCAGGACCGCCATCGACCGCGGCGTGACGTGCACCGCGTCGGCACCGCGCTCGATCGTGGCGAGGCTCGGGCGAACGAGCCAGTCGCCGAGTGTGAAGTCCGGTCGTGACACGCTCATGCGCCCGATGCCCTCCCAGTGGCAGCGATTACGCGCCGACAGCCCTGCGGGATGATCATCCCGGCCTGCTCCTCGCCATTCTCTCGCACTTTATTCGCGTTTCCCTCCTGACCGTGAGCGTTCCTCGCGTTCAAGTGGCCTGCACAGGGCAAGGAGAGGACAGCATGAGCGCAATCGACTATGGAGTCGGACGTGCCGTGGCGGTTTTGGGGCTCGCGCTGGTGAGCGCACCCCACGCGCGTGCACAGCTCACGGACCTGACGCAGGCGCCGAACGCGGAACGGGCAGGCATTGCGAAGTCACTCGATGAGCAGATCGGTGCCGGCAGCGGAGGCTGGCTGGTCCCGGACTCGTCGCACTACCTGATCGCGCGCGACCCGGCCCGCGCGATCCGCCGGGGTCGGCAGCTCTTCCAGCGCAAGTTCACGCGGGTCCAGGGGCTCGGCCCGCGCGCGCACGACGGCATGGGCGATGTCGCGACCGAGGCCGCGATCGGCGCGGGCTTCGCCGACAGCTGTGCAGGCTGTCACGGGCGACCGCGCGGCGCCGCGGGCTTTGGGGGCGATGTCGCGACCCGTCCCGACAGTCGCGACGCGCCGCACCTGTTTGGCCTCGGTGTGCAGGAGATGCTCGCCGACGAGATCACGCAGGATCTGCGCGCGATCCGCGAGCGTGCGATAGCCGAGGCGCGCAGCGGGCGCCGGGCCGTGACGCAGCCGCTTCACAGCAAGGGGATCTCCTACGGCGTGCTCCGGGTGTCGGCGCTGGGCCGCGTCGATACGTCAGGCGTCGAAGGGGTCGATTCAGACCTTCGTGTGCGGCCGTTCTTCGCGCAGGGTGCCGTCGCCTCGATTCGCGAGTTCGTCGTCGGGGCCTTGAACGACGAGATGGGCCTGCAGGCCGTCGACTCTTTGCTGACCGCGGCCGCGCAAGGTCGCCGCGTCATCTCGCCCGCCGGCCGCGTGTTCGACGGGTCCAGGGATCCCGTGCGCGCCCCGCTGGCGCGCAGTGCGTCGCAGGACCCTGATGACGACGGAGTCGTGAATGAGGTTCCGGCCGCGCTCGTCGATTATCTCGAGTTCTATCTCCTCAACTACTTCCGGCCCGCCACCTACCGCCAGACGCCGCTCACGCACGCGGGTCGACGGCTGATGAAGACCCTCGGCTGCACCGACTGCCACGTGCCGAACCTCGTGATCGAGCACGACCGGCGCGTCGCCGATGTCGAGACGCGCTATGCGCCGCAGGAGGGCGGGATGAACCGCCTGTACGCGACCGTCTCGCCGCGGATCGTCGAGGAGGACGACAGATCCGGGCACCCCACGATCAAGTGGCCGGCCGGTGGGCGTTTTGTCGTGCGGGACTTCTATGCCGATCTCAAGCGCCACGATCTCGGCCCGCGCTTTCACGAGCGCCAATACGACGGCACGATCGCGAGGCAGTTCATGACCGAGCCGCTGTGGGGCGTCGGCTCGAGTGCACCGTACGGCCACGACGGGCGCAGCATCAACCTGCGCGAAGTCATCCTGCGCCACGGTGGCGAGGCGCGCGCAGCGCGCAACGCGTTCGCGGCCCTGCCGGAGGGCGCGCAGCTCGCCGTCCTCGAGTTCCTCGGCTCGCTCGTGCTCTTCCCCCCGGATGACACGGCCTCGAATCTCGATCCCGGCGACCCGGCCACGCCCGGCTACCCGCAGCGCGGCCACGGCAGCATCCGGCTCGGCGTCCTGTTCAACGACCCGAACGAGCCGGAGTGAGCCGCGGGGCCGGCGCCTCGTGTTTCGCTCGTGCTTCGGTCGCGCTTTGTTCCGGACGACCGGGCCCTCCCGGGCGAAGCATGGCCGCGACAAGTGGAATTCCTTCCAACATCGACATGGGGAGAAGATCAATGCGCAATCAGCAGATGAACTGGATTTCCGCGGGCCTCGGGGCACTCGTCGCGACCGCGGCGCTCGGCCTCGGCGACAGCGTGGCAGGCGATCCCGAGCACTGGCGGCCCGACACGCTGCCGTCGTATTTCAGTGGCCTGCTCAACGACCACACGCCGTCGGCTGCCGTCACCAAGGGCGGGCCCTATGAAATGCGTGGCAAGTGGTCGCTGGTCGTGAACGAGCGCTGGGGCACGGCGAAGTTCTCGGCGGCGATGGACATGCAGACATCGGACTACGGCATCGTGCAAGGCACCGTGGACAAGGACGATCCGACGACGCGGGGTGCGCACACCCACCACATCAGCATGACCGATGGCGTCCTGACGACCGACTGGCCGGCGCGCTGCCCGCAGTTCAGTCCGGCAGTGAAGGAAGGTTTCGCGATCACCGGCACCGCGTTCATCACGGGCAATGGTGTCCCCGCGCCCTTCGGCAATCCGTCGCCGGTCACCGTCTGCATCCTGGGAGGCGACAGCGTCAAGTACGCCAACATGACGATGACGATCGGCCTGCCCGCGAGCAAGCACTTCGGGACGCAGCCGATACACGGTGTCGTGCAGAAGTGCGCGACCCGGTCGTATCGGCCTTCGATCGACTGCACTGTCGAGGAATGAGTGCGAACGCGGCACCGCGCCGCGTCGCGATGTCACCGGCGGTCTGCGTGGGGCTTGCGTGCGCGCGGGTCCACGCGGCCGCCGTGGACATCTCCCGCCTCTCGATCGGGCGGGTGCATTTGACCCGCTCGAGGCGCCGGTGTACAAGGGCCCCGCCACGCCCCCGAATGAGCACGCGGTTCCATGCGGTTCATTGGTCACCTGGCCATACTCGTGCTTGCGTCGGCAGCCTTTGCCTGCACAACACCACGAGCCGTCGCGCCCTCGGGAGCTGCGACACCGGCGGAACTGCGTCTGAAGGTCGGCGATTCGATCCGCATCGTCACGAAGCACCGGGAGCGGATGTCGCTCGAGATTTCCGGATTCCGTGAGACGGAACTCGTTGGTGTCACTACGAAGCCGGCGGCGCATGAGACTCTCGCCGAGGGAACCCCCGTCGTCGTGCCCTACGGGGACCTCGCGCTGGTGCAGGTGCGGCGCATCAGCGCAGCACGCACCGTCCTGATGCCCATCGTGATCGTGGGGACTGTACTCGGTGCCGGGATTGCGACCGGCGAGATCGTGATCGTTCCGATGGGGCCCTGAATCCATGCGCGCTCATTCACACCGATGGCCTGTCGCGACGCTGTTCGCAGTGGCCCTCCTGGGCGCCTGCCAGTATCGGCCGACGATCGTGTACCCCCCGATGCCCGAAGCAGGCGCCACCGAGGCGGGTTTCGATTGTGCCGCACTCGATGACGCGATCCTGAAGGCGGATGCCGTCCGCTGGGTCATGCGGCAGGACGGTGCCCGATTGCTGTCACCGGGGCAGCGCGCCGCCCGGGCCACGACCGATGTGCTGAGCACTGTCGCGGCGAGCATGGCCTGCTTTTTCTGCTTCTCGCCGATCGCCCTCGGCGATGAGGGCACCAGGACGCTCGATCGCGCAGACCGGCGCGTCGTTTCGCTGCTGCGGCTGAAGAAGAGTCGCGGCTGTGACCCGCGACCCACCGCATTGTCCGGTGTCAGCGATCTCGACCTGCACGACAAGGTCGCGACCTTGCTTGCCGACGAGTCACAGCCCGGTCCAGGGCAGTCGGTGGGGGACCTTCGGGCCGAGCGCATGCGCCTGCTCGACAGCCTGCAGCGTTGACGGGTCTCGTTGACTGCGTGTCGCCATGAGGCCTCATGGAGTTCCGCGGCGCGCCGCTTCGATGGCCGCTATGTCGATCTTGCCCATCTGCATCATCGCGGCGAACACACGCTGGCGCACCGCGGGATCCTTGTCCTTCATGCCTTCGGTGAGCGCAACGGGCGTGATCTGCCACGACAGTCCCCATCTGTCCTTGCACCAGCCGCAGACGCTCGCCGTGCCGCCATTGCCGATGAGCGCATTCCAGTAGTGGTCGGTCTCGGCCTGGTCCACCGTCGCGATCTGGAACGAGAAGGCCTCGCAGTGCCTGAACACCGGCCCGCCATTGAGGCCGATGCAGGGGATGCCGCACACGGTGAAATCCACCGTCAGCACGTCACCGGCCTTGACGCCGGGAGAGTCCGCAGGAGCGGAATGCACCGCCTGTACCGCGCTGTCCGGAAAAGTCTGCGCGTAGAAGCGTGCGGCTTCCTCCGCATCGTGATCGAACCACAGGCAGATCGTGTTCTTCGGAACTGGCGTGGACATGGCGACTCTCCCTTTGCGTGGAGCGTGCCAGACTGTCGGCGGTCACGGAATCGCGGGGAAGGTCCCTTTCGATGACCGCAGGGAAGTCTGCGACGAGCCGCTCAGCAGGGGCCATGATCACGGTGCCGCTCAGCGCGGCGTCGGCTAGATTGTCGCCCACAGATTGCCGGATGTTCCACACAGCTGCGCCATCGCGGCCGGCACGCCCGGCACGAACTCGTAGACGCCCCACGCGAGTGCGGCCGCCACCGCGAGCCACAGCAGGCCATCGGCGACGCTGGCCCACCCGAAGTAGCCGCCGCCATTGGCGTAACGGCGTGATGCGCTGCGCGCGGCGCCGAGCGGCAGTGCGATGATGAAATAGGCGATCAGCAGCAGCACTGGGAGGATCCAGCGCGGCCCCAGCATCTCCGGTACCCATCCGACGATCGAGCGATCGTCGGTCAGCAGCAGCAGCGCGGCG
>WBZY01000965.1_pt1 | contig 17601 bp, 12 predicted proteins | sample 5204191 | NCBI WGS metagenome assembly WBZY01 (sample SAMN12344363, study PRJNA552823) | activated sludge metagenome | biome: Activated sludge suspended growth; feature: Anammox Sidestream; material: Wastewater; isolation source: activated sludge from anammox sidestream of wastewater treatment...
TAACGATGGCGGAGAAAGAACAGGGGTTAAGGTAAATATTCGTTGGCGCGGCAGTCACGACTGCCGCGCCAACGAATGCGTTCAGCGCGATCTGTCAAGCAAATCGAACAGCCGCAGTTTCATTAACTGATGTTATGCAGTTGAAGCCAGCCTGATCCCCGTAACGCGATGCTCATGTCGCTCTTGCTCAAGAATAACCTGAAAGGCGAGATGTATCTCAGATTACAGGAGTCATTAACTCACCTTACACAATAAAGATCGCACACTAAGACATGGGGACACAGAGACCTTGTATTGAGCCTGCCGAAATAAAGCCATAGGACATCTGCGGTTGAACCTGTTGCGCCGTAGTTGCACTGCGGCGGCAGTGCAACTGCCCGCCAATTGCGTAAGTCCTGAGCCGGTGAACAACTCCGCGACTCGGTGTCTCCGCGGCTCAATCAGGTATGGCAGGAGCGCTCGTTTAAGTTCTTAACTTGCAAAATGTCGCATTGACGATAGTCAAAGCAACTTTAACTGCGGATAACGGTTCAAAATCTCGAAAAACGTTAGATGGTATAATTCCCGCCCGTATGCTTCAAGAACCTTCACCCCAAAAATCACAAGTCTGCCCCACCTGCGGAACGCGCTTAAGTGAAAACGCCACGCGTTGTCTCGTGTGCGGGACAGAACTCACCGCCAAAGCCGCAACCAAAGCCAAGAAAGCCGAAACGGTTGTTCAAGCCAGCCGCATGCCTGAGATCACGCTCAGCCTGCCCGCCGCGCTTGCCGCGATTGTCATTGTGCTGGCGATCGGCGCTATCGCAATCTATGCCCTGTTGCAATCCGGCGCGACCGGCGCATCGCTTGTGACTCCGACAGCCGAAGGCACAACGACCGCCACCGCAACCATCACGCCCACAGTGACGGAACTCCCAACGGGAACGCCCATCCCGACTGAAACACCCCTGCCGCCATTCGACTACACCGTGCGTCAGGGTGAAACCTGCGGCGTCATTGCGGCAACGTTCAAGGTTTCAGTGCAAAGTATTATTATCACCAACCAACTATCATCGGAATGTTTGATTTCGGTTGGGCAACCCTTGAAAATTCCCTACCCAACGGCAACGCCCGCGCCGCCGCCTACCAATATTCCAAACGAAGCGACGCAAACCTTCCAAGCCTGCGAAACGGCTCTCTACACCGTGCAGGCAAACGACACCCTTTCAACGATCTCCCTCAACTACAACGTCCCACAGGATGCGATCAAATTTTACAACGGACTGGCATCGGACAATGTATTGCTTGGGACAACCCTGGTGATCCCCTTATGCGCCCGATTCGCCACACCGGGACCCACTCCTACTGCGACGCTTCCGCCTCCTTATCCCGCCCCGAGCCTGCTCCTCCCCGCCAACGGCGCGGCGTTCACCCTTGCCAACGATGTGGTCACCTTGCAGTGGGCGTCTGTGGGAACATTGCGCGATAACGAACGATATCAGGTCATCATCGAAGATGTGACCACAGGCGAATTGCGCATCACCGATTATGTGACCGACACAAAATACATTGTGCCAACCTCCTTCCGCCCGAACGATAACCTTGCCCACTTGATCCAATGGTGGGTAACCACCGTCCGCCAAAACGGCGTGGACGAGCAAGGACAACCCGTGTGGGTATCCGCTGGCGCGGTCAGCGAGAAACGCGGCTTCACATGGGTTGGCGTGGCGGTGCAGGGAACGCCGAATCCGTAAATGTAAACACGAACATAAAAACGACTTCCTCGCGGAAGTCGTTTTATTTTCAGGAATTTTAAAGTTGGAGGGCAGTTGTACTGCCCGCCGCAGTGCAAATGCGGCGAATCAGGTTCAACCGTGTAAATCAAATCTCAAATCTTATTCGTTGATCTGAAACGCGATCTCGCCCGCGTCAGTCCATGCTTGCGCGGTTTCGGCAATCGTCGTCCAGCGGACGAACGGATACGCGTTCATGCGCTCGACAAAAGCCAAAATCACATTGACATCATCGGTGGCAGACGTTGAGATTCGCAACGTCTCAGGCTCGACCATGATGGTGTACCCGATCACGGGATACGGATGCTGTCCTTGCGCAATTTGCGCGGCGAGAGTTTCAGCATCTGCCAACTGGTGGCTTCCTCCGCCGAGCTTGATCAATTTCCCACTCGGGTCATGGACTTCAAATTGCGAACTGCTCGTGGGGCGATATAAACTTACAGAGAGATCATCGCATCCCTCTTTATGTCCCGGGCAAACCACCCCGCCCCAAATCACGGATGGCGACCACGAATATCCTTGATACGAGTAACTTGACTGCAAGCCGTCGAAGTCTTGAATCAAGAATCCACTGACAACGCCCGTTGGCGTGACGCCCCACGAAGAGAGAATGGACGCGATCTTTCCCAAGTCGTTCGGGCTGTGCGCGTGATTGTCCCATTGCGCGCCCATTGCCGCGGAACGTTGCACGATCTCCTGCGCATTGTCCGCGGACTCGAGCCAGCCGATATCGCCGCCGATTGACCAGCGGATGCCCGCGTCGGTTGTTTGTTGGAGGAAGTTGAGGAAGGATTCGGTGTCTGCGGGCCATGAGTCAAATTTCGATTCGATGTGCAGGGTGGCGGAGAGGTAAAGGGTCGTGTCCGATGTCGCAGGCGCGGAGGAAAGCGTGGGCTGAGATTCGGTTGGGGAAACTGAATCAGGCTGAGGCTGGGTCTGAGGCGCTGATGGGGCTGTCACACACGCCGTCAAAAGAAGAAATCCGATTACGAGGGTGAAAAGTTTTTTCATGGGAAATCCTTTTTAGTGTAGGTCGGGATATTATCCCGCTCTACAATTTCTATTTCAACATTTCCAAAACCATCGGAATATTCACTGGAGTCACGCGATCCATTTGCGACGCGACATAACGAACGGTTTGTTCATACATCGCCCACATCGCATCCTGTTCGGGTTGCGAGAGCAACGGCGCGGCGAGCGACGTGTCCCAGTTCGGGCGTTTGCCGCCGTCGACATAGACGGTGAGCCACGCGGATTTTGTAGCGAAGAAATCGTTATCGTGCATCTTCACGCCGACGAACCACGGCGCGACGCCGCCCGATTGATGCGCCTGCGTGAGCGCGGACTCAAAACTCGCGACCGCGTCCTGCCCGATGAATTCAAACAATTTGTAATCATAATGTTCAGGTCGGATCGGCAATCCTTTTTTCATGTCGCCAAGATTCAACGCGCGCCCATGCACCACCGTCATCTGCGCGCCGAGCTCGTCGAACACTTGTAAGATCGCGCTGTCAATTTCCGCCGAGTCCGCAATGGACGACGCCGCGTACGGCGCATACCCGATCACGTCCGCCACGTATTGATAACCGCCCGCCGCATCCGTTGTTTGCCCCGTCACGGGATCAACCTCGCGCGTTTCGTAACGCATCACCGTTTGATACAACTCGTCGGCGCTCATCGCGCTCAAGCCGAGCCAATCGTAATTGTTGGCATACGGTCGCGGCGCGCGATAATGATACGAGACAGCAACAACGGGCGATGTTTTCAGGCGCGCCAACAAGTCGGGATATTGTTCGGCATAAATCTTTGCCATCACATCGGTGAGATAGACATCCACTGGCACGTTCAATTCTTCGTGCAAGTCAATGATGCGATTCAACACTGCGGCAGATTCAGCGGGATGCGAAAAATCCTGCACGTTGATCGAGAAGATGGCGTAATCTTCTGTGACGGGAACAGCCGCTTCATTCTCGACGGGCGGCTGGGTCGCCGTTGCGGGAGGCGACTCCACCACTGGAGCCTGCGTCGGCGCGGATTGTGTCGCAGGCGCGGCGCAGGCGGACACCAACAACAAGAGGGCGATAATTGGCAACAATTTTTTCATGGGCGATTCTCCTTACCTGTGATTCTACGAATCCGATTTACAACAATATTATCCCCATGTAAAATCCCTGTAATTGACAGAACCGCAAGGATGATAGAAAAACGTCCCGCAGGTTTCGTAGTGGCGACTTCAGTCGCCCTATTGCTGAACGACTGAAGTCGTTACTACAACTTTAGTCAACCTGCGGGACGATCTACCAGAGGATCACACATGGATATCCGCACCTACAATCGCGAGGCATGGAACCGCGAAGTCGAATCGAACAACCGCTGGACCCAGCCTGTGACTCACGAAGTTATCGAACAAGCGAAACGCGGCGAGTTCCAAGTTTTGCTCACGGAAAATATCCCAACGCCTCATCGTTGGTTTCCTCCCTTGAAAGGCGCGGACGTGTTATGCCTCGCCAGCGGAGGCGGTCAGCAGGGACCCGTCTTCGCCGCGCTCGGCGCGAACGTGACCGTCTTCGACAACTCCCCCGCTCAACTCAAGCAAGACACGCTCGTTGCCGAACGCGAAGGCTTGACCCTCAAAACCGTCGAAGGTGACGCGGCAGATTTATCCATGTTCCCCGATGAATCATTTGACTTGATCTTCAACCCCGTTTCGACGGTGTTCATGCAAGATGTCCGCGTGGTGTGGCGCGAATGTTATCGCTCGCTCCGTCACGGCGGGATATTGTTGACAGGCTCGATGAATCCCGTCCACTACATTTTTGATCTCTACAAAATGGACGAGGGCATTCTCGAAGTCGCGCACACGATCCCCTACTCAGACGTGACCAGCCTCCCGAAAGCGGAGTTGGACGAATATCTCGCAAAAGGTCTGCCCCTCGAATTCGGTCACTCACTGACCGACCTGCTCGGCGGACAATGCGCGGCGGGATTCGTCATCACCGACCTGTACGAAGACGTGATGTCCGATTCGCCGCTGGGGAAATTTCATCCCAACTACATTGCCACGCGGGCGATGAAGGGATAAAAAATCAGGGTCGCATTTCTGCGACCCTGATTCATTGAAACGACTTGCTTGTTTTTACGGCAGTTCGTTGGCTCGATTCGTTCCCGGAGGGGAGACCGGGCTGTTCGCCGCAAAGTAGGCGATCAACTCATCGAGGTCGATACCGCCGCCGATACGCAGGGACGGGTCGATATCGCGGAAGGTGACGAAGTTATCGCCGCCGTCGGCAAGGAACTGGTTGACCGTCACCATATATGTATCCGCCGGGTTGAGCGGGACGCCATTCAACATGATGTTCGAGACCGTGATCGAGGTGCACGAGTTGATCGGCGCCGTCGTGGGGTTGTTGTCGTGATCCACCAAGCCAAATGTCTTGGAGAGATCGTAACTGAACCCGACCGATACGCCGAGGTGCAGGAACGGACGGCTCGAGCCGGCAGGCTGGCACTGATCTTCAAGCACCGATTGAACTTGAGCGCCGGTCATGGGCATCGTCATCAGGACGTTACTGAACGGCTGGAAGGTGAACGCTTCCGAGTAGGTGACGATACCATCCACCGCCTCTGCGCCAGACTTGGCGAAGATCAAATCGGAGCGGATGCCGCCCGGGTTCATGAACGCGATCTGCGCGCCATTAACTTGGGTTGCAAAGAGTTGGGCATCGGCGATCATGTTGCCCGCGTTCGACTCGGAGCCGCGATCTTCGGCGGCGCCGTTGAAGGCGCGACGGATATCAGCCGTGATCGTGCCCACTTGCGCTTTGCCGATCGGGTCGCTGATCACCTTCCACTTGTTGATGATGGCGGTGATGGCGGCATCAGCCGTCAATTGCGCGCGAACGACGGCATGGTTGGTGGCGGAGCTGAGGTCGCGGCGGATGTCGCCTGTGCGGTGGTCAAGAACGAGATTAATCTCAGAGACCACGCGACCAAACGAGTACGCGCTCGTCACAATACGGGGATTCCCATTCGGGTCGTTGAGCAGACAGTTATATGGGAGGTGCGTGTGTCCTGTGACCACCACGTCGATGGCGGGGTCGAGCAGGTTGTTGATCTGCACAACGGGCCCGCTGATGCCGACACAAGCATTGACCGCGCCCGGAGGAGGCGTTTGCGAGCCGCCTTCGTGCATGAGCACCACAATCGCTTCGACGCCTTGCGCCTGTAACTCGGGGACGAGCGCGTTGGCGGTATCTGCCTCATCGAGGAAGGTCCAGCCATTGATGCCGGATTGCGACACAAGCGTGTTGGTTGCTTCGAGGGTCATGCCGATGAAGCCGACTTTCACGCCGTCGATCTCATCGATCCAGTACGGAGGCAGGGGCGTTTCACCGGTCACATCGTTAACGACGTTCGCGGCGAGCCAATTGAAGTTTGCGCCGGGGTACGGGTCACTGGGGAAGTAACAACCGTCCACTGGGTGACAGCCGCCGTTTTGCATACGCAGGAGTTCCACCACGCCTTCATCGAATTCGTGATTGCCGACGCTGGAGACATCCAGCCCCATGGCATTCAACGTTTCGACGGATGGCTCATCGTGGAACATGCCGGAGAGGAAGGGCGAACCGCCGATCAAGTCGCCTGCCGCCACGGTGAGGCTGTTTGCATTCCCCGCGCGGAGTTGGGTAAGTTTCGCGGAAAGGAATTCGCCGCCGCCAGCCGGGTCGCTACCCACGTTGCCGGGTCCCGGGTTGCCAGAGGTCTCGAGGTACCCGTGATAGTCGTTGAAAGCGAGCAATTGGAGGTCGACAAGCTGGTACGGAGGATCGATGATCGTCCCGCCGCCGAAATCATCGAGGATGGCTCCGCGCCCGCCGATGAACCACAGACCGACATATCCGCCTTTGGCGTAATGGGGCCAGGCTGTGATATCGCGCGCGCCCAACAAGGTATCGTTTTGATAGACTTCGACAAACCCGTTGCCATAAGCGCGAGCGCTGAAGGTATCGCCGTCCGCGAAGGTGGCGGGCATATCTCCGCCATATTTGACCCAGCCTTTGGGCCACTCCCACGTCCACACTTGTACCATGTGCTGATTCGCGTCATACAGGACTTCAATGACGCCATCGCCCCACGTGCGGTTGCTTTGCGCTTTGAGCAGGAGGTTTTGTTCGGTGGCGGTGTCTTTCACATCGACGAATGTAACGTAGGCTTCCTGGTCGACGCCAAGTGCGGTCTTCCAGTAAATATCCGCATTCGATGCGTTGCTATTGACGTACAACTGGTTATTCAAGATGCGATACTTCGATCGGTTGCCAGACCAATTTCCGTTTAATACCCCGTTCGCCCGGTTGAAGTCGTCCAGCAGACCCACGCCTGCCAGATTCGATGCCTGCGCCAAGGTTTGGGCTGGCATCAGGATCAATCCCACTAATAGGAATACAACTAACATACGAACTGATCGTTTCATACAATCTCCTCATGGTTGTCTAATTGGATCGTTTGCTTTAGTTCATGAGCGCCCCTGAAAATCTTTGCCAGCCACCTCCTTGAATGAACAGAAATCAAGTTCTTGGGTTATTATAAGTTACACAAACTGAATTTCAAAGAATTAAAAGGTTACACGCCCATCGAATTCGGTCACTCGCTCACCGACCTGCTCGGCGGACAATGCGCGGCGGGATTCGTCCTCACCGACCTGTACGAAGACGCGATGTCCGATTCGCCGCTGGCGAAATATCATCCCAATTACATTGCCACGCGGGCGGTGAAGATGTAGAGGGTATAAAGATAGTTGAAAAACTGGACCTATTGCATAAGTATTTGTAGGGCGGGTTTTTAACCCGCCATATGTCAAATGCTAGAAGCACGTCAGGCTAAAAGCCTGACCTACGAACGACTCAGACGCGACCAGCCTCTCGAAAGAGGACTTGGACGAATATCTCGCAAAAGGTCTGCCGCTCGAATTCGGTCACTCTCTGACCGACCTGCTCGGCGGACAATGCGCGGCGGGATTCGTCCTCACCGACCTGTACGAAGACGTGATGTCCGATTCGCCGCTGGGGAAATATCATCCCAACTACATTGCCACGCGGGCGGTGAAGATGTAGAATCAAAGCGAAAACAAATTCAATTCAAGTTAACTTGAAAAGTAACCCTACTTTGCAAACGCAATGAATCGTAAATTTCTAAAATATCTTGTAATTTTTATAGCCTTTTGCCTCTGGACTTGGTTGTCTTTTATTTCAGGCAAAATCATGTCATCGATTGATACCTCGATGGATGAGGTCGAACATGCTAGTTACAAACTTGAAAATTTAGTGACCGTCAGCCGATCTCCTGATTGGAAATATGGTAAGGGGTTTTATACTGCGGTAGTAATTGCAACTCCAGAAAACGGGACTTCATACAATGTTGTATGTAAAGTACATGTTGGAAATGCCAACTATTTCGAGTATATTGAATTAGGTCAAACGAATTCGATTGCAGAAGCGTTGGACAACTGGGGAGATATTCAGTGGACTGAGGATTCGTTAATCATCGGTAAAGAGGGGCCTAACCAGAAAATCGTATCCAGGGAACAAATCGAGAAACATCGTTGAGCAACATCTTGCTTCCTACCAGAACGCTAACAAACCTGCTCGGCGGTCAATGCGCGGCAGGATTCGTCCTCACCGACCTGTACGAAGACGTGATGACCGATTCGCCGCTGGGGAAATTTCATCCCAACTACATTGCCACGCGGGCGGTGAAGATGTAGAATGAGGGCGGAAACAAATCCAATTCAGGATATTCGCTCGTTGGTACGGAATAACGTCCCAAATAATTTAGGACGTCATACGGCGAGCCTGCACCGTCAATGAGCCGTTATTTCGCTTCCGTATAAGCCCTAGTTGGGCAGTTCCTTGCACAACAAAAAAAACGAAGGATGGGTAGGCATAATGAATCCTGTTATATTACTTCTGGTTATCACAGTAACCCTTGCGATTGTTATGGGCATAGTAATCGCCATTATCAAGAGAGATACAGACTCTAACCAAGAAAGGGTTTCTATTAACGATAACAGTAGCAGGGTTGAAGCAGTAAAACAACAAATTCAGAAAAATATTCCTGCCATAACAAACAAGCCGTCACCAATTGATTCACCTGAAAGGCACAGCAATCCTGCATTATCAGACGAGAAACCCATTCTCTCGACTACCAAAAGACCGATTCAAACACCAGAGCAACATATCATAAATGTGATCTTCGACCCCAGTGAAACCAAAGTCCAATCAGCTAGCGAAGTCGTTGATGTTCCAAAAGGCGTTACTGTGAAGGTGAGGCGCGTTCGTATTGTTGAACATTCAGTAAACATTGAATGGAGTTCAGCAATAACCAGTAAAGGAGAAATTGGAATTAAGCAATTAGTCAGCGCATCTATTCAAGGAGAGATTCAAAAAGTAAAAGGATATATATTGCAACAAACCGAGTCTATGGAATATGAAATAACACTGGATGGAGAAAAGCATTCTCAATATCAATTGGTGTGGATGGATGTTTGGTTAAAGGGAATAGCAGAAATCAATGAAGGAATCAATTCTTATCAACAACCTTTTCAATTTCGTGATAGGGCAGAACTTAAAGTAGTTCCATTGCTAACATAGTAGCGTGAGAAACTTAAAACTGCCCAACAAAACTGCAGCGGATTTTTGGGAGTCTGCGGCTTCGAGAAGCATTTTTCTGGCTTCGGGCTTTTCCTGCTCTCAGGCATTATCCCAGCCCGCCCCACCACCACGAACGCCAATCGTTAAGCTATCCTCCCCAACACTTCCAACAACTTCCCCTCCCACTGCTCCCCAAACGAGCACCAATACGCCGACTTGCCGCCGCGGATGCCTGCGCCGAGATCGGCGAGGCGTTTCGGTTCTGTTCCATTTGTGGGAGTTGGGTACCGCAAGACGATCTGTCCGCTTTCCCAGTTGATGGAGGACAGTCCCGCCTTCTCGGCTCGCAGTTTGACTCGCATCTGGTAAAAAAGATTCGCGGTCATGTCGGGCAGTTCGCCGAAACGATCTTTGAACTCGGATGCCAGCGCGTCAATTTCGGTTTCGTCGCGTAAGTCTGCAATACGACGATACAACCGCAAACGCAAATCCTGATCGGGGATGTACTCGGCAGGGATTCCGACGGCGAGGGGCAGGTCAACGTTAACGGGCATGGACAAAGGCAAGTCAAAAGTCGAAGGTCGAAAAGTCAAACTTGGTTCCTCGACTTTTGACCCTTCGCCTTTACTCAGGGCGGGCGTTTGACCTTTGACCGTTCTTATCCTCCTCACCGCATCCGCCAGCAACCGCGTATACAAATGAAATCCCACCGCCTGAATGTGACCTGATTGACGCGTGCCGAGCAATTCACCCGCGCCGCGGATCTCAAGGTCGCGCATGGCGATCGAATAGCCCGCGCCGAGTTGCGTGTTCTCGGCGATCACTTCGAGCCGCTGTTGACCGTCCACGGTGGGGGTCAGCTTGTTGTGGCGAAAAAAGTAGGAGTAGGCGCGCGCAGCCCCACGTCCGACCCTGCCGCGTAGTTGATAGAGTTGAGCCAAGCCGAAGGTGTCGGCGCGGTCCACGATGAGCGTGTTCGCGTTGGGGATGTCCAATCCCGATTCGATGATCGTTGTTGACAACAAAATATCGGTGTCGCCGTTGTTGAAGCGGTGCATCACTTCGGAGAGTTGATTCTCTGGCATCTGCCCATGACCAATATCCACGTTCGCTTCGGGGACGAGTTGATTGAGATGCGCGCGCATCGCGTCAATGGTCTGGACGCGGTTATGCACAAAGAAAATTTGTCCGCCGCGTTCGAGTTCGCGCAAGATCGCCTGCCGCACAAGTTTCGGCGAATAAGGACCGACATGCGTGACGATGGGCAGTCGCTCCTCGGGCGGCGTGTTGAGATTCGAAATATCGCGCACACCCGTGAGCGCCATGTACAACGTGCGCGGAATCGGCGTGGCAGTGAGAGTCAACACATCCACTTCGGTGCGAAGTTTTTTGAGGTGTTCCTTGTGCGTGACGCCGAAGCGCTGTTCTTCGTCAATGACAACCAAGCCGAGTTCTTTGAATTGCACATCGCCAGAGATCAAACGATGCGTGCCGACGACGATATCAATCTCGCCGATGGCGAGTCCCTGCAAAATTGTTGTTTGCTCGCGCGGCGTGCGGAAGCGCGAAAGCATTTCCACTTTCACGGGGAACGCGGCGAGTCGCTGTAAAAATGTTTCGTAATGTTGTTGCGCCAGCACAGTTGTCGGCACAAGAATCGCAACCTGTTTGCCGTCCATCACGGCTTTGAACGCGGCGCGCAACGCCACTTCGGTTTTTCCATAACCAACATCGCCGCACAACAAACGATCCATCGGACGCGACGATTCCATGTCGCGCTTGATGTCGTTCAACGCGCGCAGTTGATCTTCGGTCTCCACATATGGGAACGAATCTTCCAATTCTTTTTGCCACGCGGTATCGGGCTTGAAAGAATATCCCATCGCCACATGTCGGCGCGCATACAAGTCCAACATCTCTTGCGCCACTTCCAACACCGCGGCTTTCACGCGTCCTTTTTTCTCGTGCCACTCCTGCCCGCCCAAACGATCCAACGCGGGCGCCGCGCCCTCCGCGCCCACATAACGCGTCAACCGATCCGCTTGATGCACAGGCACGAACAACTGTCCGCCGCCGTCATATTCCACCGCGAGAAATTCGCGCGCGTGATTATCCAACTCGCGCTGAACCAATCCGCCAAACCGCCCGACGCCGTGATCAATGTGCACCACATAATCGCCCACGTTCAGATCCGCATACACCGATTCGGGCGTCTCGGCAACAGGTCGCTGTCGCGTGCGGGGTTGAGGGCGTTCCCAACCAAATACCTCAGAGTCAGTGATGAGGTGGAGTGATTGGTAATTGGTAATTGGTAATTGATTATTGGAGACTGGAGACTGGAGACTGAGGACGAATCCTTCGGATAAAGATGACTCGATGAAGAGCGGCGGTTCATTCGACGGGTCGGGCTGGTTCGCCTCTCCCCAAAGTTCCTCCAACCTTTTAGCCTGCCGCGACACGACGATGACGGATTCCTTTTTCGTCATCAATCCCGCAACATAGTCAACAAAATTCTTCAGCCTTCCCCCGAACCTCTCATCATGACCAAAGCGAGAAGCCAAAGAATTCTCTAATTCTCTAATCTCCAGTCTCTCTCCCCCCGAATACCCAAACTCCACCAACCCACCCTGCACTCCATCATACAACTCCGACCACGGAACATACGGCAACGGAAAATCGGCGGACAATGTTTCTTCGACAACGCTGTCTTGCCTAAACTTGACCGCCTGCGCCTCCACCTCCTCCGCCATCGATTCGATGATGGATAGATCGTCAATCAACACAATCGCTTTTTGTGGGAGGTAATCGAGCAAGGTCGCGGGTTGAGAATGAAGAAGAGGGATATGGAATTCTGACAACTCAGTTTCATGTTCGCCAACCGCAAAATACTCCCGCGCGGGCGTGACGAGAATCGAATCCAATTTTTCAATCGTACGTTGAGATGCGGGATCGAATTTGCGAATCGTTTCGATCTCGTCGCCGAAGAAATCCAAGCGGACGGGCATCGTCTCGGCGGTTGCCCAGATGTCGAGAATCCCTCCCCTGCTGGAGAATTGTCCAGGCTCAAGCACGGTGTTGACGCGTTGATAGCCGATCTCTGCCCAACTCCGCAAGAGCGAATCGGGTTGAATGGTTTGATTGACCGATAACTTCTTGCACGCCTTGAGGAAGTCGCGCCGCGGCATGGTGCGCGTCATCAGCGAGCGGACGGAGGTGACGAACACGGGAGGCGTTTCGGGCTTTTGAGTAAATGGTAAGTGGAATGTGGAAAGTGCGGTCAACGCTTGCAGGCGGTCGCGGCGAGTGGTCACACCCCACGCGGCTTGCTCGTAGAACAGCGGATTCGGCTCCGCAAAATGATAGCGCGGCGATTTGATCCAAAATCCCAGTTCGTCGAACATGGACAACGCGTGGTCGGCGCGGTCGGTGATGAAGAGGATCGGCTGACCAATATCTTCGAGCAACGCCGCAAGCACAGGCAGACGCGCGGCGCGCGGAAGTCCCAGCCCAGCGATTTGTTTCCCCGCTTTGAGTTGGGAGAGGAGGTTTTGATATTGAGGGAGAGAACGGATGGAGTTGAGGATGGAGAGCATAGGTAGAGAGCAGAGGATTAGAGGATTAGAGAGTAGAAAGTAGAGGATTGGTAACGAACCAGTCTCGAGTCATCTAGTCTCTAGTCATCTAATCTCTTGCGTCACCATTAAACTTATTCATCGCGGCGGTCAAGCCGTCCGTTACAAATTCAAGCGCGGCATCGGCGGCGCGGTCGAGGAGTTCGGAGAGGGATTTCAGATCGTCGCGCGAGAAGTTTTGCAGGACGTAATCGGCAGGGTCCATGCGACCAGGCGGGCGACCGATGCCGAGTCTCATGCGCGGGATATCTTTCGTGCCTAACTTTTCCAAAATGGACGACAAGCCGCGCTGTCCGCCAGGTCCGCCCGAGGCGCGGATGCGGATGGTGCCGAACGGCAGATCGAGATCATCGGAGAGAATCATCAGGTTTTCATTGGGAATCTTGTAAAAGTGAGCCAGTCCCTGCACCGATTGACCCGATAGATTCATGTACGTCTGCGGTTTGGCGAGGATGAGTTTGTGATCTGCGTATTTTGAATCCATCACAATCGCTTTCGATTGGACTTTCATGCCGCGCGCGTTGAGTCGCACCGCGAGACGGTCAATTGCCATGAAGCCAAAGTTGTGACGTGTATTGGCGTATTCACGTCCTGGGTTGCCGAGTCCGATGAGGAGGTAGGGGTCTGTCATGGGGGATTCCGTTTGGGGTAATTGGTAATTGGTAATTAGAGATTGGAGATTGGAGAATTGGAGAATTGAGAGAATTGGTTAGGGTTGGCGGAGGCGGAGGAGGATGGCGGAGAAAATGAATAAGCCGATGATGACCAAGGCTCCGCGAGCGAGGCTGGCGAGGATGGTGGATCGAGTCAATGAGGCGGGGTTGGCTGGGAGAGGCGTCGGTGTGGGACGCGGGACTTCGGTGGGAGTGGGCGAGGCGGCGAGGAGGAATGGGGTGGGGATTTGTACTCCAATGGAGGATTCGGGTGTGGAAGTCACAACAGGCGTTGGAGTTAATATCGGCGCGTCGTTTTGGATGGTGATGGGGACGGTCGCTTCTTGGAATGTCCCATCGGCGAGGGCGACTCGCAAGCGCAGGATGTAGTCACCGTCTGTGATGGAGGCGGTGTTCCAGAGGTAGAGAGGCGAACCAAGCGCGGGCTGAGATAACGTCGCTAGGGGGAACCAGCTATCCCCGTCGTCTGAAGCGTATTTAAAATCCAGTTGAGCGGAGAAGAAATTCGGAACATCCGTCGAGCCGATGACCGTAATTTCTCCATGCAAAACTTCGCCCGCCGCGGGAGAGGTGATCGCTAGGGGCGGCGAATCCTGCGCGGCGAGGAGCAACAAAACGAAGGGGAGAAGGAGGCGGGTCCTCATTAGTCGAACGTTCAAGTTTAACACGAAGGGATACATGGGTCAATTTTGTATGATGCAAGTGACGCTTCGACTTCGTGGCGCGAACATCACGCGCCACTCCGCTCAGCGCGGAACCGTCGCAATGACATGCAAAATGAAGTATGGTAAACTTTGGCAGATTTATTTTAGGAGAATTGTTATGGCAAAATCCCGCGCCGACCAGATCGTGGACCGATTACGAAACATGCAAGCCGCCGCGCCCGATATCGAGGCTTCGGCCGTTGTTTCTGTGGACGGGTTGATCATGGCTTCGGCTTTGCAGCAAGGCGTGGAGGAAGATCGCGTGTCGGCAATGTCGGCGGCGATGCTCTCGCTCGGCGAGCGGATCTCCAACGAGTTGGGGCGCGGAGGGTTGGAGCAGGTGTACATCAAAGGCGATGCGGGGTCGATCGTGTTGACGTCTATTGGGCAGGAAGCAGTGTTAACTGCCATGGCGCGGCATGAAGCGAAACTCGGTTTGATCTTTCTCGAGATGCGGCGCGCCGCGGAAGATATTGTGAAACTGGTCGGATGAAATCGAAGAACTGCCAGAACACACAGGAAATGCAATCCCCGACGGGGAGGGCTGAAACGCCCTCCCCGTTTCTTTTAATGGGGTGGAGGCAGGGCGGGGTTGAGGCAGAGGATTGGAGAATTAGAGGATTAGAGGTTAGAGGATTAGAGAATTGGAGAATTATTTTATGACTACAAAATATTTATTTTTCACGGGCGGGGTTGTTTCTTCGGTTGGCAAAGGCGTGACTGCGGCGGCGACAGGACTCTTGCTGAAGGAACGAGGGTTCAATGTGACCGTGCAGAAATTGGATCCGTACATCAACGTGGACCCTGGCACGATGAGTCCGTACCAACATGGAGAGGTGTACGTGCTCGATGACGGCGCGGAAACGGACCTCGATCTGGGTCACTACGAACGATTCATTGACATCCGCCTCAGCCGTTCGTCCAACTTCACGAGCGGACAGGTCTACGCCGAGATCATCGGCAAAGAACGGCGCGGCGATTTTCTTGGCGGGACGATTCAGGTCATTCCGCACATTACGAATGAGATCAAGCGGCGAGTCGCGTCCATTGGCAAAGAGACGAATGCCGATATTGTACTGGTCGAGGTCGGCGGGACGGTTGGCGACATCGAGTCGCAGCCGTTTCTCGAAGTGCTGAGACAACTCCGCAACGAGGTCGGGCGCGAGAACGTGTTCTTCATCCACGTGACGTGGTTGCCGTACATCAAAGCGACGGGCGAGATCAAGACCAAGCCCACGCAACACTCCGTGGCGGCGTTGCGCTCGATCGGTATTTCGCCAAACATGATCATCGCGCGTTCAGATTATCCTGTTGACAAAGATATTTGCGACAAGATCGCGCTGTTCTGCGACGTGGAAAAAGAAGCCGTCGTGCCGATGATCACGAGCGATGTGTTGTACGAAGTCCCGCTTTTATTGGAGAAGGCGGGCGTCAGCGATTATCTCGTTGAGAAGTTGAACATGAAAGCCACGCGCAGGGTGGACATGAAGCCATGGGAAAAACTTGTGGAGCGCGTGAGAAAACCGAAACAAACAGTGAAAGTTGCCTTGGTTGGAAAGTATGTCGAACTGCAAGACGCGTACATGTCGGTACGCGAGGCGTTGAAACATGCCGCGCTCGCCAACGACGTGGAAGTTGAGATCGGCTGGGTGCATGCGGCTGACCTTGAAAAAGACAAAGGCTGGGATGTGGTGCAAAACGCGGACGGCATCCTCGTCCCTGGCGGGTTCGGCTCGCGCGGCATCGAAGGGAAAATTTTAGCGGCGCGGTATGCGCGCGAGAAGAAAGTTCCGTATCTCGGTCTGTGTTTGGGGATGCAAGTGATGTGCATTGAATTCGCGCGCGGCGTGTTGAATCACGAAGATGCCAACTCCTCTGAGTTTGATCGCGGCTCGGAATATCCCGTCATTGACTTGATGCTCGACCAACGCGCGATCACCGACATGGGCGGCACGATGCGGCTCGGCTTATATCCCTGCGAATTGCAGGAAGGCTCGAAAGCCGCCAAAGCCTACGGCGAGAAAAAAGTGGAGGAACGTCACCGCCATCGCTTCGAGTTCAACAACAATTACAAAAAAGATTTTGAGAAGGCAGGCATGGTTTTCTCAGGCATGTCTCCCGACGGCAAACTGGTGGAAATCGTCGAGATCGAGGATCATCCATTCATGGTGGCGAGTCAGTTCCACCCAGAGTTTTTGTCGCGCCCGATGAAGCCGCATCCGCTGTTTGTGGGGTTTATGAAAGCGGTGAGGGATGGGAGGAAGTGAAAGCAGTTATCAGTGAATAGTGAGCAGTGAGTAGTGAGCAGTGTGCAGTGTGCAGTGTGCAGTGTGCAGTGTGCAGTGTGCAGTGTGCAAAAAGGACTTCCGTATTTCTCGGAAGTCCTTTTTGATTCGACGTTATTTTCGTTTCTTTGTAGATTTCTTTTTTGGGATAGATTTCACCGAACGGGTCTTTGGAGCCGACACCTCCGCCATCACAGGGACAGGGGCGCTGGCTTGGTATGGACTGCGCAGTTGCACAGGCTCGGAGCGTTGGCGCATCCGCAAGTTCAGCGTTTCCACCATCACAGAGAAGCCCATGGCGAAGTAGATATATCCCTTCGGGATGTGCACGTCAAGACTTTCGACGACCAGCGTAAAGCCAATCAACAGCAAGAAACTGAGCGCAAGCATCTTGATCGTGGGATGTCCCTCGACAAAATTGCTGAGAGGGGCGGCAAGGAAGATCATCACTAATGCGGCGATGATGACCGCCGCGATCATGATCGGCAACTCATCCACCATGCCGACGGCGGTGATGACCGAATCGAGCGAGAAGACGATGTCCAACAACATGATCTGAACGATCACGCTCCAAAACGAGGCATGGACTTTGGCGGAGGCATGTCCTTCGGAGCCTTCCAGTTTCTCATGAATTTCGCGCGTGGCTTTCCAGATCAAGAAAATGCCGCCCGCCAGAAGGACGATGTCGCGCTCGGAAAGGGTATACCCCATCACGGTAAATATGGGATCCTTGAGGTTGATGATCCACGAGAGAGAGAACAACAACAGCAACCGCGTCACCACCGCCAACAAAATGCCTGTGGTACGGGCGCGCGACTGATCTTCAACGGGCAACTTGCCCGCCAGAATCGAAATAAAGATAATATTATCCACGCCGAGAGCGCGGGG
>WBZY01000536.1_pt2 | contig 17573 bp, 17 predicted proteins | sample 5204191 | NCBI WGS metagenome assembly WBZY01 (sample SAMN12344363, study PRJNA552823) | activated sludge metagenome | biome: Activated sludge suspended growth; feature: Anammox Sidestream; material: Wastewater; isolation source: activated sludge from anammox sidestream of wastewater treatment...
ACCGGCAGTCCATCGCCGTCGTCAAGGTTGAGGTCGAGGAGAAGGAGGTCCCAGCCGTTGCCCGCCAGCCGCTCGATGGCCTCCGCTGCGCTCGTCACGCCCACCACATCGTGCCCCGCCGCAGCGAGCACCTTCTGGATTAGCCTGGCTATCGTGAGCTCGTCCTCAGCCAGGAGGATGCGCATCGCGGGCATGACTTAAGCAGTATACCTCTCTTTGAGTGGCAGGCCAACCGCGATTTCCACCGCGCGCTCACGCCGCCGGGTCGTCACCTCTCCCCCCATCGCAAGCACGAACTGCCTTGCCCGGAAGAAGGCAAACCCCGCGTCGGCCGCCACGGGTTTCTCCTCGCCGGCGAAGCTGCCGCTCGCAAACCTCAGCCGGACCCCGTCCTGCTCCTCCTCAAAGACCAGGTCCACCGCTCCGCTGCCGGCCCCTATCCTGTTGGCTGCCTGCGCAAACCCGGCGAGCGCACGGACCAGGTGCCCTGCATCCCATGGGCCCGTGATTGATGGCGGATTCGGGCCGATTAGCTCGATGCCCGGGGTCACCAGCTCGCGGGCTGCTGCAACGGCCGCCCTGAGGTCGCAGGGCCCGGGCGCCAGCGTCGACTTGCCGCGCTCCAGCCGCGAGATCTCTTGCAGGTCGTCCGCCAGCCGCTGAAGGTCATCGATCGATGTGTTCAGCATCGTCGACAGTTCGGCATCGAGGATGGACTGGTCTCCCGACCCGAGCCGTTTCGCCAGCTCGATGACCATCCGGATGGAGGTCAGGGGCGTGCGGATCTCGTGCGCAAAGGCACCCATTGCCTCACGCCGGTAATGGTCGGTCTCGCTCGACAAGAACTCCGGAGGTGCTGCCATCCCAGTACGGTTCCGACGATATTCCCTGTGCGTTCGTGCTGCAATGCGGGCTATGCCTGAGTGTGGGCCAGTGGTGGCCCGGGTCTGCGTGCCTGCCAGGCAAGGAGAAGGGGCGGCAGTCGTACGACCGCCGCCCCTTGCGAAGCTGTTCGCGCGCGCCTTAGCTGATGAACAGCGGCGCCAGCACCAGCGTGATTGTGCTCAGCAGCTTCACCAGCACGTGCAGCGCTGGCCCCGCGGTGTCCTTGAAGGGGTCACCCACGGTGTCGCCCACCACTGCCGCCGCGTGCGTCTCGGAACCCTTGCCGATGACGTTCCCGGCATCGTCCTTCAGCCCACCCGATTCGATGAACTTCTTGGCGTTGTCCCAGGCGCCCCCGGCGTTGTTCAGGTAGGTCGCCACCAGCACGCCGCCGATCGTTCCGACCATGAGCATGCCGGCCACTGACTCCCACCCCTCGTTGCCGTCGCCGCCGAAGGCGTACCGGAAGATGACGCCAACGAGGATTGGCAGGCCAACCGCAAGCACGCCCGGCAGCACCATTTCGCGCAGCGCCGACCGCGTCGTGATGTCAACGGCGCGCGAGTAGTCGGGCCGGACTTCGCCGGTCATGATGCCGGGGTTTTCGCGGAACTGGCGGCGCACCTCTTCGATGATGCCACCCGCCGCCTTTCCAACTGCCCGGATCGCCAGCGAGCTGAACAGGAAGACGAGCATCACGCCCAGCAGGGCGCCCACGAACACGTCGACCTTGCCCAGGTTGATGGGCATGATGCGCGGCAGGGGCAGCGGGCTGCCTTCAATCCCCGCCACCGCCGACTCCTTCACGTCCCCATCGGCAATCTTCTTGCCGATGATGGCGGCCGTCTCATCCTCACCTGCGGTGACGAGCGACTCGACGTCCCGCTCCTTGAAGCCCGCCTCTTCAAGCGTCTTCAGGTAGCTCTCCACCGACTGGGCCGCTGCTGCCTTGACCGCTTCTCCGGGGGGCAGCAGGTCCTGGTCCTGCGCGAGCGTCACGTACCGCTCCGGGTCTTCATTCGCGATCTTCCCGAACTCGAGGCGAACCTCATCCAGGTAGGCCGTGAACAGAAGGAAGGCCGCCAGCGCCGCCGAGCCAACCGCGTACCCCTTCGTGAGGGCCTTCGTCGTGTTGCCGACTGCGTCGAGCGCGTCCGTGATCTCACGCGCCTCGGGCTTGGTGCCTGCGGCCATTTCGGTAATGCCGCCCGCGTTGTCCGTGATTGGGCCGAAGGTGTCCATGGCGAGCACATAGGCGGCCGACATGAGCATGCCCATCGTTGCCACTGCGGTGCCGAACACGCCGGTGGAAATGGTGCTCACGTTCGTCAGCTCGGCCTGTTCGCCGAGGGCGAATGACCCCACGAGCGCCACGCCCACCGTGATGGCTGTCACTGCCGTGGTCTCGAAGCCCACCGCCGTGCCGATGATCATGTTGGTGGCCGAGCCGGTCTTGCTCGCCTGCGCTATCTCCTGCACGGGCCGCCAGGCCCCCGCCGTGTAGTACTGCGTGATGTACACGAATGCTATGCCGGTGGCGATACCCACCAGGCCGCAGAAGAAGAACCAGTACCAGACGTCGTCGAGCATCACCTTGGTGGTGATGGCAAGGCCGCCAACGCTTAGAGCGGTGATGACCCAGTAGCCCCCGTTCAGGGCGCCCATCGGGTCCTTTATGCGCTTGGCCCAGAAGGGCACCGTGAGCATGCCGATGATGGTGGCGAAGACGCCGAAGGAGCGGAGCACGAGCGGGAACAGGATCCACTCCTCGCGCCCTGTTGCCGTGTAGATGGCAACGCCCAGGATCATGGCGCCGATGTTCTCGGCACTCATGGATTCGAACAGGTCGGCGCCGCGGCCCGCGCAGTCTCCCACGTTGTCGCCCACAAGGTCGGCGATGACGGCGGCGTTGCGCGGGTCGTCTTCAGGGATGCCGGCTTCAACCTTGCCCACGAGGTCTGCGCCCACGTCGGCGGCCTTCGTGTAGATGCCGCCGCCGAGCTGGGCGAAGAGCGCCACAAAGCTGGCGCCGAACCCGAAGCCCACGATCAGGAACGGAGCTTCGTCGATCGGATGGTCCAGCAGGCGGCTGTAGATGCCGAAGATGCTCGACACGCCGATGAGGCTCAGCGCCACGACAAGGAAGCCCGAAACGGCGCCACCCCGCAGCGAGGTGTTGATCGCGTCAGCGAGGCTGTTCTGGGCGGCCGCCGCAGTGCGCCCGTTAGCGCGCACCGCGATTGACATCCCGATGTAGCCCGAGACACCGGAAGCCAGCGCGCCCACGATGAACGCAATGCCGGTGAGTACGCCCGCCTCCGTCGACTCCTTGAAGACGCCGACGACGACGCCAACCACCACCGCGGTAACGATGGCCAGCATGCCGATGGTCCGGTACTGGCGGTTCAAGAAGGCGTTGGCGCCTTCGAGGATGGTGCCAGCTACCTCCTGCATCGCCTCCGTCCCGCGGTCGCGCCGCAGCACGTCGTATGCCAGCCAGATTGCGAAGAGCACCGCCGCGGCGCTCGCCGCCGGGATCATGATCAAGGCCAGTTGCATGGGCCTCCCCTCCAATGACCGGTTCTGCCAGGGTTAGTCGCGCAGGGCACACAGAAACGGCGGCCGCCCCGCGCGACGCGCCGAAGTGGTGTGGAGAATAGCAACCAGCAACCCTACGGGCGAATCCTCCCCCCGCCCCGTTCCCACCCGGCCCTCGCCCTCCCGGATACGCCGTCGCCCCCTGATAATTACCTCATCCTCACCAGGGGCCCTCCCTTCATGCGAGAAGTAGCCGAGCTCAATGGCGACGGCATCGCCGCCGAACTGCGCGACTCCATCCATATGCTCAACGAGGCGCTCGGAAGCCCAGTTTCGTTCCGGCCGGTCGACTGGTCGCTCGCAAGGCGCGAGTCCGAACCCTCCGCCCTCGATGAAGGCATCGAAATGACCCGCGAGCTCGGCGTCGCAATGAAGTACCCCACCGTCACCGAGAGTGTCAGTCCCAACCAGGTGCTTCGCGACCGCCTCGGCCTCGCCGTTATCCATCGTCCCTGCCGGAGCTACCCGGGCATCAGCCGCAACTACACGGGCAGCATCGACCTGCACGTGGTTCGCGTGGCCACCGGTGGCACCTACGAAGACGCCGGCCACCGCATCGGCTACCACTCGGCCGTCAGCATCCGCATCATGGAGCGCACCCCCGTGGAGCACGCCGCCCACTTCGCCTTTCGCCTCGCCGAGCGCCACCGGCACAAGGTCGTGTCGACCAGCAAGTACACCATCCAGCGGGCCGCCGATGGCCTCTTCGAGGAGGTGGTGGCAGAGGTCGCGAAGGAGTACCGGAACGTCACGCACGAACGGGAGCTCTTCGACTCTCTCCTTGCCCGGCTCATCATCAAGCCCGAAACGTTCGACGTGATCGTGACCCCGAACGAGTACGGTGACTTCCTGAGCGATGCGGTCTACGGCCTGATCGGTTCCATTGGCCTCGGGGCGAGCGCCTCATACGCCTTCACGCCCAGCCATCAGCCTAACATCGGCATCTTCGACCCGGCCGGTGGCACCGCGCCCGACATCGCCGGCAAGGGCATCGCCAACCCTTCGGGAGCCATCGAAGCCTACGGCTACCTGCTCCAGTACTGCGGCCACTTCGAAATGGGCCGGCGGCTCGTCGACGCGGTGCACGACTGCATCGCCGCCGGCGAATGCACTCGCGACCTCGGCGGCACGCTCGACACAAAGGGGTTCACGGCTGCCGTTGCCGCAAGGGGACTGGCGGCTTTGTAGCCAGGGAGCTATGCCCGGCGCACCTGGAGCCGGGTCGCACCCAGGGATGCTCAGGGTCTCCTGGGGCACCTCCGGTTCCGGGAGCCCACACCGGTCTGCGGCCTGGGGGACTCACCCCGCGGATACCACCACCGGTCCGGCTAGATCACGTCGACGGCCTCGTCAGAAGAGACCTCGCCGCCAAGGGCCTCCGTGGCCCGCCGGAGTGCGATTGCCATCGTCAGGTCGCCTCGCGTCTTCTCGAGGATCCCGCGCGTCTGGTCCGTGGTTCGGCGCAGCCCCCCGGTCATCGCGTCCGGGAAGTCGATCGAAACAAGCACAGAGTAAATGTCGTCCATCGCCTGCAGGAGCTCTTCGCACCCTGTGAAGTCGCCCGCCCGCAGCCGATCGAGCAGGCTGCGCCGCAGCTCGCCCACAGCCTCGGCGGTGCCGTTGAGGTATGCCGGGTACTCAACCCCCAGCTCCTCGGGTGACGGTAAGGGCCTCCCGGAGATCAGCGCCAGCGTCGTCTGGGCCTCCGCATACTCCTTTTGGGCGTCATGCAAGAACCCCGCGTAGTACACGTCGCCGTGCCCGGCGAGTGCGCCCACCGCTTCGTCGCGCACCTCGCGCGCGCTGTTCAGCAGCGCGGCCGCTTCGGCGAACTCGCCCCTGTGCACCGCGCGGATGGCATTTGCGCTCATGCGAATGATGGTGCGGCTCGCTGCCAGGCCCTTCTCTCGAGCGGAGTTCTTCTCGGCGAAGTTGCCCAGGATCCTGGGGATGATCTCGTCGAGCGGTGAAGTGTCAGCCACGGGGCGCCCCACGGACCGGGCGAGGGCTTCTCGCCTGCCTCACAGGTCCTTCACCGGCTCCGGCAGCTCGCCTTCGCGGGCCGCGTCGATCATCTCGCGGGCGCCATCCGGGAGGTCCATCCCGTACTGTTCGAACTTCTTCTCCACCCACGACCCTATCTGTCGCGGGTCGCGGTAAGCGTCGGGCCCACCCCCGCCATCGGCCGGGTCACCGTACTTCTCGATGATGTCGGCCCGGCTGTACGTGCGCCCGAACTTCGACATCATGCGGGCGGTCTTCGCGCTCCCGCAATGCTCACACGGGGGCCGCACTTCCGTGTCGACCTTGCGCGAGAAGTGGTTCGTTATCTTCCCGCAGTCGCTGCAACGAAACTCGTAGATGGGCATGCCCCAATCGTAGCGCATCCTCCGCGGACGGCTGAAGCCCTACAACGGTCCGGCCGCCCCCGGTAGACTCCCCCGGGAGCCGCCAACGATGGCGCGGCAGAGGGAGTGCAGACGTGAACCTCTTTGACCTATCGGGCGAAGTCGCCTTCATCACTGGCGGCAATGGCGGCATCGGGCGGGGGATTGCCCTCGGGCTGGCTGCCGCGGGCGCAGATATCGCAATCGCTGCCCGCGATTCGAGCAAGTCCCAATCCGTGCGTGCGGAGGTCGAAGCCCTCGGCCGCCGAGCCGTCGCCGTGGACTGCGATGTCACGTCGCGCACAAGCATCGATGGGGCGGTGAAGGCCGCCCTTGACGCGTTCGGGAAGATCTCCGTCGTTGTTAACAACGCCGGCATCGGCCGCAGCAGCCCGCCCGAAACGTTGAGCGAAGACGACTGGGACGCGGTGGTCGATACCAACCTGAAGGGCACGCTGCTGGTGTCGCAGGCGTGCTTCGGGGCCCTCGTCGCCAACGGGCGGGGGAAGATCATCAACATAGGGTCCGAGTATTCGCTCTTCGGCTCCGCAATCGGCCTGCCGTATGGGGCGAGCAAGGGCGGGGTGATTACCCTCACCTACGGCCTTGCCGACGCCTGGGCTGTCCACAATATCCAGGTCAACGCCCTCCTCCCGGGCGTTATCGAGACGGACATTTGGCGCGGCTCGCTGGCGGTCCCCGACTTCCGCGCCCGCCTGGAAAGGCGTACCCCGGCCGCCCGCATCGGTCTGCCCGAAGACATGGCAGGCCCGGCCGTGTTCCTGGCGTCGCGCGCCTCGGATTTCGTCACCGGGCAGTGGTTCGCCGTCGATGGCGGCGTCAACATTGCCGACCCTGTCATCCACTGAAGACTACTCGTCGGGAATCTCCACCCCGCGGAAATGCTCCACATGCGCCGTCTGGCCTCCCGGGCCGAGGTCCACGCTGACAACATCGATGCGCACCCGCTCGGGGTCGATGCCTCCGGCGTCGCAGTAGTCCATGGCGCATTGCCACATTCGCCGCAGCTTGACCGGGCCCACCGTTTCGGCGGCGAGGCCGGGAGCTGCCCGGCGCGTCCGCACCTCAACGAAAACCACGTCGCCTCCGTCGTGCGCCACGATGTCGATCTCGCCGCCGGGCGTGCGCACGTTCCGCGCAACCACGCGCATGCCGCCTGCCTCAAGGCGGTGGGCGGCTACCCGCTCCCCGAATTCGCCCAGCCGCTGGCGCTCGTTCACAGGGGCAGCGTCCACTGCGCCACGGGCGCGTACGACCGGCGATGAATGGCGCACGGACCCCGTGCCGCCAGCAACCGCCTGTGCTCCGGCGTTGGGTAACCCTTGTTCCGGCAGAAGCCATACCCGGGGTACTCCTCGCAGAGCTCGTCCATCAGCGCGTCGCGGGCGACCTTCGCGATGACTGATGCCGCCGCCACCGCCACGCTGAGCATGTCGCCCTTGATTACCGGGCGCACGCCTGGCAACGGCAGGTCGAGCGCGTCGGAGATGACGTGCCCCGGCCGCTCTGGCAGCTGTTCGATGGCTCTCAGCATGCAGAGACGCCGCGCCGGCAGAATCCCCAGGCGGTCTATCTCCTCGTGGGTCGCCCACCCGATGGCGAACGGAACACTCCGGCGGATCTCGGCCGCCAGGCGCTCCCTTTCCGTCCCCGGAAGGAGCTTTGAATCACGAACCTGCCCGAACCAGCCGAGCCGCCGGTTTCCCGTGAGTGCCACCGCCGCCGCCGTCACCGGACCGGCAAGCGGCCCTACTCCGGCCTCGTCGACCCCGGCCACAAGGCGGATGCCCATTCGCCAGGCCTCGCGCTCAAATCGAAGCGTCGGTGCGGGTGTGGCCATCCCGTCGCCATCGTAGGCTGCACGCGCACCGCTGAAAAGCTCCAAAAGTCCACGCCATCGGCGACGCGGGCGTGCCACAATGGTGCCAATGCCAGCAAGCGAGGGCCATGTCTACATCGTGGGCGCGGGGCCTGGCGATCCCGGTCTCATCACCGTGGCCGGCGCGCGCGCCCTCGCCCGGGCCGGCGTGGTTCTCTATGACGCCCTCGCTCCCGCTTCGCTCCTTCGCCATGCCAGTCCCGGCGCCGAGGTGCGCTACGTTGGCAAGCGGGCGGGCCAGCACGCGCTCTCGCAGGCAGACATCGAATCGCTGGCCGTGCGCCTCGCTCGCAGCGGGAAGATCGTTGTTCGCCTCAAGGGCGGCGATCCCTTCGTCTTTGGGCGCGGCTCTGAAGAAGCCATGGCCTGCGCCCGCGCGGGCGTCCCCTTCACCGTCATCCCGGGCATCAGCTCCGCCATCGCCGCGCCCGCCTACGCCGGTATTCCCGTCACTCACCGGGGCGTCGCCGCGTCCTTCATGGTGATCACCGGCAGCGAAAGCGGCCCCGGCGAGCCCGGAGCCACGGTCGACTGGGAGGCCGCCGCAGGCGCCGGCACCCTTTCCATCCTCATGGGGGCCTCGACGCTGGGGGAGGCCATGAGCCGCCTGATGGCCTCCGGGAAAGAGCCTTCTACCCCCGCCGCCTGCGTGCGCTGGGGAACGCGGCCTGATCAACAGGTCGTGAAGGGAACAGTCGCCACCATCGCCGCCCTCGCCGCCTCAGCCGGGCTCTCTTCGCCGCTGGTTACGGTGGTTGGGCCCGTCGTCGACCTTGCCGGAGAGATCGCCTGGTTCAACCCGGGTCCGCTCGCCGGCCGAACCGTTGTCGTGACCCGCGCCCGCGAGCAGGCCAACGGCCTTGCGGAAACGCTCGAAGAGCTCGGCGCCACGGTTGTGGAAGCGCCCATCATCCGCATCCAGTCCATCGCCCCCAACGGTCCGCTTCGCAAGGCTCTCCTGGAACGGCCCGCCTGGGTGGTCTTCACCAGCGCCAACGCCGTCCGGGCCTGCGTGGGCGAGCTGCTCTCTGCCGGCGCCGACGTGCGTGAGCTCGCCGCATCGCGGATAGCCGCAGTCGGCCCGGGAACGGCCGCCGCCCTGGCAGAGGCCGGTCTGCGTCCGGACTTCGTCCCCCCTTCCCCGGCCGCTGACTCCCTCGCGGCGGCGCTGCCCGGCGTCGACGGACGCAGGGTGCTGCTCCCGCTCTCCGCCCTCGCCGACGATCGGCTTGCGCGGGGGCTCTGCGAGCGCGGCGCCCTCGTCCAACAGCATCCCGCTTACGACACCATCCCCGCACCCCTGGACGAGGAGCGGGTACGGCAGGTGATTGAGGCCGACGCGATCACCTTCACGAGCGCGTCGACTGCCCGTTTTCTTCGTCAGGCCATCGGCGAAGCCGCGGTTCACAGCCGCACAAGGCTCGTAAGCATCGGCCCGCAAACCTCCGAGGCAGTGGTGGACGCCTTCGGCCGCGTCGACCGGGAGGCTGCCAGCCCGGACCTCGAATCGCTGGCCCATGCGGTCCGGGAGGCGCTTGCATGGGCCTGATCATCGATTTCCAGCCGGTAGCGGGTCACGCCCTCGTGGTGGGCGGCGGAACGGTGGCCACCCGCAAGGTGAAGAGCCTGGCCGAGGCGGAGTTCGCCACCACCGTCATCGCCCCCGCGGTTTCGAGCGAAATCCGTCTCACCCCGAGGACTACTGTTGTCGAGCGCGAGTTCCAGCCTGCCGACCTTCAGCAGGAGCCCGCCTGGGCCCTCGTCATCGCCTGCACCGGCTCGCGCGAAGTCAACCGTGAAGTGGGGAGGCTCGCCCGCCTTGCCCGCCTCCCCGTCCTTGTAGCCGACGCCCGCAACGAGAGCACCTTCTTCATGCCCGCGGTGATCCGCGACGGCGACCTGGCCGTGGCCGTGTCCACCGGCGGCGCCTCGCCGGGAACAGCGCGCTGGATCCGCGAACAGATAGTCGGCGCCATCGGTCCCGGCTGGGCGAAGATGGTCTCCCTGGCGCGCGCTGAGCGCGAGACCCGCCGCGGCCGTCCGCACGGTCGGCAGTCGAACGATGGCTAGGGCGCTCGTCCTCGCCGGGCATGGTTCGCACCTCGACCCCGCCTCCAGCCGCCCGGTTCACGAGCACGCGCTTCGCCTGCGCGCACGGGGAACCTTCGACGAGGTGCGTTGCGCCTTCTGGAAGGAGGAGCCCCCGCTCTCTCGCATCCTCGAGGCCTGTGATGCCGATGACGTGACCATCGTCCCGGTATTCATCTCCAACGGCTATTTCACGCGCACCGTGCTGCCCCGCGAGATGGGCCTCACCGGTCCGATCTCGCACATGAGCGGGAAGCTCGTTCGCTACACCGAACCCGTGGGTTCGCACCCCGCCCTTGCCGAAGTCATCGTCGAGCGCGCACTCGAAGCCGGCGCCGGACCCGCAACGGGTGTCGCCGTCCTTGGCCATGGCACGCCACGCAACCCTGAATCGGAGCGCAACGTCTTCTTCCAGGCCGGGCTGGTAGCGAAGATGGGCCACTTTGCCGCGGTTGCAGCGGTCTTTCTCGAACAGGAGCCGAACATGCGCGACGTCTTCCAGCGCCTCGACACCAGGGAGATCGTGATGGTCCCGCTCTTTGTTGCTGAAGGCTGGCATGTGGGCGTCTCCATCCCAATGGACATGGCCATCGGCGCGGGCGAGCTCCGGCGCGACGATCGCACTCTCCGCTTTGCTGCTCCGGTGGGGACCCACCCCCTGCTGGCCGGCGTAATCAACGATCTCGCCTCCGCGGCCGCTGCCTGGCGATGAGAATCGAAGCCGCCATCGCCGCCCGCACCAGCTTCCGCCTGGGCGAAATCGAGGTGCGGTTCGCTGGTCCGGTCGCGGTCGTCTCCGGCCCGCCGGGTGGCGACACCGCCCCTGTCGAGGTCTCGCTCGAAGGCCTCCGTGAGTTCGTGCGCGCCGATGACCATGGCCGCTACCGTCCGCTGCCCGGTGCTCGCACCCTGCCGCATGGCTGGGAAGTCCGCTGCGCCAGCGCCGGCGAGCTCCGCACCGCCATCGATGAGGTCTACCCGCTCGCCCTGCAGCACATCAGCCAGCACGAACGAGGTGACCTGCGCGTGGTCGCGCTCGACGACGTGCTCCAGCGGCAGTCCGGGCGATACGCCCTTGCCGCCGGCCTTTCCGGTAAAGGCCGCGAGGCCGCCTGCCGGGCCCTCTGCAGCCGCTGCGTGAGGACGCCTTCCTGGCAGGAAGGCACGCTCCCAGAAGAGGCGATTCCCTGTCCTGAAGCGTGCAGCGTTCTCATTGCGCTTTGCCGCGAGGCCGCCCTCTGGGAGAGCTCGCCGCCCGCGCCCTCCCCGGCAAACCCCACCCTCCCGTTCGCTCAATTCGAAGCTCCCGGCAACGAGGTTCGCGAAGCATATCTCGCTGCCCACTTCGCTGCCCCGCCGCCCGGACCTGTACAGCACCGCCCGGCACGGAGACGATGACCATGTTGGACAACGAGACTATCCGCGATGCCGCTCGAAGCCTCTTCCCCGGCGGGGTGAACAGCCCCGTTCGCTCGTTTCGCGCGGTGGATGGCGCCCCCCGGCCGATTGTTCGCGGCCAGGGCGCCCACGTCTTCGACGCCGGCGGTACGCGCTATATCGACTACATGGGCGCGTTTGGGCCCCTGCTGCTCGGGCATGCGCACCCGGCAGTGACGGCCGCCATCCAGGCCGCAGCGGCCGAGGGCACCGCCTTTGGCGCCCTGACCCCCGGCGAAGTCGAGCTGGGCCGCAGGGTCGTCGAGGCCACCGGGCTCGAACGCATCCGTTTCGTGAACTCCGGCACCGAGGCGACCATGACCGCCATCCGGCTGGCGCGTGCCGCCACCGGGCGCCAGCTGGTGGTCAAGTTCGATGGCGGTTACCACGGCCACAGCGACGGCCTGCTGGTGAAGGCGGGAAGCGGCGTCGCCACACTCGGCCTCAGCGATTCGGCCGGTGTGCCGCAGGCGATTGCGGGGCTCACTGCCGTGCTGCCCTACAACGACGCGGCGGCTCTCGGCCGGTGGTTCGCGGAACATGGCCCGGAAACGGCCGCCATCATCGTCGAGCCCGTCGCCGGAAACATGGGGCTCGTCGCGCCGAAACGGGACTTCCTCGATGCCCTCCAGCGGTTGCCGCACGAGCACGGCGCCCTGATCATCGCCGATGAAGTCATCACGGGGTTCCGGCTGCGGTATGGCCTTTCCGGGCTGCTGCCCGGCGCGGACATCGTCTGCCTGGGGAAGATCATCGGTGGCGGTCTCCCTGTGGGCGCCTTTGGCGGCAGCGCGAAGCTCATGTCACAGATTGCACCCGAAGGCCCCGTGTACCAGGCAGGCACCCTGAGCGGCAACCCGCTGGTCATGGCGGCCGGGGTTGCTACCCTCGACGCCCTTGCCGGCGGCGCCCCCTACCGCCGGGCCGAAGAGCTGGCCCGCCACCTCGAGAACGCCCTTGGCGCGGCTGCCTCGCGGGCGGGCGTCGAGGCAGCCGCGATCCGTGTGGGTTCGATGCTCACCCTGTTCTTCCGCCACGAACCGCCCCGCAACTACTCCGAAGCGCGCGAGTCCGACTCCTCGAAGTTCGCCGCCTTCCACGCGGCGATGCTCGCCCGGGGTGTGATGCTCCCGCCGTCGCAGTTCGAGACGTGGTTTGTCTCCGCGGCCCACACCGAGAGCGACATCGACGCCACCGCCTTCGCCGCCCACGAGGCCATGTATGCCCTTGCCGCCGGTGCCACGCCATGACGGCGCTCCGCCTGGGGACCCGTGGCAGCCGGCTCGCTCGTGTCCAGAGCGAGCAGGTGGCCTCCCTGCTGCGTGCTGCGCATCCGGGCATTGAAGTGCGCCTGGTCGAAGTCGTCACCGCCGGCGACCGCGACCAGGCGACCCCGCTCTCCGACGGCACGGGCTGGTTTACCACCGCCATTCAGGAGGCGCTCCTCAGCGGCGATGTCGACTTCGCCGTGCACAGCTACAAGGACCTGCCCACCGCTCACCCCGAGGGCCTTGTGATTGCCGCTGTTCCAGCCCGGGAAGATCCGCGCGATGCTCTTGTGAGCCGCGACGGCGCGCCGCTTGCTGAGCTCCGCCAGGGCGCCGTGATCGGCACCAGCTCGCCGCGCCGCGAAGCTCAGGTGCTCGCCCTCAGGCCCGGCCTTCAGCTTCGGCCCATCCGCGGCAACGTCGATACGCGCGTTGCGAAAGTCGATACCGGCGAGTTCGACGCGGCCGTTCTCGCTCTTGCCGGTCTCCGCCGGCTGGGCCTCGAGTCACGCATCTCACACATCTTCACCCTCGACGAGATCCTGCCCGCTCCCGCGCAGGGTGCCCTGGCCGTGGAGTGCCGCGCGGATGATGCCCGTACTCGCGCGCTGCTCTCCGCTATTCATGACCATTCAGTGGCCGCTTGCGTAACGGCAGAGCGATGCTTCCTCGCTGCCCTTGAAGCCGGCTGCAGCTTTCCCGCCGCGGCGCACGCGGAGCTGGGCGGCACCACGCTCTCCATCCGGGCGATGGTGGCCCGCGATGGCGCCATTGCCCGCGCTCACCTCAGCGGACCCTCCGAAACAGCGGGCGAGCTTGGCCGCGCCCTCGCTGCTTCGCTCGTCAGCGCAACGTAGCCTATCGAGAACGGCCCCGGCGAGGAGGCAAGAGGGTGCGCCCTGCCCGCAGATGCCCCATCCGTGCCATGGGCAGCCTGCTACGCCCCCGGCTCTAAGGCAGTCCGCCGTGTTGCCGCCACTTCTGCCACGGCCGCTCCTTCCACGTGGACCTTCGGCAGCCACTTGAGCCACGGTGGCAGGTACCAGTTGAGGTCTCCCAGCAGCGCCATGCTTGCCGGCACAAGCACCGTGCGAATGATGGTGGCATCGAGGATGACGGCGACAGCGAGGCCAAACCCCATCTGCTGGAACATCGTCAGCTCACCCATCGCGAACCCTCCGAAAACGGCCACCATGATGAGCGCCGCACCAGTGATCATGCCCGCCGTGTTCTGCACCCCGTGGCGCACCGAGGCCGCATTGTCACCCGTGGCGTCGAAGTGCTCGCGGATCCTTGTGAGCAGGAACACGTGGTAGTCCATTGAGAGCCCGAATAGCATCGCGAACATGAACAGCGGCACCCACGACTCTATCCGCTCCACCTGGCGGAATCCCAGCAGCTCCGCCCCCACCCCCTGCTGGAACACCAGGGTCATGACTCCGTAGGCCGCGCCCACCGAGAGCAGGTTCATCAGGATCGCCTTTAGCGGCACCACCACGCTCCGGAAAATCACCAGCAGGATGAGGAAGCTCAACCCCAACACGAAAGCCAGGACGACGGGCGTGACCCCGGTGATCACCGTGCTGTAGTCGATGTCCCGGGCCGTTTCCCCGCCAACCGAGACCTCTGCCCCCGTGCCCGCGAAGGCGGCCGGGATGTATTGCGAGCGCAGCCGCTCGACGGCCTGGATGGCGTGGCTGCCCAGCGGGTCCCCGCTGACCGCCACTGTCACCAGCGCCAGGTCGCCGGCTTCGTTGACCTCCACCATTGGCCGGCTGAAGTTGGGGTCCGCGAACAGTCTTTCGCGGAGCTCGTCGATAGCCGCTGCAACCTCCGGTGAATGCACATCCTCCGCATCGATGACGATGTCTGCCGGGCTCAGGAGTCCCGCGCTGAACTCGCTGTCCAGCAATGAGAAGGCGCGGTAGGCCACGCTGCTTTCGGGGAGCGAAGCCACGCCGGCGAAGCCGAGCCTCGCGTTCAGATAGGGCACCCCGGCGACGAGCAGCAGGGCAACGGAGGCCACGATGCTGGCCACCCGGCGCTTCATGACGAAACTCGCAGTCCGCGCCCAGAAGCCGCCTTCGTTCGGGCTGCTTGCCCGGCTGCCGGGGAGCGGGATCGTCCCCAGGTTCACCCGGTCGCCCAGCAGGCGAAGCAGCGCGGGGAGGAGCGTAAGGGCCGCGGCGACGGCCACGATGACGACGATCACAGCCCCGGCCGCGACGCTCTGGAAGAGGCTTGATGGCACCAGGAACATGCTGAAGAGCGCGACCACCACGGTCATCCCCGAGAAGAGCACGGCACGGTTGGCCGTGGCGCCCGTTCTCTCGATGGCTTCATCGCGGCCGCGGCCGGAACGGCGTTCCTCTCGGAAGCGCTGGACGATAAGCAGCGAGTAGTCGATTCCCACGGCCAGGCCGGTCATCGTGATCATGTTCACAGTGAAGATGGAAAGCTCGAACGCGCTGGCGATCAGGGCCGTAATGCCCAGCGAGACGGCAATGGCCACCATCCCCACAACGATCGGCACGCCGGCAGCTACCAGCGCCCCAAACACCACCACAAGTACCACCAGCGCGATCGGCAACCCCACGATCTCGGCCGCCCGCAGGTCCTTCTCCGCGGTCTCGGTGAACGCCCGTGAGATGCTGCCTTCGCCGCCCGTGACCACGGAGAAGCCATCGCGGCCGTCGTAGCGCTCCAGCAGAGCCATCAGTGGCTGCACCGTCTCCGCGGCCTCGTCCACGGTCCCCGATAGCACCACGGGGATGAGGAGCGTGGCCTGGTCATCGGAAAGCAGCGCCGAATCGAGCGACTCGTAGTAGTTCAGCGCCATGACCACGCCCGGCGTGGCCACGATCTCGGCCAGCAGCCGGCCCGCCCTGTCGCGGAAGTCCTCGTCCAGGACCGTCCCGTGGTCCGACCTGATGAGCACGAACTCGCGTACCTCCTGGGGGCCGCGGAGGCGCTCCTCCAGGAGCTTTTCGGCGCGGCTGGACTCGGTCTCGACGCGCATTTCCATGCCCGTCGAAAGCTGCCCGGCCATTGCCGAAGCAGCTGCGATTCCGGCCACAAGGAGGAGGGCCCAGGCGGTGATCACCGTCCAGGGTCGCCTTGCGGCAAATCGCGCCATTGCCCGGGTGATTGATTTCTGTGCCATGTCAATGTTCCTTATTCCCGGGCGAAGCCGGTTTCAATGTGCACCGGCGCCCGCAGCCAGCACGATGCGGCTGAACAGGCCCAGCATGACTTCGGCGTCGAATTCGTCGCCCATCTCCAGGTCGATGATCCCGAGGCCCAGCACGAGCGCGTTCAGGAGCACGCTCAGTCCCCGCGGATCCAGGCCGGCCGGGATCTCCCCCGCCTGCTGGGCTGCGAACACAAATCCCTCCACGAGCCCGATGGCGTACTCGCGGAAAGCTCTCGTTTCCTCTCGCACCACGCCGCCCGTCCGCGCCGAGCTGAGGGCGCATTCGAGGTCAAGGCATACCGTCTCGCGGTCCCTGAGCTCGACCAGTGCCAGCCGGCCGGCTTCGAGCATGGCTTCGAGCATGCTGCCGGAATTGGCCCGCGCCTGTTCGAAGGCCCGCCGCGTGCGTTCCTGGCCTTCAGCAAAGGTCGCCGCGACCAGGTCATCCTTCCCCTGGAAATACCGGTAGATGGCGCCCGTGCTCAGCCCGGCCTCGGCCGCGATCTCGCTCATGGTGGCGGCCTCGATGCCGCGGCGCGCAAACACGGAGCGGGCCGCGCTACGGATGGACTCGACCCGGGCGTCGATGTGGGCTTGCGTGACCCTGGTCAACGGTGGACTCCGGCGGGTGAATGAATAGTCATTGAAATGAATGGACATTCATTCAGATGAACGAACGTTAACAAGAACCTTCCCCGGCGTCAACCCCGGCCGCAGAACCTTCCGAGAACTACTCGTTGCCGGAGCGGCGGCAGAGACGCGTCCGTCTGCTCAAGTGCGCCCTCGCGGTTCGGACGCACCGCGCGAATCGCGGGGATAGCCGTGCGCCATCGGTCAGGAGGGGCGGGGCTGCTCCGTTGCTGCCCGGCCTTCGATTGCGGGTCCACCCCGGGGAACATACCCCGCTTCGAACGCGGCCACGATGGAACGGGGCGTGAGCACAAGCGCCTCGGCGCCGGCCGCCGTGCCTATCGCCTCACCGTAGCCCTCGAACCTCCACGGGTAGAGTTCGCCCCCCCAGGTGATGAAGGCATCCCCTGGCGTTTCGGCGAACGTCACGAACGTCCCCGGTGGCAGGGCCCCGGCGGCAGCAGTGAAGGTCCGCTTCTGTCGCTCCGGTCCCACACGCTCCTCGTGCAGCACCCGGTCGATCACGTCGGCAGCGGCTGGTCCCTGCATTCCCGCCGCGCGGGACCACGCCTCCACGAATCGCCGGTAGTCCTGGCGGCGGCAGAAGGCGCACGGCCGGTGCCCCGCGGCCAGGGCCGTCGCCTCGTCAAGGAAGAACAGCTCCGTGTAACCATTGCCCATCACCTCGCGCCACCAGCCCCTGAACTCGGTGACGCAGCAGATCCAGCGCCGGCTCACCCAGCGGCGGCCTGTAAGCTGCTTGTCCTCGGTGTGCAGGCGGCCTCCACGGTTCCCCATGAACTGGCCTCGCGCCCGGTTTGCGACGATTTCGCCGAAAGGCGTTACACGGTTCTGCAGCGTCACGTTCTCCGGCCCTCGCAGTTCAGAAGAGCAGCTCGCCACCTTTTCGCGGAGTTGCGAGCTCCTTGCCTGCGGGGGCGCGCCACTCCACCCACCTCTGCAGGTCAACCGGGTCGAACGGCCCGATGGCGTCGAATCGCCCCGGGTCGAACACGGCCGGGGTGCGGTCCTCCCGTGGGCGCGGCAGCGCGGTCAGCTCGGCCCGGAACACAATCGCCAGCTCCCACCCGCCCCCGGGCGGGTTGAACGACATCACGTCCACCAGCGAGAGGTCCGAGATAGCGCCGTCGCACCAGTCGTCAGCAAGCTCCGAAGCAGTCATATAG
>WBZY01000967.1_pt1 | contig 17554 bp, 13 predicted proteins | sample 5204191 | NCBI WGS metagenome assembly WBZY01 (sample SAMN12344363, study PRJNA552823) | activated sludge metagenome | biome: Activated sludge suspended growth; feature: Anammox Sidestream; material: Wastewater; isolation source: activated sludge from anammox sidestream of wastewater treatment...
GGCGAGATCGAACTGCTGCGCGGCGGCGAAACCATCGCGTGCGTCCGCGCGGGCGAAGCGCCTGTGGAGACGCTCGTAGTGGACGGCGAAGACTTCCTGCGCATCGTCGCCGAATCGCCCATCACCGCCGAGGCGTTGGGCAGGATCGTCGAAGCAAGACTGAGAGAGAACGCGGCAGGATGAAGGTAGAGAGCAGAGAGCAGAGAGCAGTAGGCAGAGAGCAGAGAGCAGAGAACGGAGAGCAGGATTGCGGTCAAGATGACCATCTGACCACCCGACCACCTGACTACTCGACTACCCGACCATTAGACTATGACAATCCGACCTCGATGGCGCAAAGTCATCCACGATCTATTCGATAACAAGGCCCGCACGCTGCTGGTGGTGTTTTCCATCGCGGTGGGCGTGTTTTCCATTGGCGTGATCGCCGGCACGTATGTCATCATCTCCAACGACATGAGCGCCAGTTACGCGGCCAACGTCCCGGCCAACATCGAATTGCGCATGGCGGACTTTGACGATTCCACCCTCGAATCGGTGCGAGACCATCATGGTATAGACGAGGCCGAAGGGCGGCGCGTGTTCAGCATCCGCGCCCGCGTGCAAGGCTCCACCCGCTGGACCGTACTGGAAATGGCCGCCTTCGACGATTTCGAAGGCAACAAGATCAACCTGCTGGTCCCCATCGAGGGGAAAGCCATCCCGGGCAAGCGCGAGGCGACGTTCGAACGCGACGCCCTCGCGCGCGTCAAAGCGGACGTGGGCGACATGATCGAGTTCCAGCTCCCCGACGGCTCGGTCAAATCCATGCCGCTCGTCGGCTCGGTGCAGGATATCGCCATGGGCGCGGGGGACTTCCTCGCCGCGCCCTACGCGTACATTGACCGGAACACGCTTCAATTTTTGCAGGAGCCGACGACCTACAACCGCGTCTACGCCACCGTCTCCGAGGGCGGCGACGACATCGAACACATCCGCGCGCTCGGCGCCGACCTCAAGACCGACCTCGAAAAGGGCGGCGCGTACGTCGTCCGTTCGCGCTTCGCCGAGACGCATCTGCATCCGCTGGCAACCACCGTCAACGCCATTCTCGGCATCCTGCTCGCGCTGGGCATCCTGATCGTCTTCCTTTCGAGTTCGCTTATCGCTAACACACTGGCCGCGCTGCTTCAACAGCACACGCGTCACATCGGCGTCATCAAACTCGTCGGCGGACGCAGCCGCCAGGTGCTGGCGATGTACCTCGCGCTGATCCTGTCGTTCGGCGCGCTGGCGCTGGCGATCGCCGTTCCGCTCGGCGGACAGGGCGCATACGGACTGTCGGCTTACATCGCGAGCGAGTTGAACTTCACCCTGCTGGGCTATCGCATCGTCCCCCTGGCGATTCTGATCCAGGCTTTGGTTGGGCTGCTCGTCCCCCTGATCGCGGGACTCGCTCCCATCCTCGGCGGGGCGCGCGTCACCGTGGTGGAAGCCATCAGCGGGGAGGCGGCCCGCGATGAAATGAGCCGCCGCAAGTCGGGAAAGAAGCGGGGCGTCTCGCGTTGGGAGTGGATCCAGACCCGCTTCACGATCCTGCTCGCGAAGCGCGGGATTCACATCCCGCGTCCGTTCGTCATCTCGCTGCGGAACACCTTTCGCCGCCGCAGCCGGCTCATCCTCACCTTGTTCACGCTGACGATGGGCGGCGCGATCGTTATCTCAGTTTTCAACGTGCGGGTCACCCTGCACGATTACATCGGCGCCATCAGCCGCTATTTCGTCGCGGACGTGTCGGTGGATTTTGACGCGCCGTACCGCCTGCGCGAAATGGAGCAGGCGCTCATGCAGGCTCCGGGCGTGGAGCGCGTGGAGGGCTGGCAGTTTCTGAGCGGCGAGTTGTTGAACGCGGACGGGCATGTGCTGGAAAACCTGAACATCTTCGCGCCGCCGGCCAACAGCGAACTGATCAAACCGATCCTGGTGCAGGGACGCTGGATCGAGCCCGGCGACGTGCGCAAATTCGCGGTCAGCGAGGCGGTTTACAAATACTATCCTGCCCTGAAGCCCGGCGACTTTTTGAAGGTGTTGGCGCGCGGCAAGGAGGAGACCTGGGAAGTTGTGGGGATTTTCAAATTTGTGGACCGCGAAGGCCTGCTGGCCTACGCGCCGTACGAATATATTTCACGGACGACCAATCTCGCCAACCGCGCCTACATGTTCCGCATCGTCACCGACCGCCACGCGCGCGCCTACCAGGACGCGAAAGCCGAGGAATTGGATTCGTTCCTGCGGACGCGCGGCTTCAAATTGCACAACGCCGAAGCGGGAAACGCCTCGCTGGACGTCGCCGTCGAAAGCCTCGACATCCTCGTCGCGTTCCTGCTCATCATGGCGGTGTTGACGGCCATCGTCGGCTCGATGGGGCTGACTGGGACGATGGGCATGAACGTGCTGGAGCGGACGCGTGAGATTGGCATTACGCGCGCCATCGGCGCGGACGACCGGGCCGTGATGCGGACCGTGATCGCCGAGGGCGTGGTGATCGGGTTGATCTCGTTTGCGCTGGCGATCCTCCTGTCCGTCCCGATTACGTACCTGCTTTCGACGATCGTCAGCGTGGCGGTTTTCGAGACGCCGATCGAAGTCCACTTTACGTGGATGGGTTACGCCATCTGGCTGGGACTGGCGCTGGCGCTTTCGGCGGTGGCCTCCGTCGTCCCGGCGCGCAACGCGGCGACGATGACGATTCGGGAAGTGTTGGCGTATGAGTAGGGAAGAGAATAGAGAGCAGAGAGCAGGGAGCGGTAATTGGTAAATGTAGATTGGAGATTTGGAAGTGGAGCGTAGTTTGCGCTCTCTGGCGCAAGGCGGCAGACCGCCAGGACGCGTCGAGTATGACTTTGGAGACATGATATGAAAAAGATAATCGTTCTATTTTTCGTTTTTGCGTTGGCGCTCGCGGCCTGCGGAACTCCCGCGACCGAGGCGCCTGTCGCTGAAGCCGCGCCTGTTCCGCCGAACGCGGTCATCGCGGAGGGACACATCAAGCCCGTCCGCGCGGCGAATCTGTCGTTTCAAGCGCGCGGAATCGTCGAACAGGTCCACGTGAAGATCGGCGACCAGGTCAGCGCGGGCGACGTGTTGGCGCGTCTTTCGAACGCGAGCCAGGCCGAGGCCGGGTTGGCCGCCGCCAAACTCGAGCTTCTCGACGCCCAGCAATCCCTGGATTCCCTCAACCGCACGGGAGGCGCGAACCTCGCCGCGGCATGGAGCGCCTACATGGACGCCCAGAAGTCCCGCGCCGAAGCGGAACGCAAATGGGAGCGTCTCGACCTCGACGCGGTTGACGATCGCATCGAAGACGCCAAAACAGACCTCGCGGACCGCGCCGAAGACCTGGCGGACGCGCAGGCCGACTTCGATAAATACAAAGACCTCGATAAGGACAACTCCAGGCGCAAGACCGCCGAAGACGAACTCGAAACGGCCCAGGAAGACTACAACGAAGCCGCGCGCAAACTCGAAGAAGTCACGCGCGAGCGCGACGCCGTCCGCGCCGCGCTGGACGCCGCGCTCGCGGCCGAGGCCGAAGCCAGCCGCCAGTACGAAATCTCGACCGGCGGCGTCAACAAGGATCAACTCGCGCTGGCCGAGGCGCGTCTCGAAAACGCGCAGGCGCAGGTTGCGGCGGCGGAAGCGGCGCTCGACAACTACATTCTGCGGGCGCCGTTCGACGGCCAGGTGGCGGATGTGGCTGTTTCAGCCGGCGAGCAGGTCGGGCCGGAAGCGCGGGCAGTGTCGGTCATAGACGCCTCCGCGTGGGTGGTCGAAACCTCCGACGTCACCGAGCTCGAAGTCGTGGACCTCGCCGTCGGTCAGGCGGCCAGCTTCGTTCCCGATGCCTTGCCCGGCCTCAAACTGGACGGGGTCGTCGCGGCCATCAGCCGGTCGTCCCATCTCCAGAGCGGCGACGTGCTATACACGGTTTACGTCACGGTCAAAAACGCCGACCCGCGCGTCCTATGGGGCATGACGGTGGAGATCACCTTCGAGCCGATGGAATAACCCTTCAAAAAACCAGGTTTCCCGCAGAGACCTGGTTTTTGAATCAAAGTTATAATCGCTCCATGCCAAAACCCCGTCCCCTCGACCCCGCCGCCAAACCGAGCGACCAGGTTGACAACGCCCTCCGCCCGCAGAAACTCGCCGACCTGATCGGCCAGGACCAGGTGAAGGAAAATTTATCCATCCTGATCTCCGCGGCGAAGAAGCGCGGCGAAGCCCTCGACCACGTTCTGTTCTACGGGCCGCCCGGCCTCGGCAAGACGACCCTCGCGCACGTCCTCGCCAACGAGATGGGAGTCAACGTCAAAGTGACGGCAGGACCCGCCATCGAACGCGCGGGGGATTTGGCGGCGATTCTCACCAACCTTCGAGCGGGGGACGTGTTATTCATAGACGAAGTCCACCGCCTCGGCCGCGCGGTCGAGGAAGTTTTGTACCCCGCCATGGAAGATTTCGCGCTGGACATCGTCATCGGCAAGGGGCCCTCGGCGCGCTCCATCCGCCTGAAACTGCCGCGTTTCACGATCGTCGGCGCGACGACGCGGCTGGCGCTGGTCACCGCGCCGCTGCGGGCGCGCTTCGGCGCGGTCTATCGGCTGGACTATTACGACCAGCCCGCGATGCAGGCCATCGTCGCGCGGGCCGCGTCCATGCTGAACGTGGAGGCGGACGCGCCCGGCGTCGAGGAGATCGCCCGTCGGGCGCGCGGGACGCCGCGCGTCGCCCTGCGCCTGCTGCGCCGCGTCCGCGACTACGCCCAGGTGCGCGCGGACGGCCGCGTCCGCCGCGCGGTCGCGCGGGACGCGCTTGACCTGCTGCAAGTGGACCCGCTCGGCCTCGACGACGTGGACCGCCGCGTCCTGAAGACCATCATCGAAAAATATGACGGCGGCCCGGTGGGCTTGAACACCATCGCCGCCTCCATCAGCGAGGAGCAGGACACCATCATGGACGTGGTCGAGCCGTACCTTTTGCAGTTGGGCTTCCTCGATAGAACCCCGCAGGGGCGCGTGGCGACCAAATCCGCGTATGAGCATCTGGGTTTCGAGTGGAGGGACGAGGGCCAGCCGAGGTTGTTGTAAGGTTGAAGATTGAAGGTTGAAGGTTGAAAGTTGAAGGTTGAAAGTTGGAGAATGTTATGGGCGACTTCTGGACAAACAACAGCGATGCAATTATTGTCGGAGTGATTATGCTTTTGGCGGGGGTATTGCTGGCAAAGCCCCTTGAAGCCTTGCTGAAAAGAATCGGGGCATCGCTCGAAGGCTTCTTCCAATCCCTCGGCTTTGGATTTCAAAAGAATTATTACCGCGCCCTTGTCAAAGCCCACCAATGGTTGAAACTCATCGGCATTTATAATTCTGCCGATTTGCATGCGCCGCGTCTAAAAGAAGTGTATGTGTCGCTGCGCATGAATACGGCGAAAGAATCTCCTCCCGTGCCCTGGAATCGTATTTTTAATGACAAGGAAAAGCATATCGTTATTCTTGGACAGCCCGGCGCGGGAAAATCCACCTTGCTCGATTACCTGACTTTAATCTTTACGGGTCACATTAGCCACCCCCTGCGAGCGGACTTAAAAAATCCTCTGCCGGTCTTTGTGCGTTTACGCGATTTGGGAACGCAATCGCTCTTACAACTGATTGAATCGCCTGACAACGTTGGCTTGAAGAAAGTACCGCCCGGATATTTTGAGCGTCTCTTGAAGGCGGGGAAATGCATCGTTCTGCTGGATGGACTGGATGAAGTACTGGATGAGAAAATTCACAAGGAAGTAGTGAAGGAAATTATCTCCTTCTCGAACCAATATCCTGACAACTGGATCGTGGTCACCTGCCGCACAGCAGGCTGGGATAGGCAGTTGCCCGATTTTCGCCAGTACAATATGCAGGAATTTAATCCTGACGATGTGCGGCAATTCATCGGCGCATGGTACCGCGAAGTCACGCGCACGGAAGAAATCAACAAACTTGGCGCTTTACCCAAACCGCAGGCTATCCGCGAAGCAGAAGAGCGCGCTCGTCATCTGGCTCTAAAACAGACCGAGAGTTTGTGGAATGCGCTGCGCAAGAACGAGAGCCTCCTGCGCATTGCGCGCACGCCGTTAATCCTTTCGTTGATTACGCTGGTGCACAAGAACCGCACCGCCGATTTGCCCCAAGGACGCGCGCGTTTATATCGCGAGTGCCTCGATATTTTGCTTGATATTTGGGATGGAAAAGATAAAGGCATTGCCAGCCCCGATGCGCCTTCGCCCAAAGATAAACTTTTCGTGCTGAAAATTATTGCCTTCCATTATTTGGAGCAGGGGTTGTTAGAACTGGATATCGAAGGTCTGGAGAAGCTCGTCGAGCCTCTTCTCAAAGACCTGACCAAACCCGTCAGCGCGCGTAGTTTGATTCGCCAGATTCATGAGCGTTCGGGCGTGTTGGTGGAACAAGCGATTGGCAAGTACGGTTTCGCGCATCGCGCCCTACATGATTATCTTGCCGCCAGTTATATTGCAGAGCAAAATAAGGACGCCTTGCTGATAAACCATGCCGCAGAGGAACGCTGGCGCGAGGTGATTCTCATCGCTATTGGTTTGGTGCAACCCAAACAACGCGCCGAGACTTTGCTTTCATCGCTGCTCCGTCTCGGCAGTGAAAGCGCCGCCAGCCTTGCTTTGGCTGGGTGGAGCCTGGCGGAAGATATTCAGGTCTCGGAGAAACTGCGCGCTTCCGTACAGACGAGATTGCTGCACGGTTTGGAAAACGCCCCCACCTTTGCTGATTTTGCCCTGTTAAGCGGCGCGTTGGCGGATACCGACCATGCCGCCATGCAATCATGGATTAGTTCTGTGCTGTCGGGCCGCGATCCAGCGTTACAAAAACGTGTTTTGGCTTCGCTGATTCCCGATATGGGGTTGGAGCAAGCCAAACCCTTCCTGCCCACGTTGATAAGAGCGCTGGCGGATTCAACAGCGGAAATCCCCCTGCGCGCCCAATGCGCTTTGGCGCTCGCCAAACTCAAGCCTGAAGCCGATTCAGAATTGTTGAATGCCTTAACCTTCGCCCGTCAGCAAGAAGACGCGGCGCTCAAATCTGCCGCAACCTGGGCATGGTGCGAACTCGGTCGTTATGAAGAATTGGGCTTGGTTAAAATCCCTGAAGGCGAATTTTTGATGGGCAGCGCCGAGACGGATAAAGACGCTCATGACATTGAAAAACCACAGCACACGCTTTACCTGCCCGCTTATTACATTGGCAAATATCCCGTTACCGCGCAGGAGTATCAAACCTTCGTTCGAGAGAGCGGATATAAGGAGAGCGGGCGCGGCGCGGGAAATCATCCAGTGATGCTTGTTCACTGGTATGACGCGCTGGCGTTTGCGCGCTGGAAAGGCATGACCTTACCCTCCGAAGCCGAATGGGAAAAAGCCGCGCGCGGCGTGGATGGACGCATGTACCCGTGGGGGAATGAGTTTGACGCGAAGAAATGCAATACCGAAGAAGGAAAGAAAAAAGGCACCACACCCGTCGGCTTCTATTCGCCGCAAGGCGACTCTCCTTTTGGCTGCGCCGATATGGTGGGCAACGTGTGGGAATGGACGCGCAGTTTACGGGGAGCCGACTGGGATGAACTTGCTTTCAAATACCCCTACCGTTTTGACGACGGACGAGAAGATGAGAACGCGGATAAATCCATCCGCCGTGTTCTGCGCGGCGGATCATGGTATAAAGATAGGAGCGCCGCGCGTTGCGCGTATCGCAACTACTACGGCCCCGACTACTTCAACTACAACTTCGGGTTTCGTGTGTCGGCGTCTCCCATCTCTCCTGTAGGTTCTTGAATTCTGGTTTCTGGAATTCTGGATTCTGAATCCCTTCCGCCGTAAGGCGGAAAAATTTTTGAAAAAATTACGCCCATGGAAGAATCGCCCATCTTCACCAAAACCTACGACTTGCTGTTGTGGTTGATTCCCGCAACGATGAAGTTTCCCAAAGAACAGCGTTTTGTGCTGGCAAAACGGATTCAAGACACCGCCTTCGATTTTCAAGAAGCGCTGCTCGCGGCAGGCATGGGTATGGAGAGAACTCAGCGTTTGCAGGATGCGGATGTGTTGTTGAGAAAATTGCAGGTGTATATTCGTATGAGCGTCAATTTGAAGTTCATCACGGTAAGGCAATATGAGCATGTCAGCAAGATGACAGTGGAGATCGGAAAGATTCTCGGAGGCTGGCGCAAGAAAGCGGGGGTATAATGCTGGCGCGTTCGGGAGACTGGACGCAGGGCTGGCTGGTCAACGCCGCGCGTTGCGCGTATCGCAACAACAACGACCCCGACAACTTCAACAACAACAACGGGTTTCGTGTGTCGGCGTCTCACGCCTTTCTGAGTTGAAAAATCTTAAAGGTCTTCGAGACCTTTGGGATTTACCGGGCCGGAAATGCTCTCCGTTCACGGACGGAAGCCGAGGCAAAACAGGAGAGATGGCGCAGTCATGCCCTGTCTGGGCGTTTTCCGTCTTCATCAATGGGCGGTGAAGGCGGCTTGCCCCTATGGGGAAGGCGCTCAGACAAATATAAAAAAGCCCCGCTCATTGGAGTAGCGTTTCGTGAATCTCTGGGCGGGGCGCCCTTTTTAATTACCAATCTCCAATTACGATTTACCAATTACAATTCTTTTAATGAAAACCTCCGACTTCGACTATCCCCTCCCCGAATCCTCCATCGCACAGACTCCCCTCGAGCCGCGCGACTCCTCGCGTCTCCTCGTCTTGAAGCGCGGGACGCCGAATGTGGAACATCGTCTCTTCCGCGAGATCGGGGAGTATCTCCGCCCGAACGACCTCCTCGTCCTCAACCAGACGCGAGTCATTCCGGCGCGCCTCTTCGCGCGCAAATCCACGGGCGGACGCGTCGAACTGCTGCTCCTCCGCCGCCGCGGCCTGTTGACGTGGGAGGCGCTGGTCGGCGGGAAGGGATTGCGGATAGCCAGAAAGGTAAAAGTGGAAGACGGTCCCGAAGCCGAGATCGTGGAATTGCTGAACGGCTCCGAGCGGCTCGTCCGCTTCTCCGAACCGATTGAGCCGTATTTCCCGAAAGTGGGACACGTCCCGCTCCCGCCGTACATCCACGAGGAGTTGAAGGACCCCGAGCGCTATCAAACCGTCTACGCGCGCGAGTCCGGCTCTGCCGCCGCGCCCACGGCCGGACTCCACTTCACGCCGCGGCTGCTGGACGAGTTGCAGGGCAGGGGAGTGAAGATCGCCTACGTCACATTGCACGTCGGTCTCGACACCTTTGCCCCCGTCAACGAGGACGACCCCGCCGAGCATAGAATCCACACCGAGTGGTGCGAACTTCCGCAAGCCGCTGCTGACGCCGTCAACGAAACCAAACGCCTCGGCGGACGCGTCATCGCGGTCGGCACAACCTCCGTCCGCACCCTCGAAACCGCCGCCAATCTCCAATCTCCAATCTCTGCTTACTCTGGCCCCACCTCCCTCTTCATCCTCCCCGGCTATCAATTCAAAATCGTGGACGCCATGATCACAAACTTCCACCTGCCCAAGTCCACGCTGATCATGCTCGTCAGCGCCTTCGCGGGGCGGGAGAAGATTCTCGAAACATACCAACTCGCGGTCAAGGAAGGCTATCGCTTCTACTCCTTCGGCGATGCGATGTTGATTCTGTAACGTATCGAGTGTCAGGCGCGGGGTGTCAGGTACAATGATATTAACTCTCAATCTATGACCTGCAACCTTCAACCTGGGACCTGACACTTGACACTTGACGCCTGACACCTGAAACCTGAAACCTAAACCATGCCCCCTTCTTCTCAACTCAAATCCCTGAACAAAGAAATCATCGCCTGCCGCAAGTGTTCCCGCCTCGTCGCTTGGCGCGAGGAAGTGGCGCGGGTCAAGCGCAAGGCGTATATCAACGAAGAATACTGGGGCAAGCCCGTCCCCGGATTCGGCGATCCGCGAGCGCGCGTCCTCGTGGTGGGACTCGCCCCCGGCGCGCACGGATCGAATCGCACCGGGCGACAGTTCACCGGCGACGCCTCGGGCAATTTTCTCTATCCCGCCCTCTTCCGCGCCGGGTTCGCGAACCAGCCCGTCTCGGTCTCGCGCGACGACGGCCTGACTCTGCGCGATCTGTACCTCACCGCCTCCGCGCGCTGCGTCCCTCCCGACAACAAACCCACGCCCGAAGAACTCGCCAACTGCCAGCCGTATTTGGAAGCGGAGTTGAAAATCATCCATCCCAAAGTGATCGTGTGTTTGGGACGCATCGCCTTCGAGCGGATCTTAAAAATTTACGGCCTGCGAATCTCGGAATATAAATTTTCGCACGGCGCGCGTTATCGGCTGGACGCGGGCCCCTGGCTTCTCTGCTCCTACCACCCCAGCCAGCAAAATACGCTGACGGGAAAACTCACCGTCGAAATGTTCGACGAAATCTGGCGGCAAGCCAAATCCCTCCTCGATACTGCCCACTGATCACTGCCCACTGATCACTGATAACTGATGACTGATGACTGACCACCCATGACTCCCGGACGCATCGCCTTTCTTGGATCGGGCGAGACCTCCCTCGCGGGCGGCCGCGTCTTCGAGACTCTCGCCCGCCTCCTTCCTGACCCGCCGCGGGCCACGATCCTCGAGACGCCTGCCGGCTTCGAGTTGAACTCGGCCTCCGTCGCGGGACGCGTCGCCGACTTTCTTCGGACGCGCCTGCAAAATTACAATCCCCGCGTGGACGTGGTTCCCGCGCGCAAACGTCATTCCCCCTTCAGCCCCGACGATCCCGAAATCTTAAAACCCCTCCTCGACGCCAATCTCATTTTCATGGGACCCGGCAGTCCCACGTATGCCGTCCGCCAGTTGAAAGGGACTCTCGCCTGGGACCTGATCCGCGCGCGTCATCGCCTCGGCGCGGCGCTCGTCTTCGCCTCGGCCGCGACGATCGCGGTCGGCGCGTGGACTCTGCCCGTGTACGAAATTTACAAGGCGGGAGAAGACGTCCGCTCCCTGCCCGGGCTCGATCTGTTCGGCGATTTCGGCGTTTCGCTTTCCTTCATCCCTCACTGGAACAACGCCGAGGGCGGCGAGGATTTGGACACCAGCCGCTGCTTCGTCGGCATGGAGCGCTTCGCGCAGTGGCGCGCCGCCCTGCCGCCCGGCCAGACGATCCTCGGCCTGGACGAGCATACGGGCTTGGTCGTGGACTTCGAAAAGCAGGAATGTACGGTCAGCGGGGTGAGTTCGGTTTCGTTGATACGAGATCGCGATCTGAAAATCTACGCCTCGGGAAAAGTATTTCCGCTCGCCGAATTGGGTGAATTCAAAGCGCCCGCGCCGGAGACGGGTATCTCGTCCGCCGCATGGGAACTGGCGCGCGGCGCGGGTCGGACGGAGTCGGAATCTCCCGACGCGGAGACGCTGTCCCTGCTCGACGCGCGCGGACGGGCGCGCGCCGCGAAGGACTGGGAGACCTCCGACCGTTTGCGCGATCAGATTGCCGCCCGCGGCTGGTCGGTGACCGATACCGCCGAAGGCCAGACCGTGAAGAAGAATCCCCGATAATCTTAAAATTTAAGATTCAATGAATTTCTGCTCGCGCGTTTTCAATCTGAACGCGCGCGCGGTTTTTTATATTCCAACCTTAAAGTTTTCTTTTTTGCGCGAATGTTAAGGTCTGTAACCTTGATTCTTATTCGGAATGTAGTATAAATCGAATCGAAGTCGTTTCGATGAAAGGAGAATCTTAAATACATCAATGGATGCCGACGATTCATTAATTGCGCTCATCTACAATCAGGAAGAGGAGATTGTTAAGGGCGATTCGCAAGACCTGATCGCGTTGCAGTACACCACGAAGACAGCCACATCCATATACGAAGCCTTGAAACGTCTCGGCTATCCGACGGTGATGGTGCCGGTGCGGGACGACCTGGAGGCGTTCGCCCGCGAACTGGGACAGTATTCGCCGCGCAATACTTTTGTGTTTAACGTTTGCGACGGATTCGCCGGGGACAATTTCAGCGCGTCCCTCATTCCGCAGGCGCTCAAGGAACTGGGCTTTAAATATACAGGATCGAAATCCGAGGCGGTCCGCTTATGCACAGACAAGGCGCGCGCCAAGCGCCGCCTCCTCCGGCAGGGAGTTCCGACTCCCGCCTATCAGTTGTTCTCCAGGCCCAAAGGCGGAGTGTCGCTGCAATTCCCCGCCATCGTCAAGCCGGTCCGTGAGGACGCCAGCCTGGGCATTAACGAAAATTCGGTGGTGACCAACGCCAGCGATATGTTTGACCGCGTGGATTACGTGGTGAGCGAGTACCGCCAGCCCGCGCTCGTGGAAGAATACATCACCGGGCGCGAGTTCTCCGTCTCGATGTGGGGCAACGGCACAATGGAAGTGATGCCCATTTCGGAACATGATTTTTCCGCAGTGGACGATCCGCTGAAATCGCTCCTCACCTATGAGTCCAAGTGGCTGGAAGATTCGTTCACCTACAACTCGTTCAGCGTGATCTGTCCCGCCGAGCTGGCCAAAAACGAGGAAGAGACCATCAAGACGACGGCCGTCAACGCCTTCCGCGCCATAGGACTGCGCGACTTCGGCCGCGTGGACATGCGTTATCGCGACGGCATCCCCTACGTCATTGACATCAACGAACTTCCCGATCTCGCTCCCGACGCCGGGTTTGCCAACAGCGCGGAGAAGGCCGGCTATCCCTACGACCAGATGGTGGACCGCATCCTCAGCCTGGCGCTGCACCGCGAAGGTTGGAAATGATCTTCGAACCAGCCAAACCGGAAGACCGCCAGGGCATCCTGGCGGTCACCGCGAAGATAGATGTTTTCACGGACGAGGAAAAAGATACCGTCCGCGAGCTGTGGGATGACGGCGGCTACGATTTCCTCGTCGCGCGCCGCGACGGACGGGTGGTCGGGTTTACCTGCTACGGCGAGCGCGCCCTCACCGAGGGGACGTACGACCTGTTTTGGATCGCCGTGGACCCGTCCGCGCGGAGGCTGGGGACAGGGAAAAGCCTGATGCGCGCGACCGAGGCCGAGGTCCAGAAAAGAGGCGGACGGATTCTGATCGCGGAGACCTCGGGCATGGAGTCGTACGCGTCCACGCGCGCGTTCTACGAATCGGTCGGGTATCAAAAAGAAGCGGTCATCCGCGACTTCTATAAGGCGGGCGACGATCTGGCGATCTACACGTTACACTTTTAAGTTTATTTCCCCAACTACCAGCCCCAGCCGTAGCGGATTGCCAGCCGCCTTATTTGTTTGTTCCTTTGTGAATCATTCCCCTCCCATACTTTTCCTGCAACGCGTCCACGGCCTCCTGCAATTTGCGGGACTTCTCCGTATTCGAATCCCATAGCCCCAGTTGGCGGACGGGTTCTCCCAGTCCCGTAACTCCGACCCCGATCAGGCGCACGGCCTCGCCCGATTTGCGAACGGTCTTCAGCAGCGCCAGCGCGGCCTGCGCGATTTCATCTTCCATGTCCGTCGGGCGGTTGATGGTCGTTTGGCGCGTCAGGGTCGTGAAGTCGGGCCAGCGCAGTTTAAGTTTGATCGTCCTGCCCGCGAGGTTCTCGCTCCTCAATTGCCGCGCCACCTCGGCGGATTGCTCCCGCAGGGTCGCCTCCAATGTTTTGTCGTCGCGGACGTCGCGGGCAAAGGTCGTCTCCTGGCTGATGGATTTGGTCTCGGATTCCGTGACGACGGGACGCTCGTCCTCGCCGCGCGCATGACGGGCGAGGTCGCGTCCGGGCTCGCCGAAGCGCCGCGCCAGTTCGGACGGGGGCCAGCGCGCGATGTCGCCGATGGTGTGGATGCCGAGTTCCGCCAGACGCGCGGCGGTCTTCGGGCCCACGCCCCACAGCATGTCCGCAGGCAGGGGCGCGAGGAACGCGGCCTCCTCGCCCGCGGGGACGACGGTCAACGCGCAGGGCGGCGCGTTTCCCTTCGCGGCTTTCTTCCCGACCTCGGTGGCGATCTTCGCCACAAGTTTGTTGGACGCGATCCCGATCGAGCAGGGCAGTCCCAGGTCGTCGCGGATGCGCGCTTGAAGTTCACGCGCGACGCGTTCGACGGGGCCGCGCAGGTCGGCGAGGTCGAGGAAGGCCTCGTCAATGGAGATCTGCTCCACGAGGGGAGTCAGGTCCCGCAGTTTCGCCATCACATTTTTGGAGACTTCGCTGTAGGCGCGGTGACGTCCCGGGATGACGATCAGGCCGGGACAGATCCGCAGCGCGCGCGACATCGGCATGGCGCTGCGCACGCCGAACATCCGCGCCGCGTAGGAGCAGGAGGCGACGACGCCGCGCTCGTCGGGACGTCCGCCCACCGCGAACGGCTTGCCGCGCAGGGAAGGGTCGCGTGTCTCTTCGACGGCGCAGAAGAAGGCGTCCAGGTCGAGGTGCAGGATGACGCGTGGCATGAGGCGATTATAGTACGCTTGCAGGGTCGCTTTCGCGCCGCGGCAAATTTGGTAACTTCGGAATATTGAACTATCTCTGGAGTAAGGATATACTAGAAAAGTCTGGAACATATTGCTCTTGTCCTTCGTTTGAGACCAGGAAGCATCGAACTGTTAAAGGAGGATGCGATGAGAACCCGATCTATCATTATTTCAGCGGCTGTGCTGACCGCCCTGCTGTTTTCCTTCCTGCCGGTGGCGGGAACGGGACCGCAGACGGCCGCCGCCGCGACCGTCTGCGACGCCGCGCAGTTCATCGCCGACGTGACCGTCCCCGACGGCTCGATCATGGCGCCGGGAACCGCATTTAAAAAGACCTGGCGGCTGAAGAACGTCGGGACCTGCACGTGGAGCAAGGATTACAGCCTTGTGTACGCGAGCGGCGAGAAGTTTTCCGGTCCCACTTCGGCTCTTTTGGGCGTCTCGGTGGCCCCCGGCCAGACGGTGGACATCTCCGTTGATCTGACCTCCCCGTCCAGCGCTGGAAAATTCCGAAGCAACTGGCAGCTGGCAAACGCCTCGGGCAAGACCTTTGGTATCGGTTACAACGCTAAAGGCGTGTTCTGGGTGGAGGTCGTCGTCTCGGGCGGCGGCAGCGCCGGCGTGGTCTACAACTTCGCGGACAAAGCCTGCGACGCGGCCTGGTCGAGCGGCGCGGGGACTCTCCCCTGTCCCGGAACGGACGGCGACGCGAAGGGCTTTGTGCTGAAACAGGCCAATCCCAAACTGGAGAACGGCGTGGCAGACGCCAACCTCGGCCTCCTCGTCTCGCCGCAGGCCGTCAACAACGGCTACATACAGGCGGTGTATCCCGCCTTCCGCGTCCAAAGCGGCGACCGCTTCCAGGCCATCGTCAGCTGCGAACACAACGCTACATCCTGCTACGTCGCTTACCGCCTCGATTATCAGATCGGCTCGGGCGCAGTGCAGACCTTCTGGACGTTCCGCGAACGATACGAGGGACAGTTCTACCGCGCCAACCTCGACCTGAGCCGGCTGGCCGGCCAGGACGTGAAGTTCATCCTCTACCTCAGCGCCTACGGCTCCCCGACCGGCGACCGCGCCTTGTGGGGCAACCCCGTCATCTATCGTTCGGGCGGCGGGAACGTTACGCCCGTCCCGACCACGCCCGGCCCCATTTCGGGCTGCGACAAGGCGCAGTTCATCGCCGACGTGACCGTGCCGGACAAATCGGTCTTCGCGCCCGGCGCGGCCTTCAAGAAAACGTGGCGATTAAAGAACATCGGTACTTGCACGTGGACGACCGGCTACTCCCTCGTCTTTTCCAGCGGCGAGAAGATGGGCGGCCCCTCCTCGGCGGCTTTCCCCACCAACGTCGCTCCCGGCCAGACCGTGGACCTCTCCGTCAACCTGACGGCCCCTGCCGCCAGCGGGACCTTCCGCGGCAACTGGATGTTGAAGAACGCCAGCGACCAGTTGTTCGGCATCGGCGCGAAGGCCAGCAACCCCTTCTGGGTGGAGATCGTCGTCACTGGCGGGCCGACCGTCACGCCCGGCCCCACCGTCACGCCCGGCGGACCGACCGTCACGCCCTCATCCGACACGGCCTATGACTTTGCGGCGCACGCCTGCGAAGCGAAGTGGGTGAGCGGCGCGGGCGTCCTGCCTTGCCCCGGCGCTGACGGCGACGCGAAGGGCTTCGTGTTGAAACTGACCAATCCGCAACTCGAAACCGGCGCCGCCGATCCCCGTCCCGGCCTGCTGACCAACCCGCAGAACACCACCAACGGTTACATCCAGGGCATCTTCCCCGCTTTCCGCGTGCAGAAAGGCGACCGCTTCCAGAGCATCGTCAACTGCCAGTACGGAGCCGCCTCCTGCTATGTGATTTTCCGCCTCGACTACCAGATCGGCGCCAACCCGCCCAAGACCTTCTGGACCTTCGGCGAAAAATATGACGGGCAGTACTACCAGGCCAACCTCGACTTAAGTTCCCTCGCCGGGCAGGACGTCCAGTTCATCCTGACCGTGATGGCGGGGACCTACGCCGCTGGCGACCGCGCCGTTTGGGTCGCGCCGCGCATCCAGCGCGTCGGCGCCTCCGAGAGCGTCTCTTCGGCGACGACGGCCGCCGCGACCGCGACCCCGTCCGCCCCGACGACCGCGCCGACAACCGCCGCGCCCGCGACCCCGTCCGCGACGGATACCACAGGCTGGACCGTCTTCCAAAACCAGAAATACGGCTTCACGTTCAAGTATCCGCCCGGCTCCACCGTCGCTTTGCAGGAGGACGACGACGCCCGCATAGACCTGCCCTTTGCGCAGGGGACGCTCCTTACGTCCAAGTACATTGACATTAAAGTTGTCGAAGGCGCCAACCCGTGTAAAAACAGCGTCGCGGGAAGCCCGCCCGCCTCTTCGGGCGACGCGGCGTTCAACGGCATTACCTTCCTGAAAGAGACCGGCACAGAACCGGCGGCCGGAAACGTGTACGATTGGGAAGTCTATTCCGCCGCCCGTCCGACCAACGCCTGCGTCAGTATCGGCTTTGTCCTGCGCTCTTCCAGCCCGGGCGCTTACTCCACACCGCCGCCCGCCTTTGACCGCGCCGCGGAGTCCGCCGTCTTTGCGGTCATCATGTCCACTTTCGCGTGGATACCGTAGGAGACCTTCTTCCGTAGCGATTTGATTCCGTAGAGACGTTGCGTTGCAACGTCTCTGCGTTTTGCGCCATGCCGAAAGACGACCGCCCCCTCATCCTCCTCGCCGACGACGACCCGTCCATCGCGGACACGCTCGCGCCCTTCCTTGAGCGCGCGGGATTCCACGTCCTCACCGTCTCCGACGGGGCGGCCGCGCTCGACAAGATCCGTTCGCGCCGTCCCGCGCTGGTGATCCTCGACGTGTTGATGCCGCGCATGGACGGGCGCGAAGCCCTGCGCCGCATCCGCCGCGAGAATCTCTGGCTGCCCGCCATCCTGTTGACGCAGGTCGGCGAATCGTCCGAGCGGGCTCTCGCGCTCGAAGAGGGCGCGGACGACTACCTGAACAAGCCGTTC
>WBZY01000968.1_pt1 | contig 17545 bp, 11 predicted proteins | sample 5204191 | NCBI WGS metagenome assembly WBZY01 (sample SAMN12344363, study PRJNA552823) | activated sludge metagenome | biome: Activated sludge suspended growth; feature: Anammox Sidestream; material: Wastewater; isolation source: activated sludge from anammox sidestream of wastewater treatment...
CGGACCTACACGAACATGCCCGCAGGTTCGGCCTGTGGCCGAACGAACGTCCGGGCACAGCCCGGACCTACACGAACACGCCCGCAGGTTCGGCCTGTGGCCGAACATGTCCCGTAGGTTCGGCCTGTGGCCGAACGAACGTCCGGGCACAGCCCGGACCTACAAAGGACCGGGCATCGCCCGGACGGGAACGTGTACGGGGCGGGAACGTGTACGGGACGGGACCGCAATTACGAGGCTGCGAGATCGTCGCGGAACACGCCGACCGCGGCGGCGAGCGGGGACTCCGGCGGCAGGCTCGCCAGCGCCACCGTGCACCACGGCAGCAGATAGCGCGCGCGCAGTTCGCGCTGCAGCACCGGCTCGCCGGCATCGATGGTGCACGCGAACACCTCGCAGGCCACGCCCAGCTGGTCCGGCGGCAGCCGTGCGTCCTGCCACTCGAGCTCCAGATGGTCCATCACGCGCAGCCAGTCCTCGCGCACCGCGGCGCCGTCGCGCCCCAGCGCCGCGTGCAACAGCAGCGACACCGCCGGCGACGGCCCGTGGAATGCGCTCCAGTAATCCACCGCGAGGTCGTCGAAACGCCCGGGCAGGCCGAGCGCGGACCATACCGCTGCGCGCATTGCGGTGTCGGTCAGCGGACTCCACAGCCGCGCCCACGCGAACATCGCGAGCGCCTGCGGATCCTGTTCCTGCGGGTCCTGTTCCAGCGGGTCCTCGCCCAGCACCTCCGTGACCACCGCGGCCGTGGCGCGCTCAGGCCGGCCGCGCGAGCAGCGCGTGGCGCTCCTCGTCGGTCAGCGCGCGGATCGCGACCCGCGTGTCCTGCACGAAGGAACCGAGCTGCAGGTGGTTGATCGAGAAACGCAGCTGCCCGTCGCCGCCGGCCATGTGCAGCGGGTTCTGGATTCCCGGGATGATCCACTTGAAGCTCTGGTGCCCGGGGAACTGGTGCGGCTCCCAGGCGTGGAAGTAGTACGCCACGCGCGGGCGCACCATGGTGCTGTGCTTGATCCGCATGTGGATACGACCGCAGTCGTTGCTCAGCTCGGCGAACTCGCCGTCGGCGATGCCGAGTTCGGCGCCGTCGCGCGGATTGAGCAGCATGCACGGCTCGCCACGCTGCAGACGCAGCAGCATCGGGTTGTCGCGCCACTGCGAGTGGATCGACCAGCGCGCATGACACGACACCATCTGGAACGGATGGTCGCCGCCCGCCTTCGGGCTCGGCTTGTGCGTGGGCAGCGCCTCGCCGGCGGCGACGAACCACGGATGGTCGAGGTAAAACTGCAGCCGGCCCGTGTAGGTGGGCCAGCGCGACTTGTGCTCGGTGAACAGCGTCAGCGTGCTCAGCACGCCCTCGCCTTTCCAGTCCGGGTTGAAGGTCGCGGTCGGCAGCACGTTGTCGCCGGTGCCGACGAACTTGCTGATGCCGTCGCGTTCCAGATCGGCGATGCTCACGCCGCCGACGCTGGGGCTCGCGTCGAGCACCGCCTGCGTGACCTTGGGCGCGTCCTTCGGCCCGAAGGCCCCGTGCGAGGTGTAGCGCTGGTGCAGCGTCTTCCAGTCGTTGCTGCGCCCGCGACACGAATCGAAGGCCGGCAGCCCGCGTTCGCGGCAGATCTCCTCGATCCGCTTGCTGAGCAGCCAGAACATCTCCCACTCGTCCTTGCTCTCGCCGAGCGGCGGCACCGCCGCGTCGCAGTAGTGCAGGTACGGCGCGTAGGTGACGGCGTACTTGATGCCGACCTTCTCGTACCAGCCGGCGGCCGGCAGCACGTAGTCGGAGTGCATCGCGGTGAAGCACCACTTCACGTCGATGCACACAGCGAGGTCGAGGTTCGGCCAGAAGGTGTCGAGCATGCGGTCGCCGCGATTGGTGCGCCGCAGCAGGTTGGCGCCACCGGTGAACAGCACCTTCGGTCCGGCCTTGCTGGCACTGATCGGCTCCCAACCCTGCTCGCGCGCCTCGCGGTGGTAGTCCGCCAGCGAGCGCTCGTAATAGCGCGCGGCCTCCTGCTCGAGATCGCCGGCGATGCCCTGGTGGTCGTACATCAGCGAGGCGGTGGTGGTGCTGCAGATGAACTTCGACTCGTTCGCGCGCGCCATGTCGAACGGAATCAGGTGCGGCGACTTGCGCTTGGTGACCAGGTCGACCGCGATCTGGTACAGATCCCCCGGCGTCAGCACCCCGGCCATCATCGCGAGCTTGCCGCGCAGGCCCTGGTGCTCCATCTGCAGCTGCGAGCCGAAGCCCGCGAGGTCGAAGAAGCCGGTGGCGTGGATGCCGGCGCCGCGCTTGCCGATCGCGCCCTTGAGCGCGAGGCACAGCAGCTTGGCGCGGTTCATCAGGTCGGAATGCACGAAGCGGTTCGAGCCCCAGCTGGAGAGAATCAGCGGACGTTCGGCGCGCGCGAAGCCCTCGGCGAAGCGCAGGATCACGTCCGGGTGCAGCGCCGTGACCTCGGCGGTGCGCTCGAGGGTCCACGCCTCGAGCTGCTCGCGCAGCAGCGCCATCACCGGCGCCACGTTCACCTCGGCGCCGTCCAGCAGGCGCACCGCGAAGCTGCCCTCGAGCAGCGGCTCGATGCCCTCGAGGCGCAGCCACCCGCTGTCGTGGCCCTCGATCCCGGGCGCCAGCACCAGCTCCTGCGTGCGCGCGTCACGGAAGTACATCAGCCGCCGGTCGCCGTCCGCGACCACGTCCGCCTCGCGCAGGAACTCGCCGGTATCGAGCCGCACCAGCAGCGGCAGGTCGGTCTGCTCCTTCACGTAGGCCCAGTCGGCCTTGTCGGTATCGATGATGTGGCGGGCCGTGAACAGCGCCAGCGCGGCGTCGGTAGCGGTTTCCAGCGGCAGCCACTGGTCCGCGTGCACCGCGGTGGCGGTGTACTGCGGGTCGATCACGACCAGCTCGGCACCCTTGTAGCGCGCCTCGTACAGGAAGTGCACGTCCGGCATCTGCGTCACCGCCGGGTTGTGCATCCACACGACCAGGTAGTCCGACAGGAACCACTCGTCCGAGGAACCGCCGGTGTGCGCGAACCCGGCCGTCAGCGCGAGCCCGAGGTTCAGGTCGCCGATCTCGGCCCACATATCGGCGAAGGTGCCGCCGGACTGCATCAGGAACTTGAAACGCCCCAGCGTGCTCGCGCCCTGGTCGAAGTTGGGGCCGAGGTCCTGGATCATGCAGTCGGCGCCGTAACGGCTGGCGGCGTCCACGCAGCGGGTGGCGATCTCGTCGATCGCCTGCTCCCACGAGATTTTCTCCCACTGGCCCGAGCCGCGCGGACCGACGCGCTTCAGCGGCACCGTGAGCCGGCTGGGGCCGTACATCAGCTCGCTGTAGCACGCGCCCTTCTGGCAACCGCGCGGATTGAAATCCGGCACGCCGGGTTCGGACTGCGCGTAGACCGCGCTCTGCTCCTCGCGCACCACCACGTCGTTCTTGACGTAGATGTCCCACGCGCAGGCGCTGCGGCAGTTCGCCCAGCCGTGCGAACCCTTCACGATCCGGTCCCAGCTCCAGCGTTCGCGGTAGAGGTCTTCCCAGTTGCCGATGGTGCGCGCGGCGCGCCCCGCGCGCGCTGCCGCGTTCGCGCGCAGGTGGAACAACGGCAGCGATCCGGTGGCGAGCGCGCCGGCAGCGAAGGCCGACAGCTGCAGGAACCGGCGGCGACCCAAACCCGGGGAAACGGTGCGAGCGGACATCGGTGGCTCTCCGGCAGGGAACGAAGTGAACCGCTGACGCCGGCCAACTTAGCACGCATGCAAAAAAAACGGGCGGCACCCGGGCCGCCCGTTTGGTTACGATCCTGTATGGATCGCGCGCATCACGCTCAGAATGCGATGCGCATGCCGAGCTCGACGCTGCGCCCGGCCTCCGGCGCGATCGCGCGCAGCAGCGAGGCGGCGTTGCGCACTTCCCGGTCGAGCAGGTTCTCGCCGCGCAGGAACACCGTCCACTCGTTGCCGCCGGCGAGGAAGGCGTACTGCGCGTGCGCCGCGAGCAGCAGGTGCGCGTCGACCGGCGGCTCGCCTTCGCCGGTGTGTGCCTGGCGGAACACGCGCGTGAGGCGCAGCCCCAGATCCACACCGGAGTCCACCCAGCCGAGCGTGGCTGCGAGCCGTGGCGCCGGCACGCGCGGCACGTCCTCGCCGCCATCGAGCCGGCCGCGCACGTAGTCGCCGGCCAGCCCGAACCGCCAGGCCTCCGACACGCGGTACAGCGCCTCGACCTCGATGCCGTGGAAACGCGCATCGCCGGCGCTCCACTGGCGCACCGGCAGGCACGCGTCGGCGTCGTCCGCCGTGCATGCCGCTGCCGTCGTTCCGCGATCGGGGTCGAACAGCAACCCGGTGTTGCGCTGGTAGATGAAATCCGCGTAGCGGTTGTGGAACAGTTCGACGCCGGCGTCGAGCCGCTCGCCGTGGACGTGCCAACCGAGGTCCAGGTTCAGCGAACGCTCCTCGTCGAGCGCGGCATTGCCGGTCTCGTAGCTCGCGGTCGCTACGTGCACGCCGTCGGCGAACAGCTCCTCGAGCGTCGGGGCGCGGCCGGCGCCGGTCAGGCCGAACTTCAGCGTGTGGCGCGCATCCGGCGTCCACAGCGCCGAGACCGAGGCGCTGCGGGTGTGGAATGCACGCGTGCGGCCGGCGACCGGATCGTGCTGGTCGCGATCGAAGCGCAACCCGAATTCCCACACCAGCTCACCCAGATGCAGATCCTCGACCACGAACACGCCCCACGAGCGCGAATCAACGTCGGGAACGAAGGCTTCGTCGCCGCGCGCCTCGAACTCGCGCTGCCCGAACTGCACGCCGGCGGCACCGTGCAGGCGTTCGCCGAGGCGGTGCACGGCCTCGATGCGACCGTCGCGCGCCCGGCTGCCGAAGCGGGTGCCGACCACGCCGTCCTCGATCTCGTCGTGCGCGTAGTCGGACCACGCGAAGTGCGCCCGCAGCAACTCCGTCCCCGGCAGCGGCTCGGCGAGTTCGCCGCGCACCTCGTAGCGGGTCTGCTCGAGATCGACGCGCACCCCCTCGCCGCCATCGCCGGGATCGGCGGCGTGACCGTCTTCGTCGGGTACTTCGTCGTCGTGTTCTTCCTCGTCGTGATCCTCGTGTGCGTGCGCACCGGCCGGAATCCCGTAATCGGACTCGAGCCGGTTAGCGCCCACACCGACGAAGCCGCGATCGAACACCCACGACAGCCCCGCCGTCGCGCCCGCGGCCTCGGCGTCGGTGTTCGGGATGCGCCCTTCGCCGCCGCCATCGGCGTGCGCGTGTCCCGGAATGCGTGTCTCGGCGCTGTCGCGCCGGAAGCCGTCGAGGTGCAGCGCGATGTCGCGCGCGCCGGTATCGAGACGGCCCGCGAGCACGCGGGCGCCGGCGTTCGACGCACGCCGGTACTCGAGCGCGCCATCGGTGTCGGCCGGCACGCGCGCGGGCACGCGGTTGTCGATCACGTTGACCACCCCGCCGATCGCCCCGCTGCCGTAGAGCAGCGTCGCGGGGCCTCGCAGGACCTCGATGCGCTCGGCGAGCACCGCCTCGGTGGCGTTGGCGTGGTCGGCGCTGGTGTTGGCGGCGTCGGCCACCGGCAGGCTGTTCTGCAGCACCAGCACGCGCGGCGCGCCCTGGCCGCGGATCACGGGATGCCCCACACCGGGGCCGAACGAGGCGTACGAGACGCCGACTTCCTGTTTGAGCGTCTCGCCCAGCGTGGCGGCGAGCTTGCGGCGCAGCGCCTCGCCGGCGACGACGTTGACCGGGTGCACGGTCTCGGCCTCGCCCTTGTGCATCGGCGCGGTGACGACGATTTCCTCGAGCGCGGCGTGCACGCCGGCGCCCACGGCATGCCCGGACAGGCTGCCTAGTGCGGCGGCGACCAGCGCCGCCGCGCGGTTACGCGGGTTGTTCATGATCGATACTCCATCGGATGCGGGGCGCGGATCCGCGTTGCGGAACCACGCTCGAAACGCGGCCGGCGGCCGCACTGCTGTCAGGCGACGGAGGACGAGGGAGGGGCGCGGATCGCGTGCCGCGCCCATGCACGGCACACGACTACCGACACGCGGTACGCCGTGGCCCGCGGCGCCGCGAACGCGGCGGGTAACGGCAGATGGGTGCCGGGGACGATCGCCGGCGCATGGCCGGTCACGCACAGCACGCACTCGGCGCCCCCGGGCTGGACCCCGGGGGCGTGCACGTGCTGCGCCGCCGCGAGCAGCAGCAGGCAGGCGCCCAGCGCGAACGCGAGCGCGGCCCTGCGGCGGGCGGAACGGGAGGTGGCGGCGACCATCATGGCGCCGCCAGTATACGCAGGCGGTGCCGGCCCACCAAATGCCGCGATTTGCCGTGGACCTGCACGGCGGCACCTGCGGACAATACGGCATCGGGAATTCGCCCGACGGGAGGAGCTTCGCGATGCGTGTGCTCGCAGCGATGATCGTTGCGCTGTTGCTCGGCTCGGGATCGGCAAAGGCGGCGGACGCGCCGGGCGAGGGTGCGCCCGCGCAAGCGCAACCGCCCCGCGTCGGGCTGGTGCTCGCCGGCGGCGGTGCGCGCGGACTCGCGCACATCGGCGTGATCCGCTACCTCGAGGAGCGCGGCATCCGCGTGCAGGCGATCGCCGGCACCAGCATGGGCGCGATCGTCGGCGCGATGCACGCCTCCGGGCTCGACGCCGCCGCGATGGAGGAGATCGCGACCACGCTGGACTGGAAGCACGCCTTCGACGACACCACGCCGCGCGAACAGTTGTCGCTGCGCCGCAAGCAGGAGGACCTCGATTTCCTGGTGCGCGGCAAGCTGCGCTACAAGGAAGGCCGGCTGCGGCTGCCGATGGGCGCGATCGAGGGCCAGCACCTGAACATGGTGCTGCACGACATCGTGGGGCACGTCGCGCGCGTGCACGACTTCGACGCACTGCCGATTCCGTTCCGCGCCGTGGCCACCGACATCGAGACCGGCGACGCGGTGGTGATCGGCCGCGGCGACCTGGCGATGGCGATGCGCGCCAGCATGTCGATCCCGGGCATATTCTCGCCGATCGAGATCGACGGCCGGCTGCTGGTCGACGGCGGCATCGCGAACAACATCCCGGTGGACGTCGCGCAGGCGATGGGCGTGGAGCGGCTGATCGTGGTCGACGTGGGCACGGCACTGTACGAACGCGCGCGGCTCGACAACGTGCTCACGCTGATGGACCAGCTGACCACGATCATGACCCGCAGCAACTCGCGCCAGCAGCTCGCGCGCCTCGACGAGGACGACGTGCTGATCGCGCCGGCGCTGGACGCCGCCGGCATCCTGACGATGAGCTTCGACAAGGCCGCCGAGGCGATCGCGATCGGCTACGCGGCGGCGGCACGCATGGAACCGCGGCTCGCGTCGCTGGCCGCCGACGCCGACGCACCGGCGGTCGCCGAGCGCCCGCGGCTGCGCCTGCCGCGCATCGACGCGATCCGCGTCGAATCCGACGCCGCGGTCTCGCCGGAACTGTTGCGCAACATGCTGACGCAACCGCTCGGCGAACGGCTGGACCGCGCGCGCATGGAACGCGACATCGCCGAGATCTACGGTCTCGACGAGTTCTCGCGCGTGGACTACGAGGTCGCGCGCGAGGACGACGGACGCTACGTGCTGACGCTGCGCGCCACCGCCCACCCCTCCGGCATCAGCTACCTGCGCCTGGGGTTGGGCTGGGACCAGGACAGCCGCGGCAGCAGCGATTTCGCGCTGCGTGCCGGCTGGCGCCAGAAAGGGATCAACCGCCTCGGCGCCGAGTGGTACACGCTGGCGCAGCTCGGCGGCCGTTCGCGCCTCAGCAGCGAGTTCTACCAGCCGCTGGACATCGGCCGGCGGCTGTTCGTCGATGCGCGCTACGACTACCAGCAGCGACAGATCAACGTCAGCGAGCGCGGCTCGGTGATCGCCCGCGTGGAGGTGGACCAGCACCGGTTCGAGATCGCTCCGGGAATCAACCTCGGCAACACGGTTTCGTTGCGCGCCGGCGGCTACCTGGGCACCGCCGACACGTCGGTCGAGATCGGCCAGGGAATCCCCGGCACGCGCGACGAGGACGACGGCGGCTGGTTCGCCGAGCTACGCCACGATTCACTGGACCGCACGTATTTCCCCACCCACGGCCTGCGCTTGGGCAGCCGTTTCGACGACGGGCGCAAGGCATGGGGAGCGGGAACCGGCTACGAGGCCTGGACCACGCGCGCACAACTGGTGCGCTCCTTCGGCCGCAACGTGCTGAGCGCGAACCTGCGCTGGTCGGAACTCGACATCGATTTCGACGCCGCCGACCCGGACCGCATCACGCTGCCCTCGCAGGCGTTCACGCTGGGAGGATTCCTGTCGCTGTCGGGCTATACGCGCGATTCGCTGGCCGGCAATTACCTGGGAGCGGCCAGCCTGGTCTGGTACCGGCGGCTCAACCAGCAGTCGCTGCTGCCGACCGACCTGCCGGTCTATGCCGGCGCCAGCCTCGAGGCCGGCAACGCGTGGCTGCGCCGCAGCGAGGTGGCGCTCGACGAGGCGATCGTCGCCGGCAGCGTGTTCCTCGGCATCGAATCACCGTTCGGGCCTGTGTTCCTGGGCGCCGGCATCGGCGAGGGCCGCCAGCGCGCGCTGTATCTGCAGATCGGGCAGCAATTCGAGTGAGCGCGCGGCCTCAGCGTGCCGCGAGCAGCGCGTTGATCTCCTGCACGTCGGTTTCGGCCAGCCGGCCGGCGGCCGCCTTCAGGCGCAACAGCGACATCAGGGTTTCGTAACGCGCGCGCGCCAGGTCACGCTGGGTTTCGGAAACCTGCTGGCGCGCGTTCAGCACGTCGATGTTCGCGCGCACGCCGAGTTCGAGACCGCGCTGGTTCGCCCCCAGTGCCGTCTCGGCCGATCGCAGCGCCTCCTGCAGCGCCGCCACCTGCGCCAGCCCGGCGGTGGCGTTCAGGTAGGCCTGGCGCGCCTGCAGCGCGCCCGAGCGGCGCGCGCCGTCGAGTTCGGCCATCGCCTTCTCGAGCAGCTTCGCGGTTTCGCGCTGGCGCGCCACCGTGCCGCCGCCGGCGTAGAGCGGCAGCGTGAGCTGCACGCCCACGCTGTGCTCGTCCAGATCGGTGTTCAGGGTGGTGATCGTGCCGGAGTTCGTCTCGCCGTAGCTCGCGGTCAGGTCGATCTTCGGCAGATGCCCCGCACGTGCCTTCTTCGTCTCCATGCGCGCGATCTCGAGCGCGGCCTGACCGGCGACCACCGGCAGACCCTCGGTGACCGCCGAGTTCACCCACGCCTCCATGTCGTTCGGCGCCGGCTCGTGCAGCGTCACGCCCGCGGCAAGCGGCGCCAGCGTGCCCGGATAGCGGTTCGTTATCGCGCGCAGCGCCTCGCTCCTGGCCGCCACATCGTTGCGCGCGGCGATCTGCTGCGCCGAGACGATGTCGAAGCGCGCCTTCGCATCGCGCACGTCGGTGATCGAGGCGGTGCCGAGTTCGAAGCGGCGGTTCGCCGAGGCGAGCTGCTCGGAGATCGCGGCGCGCTCGCTCTCGATGAACGCCAGTGCGTCCTGCGCGTACAGCACGTCGAAATACGCCTGCGCCAGTCGCACCACCAGGTCCTGGCGCGCGATTTCCAGCTCGGCGCGCGCCTGCTCGACCAGCACCTTGGTCTGGTCGTGCTCGATCTTGCTGTCCCAGCGCAACAGTGGCTGCGTGAGGCGCACGGCCCACGCGTTGCTGTTGTAGCTCTGGCGCCCGTAGGTGTTGCTGTCGGAATCGTTGGACGCCGAGTTCGCGCTCAATGTCACCGCCGGCAGCAATGCCGCGAAGCTCTGCGGCACCCGCTGCTCGATCGCCGCGTACTGCGCGCGCGCGGCGCCGAACTCGGCATCGTTCTCGAGCGCCTCGCGATACGCCGACAGGATGTCGTCGGCCACGCACGCCTGGGCGGCGATCGCGGCGAACAGTGCAATCCAGTTCTTGTTGTTCATGTCCTGAACCCTCCCGTGTCACCTGGCCACGGCCGATCGCAGGACGCGCACGGCTGCGTCCTCTCAGCCTCCTTCCCCGCTTCCCGCCGCGGACGGCGCCGCGGAGTCGCTGCCGGCGTCGGCGAACGCCACGCGGCACTTGACCCCTGCCGGTATGCTACCACCGGGATTCGGCAGCGTCAGGCGCACGCCGAAGGTTCCGCTCGCGGTATCGACCAGCGAGTCCACCACCGCCACCTCGGCCGCGTAGCTGCCACCCACCGGTTCTTCCGGCATCACCGTCGCACGCTGCCCCACGCGCACCTGCCGGAACGCCTCCAGCGGCAGCAAGGCCTCGACGTGCAGCACATCGACGTTGGCGAGCTCGAGGATCGGGCGCTCCATGTCCCGGTTGTCGGCCAGCTCGCCCGGATTGAGGTTGCGCCTGACCACCACACCGTCGATGGGCGCCAGCACGGTGCGCAGCCGGAGCTCCTCCTGCGCGCGCAGGTACTCGAGTTCGGCGACGCGGCGGTTGTCACGCGTCTCCAGCAGTTCGGCCTCGGCGAGACGGCGTTCGGTCGCGGCCTCGTCGCTTTCCTCGGCCGACACGAAGCGCTCCTCGTGCAGTTGCCGGTTGCGCTCCGCCTTCACGGTGGCGTACTCGAGTCGGCTCTCGGCCGAGCGGATCGTGCCACGCATGGTGGCGCGAAAGCGCGCCAGCTCGGCGCTGGACTGCTCGCGCCCGGCGTCGAGTTCGACCAGCACCTGCCCGCTCTTCACGCGATCGCCCCGATCGGCATGGATGGCGGTGATCAGCCCTTCCACCGCGGCGCGTACCTCGACGTGACGGCTCGGTTCGGTCACGCAGTCGAATTCGCCGGGTTCCGCGGCCAGGGCGCCGGCGCCCGGCAGTGCGAGCACGAGCCCCAGGTACGCGCGCACGATCACTCCCCGGCCCCCGAGAACGCCAGCGAACGGTCCTTGTGCTTCTCGCCCTCGAGCGTGCGCTTGCGCACCCGCGCGTTGCGCCGCTCGGCGGCGCCCTGTGCCACGCGCCGCAGCAGGTTGCCCATCCATCCGGGAAGTTCCTCCGCCTCGCCCGCCCATCGCGCCAGTGTAGCGGCGAGCGCCGGCGCATGCGCGCGGAAAATCTCGTCGTCGAGCGCGACCAGGCTCTCGCAGCTGCCCGGATCCCCCTGGCGTCCGGCGCGCCCGAACAACTGCCGGTCGATGCGCCGCGACTCGTGGAATTCGGTCAGGATCACATGCAGCCCGCCCGCGTCGCGCAGTTGCGGGTGCAGCTTGATGTCGGTGCCGCGGCCGGCCATGTTGGTCGCCACGGTGACCTGCCCCGGTTGCCCGGCCTGCGCGACGATCGCGGCCTCCTCGGCGTCGTTGCGCGCGTTGAGCAGCGCGCACGCGATGCCTTCGGCGGCGAGCAGCGCTGCGAGGTGCTCCGATGCTTCCACCGAGCGCGTGCCGACCAGCACCGCCCGCCCGGCCGCGCGCCGGGCGCGCACGCTCTCCACCACCGCGCCCCAGCGCGCCTCGGCGTGCAGGAACACACGCTCGCCGAGGTGGCGGCGGCGCAGCGCACGATTGGTCGGGATGCGGATGGTACCCACCCCGTAGACCGCGCGGATCTCGGGCGCGATCTCGGCGCCGGTGCCGGTCATGCCGGCCAGCCACAGGTAACGGCAGAAGAAACGCTGGTAGGTCACGCGTGCAATCGTCTCGCGTCGACGGCTGGGCTCCAGCCCCTCCTTCACCTCGATCAGCTGGTGCAGACCGTGCTCCCAGGTGCGATCGGGCATGGTGCGGCCGGTGGACTCGTCGACGATCTGCACCGCCTCGTCGGCGACGATGTACTGCGTGTCGCGCTGGTAGAGGTGCAGCGCCGCGAGCGCCTGCTCGACCATCTGCTCGCGCGCACGGCGAAAGCGCCACACGCCGCCGCGCGCGGCGGCGGCATGGTCGACCGCCGCGCGGCCCGCCGCCGTGAGGCGCGCACTGCGTTCCGCGGCATGGATGCGATACGCCTCGGCCGGCAGCTCGCGTGCCACCGCGAGCGCGAACCCGTAGTCGTGTTCGCCACCGTCGCCCTGCTGTTCGGCCGAGATGATCAGCGGCGTGCGTGCCTCGTCGACGAAGATGCTGTCGGCTTCGTCGACCACCGCGTAGCACAGCCCGCGCAGCAAGAGGCGGTCGGCGTCGGCGCGCCCGTCGAGGAAACGACGCAGCGCGAGCTGGCGCACGTTGTCGGTGCTGCCGGCGGCGAGCCCGTCCTTCAGGTAGTCGAACACGAGGTCCTTGTTCACGCAGTAGGTCACGTCGCGCGCGTACATCGCGCGGCGCGCCGGCGCGTCCTGCTCCGGTTCGATCCAGCCCACCGACAGGCCGAAGAAATCGAACACCGGCGCCATCTCCCCGGCGTCGCGCCGCGCCAGGTACTCGTTGACCGTGATCACGTGCACCGGCACCCCGGCCAGCGCCACCGTCACCGCAGGCAGCACGCCGGTGAGGCTCTTGCCCTCGCCGGTCGCCATCTCGGCCACGTGTCCGCGCAGCAAGGCGTAGCCGCCCATCAGCTGCACCGGGAAATGGCGCATGCCGAGCCGCCGCCCGCTCACCTCGCGCACCAGCGCGAAGGCCTCGGCCACCAGTTCCGCCGGCAAGCCGTGGCGCGCGAGCCGCGCCGACAGCGCGCGGGCGCGCGCGCGCAACGCCTCCTCGTCGAGCGCCTCGAGCTCAGGTGCCTGCGCAAGCACGCGCGCCGCGAAGCGGCGCAGCCGCCAGCGCGCCAGCGGCGAACTCCACAACGCGATGCGGCCCGCCGCGTGCGCGAGCAGGCGGTCCACCGCGTGCGGGTGGCGGTCGGCGCGCTCCGGGTACAACCCCACCGCCCATTCGGCCACCGACCATTCGCGCAACAGCCGGCGCACGGTTCAGACCCCCAGCCGGCTGAGCAGCAGCTGGCGCAGGCCACGCCACAGCTGCACCGCGAGCGGCGCCGGTGCGTGCTCGAAGCGTACGTGCGCGCGCGTGCCGAAGCGCAGGTCCGCGTGCGCCGTGGCGAGTTCGAGGTCGAACTGGAAGGTGCGCGCCAGCGTCTTCAATCCCGATGGGTCGCGCGGGTCGGTCGCGAACAGCCCGCCGCCGTCGACCGTCATCGACTTCGCGGGCAGTTCGTCGGACCCGCCCGGCACCTCGCGCGCGATGCTGGCCTCGAAGCGCTCGCGCGGCCGGTCGATCAGGCGCACGCGCACCCGGCGCGTGTTCTGGCGCACCTGGTCGACGTCTTCCTGGCGCACCACCACGCGCACCGCATCCAGCGCGCCCGACACCACGTAGCCGAGCAACTCGCCCTGCGCGAAATGGCGCCCCGGCAGGTCGCGTGCGTCCGGCAGCACCCAGAAGCCGTCGCGTCCGGCGAGCGCGACCAGTTCCTGCGCGCGCTGCTCGAGGTACGCCAGCGCGGCCCGTTCGGCCTCGAGCTCCTGGCGCGTGATCTCCGACTGCAGGCGGTCGTCGAAGCGCTGCAGCGCATAGCGCACGCCGAGCTGCTCCACGCGCGCGCGCCGCGTCGCGAGCCCGGCGCGCAGATCCGCATCCTCGAGCACCATCAGCGCGTCACCGGTCGCGACCGCGGCCCCGGGCGCGGCCAGCACGCCGGCGACGAAACCGCCGCTGCCGGCCCGCACCTCGGCGTTCGGCGGCACCCACACCACGCCCTCGGCGTTGGTCCAGTACGGCAGCGGCACCAGCGCCCCGAACAGTGCGAGTGCGGCCAGCGAGCCGAAGGTCGCGAGCACGGCCCGGCGGCGGTGGCGGTCGAGCTCGGCGTTGCGCAGCACGAAGGTGATGCCCTTCGCGGCCGGCCAGACCAGCATCATCACCACCGACCACAACGCGAGGATCACGCCGACGAAGAAGTACTTGCCGGCCACGAACAGCGCGATGCCGAGCATCACGATCAGCCGGTAGCACCACGCCACCGGTGCGTAGAACAGCATCCAGAGCCGCTCGCCGCGCTGGTAGCCGGGCGACTGCGCCTGCTCGGCGCCGAAGGCGTGACGCTTGACGAGGTACGCCAGGTAACGGTTCGAGCGCTGTGCGAGGTTGGGGATCTCGAGGAAATCGGACAGCATGTAGTAGCCGTCGAAGCGCAGCAGCGGGTTCGCGTTGAACACGATGGTCGACACGCCGCCGATCAGCATCACGTTGAACGCGATCGCGCGCGTCGCTCCGGGCTCGACCACGATCCACACGAACAACGCCAGCGCCGCGAGGAACAGTTCGACGAGGATCCCGGCGCCGGCCACGCCGATACGCGCCCACTTGTCGCGGAACGCCGCCGACGCGCTGGCGTCCACGTAGGGGACCGGCGCGAACACGAGGAACATCAGTCCCATCTCGTGCACCTCGCCGCCACCGCGCCGCACCGCCCACGCGTGCCCCATCTCGTGGCAGAACTTCACCACCGGGTAGCTGAGCCACAGCCACAGCAGGTTCTCCAGCGCGAGCACGCGATCGGCGAGGTTGCCGCTCAGCTCGGCCCAGTGCTGCGGCAGCTGCAGCAGCGCACCGCCGACCACCCCCAGCCACAACAGCAGCCCCAGCGGTCCGAACAGCCAGCGCACATAGGGCCAGCTCCAGTCGACGAAGCGCTGCGGATCCCACAGCGGAAAGCGCAACGCCATCGGGTTGCCGATGCTCTGCAGCCACTTCGCCCGCACCTGCCGCGAACGCCGCTGCATCGCCTCGCCGAGCTCCGGCAGCGCGTCGATCTGCAGCACATCGGCCGCATGCAGCTGGTACAGCAGCTGGATGACCTCGTCCTGGGTCGGCGCGTGATCGCCCAGCAGGTCGGCCAGCGCGTTCCACAGCGCATCGACGGTGCGCGTGCCGTCCATGCCGTCGATCAGCGCGTAGGTCGCCGGCGTGAAACGGTGCGAGCGCCCGGAGGCGCGGTCGAGCAGCACGTACCACGGCTTGCCGCGAAAGCGCTGGCGCGAGATCGCGATCTGCGGCAGCAGCCGCGGGCGCAGCCCCGCCACCCGGTACCAGTCGTCGCTGAGGAAGCGCGTGCTCATCGCTCAGGGCAGCCAGTGCCAGAGCTTCAGGTCCAGCCAGTCGAAGAAGCGGTGCGTCCAGATCCACAGCAGACGCCGCTCGCCGACCTCGATCTTGCCCACGCCCTCCATGCCCGGGCGCAGCCCGGGTTGCGCCTCGGGCGTGGCCGCCTCGACGCGGAACACGTTCTCGCCTTCCTCGGCGGTGGCGATGCCGATGGTGCCGACCGTGAACGGGATCTTCTGCTGCGACATGCCGGCGAGCACGAGCAGCCCGCGCTGCCCCGGCTGCACGGCGCGGATATCGCTCTCGGGGATCTTAAGGACCACGCGGAAGGCATCGAGCGGCGCCACCTCGAACAGCACCTTGCCCTTCTCGACCGGCGTGCCGAGCATCTGGCTGAGGTCGCCGCTGACCACCACCCCGTCGAAGGGTGCGCCGATGCGCGCTCGCGCGAGCTTGTCCTCGACCAGTTCGACCTGCGCGCGCGCCTCGGCGAGCTCGGCCGAGAGGATGCGCGCGTTGGCGCGATCGTGGCGCGCCAGCGCGTCGCGGTATTTGCGGTTCGCCTGCTCGTGCTGCGCACGCCACTTGTCCAGATCCAGCCGCAGATCGCGCTCGTCGAGGCTCGCCAGCGTGTCGCCGGCCGCGACGCGCTCGCCGGCGCGCACCGCGGCGCTGGCGATGAAGCCATCGAAGGGCGCGACGATCGCGCGTTGCTCCTCGCCCTCGATCAAGGCCTCGCCGGCCACGCGGTACTCGCCGGTCGCGAAGCCCAGCCACAGCAGCAGCGCCAGCGCCAGCGCGCTGCCGACGCGGAAGCTCAGCCGGCGCGGATCGCGGCAACCGCGCCAGAACGCGCGCAGCGCCTCGCGGCCACGCCCGGCGACCCAGCGGTGCAGCTCGTGGCGCAACGACAGGTTCGGCACCAGCAGCGCCGCCACCGCCTCGGCTGCGGCCACGAAGGCCGCGTCGAAGGGTTGCGGCGACAGGCAGCACAACGCGCCGAGCACGCGCCCGCGCAGCGCCAGCACGACCGTGCACGCGGCCCCCTCGCCGGCCAGATCGCGGTGCGCCACCGCGACCACCCCCACCGCTCCGGGCAACGGCGGATGCACCACCGTGCGCAGCTGGTCGCAGGCTTCCTCCATCGCGTTCTCGAGCGCCACCGGGAACGCGGCCTTGCGGTCGAACCACGCCGCGTGCGAGAGCGCGCGCAAGCGGATCCGCCCGCGCCGCTCTATCCCCACCGCGACGCGCTCGCAGCCGAGGCGCGCCGCGCTCGCGTTCGCGAGTTGCATCAGCGCACGCTCGAACTGCGGCTCCTCGGCCACTTCGACCGCCATATCGAGCGCCAGCCGGGAACGTTCCTCACGGGCCTCGCGCGTCTCGAGCGTGCGGCGCAGCAGCAGGGACTCGATGCGCCCGGCGCCCCAGTGCAGCCGGCGCCAGACCGCACGCAGCTCGGCCTCGCCGCGCGGCGCGAGATCGAGCACGACCGCGCCCAGCAGGTCACCGGCCTCTTCCAGCGGATACGCCGCGTGCAGGCGGCGCGCGGGTTCGGTGACGGTGTCGGCCACGGGATGGCGGGCGGCGAGCGCGCGTTGCGCCACCGGCCCGAGGTAGGCGACGTCGGCCTGCGCATCCGGCCATACCGCGGCCGGCACGAAGGAACCGCCGTCGTCACGCAGCAGCAACAGCGCGGTGCCCGCGCCGTCGATCTCCGCGCACAGCAAGCCCAGCCAGGCGCGACAGTAGGCGGCGGCATCGGCGGCATCGGCCAGCCGTTGCCACAACGCATCGACGCCGGCACGCACACCGCGCGCCGGCACGGACTCCGGCGGCATCACTGTTCCCATCGGGACTCCGCCGCTTCAGCGGCAGTCGTTCACTCGAGCTTGCCGTAGTGGGTTTCGTATTCGCCGACCAGCTTGTTCAGCATCTGGGCCAGCCGCTTGGCGGCGAAGGGGCTGAGGATGATACGGTGCTCCAGCGAGACTTCCAGCCCGCCCTGCCCGCGATCCCAGTTCTGGTTCACGCCGAAGTTGAGCACCACTTCCTCGCGCGTGGTGTTCGCGTTGCACATGTTGCAGTAGCTGCTCTTGAGGTTGGTCGTGTTCAGCTTGATCTGCTGCTGCTCGGTCGCGGTTGCGGTCGTGGCGTGCGCGGTGACACCGGGATTGCCGTTGTTGCTCATCGAATCGAAGCTCCTTGTCGTTGATTCCATACCCGAAACGCCCGTAGGTCGGGTTTCAACCCGACGGATTCGCGCCGCCCCCGTCGGCATGAATGCCGACCTGCGTGTCCTGTCGGCATGAATGCCGACCTACGCAACGCCGGCCGTAGGTCGGGTTTCAACCCGACGGATTCGCGCCGGCCCCGTCGGCATGAATGCCGACCTGCGTGTCCTGTCGGCATGAATGCCGACCTACGCAACGCTGGCCGCAGGTCGGGTTTCAACCCGACGGATTCGCGCCGCCCCCGTCGGCATGAATG
>WBZY01000969.1_pt1 | contig 17543 bp, 14 predicted proteins | sample 5204191 | NCBI WGS metagenome assembly WBZY01 (sample SAMN12344363, study PRJNA552823) | activated sludge metagenome | biome: Activated sludge suspended growth; feature: Anammox Sidestream; material: Wastewater; isolation source: activated sludge from anammox sidestream of wastewater treatment...
TCGCGTTCGGCTGCTACGCCCGCGACAAGGACTGGCCGAATCACGTGATCAACATGTCGGTGATCGTCGGGCCCGACGGCAACATCGTCAGCAAGCAGTGGAAGGCGCGCAATATCCTCGGCGCCTTTGGTGGCATCGGCCTCATCGGCACGACCGTGTACGACGTGCTCGACCGCTACGTCGAGATGTACGGCTGGGATGCGACCCTGCCCGTCGCGCGCACCGACATCGGCAATATCGCGATGACCGCCGTGGGCATGGAGCCCATGCTCTATCAGGCGCTCGCAATGAAGGGTGCGGAGATCCTGATCCTCACGGTGACCGGTGCATCGAATTCGGAGCAGGCGATCCAGACGGCTCGCATGACGCGCACCTGGTGCGTGGGTGTCGGCAATTCCGTGTCGCCAGACAATCCGGGGTTCACGGAAGCGGTCGGTGCGCGCGACGAGGGCACCGCCATCGTCGATCCGCGCGGCACCGCGCTCGCGAAATCGGCAAACCACCATGAAGACGTCGTGAGCGCGCGCATTCCGATGGCGGATTTCCGCAAGACGCGTTCTCCGGTAGAGTATCCGATGGCACTCTTCCTCCCGGTGTTGCAGCAGTACGAAGCGTCGGTGAAGCCCAACGCATTCCTCGAGCAGTTGCCGAACGATTACCAGGAGGCCGGAGCGCTCGTGAAGCGCCGCGCCGCGCGCAAGTAGCACGAGCGGACTATAAGGCCAATCCGAGCGCGACGCCGGGAATGCGACAGGGTGAGGTCAATGACTATTTCACGCCGTGATTTCATGATTTCGTCCAGTGCGATACTAGCCGCCGCCGGAGCTTCGCGCGTCGTATACGCGGCCGGCGCCGGTGAGCCCGACGTGATCGTGATCGGCGCGGGCCTGTCCGGGCTTGGCACGGCCCTCGCGCTCGAGGAGGCGGGCCTGCGAGTGCTCGTGCTCGAAGGTCGTGAGCGAGTCGGTGGGCGCCTGTATACGCTGGACGATGTGCCTGGCCACCCCGAAGCTGGCGGAAACTCGGTGGCTTCAGCCTATGGTCGCGTGATCGCGGCGGGTCAGAAGTACGGCGTCGAACTCACCAACATCTTCGCGCGCGCCTTCGGGAGCGGCCAGCAGGCGCGCAGTCCCCAGGCGTTGTTCATCGCTGGCAAGCACGTATCGCTCGAAGACTGGCCGCGCCACCCGCGTAACCACTTCCCGGATGCCATGAAGGCGCTACCTCCGTGGGGTTTCGCCGAGGCACTGTTCCAGCGCCACATGCCGTTCACGGACCTCGGCCGCTGGTTCGATCCGGAGTTCGCGAAGCACGATATTTCCGTGTACGAGTTCCTCGCGTCGAACGGGGCCAGCGACGCCGCGATCCAGCTCGCCTACGACACGAACATCTCTTACGGCACGACGGCTCACGATGTGTCGCTGTTGATGCATGCGGCCGTCGCGCAATGGCAGATCGTCAACCGGGGAGCAGGCGGTCCGCCCTTCATCGGTGCCTTCAAGGGCGGCAACCAGCGACTGCCGGAAGCCATGGCGCGTCACCTCAAGGGTGATCTGCGCAAAGGCCAACGCGTCGTCGCGATCGGGACGCGGCCCGACAGCGCGCAAGTGACCTGCGAGGATGGCACGCGCCACCGCGCAAAGGCCGTCGTCTGCTCGATGCCCCTGTCCACGCTGCGCTATGTCGCGATCGACCCGTTGCCGCCACCGATGCAGAACGCGGCGATCCGCACGATCAGCTACGTGCCGATCACGCAGGTGCACGTGGTACCGAAGAAGAAATTCTGGGAGAGCGACGGGCTCAATCCCACCATGTGGACGGATGGCATCACGGGTACGGTGTACGCACAACGCTTCGGCCCGAACCCCGACGAAGTCATGAGCCTGACGGCCTGGGCGCGTGGGCTCAATGCGCAATACCTCGACCTGCTGGGTCCAGAGGCCGCCGGTCGCGCGGTCGTGGCTGAACTCGAGCGCCTGCGACCGGCGTCGAAGGGCGCCCTCACGGTTGCGAAGGTGCGCTCGTGGGCGACCGACCCATTTGCGGCCGGCGTGTGGGCCACATTCGGGCCCGGCCAGGTGACGAAGTTCGCGAATGAGCTCGCCAAGCCTCATGAGCGGCTCTTCTTCTGCGGCGAGCATACGGCGCTCGGCAGCCGCGGCATGGAAGGTGCGCTCGAATCGGCCGAACGTGCAGCGGTCGAGGTGCAGCTCGCGCTGGTGTGAATCAGTGCGTCAGGCCGCGATTGCGCCTCTCCGTTACCCGCCTGACAAATCCGGCGCGGGTGCGTCTCACAGACAGCGGGACAACGAGGTTGGCAAGGAGGGTGCCATGAAGGACGTACGGCGCAAGACAGCAAAGATCGCGGCCGTCGCCGGGCTGATGTTGGCGGCATCGACGACAGAGGCTGTGGAAGTCCGCGATCTCGTGGGCCATGACGCATTGTTCGGGCGCTACGCGCCGGCAGGAGACTGCAAACGCGAACCCCGGATCATCGTCGATGCGACCGGGATCGCATTTCATTGGAGTGGCAAGGCAGTGAAACCCGCCACGTTCGAATACGCTGCCAGTTACGGTCCACACGACTACGCAGGGATCAGCGTCTGGATTTTTCCGTTCATCCTGAAGGACGGCTACTCGATCCTGATGACGTTCAATTCGAACGAAGTGAAAGGCGTACTGACGGTCGAACCGCACGATGAGGGGTATGCGGGCGGACCGCCCCTCACGCCTCTCAACGCGGCGCTGGTCAAGGGTTCGCCGTACAGGAAGTGCCAACAAGCGCGCTAGACTGTACCCCTGAAATCGGGGGGATCGCATGGGCAACCTTTCCTGTCCTCGAGGAGTCGCCGCACTTGCACTCGTCCTCGGGTTGCTGGCGGGCTGTCAGACGGCGCCGCCGAAGCGCGTCGATCTGCTGATCGATAATGCGATGATCCTTGACGGCCGGGGCGGCGAGCCGTATCGGGGTCAGATCGCCATTGGAGCTGGCAGAATCGTCGCAGCGGCGCCTGCGTTGCGAGGGATCCATCCTGCGCGCACGGTCGATGCGGGAGGGCTCGCGGTGTCACCCGGGTTCATCAACGTCCTCTCCTGGGCGCCCGATTCGCTGATTTACGACGGCCGCGGTCTGAGTGATCTCAAGCAGGGGATCACCCTCGAAATATTCGGTGAGGGCGATTCCTATGGGCCGCTGACATCCGAGAGTCGTGCGGAAATGCTGAAGACGCAGGGCGACATCCGCTACGAGATCACGTGGACGTCGCTCGGGGAGTTCATGGACTTCCTCGCAGAGCGGGGCGTGTCGCCGAACATCGCGTCGTTCGTCGGAGCCGCTACGGTGCGGACGCACGAGCTGGGTTACGCCAATCGCGCACCCACGACTGCGGAACTCGCGCGGATGCAGGACCTCGTGCGCGCAGCGATGCGCGAAGGGGCGCTCGGCGTCGGCAGTGCGCTGATTTATGCACCGGGCACCTACGCGCGAACCGACGAACTGACGGCGCTCGCGCGTGCGGCAGGCGAGTCGGGCGGCGGTTACATTTCGCATATTCGCAGCGAGGGCGACCGCCTGCCCGAAGCACTTGACGAGCTGATCGGTATCGCGCGCGATGCCGGCGTGCACGCGGAGGTACATCACCTGAAGGCCGCCGGCGAGGCGAACTGGCCGAAGATGCGTGAGGCGATCGATCGTATTGATGCTGCGCGCACGGCCGGCCTGAGCATCACTGCCAACATGTACACGTACACCGCTGGCGCCACCGGGCTCGATGCCGCCATGCCACCCTGGGTGCAGGAGGGTGGCATCGACGCCTGGGTCGAGCGCCTGCGGGATCCTGCGATCGCGAAGCGCGTGATTGCGGCAATGAAGGGGCCAGGCAAGGATTGGGAGAACCTCTACTTCGCAGCGGGGTCGCCGGAGCGGGTGCTGCTGATCGGTTTCCGGAACGATGCACTGAAGCCGCTCACCGGCAAGTCGCTTGCGGAGGTCGCGCGTATGCGCGGCGTTACTCCGGAAGAGGCGGCGATCGCGCTCGTGATCGAGGACCACACGCGTGTGTCAACGGCGTATTTCCTGATGTCGGAGGAGAACGTGCGCCTCGGATTGTCGCAGCCGTGGGTAAGCATCGATTCGGACGAGGGCGCACTCGCGCCGGAGGGGCTGTTCCTCGCCAGCAACAACCACCCGCGGGCCTATGGCAGTTTCGCGCGCTTTCTCGGCAAGTACGTGCGCGATGAGCAAGTGACTACATTGCCCGATGCGATCCGGCGGCTCACGCGCCTGCCTGCCGCGAACTGGAAGCTGCGCGACCGGGGATGCCTTGATCCGGGTTGTCATGCCGATATCGTGATTTTCGATCCAGCAAGGATCGCCGATCACGCCACCTTTGCCGAGCCGCGGCGCTTTGCAACCGGAGTCCGTGACGTGTTCGTCAACGGGGTGCAGGTGCTGGCGAACGGCGAACACACCGGAGCCAGGCCGGGCCAGGTGGTCCGCGGGCCGGGCTGGAGCGGCTGGTAAGCATTGGTGCCGGGTTTTCGGCAACCGAATAACCGAAGACCCGACACCCTTGTAGAATGGTGCGGTCATGTCCAGAACCGTTCTGCACTTTTCCGTGTTTGCTGCCGCGCTGTTCGCGCCCGCGGCGCAGGCCACGATGTACGAGCTGCCGCCGGAAGGCTCGGCGCTCTTCGGCAGCGTGGAACACACCGTAACGGCCTATGAAGACACGCTGATCGACCTCGGCCGCCGTTACAGCCTCGGCTACGAGGAGATCCGCCGCGTGAATCCGGGCGTCGATCCGTGGTTGCCCGGCGATGGCACCGCGGTGCTGCTGCCCGGGCAGCGAATCCTGCCCGCGGGGCCGCGCGACGGCATCGTCGTCAACTTGCCTGAGCATCGGCTCTACTACTACCCCAAGCCGAAGAAAGGCGAGAAACCGGTCGTCTATACCTATCCCGTCAGCATCGGGAAGATGGACTGGAAGACCCCGCTCGGCAAGACGCGCATCACCCAGAAAGAGAAAAACCCGAACTGGTATCCGCCCGCATCGGTGCGCAAGGAGCACGCCGAGCGCGGCGATCCGCTGCCGGCGGTCGTGCCGCCGGGGCCGGATAACCCACTGGGTGCCTACAAGATGCGCCTCGCATTCGGTGGTGGCAGCTACCTCATCCATGGCACCAACAATCCGGCTGCGGTTGGCATGGCGATCACGCACGGTTGCATCCGCATGTATCCGGAAGATATCGAGCAGCTGTATTCAATGGTGCCGGTCGGGACCAGCGTCTATCTGGTCAACGAACCGGTGAAGGTCGCGATTGTCGATGGCGAGGTGTACATGGAGGCACACCCGCCGGTCGACGACGAGGGGCAGGTGGCACCGATCGACCTGAACGAGTTCGCGGCACGGCTCGACAAGGCGCTCGGACCCACGCGCACGGCGGTGCATTGGGATTACGCGCTGCAAAATCTCGGCAGCGGCACGGGCATGCCGGTCCTGATAGGCATCCAGGCCGAAGACGACTCGCCGGACCTCGCTCCGTCCGCTCCGGTCGCCGATGGCAGCACGCCGGCACCCCCCGGCTCCTGACATCGCTTGCGTCCCGGCGTCGTACTGTCCGGCCCTGCGGCGTTCCTGCTCACGGTCTTCGTGCCATCGCCCGCGGGTTTTTCTGGCCCTGCATGGCTGACGCTCGGGCTCGCCGCGTGGATGGCGATCTGGTGGGCAACCGAGGCGGTGCCGCTCGCTGTCACGGCACTCCTTCCGCTCCTCGTCGTCCCGCTGATCGGCATTGCCGAGCCCACCCGGATTCTCACCGAGTACGCGAACTCGACCATCTTCCTGATCCTCGGCGGCTTTCTCATTGGTCTGGCGATGGAGCGGTGGCAACTGCACAAGCGCATTGCCTACTCGATCATCGCAGCCGTCGGCAGCCATCCACGGCGGCTCGTGCTCGGCGTCATGATCGCGACGGCTTTCGTGAGCATGTGGGTGTCCAACACCTCGACGACCTTGATGATGCTGCCGGTGGCGAGCTCGATCGTTGCACTCGTGGCGGCCTCGGGGCGGGAGAAGGCCACGGCGAATTTCGTCACGGCGACCCTGCTCGGCGTTGCCTACGCAGCGACCATCGGCGGGCTTGGTACGCTGATCGGCTCGCCGACGAATGCGCTCGTGCAGGGCTTCATGGCGAAGAACTTCGGCTATGACCTGAGCTTTGCGACTTGGCTTTCCTTCGGTATCCCGACAGTACTCGTGCTGTTGCCGCTCACCTGGCTCATCCTGACACGCTTCGCACTGCCGTTCGATCTGCCGGCTGACGCGTTGCCGCGGGATGCCATGCGCAAGGCCCTGCACGCACTCGGCCCGATGACCGTGGCCGAGCGACGTGTCGCCGCCGTGGCGCTCGCGACGGCGATTCTCTGGATCGCGAGGCCCTGGTTGGGACAATTGCCGGGTCTTTCGGGGCTCACTGACACCGTCATTTCGATCGGAGCGGGGCTCGCGCTATATCTGATACCCGCCGGAGCCGGTCGTGGCGCGGCGCTGCTCGACGCGGACGCCCTGCGACGCGTGCCGTGGGACGTGTTGATTCTTTTTGGCGGCGGGCTCGCGCTCGCGGCGGTGATCCAGGCGAGCGATCTTTCGGACAGCATCGGCCTCGTACTGCGCGGCATCGCGCATTGGCCCACGCTTGCGTTGACGCTCGCTGTCGTGCTGTTGCTCGTGTTCTGGACGGAATTCAACAGCAACACCGCCACAGCCGCGACGTTCCTGCCCGTGCTGGCGGCCATGATGAGCGACAATCCGGGCGAGATTCTGGTGCTCATCGCCCCCGCGGCGATGGCAGCGTCCGCGGGCTTCATGCTGCCCGTCGGCACACCACCGAACGCCATCGTGTTCGGCACAGGAAGGATTTCAATGCGACAGATGCTGCGTACGGGATTGTGGGTCGATCTCACGGCCGTGATCGTGATTACGGCGGTCACGGGGGTACTGCTTTGAGCGTGACGCTTGACGTGCGCGCCCTGCGCGATGCGTTTGGCCTCTTTGCGACTGGCGTGACGATCGTCACCGGCAGGAAGCCTGGCGGAGAGCCGGTGGGGGTGACCGCGAACTCGGTCAGTTCGGTGTCGCTCGCGCCGCCGCTGCTGCTGTGGTGCCTGCAACGCGAGAGCACGAGCCTTGACGCCTTCACGATCGGTCGCGCGTTCGCGGTGCACGTGCTGCAGCTCGCGCAGGAACGTGAAGCGATGCGTTTTGCACGGCGGGCCGCCGTGAAGTTTCCGGCCGGTACGGACGGGGTGGGCGAGGTGCCGCCTCTCATCGAGGGTGCGCTGTGCCGCTTCGATTGCACCGTGCAAGCGCAGCACGATGGCGGTGATCACTTGATCATCGTTGGACAGGTGACGCATTTCGCGCAGACAGGCGGCGAACCCCTGGTTTTTCAGAATGGCGTGTTCGGGCGCTTCACGCCGCTGCCGCGCGCACGCCATGTCGAGGCGTGGGAGACGTTCAGCGGTGATTGGTTTTAAGGGCTGCGAGCGGCGAGCTGCGGGCTACGGGCCAGAGGCGCTGGCTACAGTTTGCTCAGCTGGTCGAGAATCCTGGTGCGGACGGCTTGCGCACGTGGCTCGAGCACGGGCGAGCGGGTGCCCGTTTCTTCAAGAACCCGGGTGAGGCCCTGCAGAGTCGTGCGCGCGCGGTTGCGCGGCGCACCCGCGGGCAGCCGCGTCGCCGTGGCGTACATTGCCTGCGCATAGCTCGCGATCGATTCGACGATCATCTCGGGTCGATCCGCGGCGATCGCGGCCCGCGCTCGCAGACCGAACAACGCAGATGTTGGCTGCACGATGAGCGCGCGGTCGACGAGGGAGAGCGCCTCGTCGGCGAATGCGCGACGTGCTGCGGGTGTCGCGACGCGCGTGCGCCAGTCGAGCCGCACTTGCAGTGCATCGACAGACCAGGGCTTCTCCCACGGAATCGCAGCGAGTGCAGTGTCGAGTTGCATCAGGTCGTCCCATTTCTCATGGGCCGCAAGGGCGATCGCATCGAGCACGAGTTTCGGCTCGCCCGTCAGTTCCCGCGCGACATCGACGATGTCCGGTGACGCTGTGCCGCGCGCCAGGGCACCGAGGTGCGGTCGCACGACTTCGAAGCGAAGTTCCAAATCTTGCGGAAATCGTGCCAATGCCTCGCGGAAGAGGCGCTGGCCGGCCTCTGCCTGTCCGGAGAGAATCACGGTGAGCGCGCGCACGTAGACGCCCTGCGAGGTGTCGCCCAGGATTGCACCGAGGCGCTGCGTGCGGTCGCGCTCGCTCGGGTCGATGACGACATAGGTCGAGCCGCGCCGCGCGATATAACTCATGGACAGCAGCGGTGCGAGGTCGCGGTGCAGGGCGCTGTCTGCGCGCTGCAGCGGATCGTAGGGCGCGAGCACACGGCCGGCGGCATCGGCATTCATGCCGCGTCCGAGCTCGAATACGCCGGACGTCGCCATGCGGTTGCGATCGTCCGTGATGAGCGGTGCGCCCGCTGCGAGCCGGCGCGCACCCTCTGCATCGGCCGCCAGTGCGGCGACGAGATCCTCGGCGCAGTTGATGCCGAAGCGGGCGTAGTGCAGCGGCGAGCGGCTGAGCGGCAGACCGGTGCGTGCGATCTGCGCTTCCGGGTCGAGTGCCGCGTCGGAGGCAAGAAACACGAGCGTGTTCGGGTCCGGGCGATAGATGCGCACTTCGGCGAACACGTCGAGCAGCGTTGCGGTCAACGAGCGCAGCAGGTCTTCGTCGAGAAAGCTGACATTCATCCACTGGACGAATACGCCACCCGGCGCCAGGTGCTCGTGCGCGAGCTGCAGGAAGCCGCGCGTGTAGAGATGAGAGGCGCCCGCCGTCCACGGATGCGAAGGCTGCGAGACGATGGCGTCGTAGCGGCGGTCGGTCAGTACGAGCGCGCCGCGTGCGTCGTTCGTCACAAGGTTGACGCGCGGATCGAGCAGCGGATCGCGCCGCCGCAGGGCGCGTGTAGCGCGGTTCGCGTCGATCACGACTGGCTCGAGCTCGATCACGTCGATGTCCTGCACCGAGGGCGGCACGCCCTCGACGACCACGCCACCGCCGTAGCCGACGATCAGCATGTGCTCTGCTTCGGGTCGCGCAAGCACCGCGAGCGAAGACATCCAGAATTCGCCGCTGAACCGGGGTGCGGCGCCGGGCGTATCCATCATCGCTTCGGGCAGGCCGTTGGTGCGCAGCACGAGGCCACCGTCCTGGCCCAGTACGACGACATCGGCGCTGCGGCCGACATCGTAGAAGAGCAGGTCGCCTCCGGACGGGAGATTGAGCGGTGAAGCGAGGAGCAGGCTCGTCGGCGCCGCCGGGCGAAACGCAACCACCGTGATGACGGCGGCCGCGGTGACCGCAACTGGCAGCCAACGGCGACTACGCGCGAGCAGCCAGGCTGCGGCGGCGGCAATCCCGACGCTCGCTACCACGGCCGCGTGAATGGCGCCCTCGTAGCGCAGTGCCGGAATGACGATGAAGCCCCCCGACACTGCACCGAAGATGGCGCCCACCGTGTTCCAGGCATAGACCCGCGCACTCGCGCCGGCAGCCGCCTCGGGACCGCGCGCGAGGATGCGAACGGCAAGCGGATAGGTTGCGCCGATGAAGAGCGTGAGCGGCAGGAGCAGCAGGAAACCGAACAGCGAGTTGCCCGCGAGCCCGGACCGTGCGGGCACGTGCCGATCGAGCAGCAGGAAGGCCAGTATCGCGGCAGTCGCCACGCCGAATTGGCAGAGGACGAAGAGGTGGGTCGAGCGCTCGCGCGTCGTGGCAAGCCAGGCGCCGAGACCGCCGCCGAGCGCGATACCGGAGAGGAAACTCGCGACCATCACGCCGAAGGCATGGATGCTGCTGCCGACGATGTGGCTCAGCATCCGTGACCAGAGGACCTCGTTGAAGAAGGTGACTGCGCCAGAAGCCAGCATCAGCGGCAGGATCCAATGCGAGACGTCGGCCAGGAGCGCGGCGCGCGGCGCTGGGGCAGGCGGTGCGGTCGTCGGCACACGCAACGAGACTGCGGCGGCGACGACGAAGACGACGATGTTGACGGCCGCTGCCGCCCATACAGTCGCCTGCAAGCCCAGGGCAGGCAGCAGCCAGTACGCAGCGAGCAGCGCGCCGGCAACGGCGCCCGCGGTGTTCGCGGCGTACAGGAGCCCGATGCGGCGTCCGATCTGCGTGTCTTCACGCACGGCGTGGCGGGCGAGCAGCGGCAGCGTGGCGCCCATCAGGGTCGAAGGCACCGCGAGGACGATGAACGCGGTCACGAGAAAGTAGAGCGAGAGGCCGCCGTGTTCACTCGATGGTGGAGCGTCCTGTCCGCCGAACAGCGCGACAAGCAGGGTGCTGCTGGCCTGCAGGAGCGCCGGCACGAGGGCGACACTCGCTGCGCCGATGCCAAGCTCGAGCAACGCGTAGCCGAGCACGGGTCGCGTGAAGCGCGGCAGCAGCCGGTCGATCAGTGCGGCGCCCAGCGCGAGTCCGCCCATGTAAGCCGCGAGCACGGTCGCAACCGCGAGTTCGGAGGTGCCGAACACGAGCGCGAACTGGCGAGTCCAGGCCGTCTGATAAATGAGCGCAGCGAGACCGCTCAGCGCGAAACAGCAGGCGAGCGCGAACAGCACGACTGCGCTTCCTGCCGCATCGGCGTGCGCATTGACAGCCTCTCTCTGACGCGACATGGTGCGCGAGTCTAGCAGTCCGTCGGAAGCACGCATGCAGGCATCGGGCGTCATTACCATCACGACCGACTTCGGTCACCGGGGGCCGTTCGTCGGCGTCATGAAAGGGCGCATGTACAGCCGCTTTGCGGCCGCGCGCATCGTCGATCTGACCCACGAGATCCTCGTGCACTGGCCCGCCGAAGCCGGATTCTGGCTGGCACGCTCCTGGCAGTATTTTCCGCCCGGCACGGTGCACGTCGCGGTCGTCGATCCGGGTGTCGGAACATCGCGCGACATCGTTGCCGTCAGCCACGCCGACCATGTGTTCCTCGCACCGGACAATGGCCTTCTGGCTCCGCTCGTCAATGCCGGCGAAGATTCAAAGATCGTGCGCGTCGAGCCCGAGGCGCTCGCGCGATTCTCGATCACGCGCCCGAGCGCGACTTTTCACGGCCGGGACATCTTCGCCCCACTGGCCGCCGAGCTCGCGGCCGGCCGCTGTCAGCCGGAGGACCTCGGTACGGTCGTGGATTCGCTCGTGCCATCGTGGGTCGAAGACGCGTCGGGCGACGAGAGTGCCGTGCACGGCATCGTCATCACGCTTGATCATTTCGGCAATCTCATCACCAACATCGATGCGCACTGGGTGATCCGGATGGGCTCGCCGCGGGTGTATGCGGCGAACCACTCCTGGCCGCTGCTTCGCACCTATGGGGATGTGAAGCCTGGGGAATACCTGGCGCTCGTCAATTCTTTCGGTGTGGTCGAGATCGCCCGCGCCGAGCAGAGCGCCGCGGAAGGCCTCGGACTCTCCCGTGGGGCCCCCGTCGTGGTCCGCGATACCGCCCGATTGCCCTGAAAATCAGGGGCTTGCATGGCGGTGCGGATTCGCTATAGTTCGCGTCTCTCTGGACGCGCAATTTGCGCGTAACTCTATGATTGACTTACCTTTTATTGCAGGTAATCGTGGTTAGCGAACGCAATGGCGAAGGCTTCGACCTCGACGACGAGTTCCTCGGCGAGGCCCCCACTGAAGACGGTACCGACTACGACCGGATGCTCGACAAGGTCGACAAACGGGTGCGCAACCAGCCCGGCAAACGCGGCAAGGCCGCTTGGAGCCGCCTCGAGGAAGTGCTGGCCGACCGCCGTCTCGAGAAAGACCTGCGCGATATTTTCGAAGACGACGCCTGAACACCCCGGTGGCCACTCGGGTTGATGTTTCGTGGGTGGTGCTGAAGTTCGGCGGCACGAGCGTATCGACGGCCGCGAACTGGCAGCGCATCGCGCAGATCGTGCGCCAGCGCAGTCTGGATGGCACGCACGTACTGATCGTGCATTCAGCATTGAGCGGCATCACCGACCGCCTCGAGCGCTTGCTCGAGGGCGCGCTTGCGGGTGCTCACACTCCGATCCTCGATGAGATTGAAAACCGTCACCGCGCCCTTGCCGCCGATCTCGGGGTGGCCGTGGGGGACACGGTGCAGCGCCACTTCGACGACCTGCGCCAGCTCGCGGCGGGTGTCGCGCTCGTCAGAGAGGTGAGCGCGCGCACCCGTGCGCGCGTCATGTCGACGGGCGAGCTGATGGCGACCGAACTTGGTGCCGCGTATTTGCGCGCGCAGGGGCTCGATGTGTGTTGGGCCGACGCGCGGCGCCTGCTGCGCGCCGATGAGCGCGAGGGCGCTTCCGCCAAGGCGCGCGCGCTTTCAGCGACCTGCGAGTTTGCGCCGGATGATGGACTCGCGCGTGAGCTTGCGGCCGCCTCGCGCATTGCGATCACGCAGGGGTTCATTGCGAGCGACGGGGAAGGGCATACGGTGCTCCTGGGCCGCGGCGGCTCGGATACCTCAGCCGCGTATTTTGCCGCCAAGTTGCGCGCTCAGCGCCTCGAGATCTGGACCGATGTCCCGGGGATGTTCAGCGCCAACCCGCGCATGACGCCCGCGGCGCGCCTCCTGAAGGCCCTGCATTACGATGAGGCGCAGGAAATCGCGACGAGCGGCGCGAAGGTGCTGCATCCACGCTGCATCCTGCCGGTGCGCCAGTACGGTATCCCTCTGTCGGTCCACGATACGCATCATCCGGATCTTGTCGGGACCGTGATCAGCGCCCAGGCGACGGGCGGGCCGCAGGTGAAGGCCGTGTGCGTCAAGAAGGGCGTCACGCTCGTCTCGCTCGACAGCCCGGGCATGTGGCACCAGGTGGGCTTTCTCGCTGACGCGTTCCAGATCTTCAAGGCGCATGGGCTTTCCGTGGATCTCGTGTCGACCTCGGAGACGAGCGTCACGGTGTCGCTCGACCCGGCCGCCAACACGCTCGATTCCGACATCCTCGCGGCGCTTGTCGAGGAACTCTCGGGCCTGTGCCGGGTGCAGGTGATCGGACCCTGTGCTTCCGTGAGCCTGGTCGGGCGCAACATCCGCGGCATCCTTCATCGGCTCGGCGACGCGTTCGATCTGTTCGAGGAGCAGCGGATCTATCTCGTGAGTCAGGCCGCGAACGATCTGAATTTCACCTTCGTCGTCGATGAGGATCAGGCCGACCGGCTCGTGAACCAGATGCACGAGTTGCTCGTGCAGCCCGTGCACGGCGATCCTGTGCTGGGCCCGACCTGGGAGCAGTTGTTCGCGCGCGGCGAAGGCGACGGCGCTGCAGCGCTGGTGCCGTGGTGGCGGACGGAGCGTGCCGCGCTGCTCGCGGCGCTGGGCACGCGCGATGCGGCCTATGTCTATCACGGTGCGACGGTCGATGCCGCCGCCCGTGCGCTCACGGCGCTTCGTTCGGTGTCGCGCGCGTGGTATGCGATGAAGGCGAATTCACACCCCGAGCTCCTGCGCCGGATCCATGCCGCCGGCATCGGTGTCGAGTGCGTGTCGCGCGGTGAAATCGAACACGCAAAGCGGCACATACCGGGCATTACGCCCGCGCAGATCCTCTACACACCGAACTTCGCCTCGCGTGATGAATACAACTGGGCGCTTGGCAGCGGGGTGCTGCTCACGATCGACAGCCTGTATCCCTTGCAGCACTGGGCAGAACTGTTTCGCGGCCGCGATCTTTATGTGCGGGTCGACAGTGGCACGGGTCGCGGGCATCACCATCATGTGCGCACCGCCGGCGCACACGCCAAGTTCGGGGTGCCTGTTGAGGAACTCGACGAACTGGCGGACCTCGCGCGCGCGGCCGGCGCGCGGATTGTCGGCCTGCACGCGCACCCCGGCAGCGGCATCTTCGATGTCGAAAGCTGGCGTCACACCGCGCTCCTGCTGGCGGGAGAAGCGGCGCGCTTTCCGGATCTGCGTTCCATCAACGTGGGCGGAGGACTCGGGGTGCCCGATCACAACGATCGGCCGGCGCTCGATCTCGCACGGCTCGACGCGGTGCTCGCGGACGCAAAGAAATCGCACCCCGCGCTCGAAATCTGGCTCGAGCCCGGTCGCTTCCTCGTCGCCGCGGCCGGCGTGCTGCTCGCGCGCGTCACGCAAACGAAGCGCAAGGGCGAAGTGCGGTATGTCGGGGTTGCCACCGGCATGAATTCACTGATCCGGCCCGCGCTCTACGGCGCGTATCACGAGATCGTCAATCTCACGCGCCTCGATGCGCCCGCGACCGAGATCGTCAATGTCGTCGGACCCATCTGCGAGAGCGCGGATGTACTCGGCCACGACCGGCTCCTGCCTGTGACTGAAGAGGGTGACGTGCTGTTGCTCGCGACGGCAGGCGCCTACGGGCATGTGATGAGCTCGAATTACAACCTGCGCGAGCCGGCGGAAGAACTATTGCTCTGACGCTGCGTCCGCGCCTGCGGCAGCGGGCGCGTGACGCGCCGCCAGTTCCGCAACGACCGCAGCGAAGGGTACCTCGCGGCTCTTCAGCAGGACCAGCAGGTGATAGAGCAGATCAGCGGCTTCGCCTGCGAGCTCGTCGGTCGACTCCCCGCTGCCCGCGAGCGCCACCTCGACGCCTTCCTCACCGACCTTCTGCGCGATGCGCCGCGGTCCCTCGGCAAGGAGACGCGCCGTGTAGCTGCCTTCCGGACGCTCGATGCTGCGCTGTCCGATCAGCCGCTCGAGCGTGGCGAGGAAGGCGAGCGGTTCGGCTCCGGCACGGAAGTCCTCACCGAAGCAGGTGCGGCAGCCCTTGTGACAGACCGGGCCACGCGGCCGCGCGGTGGCGAGCAGCGTGTCGCCATCGCAGTCGATCGCGAGGTCGACGAGATCGAGGGTGTGGCCGGAGGTCTCGCCCTTTTCCCAGAGGCATTTGCGGCTGCGACTGTAGAAAACGACGCGGCGCCGCTCGAGGGTCGCGGTGAGCGCAGCCGAATTCATGTAGCCGAGCATCAGGACGCTGCCACTGTCGGCATCCTGCACGATGGCCGGCACGAGCCCGTCGCGAGCATCGAATGCAACCGTCATGAGATCCGCTTTGGAAAACATCATTGCCTCACCTCCACACCGGCCCGGGCGAGCGCCATCTTGAGCTCGTGGATCCCGATGGCTCCGGAGTGAAAGACACTCGCGGCCAGCGCCGCATCGACGCCCGCGACGCGAAAGACCGCTTCAAAATGTGCTATCTCACCGGCGCCGCCTGAAGCGACGAGGGGTACGTGGCACACGGCGCGCACTGCCGCGAGCTGCGCAAGATCGTAGCCGCGGCGCACGCCGTCGCTCGCCATGCAGTTGAGCACGATTTCGCCTGCGCCGCGATCCTGGGCTTCCTGCACCCATGCAAGGGTCTCGCGGCCGGTGTCGCGCGCGCGATCCGGGTCGCCGGTGAGCGTATGGACCCGGTAGCCCTGCACCGTGGTCTCGCTGTCGATGCCGACGACGACACACTGCGAGCCAAAGCGCGCGGCCAGCCGGTCGATCAGGGCAGGGTCCGCGAGCGCTGGCGAGTTCACGGACACCTTCTCGGCTCCCGCCGCCAGCACGGCCTCGGCGTCGGCCACACTTGCAATGCCCCCCGCGACGCAAAAGGGAATATCGAGCACAGAGGCGACACGTCGGACCCAGTCACGGTCGACGGTACGCCCTTCGGGACTTGCGGTGATGTCGTAGAAGACGAGCTCGTCGGCGCCTTCATCGCGATAGCGTGCAGCGAGATCCATGATCTCGCCGACAATCGTGTGGCCACGAAACCGCACGCCCTTTACGACGCGGCCGTCACGCACGTCGAGGCAGGGAATTATGCGGCGGGAAAGTATGGCTGCAGCTCCGCTGAAGATAGCCGGTTCTCGAGCAGCGCCTTGCCACTCACGGCGGCACTCATGCCCAGCTGCGCGAGCGCGGCGAGATCGGCGCTGTCGCGCACGCCGCCCGACGCTTGCCACTCGATGGCGGGGAAGCGGCGGAGTGCTTGCGCGTACAGATCGAGATTCGGTCCCCCGAGGGCGCCGTCGCGCGCGACATCGGTGCACAGGACGTGCCGCAGGCCGCACGCCTCGAATTGCGCCACGGCATCCCAGAGGCACACGCCGGAGCCCCGCAACCAGCCGCGCGTCTGCACCTGGGGAGCGGAGGAGTCCGCCTCGCGCACATCGAAGGCGAGGCAGATGCGGTCCGGGCCGAATAGATGGAACCAGTCGCGCACGGCTTCTGACTGCTCGAGCGCCGCACTGCCGACGACCACGCGCGCGACTCCGTTCTGCAGCAGGTCCTGGGCAACCGCCAGCGAACGAATGCCGCCGCCGACTTGCAGGCGCACGGCGCCCTTCGCCGCCAGGGCGAGCACGATGGCACGATGGGCGAGCACGCCGTCGCGCGCGCCGTCGAGGTCGACGATGTGCAGCCAGCTCGCGCCAGCGGCCGCGTAGCGCTCGAGCAGCGCGTCGGCAGTCGTCTCATAGCGGGTTTCGGCATCGAAGTCGCCCTGGTGCAGCCGGACGCAGCGGCCGCCGCGCAGGTCGATGGAGGGAATCAGGAGCATGCAGGCAGCCGCAGAAAGTTGTGAAGGACCCGTGCCCCCGCCTTGCCGGAGCGTTCGGGATGGAACTGGGTGCCGCAGAAATTGCCCCGCTGCACGACCGCGGTGAGATCCACGCCGTAGTCCGTGACCGCGGCGGAATCCGCCGTCACGGGCGCCGCGTAGCTGTGCACGAAATACAGGTACTCGCCGTCCTCGAGACCTTCAAGCAGTGAAACTTCGCGACAGGCGCGAATGCGGTTCCAGCCCATGTGTGGCACCGGGCGACCGCTGGCCGGCTCGAGCCGGTGCACCGTGGCGGGCAGGATCCCGAGACAGGGCGTGTCGCCTTCCTCCGAACGGCGATAGAGAAGCTGCATGCCGAGGCAGATGCCGAGGACCGGCTGGCGCAATCCGGGAAGCACGCGATCGAGGCCCGTGGCACGCAGGCGCGCCATCGCGTCCTGCGCCGAGCCGACCCCTGGCAGCAGCACCCGTGGGGCGCGGCCGATCACCTCGCTGTCGGTGCTCACGGCACTGCGCGCGCCAAGGCGCTCGAGCGCGAACTGCAGGGACGCAAGGTTCGCGCCGCCACTGTCGACGATCACGACATCGATCGGGTCCGCCGTCACAGCACGCCCTTGGTGCTCGGCAGGTCGCGGCCCTCGCGCCGCAAGGCCTGGCGCAACGCGCGACCGACCGCCTTGAAGCAGGCCTCGATCATGTGATGGGTGTTCTCACCGGTCACGGTGACGTGAATCGCCGCGCCGAGCGAGTCGGCGAGCGAGCGGAAGAAATGTGGCACGAGCTCGCTCGGCAGGGTGCCGACCTGCTCACGGCCAAAATGGCCTTCGAATACCGAGTAAGCGCGTCCCGAAAGGTCGATCGCGACCTGCGCGCGCGCTTCGTTC
>WBZY01000971.1_pt1 | contig 17537 bp, 17 predicted proteins | sample 5204191 | NCBI WGS metagenome assembly WBZY01 (sample SAMN12344363, study PRJNA552823) | activated sludge metagenome | biome: Activated sludge suspended growth; feature: Anammox Sidestream; material: Wastewater; isolation source: activated sludge from anammox sidestream of wastewater treatment...
GGTCTTGATGCTGCCCCGGCCCGCGCAGGCCGGGCACGTCTCGCACAACTGGCGTTCGAGGCTTTCGGTGGTGCGCTTGCGCGTCATCTCGACCAGCCCCAGCGGCGACATCTCGTAGACCGTGGCCTTGGCATGGTCGCGCGCCATCGACTTCTGCAGCTGGCGCAGCACCTGGCGCTGGTGTTCCTCGTCGGTCATGTCGATGAAGTCGATGATGATGATGCCGCCGAGGTTGCGCAGGCGCAGGTGGCGCGCGGCCGCCTGCGCCGCTTCGAGGTTGGTGCGGAACACCGTCTCCTCGAGGTTGCGCGTGCCGAGGAAGCCACCGGTGTTGACGTCGATCGTGGTCATCGCCTCGGTCTGGTCGATGATGAGATAGCCACCGGACTTGAGCGGCACGTTCTTCCTGAGCGCGTTCTGGATCTCGTCCTCGACCCCATACAGGTCGAAGATCGGCCGCTCGCCCGGGTAATGCTCCACCCGCTCGGCCAACTCGGGCATGAACTGCGCGACGAAGCGCTGCGCGCGCTCGAAGGTCTCGCGCGAGTCGATGCGCACCTTCTCCACGCTCGGCCGCATGAGGTCGCGCAGTGCGCGCAGCGGCAGGCTCAGGTCCTCGTAGATGCGCTCGCCCACCCTGGCGCGCGCGATGTTGTCCTGCACCGCGCGCCACACCTTGCCCAGGTAGGCGATGTCCTCGGCCAGCGCCTCGCGCGCGGTGCCGTCGGCATTGGTGCGCACGATGTAGCCATAGCGGCGGGCATCGGGCGCGGGCTCGGCCGCGGGCGTCGACACCGTGGGCAACGACGCGCCCGACAATTCGGCGAGGATGTCCTTGAGGCGCTGCCGCTCGGCGTCGTCCTCGATGCGCACCGACACGCCCAACGCGCGGCTGTAGGGCAGCAGCACGAGGTAGCGCGAAGGGATCGACAGGTGCGTGGTCAGGCGCGCGCCCTTGCTGCCGATCGGATCCTTGACCACCTGCACCACGACCTCCTGGCCGTCGCGCACGAGATCGCCGATCGCCGGCATGGGGCCTGGCGTGGCCACCTCGCCGCCCTCGTCACTGGGCAGTTGCGCACGCACCACGTCCGAGGCATGCAGGAACGCGGCGCGTTCCAGCCCGATCTCGACGAAGGCGGCCTGCATCCCCGGCATCACCCGGCTGACGCGGCCCTTGTAGATGTTGCCGACGTAGCCGCGGCGGCTCGCACGCTCGACCTGCACCTCCTGCAGCATGCCGTTCTCGACCACCGCCACACGCGTCTCGCGCGGGGTCACGTTGATCAGGATTTCTTCTGACATGAAGGAGATAGCTGCAGGAATTTGAGTGATTTATAGCTTTGGCACCGGCTGCTTGTCGACTGCGCCGCCGCCCAAGCCGGTGGCAGCCTCGCATGGCGATCTTTCAGGGCGGCGTCAGGCGGCCCGCTGCCAGTCGTCGAGCAGCCGTGCCACTTCGTGCAGGGGCAGCCCCATCACGCCCGAATGGCTGCCTTCCAGATGGGTTATGAACGCGGCCGCGCGGCCCTGGATCGCATAGCCACCCGCCTTGCCGAACGGCTCGCCGCTGGCCACGTAGGCCTGGATCCGCGCCGCATCGAGCGCGGCGAAGGTCACGCGCGAGCGGTGGATCGCATGCAGTTCGCGCCCCGCAGCGACCAGCCACAACGCCGAAATGACCTCGTGGCTGCGCCCGGCGAGACGGCCCAGCATCGTGGTCGCGGCCGCGGCATCGGCGGGCTTGCCCAGCACCTCGTCGTCGAGCACCACTTCGGTGTCGGCGCCGAGCACGACCGCAGCGGCGCGCGCGCCCAAGGCGCGCAGGCCCGCCCGCGCCTTGTCGCGCGCGACTCGGCTCACGTACTGGCTGGGAGACTCGTCCGCCGCGCGCAGCTCGGGCACATCCACATCAACGAGTTCGAAGGCTTGCCCGATCTGGCGCAGCAGCTCGCTGCGCCGCGGGCTGCGCGAGGCAAGAAACAGGTTCAGCTGCATCCGGTGGGCGTGGGCGGGTCGACGCGGCTGCGCCATTCACGCACAGCATAACGGGATCGTGTCGCGTCCGCCCTTGCCGCCCTCCGGCGGCGCCGGCCGCGCCGGGCGTGGCTCAGAATCCCTGCGCCTCGCGCAGGTCGGGCGTACGCACGTAGTCGTCGGCCTGCAGGCGCAGCAGGGCTTCGCGCTGCATGCGCTCCAGCGCCTGCAGGAAGTCCGGTGAACGCGTATCCAGGTGGTCCAGACCGAGATTCTTGAGGATGTCGTAGCTCATGTGGCGTCTCCTGGATGTTTCCCCACGACGAGTCAAGCAATTGTCATGCCAGCGCCACGGCACCGAATCGCGCCGCGGCGCTGACACGCGCTGCCCAAAACTGACACGCACCGGCCGCGTTCGCCGGCCAACCCCGACGCCACGCGCCCGCTCGGCCCGGCCAGCATGCGCGACGCCAAGCCGGCGAAAGCCCTGCGAAAGGCACGCGAACCATGCTGCGCGGCATCCAAGACCTGCAGGCCGCGCGGGCCGCACGCGGCGACGGTCCGCGGCGACCCGATCGAACACCATGATCAAACCCTGCGAATTCCACCTGCGCGGCGGGCGCGCCGGCGTCCTGCTCATCCATGGCCTGACCGGCACGCCGACCGAGATGCGCTATGTGGGCAACTGCCTGCAGCGCGCCGGCTTCAGCGTGCTCGGCGTGCAGCTGGCCGGCCACTGTGGCGACACCGGGGACCTGCTCGCCACCGGCTGGCGCGACTGGGCCGCGAGTGTCGCGGCGGCCGCCGACCGCCTGCGCGAGGACGTGGACCACCTGTTCGTCGCCGGCCTGTCGATGGGCGCGCTGCTCGCGCTCAAGCTCGCCATCGACCGCCCGGCCCAGGTCGATGGCCTGGGCCTGTATGGCACCACCTTCTTCCACGACGGCTGGGCCACGCCCGCGATCGGCCGCCTCGCGTTCCTGCTGCCGCTGGTCACGCCGCTGGGCATCGGGCGCCACCGCGTGTTCGCCGAGGCCGAGCCGTATGGCATCAAGGACGAACGCATCCGCCAGCGCGTGGTCGGCGCGATGCTCGCGGGCGCCAGCGAGGAGGCCGGCCTGGCCGGATTCCCGTGGCCCGCGCTGGCCCAGTTCCAGAGCCTGTCCACGCGCGTGCGCGGTCGCCTCGGCCGCGTGCGCGCGCCATGCTTCGTCGCGCATTCGGCCCACGACGACATCGCCTCGCTGCGCAACGTGCGCCTGATCGAGCGCGGCGTGCGTGGCCCGGTCAAGACCTTGCTGCTGCACGACAGCTACCACCTCGTCACCATCGACCGCGAACGCAGCAAGGTCATCGACGGCACCATCGCGTTCTTCCGCGACATCGTCGCCCAGCGCGAGGCGAGCTGGAGCCGGCACGCGCCGCTCGCACTGGCCAAGTGAACGCGGCCGGCACGCCCGCGGCCACGCTGTGCAACCAGCTGGAGCCGCGCGCGCTGGTCGAGCGCTTCCTCGCCCATCCGCCCGCGCAGTTCCACACACTGGTGACGCGCTCGGGCACGCCCGCCTTCGTCGCCCGCTTCGACCTGCTCACCACCACCGAGCCGGCGCTGCGCCGCCGCATCGAGCGCCTGCCGCTGTATCGCTGGTGGAGCCGCTGGTTGCGTCCGCGCACCTGCTTCATCGGCACCACGGTGTCGGAGTACGCACTGGTCCCGGCCGGCGTGCCGGCCGCGGCACTGGTCGCGGAGTGGCTGGGCGAACACGCGGCACAGCCGTTCCTCATCATCAAGGACCTGCCGCAGGACTCGCCGCTGCTGGACGCGGCGAGCAATGCGCAGGCACAGGCGCTCGCCACGGCCGCCGAACGCGCCGGCTTCGTGCTGCTCGAAGGCCAGGCACTGGCATGGGTGCCGATCGACTTCGGCTCCACCGACGAGTACCTCGCGCGGCTGTCGCCGGCGCGGCGCAAGGACATCCGGCGCAAGCTGCGCGTGCGCGCGCAGCTGCAGGTCGAGGCGGTGGCGACCGGCTCGGCGTACTTTGCCGATGCCGCCCGGCGCGAGCTGTTCCACGCGCTGTACCTTGAGGTGTTCGCGCAGAGCCAGATCCACTTCGACCAGCTCAGCCGCGAATTCTTCGACGCGCTGCTGCAGGACGCTGGCAGCGGTGGCATCGTGTTCGTCTACCGCCGCGACGGCGAGGTCATCGGCTGGAACCTGTGTTTCGTGCAGGGCGCGGCGCTGGTGGACAAGTACGTGGGCTTCCGCTATCCGGCCGCGCGCGACAACAACCTGTACTTCGTCAGCTGGATGCACAACCTCGAATACGCGCGCGAGCGCGGGCTGGACTGCTATGTCGCGGGCTGGACCGACCCGCAGATCAAGTCCTACCTGGGTGCGCGCTTCACCTTCACGCGCCATGCGGTGCGCCCGCGCAGCCGCCTGCTGCGTTTCGCGCTGCGCCGGCTCGCGCGCCATTTCGAAAGCGACCGGGCCTGGGCCGGGCACGCGGAGACTGCCGATGCCGGCACCGCTGGTCCTTGACTTCGACGCGTCGGTCGGCGCGCTGGCCGGGGCGACCCGGCTCGACCTGCGCGGATGGCAAGAGCGCATCCGCTTCGGCTCGACACGGCGCACCTTCGCGCGCTTCGTGGCCGCGCTGCTGCCGCAACTGCCACCACAACACGGCACCGTGCTGCTCGGCAGCGGCGACTATCACCACCTGAGCTGGCCGCTGATCGAGCGGGCCAGCGCGGCCGGTCCCTGCGAAGTGGTGGTGTTCGACAACCACCCCGACAACATGCGCTTCCCATGGGGCATCCACTGCGGCTCGTGGGTGCGGCGCGTGGCCGCGCTGCGCGGCGTGGCGCGCGTGCACGTGCTCGGCATCAGCTCGCACGACGTCGGCCTCGGCCACGCCTGGGAGAACCACCTCGCGCCGCTGTGGCGCGGTCGCCTCGAGTACTGGACGGTCGGCGTCGCGGTCGGCTGGGCCCGGCGCCTGGGCCTGCGCCACGCGGTGCACGCCTTCGACTCGCCCGCGGCCCTGCTCGAGCGCTTTGCCGAGCGCCAGCAGGGCGCGACCACGCCGCTGTACCTGAGCATCGACAAGGACGTGCTCGATCCCGCGGTGGCGCGCACCAACTGGGACCAGGGACGCTTCAGTGAAGCCGATCTCATGCGCGGCATCGACCTGCTGGCCGGGCGCGTGATCGGCAGCGACATCACCGGCGAGGTGTCGACCTACCGCTACGCCAGCTGGTGGAAGCGCCAGCTCAGCGCGCTCGATGCGCAACCCGCGATCGACCCAGCCCAGCTCGCGCAGTGGCAGGCGCAGCAGCACGCGCTCAACCTGCGCCTGCTCGCCCGCATCGACGCCGCGCGTCGCTGAGGGCACGCACGGCCCGGGACCCGCAATCCGGGTTCCGTGCTCGCATCCACCATCGCCCGCTCGCGATGCGCGCACGCGGCGCGCGTGCGCGCTCAGCGCGCAAGCCGTTCGAGCACCGCGACGATGCGCGCAAAGCCCGCCTCGTCCAGCCATGGACTGTTGCTCACGGTCAACATGGTGTCGGCCAGCGCGCGGGCATTGGGCAGTGCCGCGGCATCGCTCAGCGGCGCCACGCTCGCGTAGTCGGGCAAGGCGTGGATGAACAGGCGACCCACGCCCAGGCCCGCGCCCCACAGCTGCGCGAGCACCGCGTCGCGGCGCGTGCGATCGCGCAAGCGCAGCATGAAGAACGGCCACACGCCCTGCACGCCCGCACGCTCGTCGATGAGCGTGACGCCGGTGATCGCGGCCAGGCGCTGCCTGCGCAGCTGCGCGCGCTCATTGCACTGCGCAAGGAACCGCGGCAGGCGCGCGAGGGCGCGCGCGCCCACGCCCTGGCGCCAGGATCCGAGCCGGTGCAGCGGTATGCTCGCCGCGAAATCGTCACCGACCGCGGCCAGCAGATCGCCGCGGCGCAAGGCGCGGCGCAGCGGCATGCCGTAGGCCAGAGCGAGCGTCGCGGGGCGGTACAGCGCGTGGTAGCCGAGCAGTTGCAGCGTGCGCCACAGCTCCCAGCCCGGCCGCCACGGCAGCAACTCCCGGGCGACCTCGGCGAACGCGGCGCGCAGCCGCGCGTCGCGGGCGATGAGCAGGCCGCCTTCGAAGGTGGTCAGGCCCTTGCCCACCGCAAGGCTGAACACGCCCGCATCGCCGCGCAGGCCGACGCTGGCGGCGCCCTCGCGCGCGCCCAAGGCCTGTGCCGCATCCTCGATCACAAACGCACCGGCCGCGCGCGCGCAGGCGACCGAGGCGGCCACATCGACCACGCGCCCACCGAGATGGGTGGGCACCAGCGCGAGCGTGTCGGCATCGCACAGGCGCGCGAGCGCGGCGTGGTCGAAGTCGATCGAATCGGGGCCGAGGTCGCACAGCCGCAGGCGCAGGCCGCAGTGCGCGACCGCGAGCGCGACCAGCGGGCAGGTGTAGCCGGGCACGATCACCGTGCGCCGCCCGCTCATCCGGTGCAGCGCGGTCAGCGCGACGACGAGTGCGGCGGTGCCCGAACAGGTGACCTGCAGCGTCTCGACGCCGAGGAAGGCCGCGGCCGGCTCCGCAAGCGTCCCGTGCCACGACAGCAGGTCGCGCCAGCGCGGCGGCAGGCCTGCGGTCGGGGGTACTTCACGGCGCGGCGGCAGGCGGCTCACTTTCGGTTTCACTGATCGCGAGGCAGACGATGCCGGCGAGGATGAGCGCGCTGCCGATCAGCTGCGGCGCGCCGATGTGCTCGTCGAACAGCACCACCGACAGCGCCAGCACGCTCACCACCTCCAGGTGCGAAGCCGCGAACGCGGGACCGATCGGTGCATGCTCCAGCAGCACCATCCAGGTCACGAACGCACCGATGTAGCAGCCGATCGCGCAGTACACCCACGGCGAGGACATCACGCGCAGCACCCACGCCAGGCTCGCCTCGGGCGGCATCGCATGGTTGGCGGTGAGCTTGAAGCAGACCTGAGCGAAGGTGTCGAAGCACACCAGCACGAGAAAGCCGATGAAGTAGAAGCGGCGCATGCTCAGGCTCCGATGCCGACCACGGCCACGCCGCACGCCACCAGCAGGATGCCGAGCGTGCGCAGCGGCGTGAAATGCTCGGCAAACAGCATGCGTCCGGCAACCATCACCGCGACGATGTTGATCGAGCCGAGCAGCACGCCCTGCGACAGTGGCACCAGCGACAGGAACGCGAGCCACACCAGGAACTCGGCCACGTAGGCCGCCACGCCGAGCCAGATCCACGGCCGACGCGCCATCGCGCGCCAGCGCGCGAGGCCCTCGCCCAGGTCCGGACCGGTCGCGGCGGCCTTGAAGGAAAGCTGCCCGAAAGTGTCGAGCACTATGTTGGCCAGCCAGAGCAGGACTACGAGCGTGGACATGCGCGCGATGAGGCAGGGTGACGCCGCAGTATGCACGCCTTGCGTGACACTGGGAACGCCGGCGCGGCCGCATCCACCCGTGCATGGTGCTTGAACATCATCCTGCGCACGGCGATCATGCGCGCGGTATCGGGCGGTCGTCCCGCTGCAGCCACACCCATTTCCCGGAGACGTACCCGATGAGCAGCGTACAGGACACCGTGTTCGACATCATCGCCAAGGAAGCGAACATCGATCGCGCCAAGATCACGCCGCAGGCCACGCTCAAGGACCTGGAAATCCAGTCGCTGGACGTGGTGCAGATCATTTTCGAGATCGAGGACCACTTCAAGATCAGCCTGCCCGATCATGACGCCAACTTCGACACCGGCTCGGTGAGCGGACTGGTCGAGGCGGTCGAGAAGCTCGTCGCCGCCAATGCCGCGCCCCAAGCCTGACGCCTGAGCGCATGCACCGCGTCGTCATTACCGGCATCGGCGCCGTCACGCCGCTCGGCCACAACGCCACCGCCACCTGGAACGCCCTGCGCGAAGGCCGCGGCGCCATCGGCCCGATCGAGAACTTTCCGCGCGAGGGGCTGCGCTACGGCATCGCCGCCGAGGTGCGCGGCTTCGATCCCGCGCGGCACTTCGACGAGAAGAAGCTCATCCAGTACGACCGCTTCAGCCAGTTCGCGCTGGTCGCCGCGCGCGAGGCCGTCGCGCAGTCGGGCATCGACTTCGCGCGCGACGGGCTGGGCGAGGACACCGCGGTCGTCATCGGCACCGGCGTGGGTGGCGAGACCACCCACGACGAAGCCTCCAAGCGCCTGTACGGCGACAACAACCCGCGCCTGCATCCGCTCACGATCGTGCGCCTCATGGCCAACGCGGCGGCAAGCCACGTCTGCATCGAGCACGGCCTGCACGGCGCCGCCTTCGCCACCTCGAGTGCATGCGCCTCGGCCAACCACGCGCTCGCGCAGGCGTTCATGCTCGTGCGCAGCGGCGCCGCGCGCGCCGCGCTCACGGGTGGCAGCGAGGCCTGCATCACGCTCGGCGTGGTGCGCGCATGGGAAGCGATGCGGGTGATGGCCGACGACACCTGCCGGCCGTTCTGCAAGCAGCGCCGCGGCATGGTGCTCGGCGAGGGCGCGGCGATGTTCGTGCTGGAAACGCTCGACAGCGCGCAAGCGCGCGGCGCGCCGATCCTCGCCGAGTTCGCGGGCGCGGGCCTGTCGGCCGATGCCGGCGACATCGTGTTTCCGTCGCAAACCTGGACCGCCAAGGCGATCAGCCGCGCGCTCGCCGACGCGCGGCTCGACCCCGCTGACGTCGGCTACGTCAACGCCCACGGCACCGCCACGCCCGCCAACGACCCCACCGAGACCCGCGCACTGCGCCAGGTGTTCGGTGCGCATGCGGACACGCTGGCCGTGTCCTCGACCAAGTCGATGCATGGCCATGCGCTCGGCGCGGCCGGCGCGATCGAGCTGCTGGCCACGATCGGCGCGCTGCGCGAGGGCGTGCTGCCGCCGACGATGAACTTCATCGACCCCGACCCCGAGTGCGACCTCGACTACGTGCCCAACGTCGCGCGCGAGCGCCCGCTGCAGGCCGCACTGTCCAATTCATTCGCGTTCGGCGGTCTCAATGCGGTGCTCGCCTTGCGCCGCGCGCCCTGACACCTGCCGCGGCGCCGCGCGAGGTCTGCGTCGCGCCGGCCCGCGTGCCCGGCTCGGCAAGCGCCGGATCAGAGCTGGTCGAGCCAGGCGGACTGCTCGAACCAATGGGCCGCGCGCGCCTTGAGCCAACCGCTGGCCTGCGCCTGCACCACCCACGCATCGAGCACGTCGCGCAGCGCCGTCTCGCCACGACGCAGCGCGATGCCATGCGCGGTGCGCGCGAGCACGCCCTGTTCGGACACCTGCAGCCGCTTGGGGAAGGCACGCGCGAGCAGTTCGGGCAAGGGCGCTTCGGCCACCAGCGCATCGACCTTGCCGTCGCGCAGGTCCGCGATCGCCTGGTGGTCATCATCGAACTCGACCCACTGCGCGGCCGGCAGCGCGGCCTTGGCCAGTTCCGCGGTGAGCGTGTCCTTGTGCACCGCAATGCGCCGTTGCGGATCGGCCTTCAACCCGGCCACGCCCTGCCTGCCGAGCTTGGCGCGATTGGCCACCAACGACACCGCGAACTCGCCCGTGGGCTGGCTGAAGGCGATGCGACGCGCGCGCTGCGGGGTGATGCTGATGCCTGCGATCGCGACATCGAAGCGGTTGGTGCGCAGGTCGTCGAACAGGCCGGGCCACGAGGTTTCCACGAGTTCGAGCTTCCAGTCCATGTCGGCGGCGAGCTTGCGCGCGACATCGATCGAATAGCCGAACAGCTGCCCATCCTTGTCATGCATCACCCATGGCGCGTTGAGCGCCACGCCCACGCGCAAGGTGTTCTGCGCTTCGATGCGTGACAACGCCGCAACGCCATCGACCGGCAGGCGTGGCCCGCGCCGCGCCGCGGGCTTGTCCGCGGCAGGCGCGGCCTGCGCCGGCGCGGCCGGGGTTGCGGGAGCCGGCGGGGCCGCCTGGCACAGCGTCCAGGCCAGCATCCACAGCACAACGCAAGTGACGGTACGCAACATGTCGCTACTCCTCGTCAGTCGCGGTAGAAGTCGATGACCATGCGGCCATCGTCGTCGGCCACCAGGCGGAAGCCATCGCGCGTGGCATAGGCGCTGTAGCCGCGCCCGCCCAGGTAGGCGCGGTCGCCATCGAACTGGCCCGTGAGCTGGCGATGGCCGTAGTAGCCATCGATCTGTCCATCGGGATCGATGCGCACGCCCATGTCGGCGCCCGATTCGCTGTCGCTGCCGCTGAAGCTGCCGATCGCCCAGCCCGGCACGCGCGGGCCGGTGGGCTCGTAATGCGGCCGGTCGGCGTGGTGCTGCGAACTGGCGATCGCGCCGATGATCGCCAGTGCGGCCACCCCGGCCACGAGCGCGCCGTCGTCACCGCGGCCACGCGACGCGGCGCCATCGTAGCCACCGCCGTAGCCGTACTCGAACACCGCCGAGCAGCCGTCATCGACCCAGATGCCGCGGCGATCGTAGCCCCAGCTGCGGCCACGGTCGCAGGGCGAGCTCGACTGCTGTTGCAGCATGCGCACCACGCCCTGCGTATCGACGCGGCAGTAGTTGTAGTGGTAGCCCTGGCTTCGGCACTCGACCTGCGCGGCATGCGCAGCGCCCGCGCCCACCAGCAACGCGACTCCACCTGCAACGATCCAACCCCGGCATGTGGCCATCACATCCTCCACGTTTCGAAGCCGCTGCCCCCGGCGCGCGCACTATAGCGCTGCCGGGCCATGGGATCAGCCCACGATCGCGGGTTTGGCATAGAATCGAGTCGCATTCCTTCCACGCGACACCATTCCAAGGACATCCCATGAACATCGCTACATCGCTCCGCACGGCCGTGGCTGCCGCGCTCGTACTCGGCTCCCTCGGCGCCAGCGCGAGCGAACGCTCCCTGGCGCTGGATCGCACCAGCGTGTGGATCGGCGGCTACTATCCCGACGCCACGCTCGAGGTCAATGCCCACACGGCGACCGGCACCACCGCCAACGGCCATGTCGACATCGATGCGGGCCACAGCACCATCGGCCGCTTCCGCGTCGACTTCCTCGCGCTGGGCAGCCAGGGCCTCACCTTCGACTACTACACGCTCGACCGCAGCCGCGGCCGTCGTCTCAACGCCGCGTTCGCCTACGACGACATCGTGTTCGACGGCGACGCCGAGCTCGACTCCAAGTTCGGCTTCAGCGTGGGCAGCGTGGCCTGGCACTGGTGGTTCGGCGGTGACACCGACGTGTTCGGAGTCGGTCTGGGCGCGGCGTACTACAAGGCCGACCTCAGACTGTCGGGCGATGCCACCGAAGCAGGCCAGCCGGTGCACGCGAGTGCCTACTGGAGTGAATCGGCCGCGGCGCCGCTGCTCTCGCTCGGCTACAAGCACGCCTTCTCCGACGCGCTGCGCGTGTACGTCACCGCGATGGGCGTGCGCAAGAGCGGCGGCTCGCTGGGCGGCCACATCATCGACACGCGTGTGGGCGTGGAATGGTTCCCCTGGCAGAACATCGGCATCGGTGCCGAGTATGGCGGCGAGCGCGTCCACCTGGATCGCGAATCGCGCCGCTATGGCGGCGACTTCGACATCCGCCTCGAGGGCCCGTCGCTGTTCGCGCGCTTGCGCTTCTGACCGCAGCGGTGGCACCGTCCAGGTGGACTGGGCGTGCCTGGCTGGATGACAGGGAGAACGAGCAATGAAACGGGCATGGTGGGTGTTGCTTTGGTGTGTGCTGCCATGGTCGATGCCACCGGCTTCGGCCTCGGATGCGGACCGTGCGCTCAACGACAACTACAAGGCGCTCATCGGCCGACTCGATGCTGCCGACCAGGCGCGCCTGCGCGATGCGCAGCGCGCCTGGATCAGCTTCCGCGACAAGGAGTGCGCGTTCAAGGCGCAAGGCCAGCGCGACGCCACCAGGGCCACCGCGGCGCAGGCGTCCTGCATCGAGGAACTGACCGGCCTGCGCGCGGAGCAACTGCGCCGCGAGCTGGAATGCGATCCCGCGCACGCGGCCTGCGTCGCGCGCGCCGCGGCCGATGCCGACGCGACGCCGGCAGCCGGCGACGAGCGCAGCTGCAAGGCCGAAGTCGGCGCGGCCAAGGCCGAGCAGTATGTCGACCAGTGCCAACAGGTCTCGCCCGCCACGCACCCGCCGTGCAACGTGGCCAACGCCTGCGCGCTCATGATCGACGAGATCAAGCGTGGCTGCGCGCTCATCACGAAGGACGCGCCAGCGTTCTGCGCCGGCTATCGCTGAGCGCCGGCGGCGCGGCGGCGCGATGCCCGGCCGGGGTTGCGCGAGCTCGCAGCCGCGGCGCCGGCCGCGGCCCGTGCGGGCGGCATCCGCCGCCCTTGCCGCTGCACCCGCGATCGCCTGCGCGCCGCCGGCGATCGCTGCGACGGTGACGCGGCATGCGCCAGCCGGCGCCGCATTCTTTGCACATGCTGCGCCGGCATGACCGCGCGCGCCGCCGAGCCCGTACACTGCGCGCTTTGATCCAGCGACCCTGCGATGAGCGCGCCCAACCACCTGCGCCAACTCGAAGCTGAGAGCATCGACATCCTGCGTGAGGCGGTCGCCGAGTCCGAGCGGCCGGTCATGCTGTACTCGATCGGCAAGGACAGCTCGGTGCTGCTGCACCTGGCGCGCAAGGCGTTCTTCCCCGCGCGCGTGCCGTTTCCGCTGCTGCACGTAGACACCACCTGGAAGTTCCGCGCGATGTACGAGCTGCGCGAGCGCGTCGCCCGCAGCGGCCAGTTCGACCTCATCGTGTACCGCAACCCCGAGGCGCAGCGGCTGGGCATCAATCCGATCGAGCACGGCTCGGCCATGCACACCGACCTGTGGAAGACCCAGGGCCTCAAGCTCGCGCTCGACCAGCATCGCTTCGACCTCGCCTTCGGCGGCGCACGCCGCGATGAGGAGAAATCCCGCGCCAAGGAACGCGTGTTCTCGTTCCGCAACGGCCAGCACCACTGGGACCCCAAGCAGCAGCGGCCCGAGCTGTGGCGCCTGTACAACACGCGCAAGCATCCCGGCGAAAGCATCCGCGTGTTCCCGCTGTCGAACTGGACCGAGCTCGACGTGTGGCACTACATCCGCGCCGAGCGCATCGAGGTGGTGCCGCTGTACTTCGCCGCCGAGCGCCCCGTGGTCGAGCGCGACGGCGCGCTCATCATGGTCGACGACGAGCGCCTGCCACTGCGCGCGGGCGAATCGGCGCAACTGCGCCGCGTGCGCTTCCGCACGCTCGGCTGCTATCCGCTCACCGGCGCCATCGAATCGCACGCCGATACGCTCGACGCGATCATCGCCGAGATGGAGCAGTCCCACAGCAGCGAGCGGCAGGGCCGCATCATTGACCGTGATGGCGGCGCCTCGATGGAGCGCAAGAAGACCGAGGGCTATTTCTGATGCACGCGCCCGTCGCAAGCCACGACAAGGACCTGCTGCGCTTCATCACCTGCGGCAGCGTCGACGACGGCAAGAGCACCCTGATCGGTCGCCTGCTGCACGCGGCCCACGCCCTGCCCGACGACCAGCTCGCCGCGCTCGCCGACGAGTCGCGCCGCTTCGGCACCCAGGGCGACCAGCTCGACTTCGCCCTGCTCGTCGACGGCCTGTCGGCCGAACGCGAACAGGGCATCACGATCGACGTGGCCTACCGCTTCTTCGCCACTGCGCGGCGCAAGTTCATCGTCGCCGACACGCCCGGCCACGAGCAATACACCCGCAACATGGTCACCGGCGCATCCACCGCGCAGCTCGCGGTGATCCTCGTCGACGCGCGCAAGGGCGTGCTGACCCAGACCCGCCGGCACAGCCACATCGTGTCGCTGCTCGGCATCCGCCAGGTGGTGCTCGCGATCAACAAGCTCGATCTCGTCGACTGGTCACGCGAGCGCTTCGAAACGATCGTGAGCGACTATCGCCAGTTCGCCGGGCACCTGCAGTTCGACACGATCACCGCGATTCCACTGAGCGCGCTGCACGGCGACAACATCGCCGCACCGAGTGCGCACACGCCCTGGTATGCGGGCCCGAGCCTGCTGCAGCACCTGGAACAGGTCGACGCAAGCGCGGGCGCCGGCGACGCACCGCTGCGCTTGCCGGTGCAGTGGGTGTGCCGGCCCGATCTCGACTTCCGCGGCTACGCCGGTCGCATCCTCGGCGGCAGCGTGCGCCAGGGCGACGCGGTCCGGGTGCTGCCATCGGGGCGCCAGACCACGGTCGCGCGCATCGTCGGCTTCGACGGCGATGCGGTGCAGGCCGGCTGCGGCGAGTCGGTCATGCTCACGCTCGCCGACGAAGTCGACGCCAGCCGCGGCGACGTGCTGTGCGCGGCCACCGACCCGGCCGCGGTGTCCGACCAGTTCGAGACCACGCTGATCTGGATGGACGAGGCGCCGATGCTGCCGGGACGCCCGTACCTGGTGAAGCTTGCCGCCACCACGGTCGGAGCGTCGTTCGCGGCACCCAAGTACGCCATCGACGTCAACAGCTTCGACAAACTCGCCGCGCGCACGCTCGAGCTCAACGGCATCGGCGTCGTCAACCTGGCGCTCGACCGGCCGGTCGCCTTCGATCCCTACGCCGACAACCGTGACATGGGCGGCTTCATCGTCATCGACCGCTACAGCAACCGCACGGTCGGTGCCGGCCTCATCCATTTCGCGCTGCGCCGCTCGCACAACATCCACTGGCAGGCGGTCGACATCGACAAGCAGGCGCGCGTGCGCCAGAACGGCCACCGCCCCGCGGTGCTGTGGTTCACCGGCCTCCCCGGCAGCGGCAAGTCGACCATCGCCAACATCGTCGAGCGCGAACTGCATGCGCTGGGCGCGCGCACCTACCTGCTCGACGGCGACAACGTGCGCCATGGCCTGAGCAAGGACCTCGGCTTCACCGACGCCGACCGCGTCGAGAACATCCGCCGCGTGGGTGAAGTGGCGCGGCTGATGGTCGACGCCGGCCTCATCGTGCTCACCGCCTTCATCTCGCCATTCCGCTCCGAACGCGCACTCGCGCGCAGCATGGTCGAGGGCGACGAGTTCATCGAGGTCTTCGTCGACACCCCGCTCGCGGTGGTCGAGGCGCGCGACCCCAAGGGCCTGTACCGCAAGGCCCGCCGCGGCGAGCTCAAGAACTTCACCGGCATCGACTCGCCCTACGAGGCCCCCTCCACCCCGGAACTGCGCATCGATACCACCGCGCAGTCGCCCGAAGAAGCCGCCCACGCCATCGTCACCGCGCTGGTCCAGCGCGGCATCGTGCGCGCGGCAGGCTGAGCCGGTCGGCTGGTCATCCGCCGCCTCCGGGCCGGCGAGGATGGCGCCCGAGGCTCCCCACCCGCCCGATCCAGCCCATAAGTGCACGTGCGCGCCGATGCCATCGCGGTGCATATCGGCCTGCATCGCGGCCAGCGCACCCGTCCCGGGAGTTCGGGCGTGTGCAAATGCAGCATTTGTGCGTTCAGCTTACGGGTGGCGACACCTTGCACCCAAGCTTGACCTGTATCAGCATGCGCGGCGTTCGCCGGCGATATCGATGCATCATCCAATCGTCCGAACATGACTACGACAAGCAATCCACCAGGCCGACTTCGTGGTCTTGATGGAGACGCTTCCAATGAGGATCTGATAACCAGCCAGCAATTGACACGTCGCGCACGACCGGGAGGTCTGCCATGTCTACGTCGTCTCAAGCCTCGTCTCAGTCAATCATCAGCCACGCGTCCAGCGCGCGCCAGCACTCACTTTTCGCGCGCTTGCGCCTTGCGCAATCCATGCTCGCAATGACATGCGTATGCGCCGGCACACAGGTCATTGCACAGACCTGCGCTTCACCGCTCATCTGGCCGTACCTGCCTGACACCCCGTTGATCGTGAACACCTGTTTCGGTGAGCAGACCCAAGCTGGGTTCTGCAACGGCAATTACGACAGCCCGGGACCGGTGATACAAATCAGGCTGCATTACGACTCGGCCTGTTTCGCGATCCAGCAGATCAATATGGACGGCACCGCACCGGCCTTCACTCCGGTCATGTACCTGTCCGCCAGCCCGAATGATTGTGGCCAGGGTGAGTGCCTTGCCGCTGCCAGCGTCGACTTGCCGCTGGTATGGAGCGGGTACCCAACGGGCGACTACACGCTCAGCGTCACAGCGGACCAATCTGACCAGTCAGGGGCCTGTGGCGAGGTCACGCTGTGGCTCATCGGTCAACCGCTTGATTCATGCAACTTGGACGAACATAGCCCAACCAACAGGATCGTCGTTGCGATTGATCATGATCCAGTTGCCTAACGTAGAAGATCAGCGGATGGACAAAAGCGCAGCTTTTGGCCAGTCCGCTGGAGCGACTTGTTATGCGGCTTATGGCGCTGCATGGAGGTTCGTTTTCCCCTGGTTACAAGCAAGACACAGAGTTTGTAGATTCTCAATAATGGTCTCGCCGCCTTTCGACCATGGTTTTATGTGGTCAACCTCAAGCACGATACCAGGCGTAACCGATGGCGATGCGCCACACGCACAACAACGGAAATGGTCACGTTGTAGCACCTTGAAACGAAGCCGTAGGTCTGGAGATCGGGACGTTCGACGGGAAACTACTCCAGAGAGATCAGAAGCTGCTGGCGCGGCCAAATCTTCGGAATTGGCATAGGTAACGAACGCCTCTAGGGCTTGCCTCCAAGAACCAAAACGCCGTTCGTAGGTGGCGACGTGAAATTTGCACGCGGGTTTTTGTACTTCGGAGTAGCTGGGCTGCCGACCAAGGGCTAGCCACAAATCATAAAGAGCAGAAAACAACTGTTCATCTGGAATGTTCCGCTCTATCGGTGTTTCCAGCCCTGCCGTTTTCACGGCACCGTTCCATGAGCCAAAACGCCGAATGACTGTCGTTACGCCGTATTTCCCAAAGTCCTTATAAGTGCGCTGCTTCACCTGTCGCTCCGATTGCTCGGATGCAACGCGGCGAAGATCGGCCAACAGATCGTCGTCTGATATGTTTCGCCTGTCGTGACTCAGTTCAAATCGCACGGGTCAGCCTTTGCCGCATAACGCCTAAGTTAAGCCGCGTCGCGTAGTGGAGCAAACCATATGGCAAGCTGTATCTGCCATATGGTTTGCGTAACGAAGCGGTGTCGGCTTGAGCGCATGGTTAGGTCTGTGCATCGGGGGATTTGTCGCGAGCCCAGAACTCGACCATGATTGTCATCAGCGTCCACACAAGAAGTGTGGGGCGAATCTTTCCAGGTACTAGATCCTGCCCTTTCAGCAGGAAGTCGATAATCTCCGGAAAGGTTGCGGCATATGCCAGAGCTAGAGCGGAATAGGCAATGCGGCTCCGGCTCGATGAGATGAAAAGAATGGTGATCACGATGCCGGCAAGGAAGAATAGGACAAAGCCGAACTGGAGGTTGCTCAACTTCTCGGTGCCAGCCAGTACAAAGCCTAGAACTGCCCCGAAGAACATGTTTAAACCATTGAGGTTGGCTTGATATTCGCCGGCGGACATTCGTCCGAGTCCGGT
>WBZY01000889.1_pt1 | contig 17438 bp, 16 predicted proteins | sample 5204191 | NCBI WGS metagenome assembly WBZY01 (sample SAMN12344363, study PRJNA552823) | activated sludge metagenome | biome: Activated sludge suspended growth; feature: Anammox Sidestream; material: Wastewater; isolation source: activated sludge from anammox sidestream of wastewater treatment...
TCTGGGCGATCGCCGGCCTGCGGCCTCTCGCCGCGGCGGCGCTCGGCCTCGGGTGGGCCGTGCTCGCGACCGCCGGGGTCGCCTGGTGGCTGCCGCGGATGCTCGGCGCCTACTTCGGACTCGGGCCGGTCGCGTCCACGCTCGGCCTCGCGGGCATCGGGCTCCTGACCGTCGGCCCCTTCGTCGCGACCTTCGCGGCCTGGCTCGCGTGGCGCTGGCGGCGCAGAGCCCCGTCGGCGCTGGCGGTGGGCGCCGCGTGGGCGCTCGTCGAGTTCGGGCGCAGCTACGCGCCGATCCGGAGCCCCTTCGGGCTCCTCGCCTATGGCGCGCCCGAGCCGCTGGCGCAGCTCGCGGACCTGGCCGGGCCCTGGGGCATCGGCGCGCTCCTGGCCGGGTGCGCGATGGCGCTCGCGCGCGTCCTGCGCGAGGGAGCGAGCGCCCCCCCGGCTCGCCGCGCGCTCGCCGGGGCGCTCGCAGCGCTCGGGCTCGCGGCGCTCTACGGCCACGGGCGGCTTGCGCAGCGCTTCGACGAGGGCGAGCCGCTGCGCGTGGCCGTCGTACAGGGCGCGGTGGTGAAGGAGCGCGGCTGGGATCGCCACCGCGCGGGCGCGAACCTCGAGCGCTACCTCGCGCTCACACGTGCGGCCATGCCCGCGCGGCCCGCGCTGGTCCTGTGGCCCGAGTTCGCGCTCGACTTCTACCTCGCCGAGCGGAGCGCCCCCGGCGCGCACCTGCGCGCGCAGCTCCGCGCGCTCGGGGTGGAGCTCGTGACCGGCGCCAACCACTACGAGCCTGCCGACGGGCGTACGCGCTACTACAACTCGGTCTTCGCGCTCGGCGCCGACGGACGCGTGCGCGGCCGCTACGACAAGACCCAGCTCGTGCCCTTCGCGGAGTCCGCGCCGCTCGGCTCGCGCTGGGTCGCCGCCGACGGGCCCTACACGGCCGGGGCGTCCCTGCACCCGCTCCCGCTGCGCAGCGCCCGGATCGGCGCCTTCCTGTGCGGCGAGGCGCTCTTCCCCGAGGTGCCGCGCGCGCTCGCGCGAGCGGGCGCCGAGCTGCTCGTGAACCCCTCGAACGACCACTGGTTCCAGGCGCCCGACGGCGCCGAGCAGCAGCTCCGCGCGGCGCGCCTGCGCGCGATCGAGAGCCGCCGCTGGCTCCTGCGGCCGACGACGACCGGCTTCTCGGCCGTGATCGACCCGCACGGCCGGGTCGTGGCACGCAGCCGCTTCGGCGGCGCCGAGGTGTTGACCGCGGAGGTGTGGCGCTCGCACGCCGTGACCCCCGCGCAGCGTGCGGGCGACGCGCCGCTCGGGGCCGCGCTCGCGATCGTCCTGTCGAGCTCGGCACGGGGCGCGCGTGGAGCGCGCCCCGCGAGAGGAGGAGGGCCCGCATGAGGACCACACGGATCGGATGCACCGCCCTGGCGCTCGCGCTCGGGCTCGCCGGCGCGGCGAGCGCCGGGAATCCGGACCCCGCGAGCCGGAAGGAGGCGGTGGTGGCGGCCTTCGGGCAGGTGGAGGTCTGTCAGGGGCCGCCGAACGAGGGCGGCGTCTGCGTCGACGACGCCGAGTGCGACACACCCGGCAACACGGGCCCTCCGACCGGGACCTGCTCGGGCGTGCGCGGGGCGCGGCTCGTCGCGCGCGGGTCGCTCACGGTGATCGCCGACACGGTGCTCGCGCCGGTGCTGCCGCTCGCCGACCCCTTCCTCGAGGGGGATCCCGCGGCGCCCTGCACCGGCTGCGAGGGCCAGCCCGGCCGGAGCAGCTACACGCTGCTGCTCGAGTTCACCCGCAACGGCAAGCGCTTCACCTTCGCCGAGACCTACCAGGGCGTGCAGCAGGACAGCGTGAGCTCCTTCGACGGCCAGCTTCCCGGCGGCGCCGGCATCCCGGACTGGAACGTCGGCGCCTTCGAGACCACGGTGGTGAACGGCTTCGAGACCTCGCCCGACTACAAGATCCGCTTCGCGCTCCTGCCGCCGGCGGCCTCCGCGGCGATCGCCGCGGCGCTCGGCGAGCCGGGCAAGGTGCCGGTCGTGCTCGAGGCCGAGGAGGTGCCGGCGTGCACCGATCCGGCCGCCTGCCACCACTGCACGGCGTCGGGCAGCGACGAGTGCCTGGTCGACAACACCCAGTGGTCGAAGCACTCGGACCCGAGCGACGCGCTCGCGAGCGTGCGCCAGCTCAAGATCGGGATCGGCTTCATCGATCCTCCGCCGCCGGCGCCGTGAAGCGGCTGCGCGCGCGCGAGCGGGTCTTCCTCGCCGGCGTGCTCGGGGTGTTCGGGGTCTGCCTGCTCCTGCACCTCGACCGCATGCTGCGCGGCGAGCTGGCGTGGATCCCCACCTACGTCCACGCCGCCGAGAGCGAGACCCACCATCCGCGCGTGCGCGGCTTCTGGAACGGCCCCGCGCAGGACGCGCCGGGGCTCACGGCAGGCGACCGGATCCTCCGGATCGGCAACGCCGACGCGCGCGGGCTCGGCGCGCTCGGCTTCGTGGCCACCGTCTACCAGCAGGCCGCCGGGGGCCTCGCCGTGCCCGTCCGCTACGCGCGCGGCCACGAGACCGGCAGCACGGTCCTGCACCTGAGCCCGGTCCCGTACCCGTGGCGCAAGACGCTCATGGCGCTCGCCCTGATGACGGTGGGCACCCTCGTCTTCTGGCGCCTGCGCGGCGGCCCGACCGCGCGCCTGTTCCTGCTCGCGGCGACCGGCTACGCGCTCAACTGGACCGACTTCTGGGGCGGCCCGCCCGCCCAGACCTACGCGGCGGTCGCCGCCTTCGGGCTCGGCATGGCGGTGGCGCTCCCGCTCACGCTGCGCCTGACCCTGCTGGTGCCCGACGAGCTGGCCCGCCACGACCGCGTGGCGCGCCTCGCGCCCTGGGGCTTCGCGGTCGTCGCCGTCGCGCTCACCTCGTGGGCCTTCGCCACGCCCTTCTCGCCGGGGATCGGCCTGCCACTCAACCACGCGACGACGCTGGCCTGGATCGTGACGATGCTGGTCGTCCTCGCCTCCCGCTATCGCCGCGCCAGCGCGGGCGGCCGGCGCCAGATCAAGTGGGTGCTGCTCGGCTTCTACGTGGGCCTCGTGCCGGCGCTCGCCGGGAGCGTGCTCACGCTCGTGGAGCCGCGCCTGTGGTGGCTCTACCAGGCGGGGCTCGCCACCGCGATCGCGATCCCGATCGGACTCGCCGTCGCGCTCACGCGCCACCAGCTCTTCGACGTCGACCGCCTGATCACGGCCGCCGCGTCCTACACCGTGCTGTCGGTGCTGCTACTGGCGGGCCTCCTGGGGCTCGCGCCGCGCCTCGCCCACACGGTCGTCGGCGTGGTCGACCCGACGCTCACGCAGGCCGGCGTGTCGCTCGCCGTCGCGGGGCTGGTGTTCGCGAGCCGGCCCCGGGTCGAGGGCCGCATCGGGCACTGGCTCTTCCCCGAGCGGCGCGCGCTCGAGCAGGACGCGCAGCGGCTCCGCACGGACCTCGCCCGCTGCAGCAAGCCCTCGGAGCTCCTGACGCTGCTCGGGGAGCGGCTCCAGACGCTGCTGCGGCTCGCCACGGCGGCGATCTACGCGCGTACGGACGGAGCGCTGGTGCCGGTCTTCGCGCACGGGCGCGCGATCGCGCCGGCGCTCGATCCCGGCGGAACGCTCGTCGCGCGCCTCGCGCGCCAGCGCGAGGCGGTGCGCACCGTCGAGCTCGGTCGCGACGAGGCGGCGCCCGCCGAGCGCGCCGCGCTCGCGGCAATGGGCGTCGAGGTCCTGCTGCCCCTCTGCGTGGGCCCCCGCCTCGAGGGCGTGGTCTGCCTCGGCGAGAAGGGCTCGGGCGACGTCTTCACGGCCACCGACCGCGCGCTGCTCGAGACCATCGTGGACCGCGCCGCTGGCTCCCTCGAGCGCTTCGCCGACGCCGAGCGCCAGCGCCAGGAGCGCGAGATGCACGAGCGCCTGCGCCGCTACGTGCCCGGCACGCTGGCCGAGGAGATCACGAGCGGGGCCGCCCTCGAGCCCGAGGAGCGCGAGGTGACGGTGCTCTTCGTCGACATCCGCGGCTACAGCCGCTACGCGCTGCCGCTCGGCGCGAGCGAGGTCTTCTCGACCGTGAACCGCTACACGGAATCGGTGTCGGCCGCGGTGCGAGCCGGCGGCGGCACGGTGGTCGAGTTCAACGGCGACGGCATGATGGCCGTCTTCGGCGCCCCGCGGGAGCTTCCCGCCAAGGAGCGCGCCGCCGTCGAGACCGCGCAGCGGATCGGGGCGGCGATGGAGGCGCTCGCGCTCGACGGCGCGGCGGAGCGGCGCCTCGCCGTGGGCGTCGGCATCGCGACCGGCCCCGCCTACGTGGGCAACCTCCGGGCGGTGGACCGCCTGATCTGGAGCGCGATCGGCAACACCACGAACCTCGCGGCGCGGCTCCAGGCGCTGACCCGCGAGATCGGTGCGGCGATCGTGCTGGACGGCCCGACCTGGGCGGCGGCGGGCCCCGAGGCCTGCGCCCGCTTCGTGGCGCGCCCGGGCGTCGCCATTCGCGGGCGCGACGAGCCGGTGGACGTGTACGCGCTCCCGGTGGAGGAGGTGGCATGAGGATCCCGACGGGACGGGCATGGCTGGGGATCGGTCTGCTCGCCGTGACGGCAGGCGCCGCGTGGGGCGCCGAGCCCGAGCCGAACGACGACCGCGCGGCGGCGCCCTCGCTCTCGGGCGGCCTCGCGCTGGGCGCCTTCGCGCCGAGCGGGGTCGCCGTGGTGGACGGCACGCTCGGCGACGGCGACATCGACCACTTCGCGTTCGGTGTGCGCGCCGGCGAGCCGCTGAGCCTGGCGCTCTTCGAGGACGCGAAGGGCGAGCTCCACGATGCGCTGCTCGTGGTCTTCGACGGCGCGGGCACGGAGATCGCGAGCAACGACGACGGCGGGCCGGGCTTCTTCGCCCGACTCGGGCTCGTGCCGGCCGCCGACGACGAGTGGACCGTCGCGGTGACGCGCGCCCCCGACGCCGCCCGTGACGGCGACTTCGGCGCACCCTTCGACTACCGGCTGGTGGCGGCCGTGGCCGGCCCCGGCGCGCTGCCGGACGCCGACGCCCCGCCCGGCACGCAGGGCGCGAACGACTCCGACGCGAGCGCGCAGCCGCTCGGCGGGGCCGTCGCGGTGGTCACGGGGACGCTCGTCCCGGGCGACCGCGACGTCTTCTCGCTCCCGGTGGCGGCCTCGGACCTCGTCACGGTGTCGGTCTTCGAGCCCGGGAGCGGCGAGCTCCACGACTCCGTGCTCGCGCTGCGGCGCGCGGGCAGCGAGCTCGCCGCCGACGACGACGCCGGGCCGGGGCTGCTCTCGAACCTGGTGCGACGCGCGGGCGCGGGCGAGGCCGGCACCTGGCAGGTGGAGGTGAGCGGCTTCGCGAGCCCGGCCTCCGCACCCCACCAGCAGGCCTTCACCTACCAGCTCGTGGTCGTGGCCACCGGCGACACGCCGGCGCCGCGCACCTGCGACGCCAACGGCGACGCGGCGGTCGACCGCCTCGACCTCGACGCGATCTTCGCGGCGCGCGGCTCGCCCGCCGCGGGGCCCGGCGACCCGCGCGACGCCGACGGCGACGGCACGATCACCGTGCTCGACGCGCGCCGCTGCACCCTCTCTTGCGACCGGCCGGACTGCGCGCCGGCGCCGTCGTGCGGCGTCGGCGCCGAGCTGGTACTCGCGCTCGTGCCGCTCGGCGCGTGGCTGCGGAGGCGGCGATGAGCACTCGAGGAGGACGCGACATGCAGGACCGGAGCCTGGGGGTGCGAGCTCGCTGCCGGCGGGCGGCGGTGCTCGCGACGGCGGCGCTCGTGACGGTCCCGGCCTGGCTCGCGGCAGCGCCGGCGGGCGCCGTCTCGCTCGGGCTCTCGCCGCCCGCGGTGAGCCCCGTGCCGGGCGGCTCGTTCAGCGTCGACCTGCTCGTCGCGGACCTCGGCGGCACCGTCGTCGGCGCCTTCGACGTGACGCTCGGCTTCGACCCGCTGGCGCTCGCCGTCACCGGCGTGAGCTTCGACGTAGAGCTCGGCGCGATCCCGGCCGAGGCGAGCGCCGAGGCGATCGCTGGCAGCGGCACGCTCTCGCTCGCCGGGTTCTCGCTCCTCCCGGCGGCCGCGCTCGAGGCCCTCCAGGGCGACCCGGTCCGGCTCGCCACGATCGTGTTCGGGGTGACGAGCGCGGCGCCGAGCGCGATCACGATCACGGCGGCGCTGCTCGGCGACGGCGCGGGCGCACCGATCACGCTCACCGCACCCCCATCCGGCACGAACGTGACACCGATTCCGGAGCCGGCGGGCACCCTGCTCTTCGGGTCGGGCCTCTGCCTGGCGGCCGTCGTCTCGCGGAGGCGCGCAGCGCCTGCCTGAGCGTTGACGGGGCCGGCGGCCGGAGCTATCGGGCGATGGCCATGGCTCCCGCCGCCGCCTGCCCGAGCGCCGTCGCCGTCGCGCTGCTCACCGGCGTGCTGCTGCTCGGCTGCTCGCGGGCGGTGAACGTCGCCGGCGCGGCGTCGGACGGCCTCGTCTTCGTGCGCCAGACTCCCAGCGGCACCGACCTCTTCCGCGCGCGGCTCTCCGATGGCGCGATCGAGCGCCTGACCCGCACGCCCGGCCGCAACGAGGACTGGCCCGACTGGTCGGATCGGGCGGGCCGGCTCGCCTTCCTGAGCGGGCCCGCCGGCGGGAGTCCCACCTGGGACCTGCTGGTCTGGTCCGCTGCGCGCCGGGACCAGGCCGCCGTCTTCGTGCAAGGCCGGAGCGAGTACTTCCTCGACTGGTCGCCCGCCGCGCCGCTCCTCGCCTATTCCCATCAGACCGGGGCCGGGGATTTCGTCGTGGCCCAGATCGACGTCGCGAACGGGACGCGGCAGCAGCTCGCGAGCGCGAGCGGCGGTGCCTTCCTGGCACGGCCCTCGTTCTCCTTCGACGGCCGGCGCCTCGTGGCGCAGCGGATCGAAGGCGGCCTGAGCCAGCTCCTGATCCTCGCGCCGGGCGAGCCACCGCGCCGCGTGCTCGAGACGAGCGCCTACGACGACCACGGCCGCTTCACCCGCGACGACGCCTGGATCGCCTTCGACCGGCGCTCCTCCCGGCACGCGCCCGCCGACCTCATGCTCGTGCGGCCCGACGGCAGCGAGACACGCAACCTGACCAACAGCCCCGACCTCGACGAGCATTCGCCGCGCGTCTCACCGGTCCGCGACGAGCTCACCTTCGTCTCGGACCGCAGCGGCACGAACGACGTCTACGTCGTCGGGTATCCCGGTGGTGAGGCGCGCAACCTGACCCACACGCCCGACACGAGCGAGTGGATGCCGCAGTTCTCGCCGGACGGTGAGCGGATCGTGTTCGTGATCCTGCCCGGGGGCTTCCGCGCCGACCGCGACCGCCTCGACTACGGTACGGCGCGGATCGCGGTCGTGGACCGCGAGGGCCGCCGGCTCTTCGAGACGAACGGGATCGATCCCGACTGGATGCCGGCCTGGGAGCGAGCGACCCGAGCGCGGCGGCGGCGACGGCAGCGGCTCCCGCGCCCGGCTCCGGCACCAGCCGGAACAGCTCGCCGCCGGCGTCCACGAAGTAGAGCTCCCCGAAGCCGTCCTCGGCGATCGCGGTGATGTCCTCGATCTCGGCGCCCTGCGGCGTGACGTCGATCGTGCCGGTGCGCTCGACGACCTCCTCGGCTTCACCGGTCGACCGGTTCCAGCGCAGGCTCCAGATCTTGTGGCGGCAGTAGTCGGCGAAGAGGTAGAGGCCGTCGAGCGCCGGGTAGGCGCTACCGCGGTACACCGAGCCACCCGTCACCGATCCGCTGCACCAGCCCGAGCCGACGTGCGCGTACTCGAAGACCGGCCTCACCAGGCTCGGGTCGCCGCAGGGCAGCGCGGGCCTCGAGTCGTAGCAACTGCTCCCCTCCTCGACGTCCCAGCCGTAGTTCCGGCCGCCCGGGCTGTCGGCCCGCTCGACGTCGATCTCTTCGAAGGCGTTCTGGCCGACGTCGCCGATGTAGAGGTCGGCGGTCTCGCGGTCGAAGGAGAAGCGGAACGGGTTGCGCAGGCCCTTGGCCCAGTGCTCGGGCTCCCAGGGCACCGACACGTCGTCGAGGTCGAAGCGCAGCATCTTGCCGAAGTCCTGGGCGTCGTCCTGCGCACGATCCCCGCCGCCGCCGCCGCCGTCGCCGAGCCCGAGGTAGAGCCAGCCGTCGCGGATCGCGAGCGTCCCGCCGTTGTGGTTCGCCGCAGGTTGGTCGAGCTGGTAGAGGATCTGCTCGCTGGCCTCGTTGGCGTCGTTCGAGGTGGCCGGAGTGCCGGTCACGATGAAGCGCGAGAGGCGGCTCTCGAGGTCTCCCCCGGCCGTGGCGTCGGGAGCCGTGTAGTACACGAAGAACTGTCCGCTGTCGTAGAAGTCGGGGGCGAAGGCGAGGCCCAGGAGCCCGCCTTCGCCGTTGGTCTCGACGTCCCCTCGGATGTCGAGGAAGGCGCCGGGCAGCACGGAGCCGTTCTGCAGGACCCGGATCGTGCCCGCGCGCTCGACGATGAAGAGCCGCGCGTCGCCGGGCGGAGCCGCCACGGTCATCGGAGCGTCGAGGTCCGTCGCCACGCGCTCGGCGGACAGCTCCTGGGAACGAGCGGCGGCGGCGCCAAGGGTAAGGGCCAGGGCGATCATGGAGGCGAAGCGCGGGCTCATGGGTCCCTCCTGACTGACGGACTGACTGCCTGCGCAGGGTAGCCTCGAGCCCGCGGGGCCGTCTCGCCCCGGGCCGCCCCGTCCCGGCCTGTCCCGTTCCGGCCCCCGGCGCTAGCTTGCCCGGCTCCGCGGTGGGCGTAGCTCAGTCGGTTAGAGCGCCAGGTTGTGGCCCTGGAGGTCGGGGGTTCAAGTCCCCTCGCTCACCCCAAGCAACTCCGCGAATCGTCGAAGGTTCTTCGATCCGCGCCAATCTGACACTGCCCGGAGTCGGGCCAAACTCGGGCCACCGGGCGGGCGCCATGCGGGCGAGCAGGTCGAGGGCCCGGGTCCCCTCGCACGTCCCGGAGATCCCTGCGCGGCCGGTCCTCAGGCCGCGCCGAAGCGCGCCCCGGCGAGGCCGAGGCCCTCGGCGCAGTGGGGCCCGCCCCAGTGCTCGACGACCTTGCCATCGCGCATGCGCAGGATCGCGGTGCCGTTGATCGTGACGGGCCGGCCCGAGGGCGGGACGCCGAAGAAGGGCGCGCCGGTGTGGGTGCCCGTGAGCGTCCAGTTCGAGACGACGAGATCGCCGGACTGGATCAGCAGCTCGACGCGGAAGCGCATGTCCGGGAAGGCCGCGCGCGCGGAGGCCCAGTAGCTCCGCTCGTGGCCGCGGATGTCGCCGGCGGCGCCCTCCGGGTTCACGCGCGCGCTCACGTGGGTCCGGAACTCCGGCGCGAAGGTGTCGAAGACGGCGTCGAAGTCGCCGGCGGCCATGCGCGCGCTGTAGGCGCCGAGGGTGCGCAGGTCGGCCGCGCTCGCGGCCGCGTCGGTCTGGACGATCATGGCTCCTCCGGGATCGGGTGCTGCGGGATCGTACCTGCCTCCGTACCGTCCCGCGCACGAGCCCGGTTGCCGGCCCCGCCGTGGGTCTCTCCGACGGGAGCCCGGACGGGAGCGCAGCACCGGACGTGGTAGCGTCCGCGCATGGCGCCGCCCCCCGCGCTCCCATCGCACTCCCCGCGCTGCCCGGGGCGCGCGGAGCCGCGGGAGGCGCCCCATTGAGCGGGGCCGCGACCGGCTGGGCGCTCGGCGAGCTCGAGGCGGCAGCCGCAATCGTGCACGAGGTGTTCGCGCCCACCCCGGCGATCGCCTGGCCGCTGCTCGCCGCGCGCTGCGGCACCGACGTCGTGGTGAAGCACGAGAACCACCTCCCGACCGGCGCGTTCAAGGTGCGCGGCGGGCTCCTCTACACGCGCGAGCTGGCGGCACGCGAGCCGGCGGTCCACACGCTGGTGGCCGCGACGCGCGGCAACCACGGGCAGAGCGTCGCCTTCGCCGCGCGCCGGGCCGGGCTGGCGGCGCGGATCGTGGTCCCGCACGGCAACAGCGCCACCAAGAACGCCGCCATGCGCGCCTACGGCGCCACGCTCGTCGAGCACGGGCGCGACTTCCAGGAGGCGCTCGAGCACGCTCGCGAGCTCGGCCGGGCCCCCGGCCATCACTTCGTGCCCTCCTTCCAGCGCACGCTCGTCGCGGGCGTGGCGAGCTGGGCGCTCGAGCTCTTCGCACAGGCGGGCCCGCTCGATCGGCTCTACGTCCCGATCGGGCTCGGCTCGGGGATCTGCGGCGCGATCGCGGTGCGCGACGCGCTCGGCCTCGCGACCGGCATCGTGGGCGTCGTCGCCGAGAAGGCCCCGAGCTACGCGCTCTCCTTCGCACAGGGTGAGCCGGTGGAAGCCGCGCCGGCCGACACGCTGGCCGACGGGCTCGCGGTGCGCCTTCCCGACGCCGATGCGCTCGCCGTGATCCGGCGCGGCGCGGAGCGGGTCGTCACGGTCGGCGAGGACGAGATCCGTGCCGCGATGCGGCACTACTTCACCGACACCCACAACGTCGCCGAGGGCGCGGGCGCAGCGCCGCTGGCGGCGCTGCTGCAAGAGCGCGGCGGGGCGCGCGATCCGCGGGAGCGCGCCGGGGCGCGCGATCCGCGGGTCGGGCTCGTGCTGACCGGCGGCAACGTCGACGCGGCGCTCTACGCCGAGGTGCTCCAGGCCGGCTGAGCCCTTGCGAGCCCGCGCGGGCTGCCCCAGTGTGGGTGCGTGCAGACGCCGTTCACCATCCAGGTCGGCTGCGCGGCGCCGATCCAGCTTGCCGGCATGCCGGGGATCTCGACCGTCGAGCTTGCCGCCGCCGTGGCCGATGCCGGCGGGCTCGGGATGCTCGGCGGCGCCATGATGCCAGCGCTGGCCCTCGACGCCGCTCTGGGTGCGCTGCAGCAGATCACGCCGGGCGCCGTCGGCGTCACCTTCCTGGTCCCCTTCCTCGACCCCGAGGTCGTGTCGGTGGCCTCCCGCCGATCCCGGGTCGTCGACTTCTTCTACGGCGCTCCCGATGCGGAGATCGTGCGGGTCGTCCACGCCGGCGGCGCCCTCGCGGCCTGGCAGGTGGGCTCGGGCGACGAGGCGCGCGCCGCGGCGGATGCGGGCTGCGACTTCGTGATCGCCCAGGGCACCGAGGCGGGCGGCCACGTGCGGGGCCGCACGAGCCTCCTGCCGCTGCTCGACGAGGTGCTCGCTGCCGCGGCGCTGCCGGTGCTCGCAGCCGGCGGGCTCGCGAGCGGGCGCGACCTGGCCGCGGTGCTCGCCGCCGGCGCCGCCGGCGCGAGGATCGGCACGCGCTTCGTGGCGAGCGCCGAATCGGGCGCGCACCCGGATTACGTGGCCGCCCTGCTCGCTGCCCGCTCCGGTGACACCGTTCTCTGCGAGACGTTCTCCGTCGGGTGGCCCGATGCGCCCCACCGCGTGCTGCGCAGCGCGGTCGCGGCGCTCGAGGGCCTCCCCGACGAGCCGGTGGGCGAGCTGCGGATCGCGGGGACGCCGGTCGCGCTCCCGCGCGGCAGCGTCTTCTCGCCCACCCGGGAGACGCACGGGCGGATCGACGCGATGGCGCTCTATGCCGGTGAAGGCGTCGGGCAGATCCGCGACGTGCCGCCGGCGCGCGAGATCGTGGCCGCCCTGATCCGCGACGCCGAGGCCCTGCTGGCGCGACCGCGTTGAGTTCTCCGGCGCGCACGCGGCGGCGGCTCACGGAACCGCGAGCGCGCTCCGGATCGCCGCCACGAGCCGCTCCGCCTCGCCGGCCGCGAGCGGCCGTTCGGGCTCCGGGTGATCCCAGGGCGTGGCGAGTGGCGCCGTGTCCCAGGGCCCGTGGCGCGGGACCAGGTGCACGTGCACGTGCGGAACGACGTTGCCGAAGGCGGCGTAGTTGACGCGTGCCGCGCCCGCCGCCGCCCGCACCGCGCGGGCCGCGTCCCAGACGTCGCGCGCGAGGTCGCGCGCGGTCGCGACCGGCAGATCCTCGACGAGGGTGGCGTGCTCGTCGAGGACCAGGAGCGAGCGGCCCGGAAAGCGGCCGTCGTCGTAGAGCGCGAGCGTCGCGACCCGCAGCCGTGCGATCGGGCGCGGCTGCGCGAAGCCGCACGCGGCGCAGCGCCACCCGTCCAAGCTAGGCCCGGATCTCCCAGCGCATCGGCGCCCGCTTGATCCCGCCGACGAAGCTCGAGCGCGCGCGCTCGACGGGCCCGTCGAGTTCCGCGAAGACCAGCCGCTCGCGCAGCGCCGCGAAGGCGCAGCGCAGCTCGAGGCGCGCCAGGTGCGCACCCAGGCAGACGTGCTCGCCGACCCCGAAGCCCAGGTGGCGGTTCGGGCTGCGATCGACGCGGAACACGTCCGGGTCCTCGAAGATCTCCTCGTCGCGGTTCGCCGAGGGGTAGAAGAGGCAGGTGCTCTGGCCAGCGCGGATCGTGCGGCCGCGCAGGACGTAGTCGCGGCGCGGCGTGCGGCAGAACTGGATCACCGGCGTCACCCAGCGCACCACCTCCTCGACCGCCAGGTCGAGCACGCCCTCGTCGCGGCGCAGCCGGGCCCACTCGGCCGGGTGCTCGAGGAACGCGATCATCCCGCCGGTCATGGCGTTGCGCGTGGTCTCGTTGCCGGCCACGACCAGCAGCAGGTAGTAGGAGAGGAGCTCCACGGCGCCGAGCGCCGCGTCGTCCACGGCGCCGTTGGCCACCACGCTCACGATGTCCTCGCGCGGCCGCTCGCGCCGCTCGCGCGCCATCGCGTCGAAGTACTGGAACAGCTCGATCCGGGCCGCCTCGAGCGTGCTCTCGGGGCCGCCCCCGCGCTGGAACTCGGGATCCTCGGGCGCGATCACCTCGTTGGTCCAGCGGAACAGGAGCCCCCGGTCGCGGGCCGGGACCCCGAGCATCTCGGCGATCACGGCGATCGTGATCGGCGCCGAGACGTCGCGCACGAAGTCGCCCTGGCCGCGGGAGGCAGCCTCGTCGAGCACCTCGCGCGTGATGCGTTCCACCTTCTCGTGGAGCCCGTGGACCACGCGCGGCGTGAACTGCCGGCTCGCGACGTTGCGGTACTTGCCGTGGTCCGGCGGATCCATGTTGAGCAGGTGGTGGATCTCCGCCTCGGGCGGCGGCGGCAGCTTGTTGCTGAACACGGCGAGGCGTGGCGCGTTCTCGAACAAGGCGGGCTGCTTCGAGAGCTCGATCACGTCGGCGTGCTTCGTGATCGCCCAGAACGGGTCGTAGTCGGGATGCTCGATCCAGGCGACCGGCTCGTGCTCCCGCAGCCACGCCCATTCGTGATAGGGGTAGCCGGCCTGCTCGTAGCGGAGGGCCGAGATGCAATCGAGCGAGCCACGATCGAAGCGGGTCGATGCGCTCATGGGACGGCTCCTGGGCAGGTCCGGAGAGGCTACCGCGCGGCCTCTCCGGCGGCCTCCCGCACCACGCAGATCGCCGAGAAGCCGCCGCCCGGCGTGCGGAGGTTCGTCACCTGCCCCTGGTAGGCGCGGGCGCCGAGCAGAAGCACCTCGTCGCGGTAGGCGTAGGCGCGGACGTCGAACTTCATGCGCCGGGGACCCTCGCCGGTGGCGACCACCACCTCGCCCGGCTCCACCCGGCGCTGCGCCACGAAGCCGCCGGCGGCCGCGATCTCCTCGAGCTTGCGGCGCGAGATCTTGTCGCCGCGGTAGACGGCGCGGCTCGCCCAGGCGGCCTCGGGCTTGAAGACCCACTCGCGACGCGTGCGCCAGGCCTCCTCGACGCCGAGGGCGGCGAGCACGCGCGTCTCGGGCACGACGGCCGCGAGCAGCGCGGCGTCCTCCGGCGAGGCGCCGAGTGCCAGGAGCGTCTCCCGCGAGGAGAGCCAGGCGAGCCGCCCCTTGTGCGCGAGCAGGTGGTGCTCGCGCGGCGAGGGCGTCACGACGACCTCGCCGGCCAGATACGCTGCCCGCAGCGCGGCGCTACGCGGCGCGTCGAGACGCCAGTCGGTGTCGCGCAGGTAGACGAGGTCGAGCGGGTCCGCCACGGCTTCGCCCGGGAGGCCCTCCGGAGCCCGGACGCGCAGGCCCCCTTCCGGCGCGCGCACGAGGTCGCCCACGTCGCAGACCACGGCCGCGATGCCGGCGGCCGCGAAGAGCGCCCGGAAGAGCTCGAACTCGGCGCGCAGGAACTGCGCGCCGGGGCGCTCGTCGGCGATCGCCACCCGGGCGAGCGGCCGCCCGGGGTGCGCCGCGGCCTGCTCGGCGACGAAGGTCGCGAGCAGCCGCTCGCGCATCGCCTCGACCGGCAGCAGCGCGCTGCACAGGCAGGCGAGCTGGGCCGGCGGGCACAGCGCCGCGGTGTGGAGCCCGTTCAGGAGCGCGCCGCCCGCGTTGGTGTTGACCTCGATGAGGCGCGGGCCGGCGGGGGTCAGGTGGAAGTCGTAGCCCATGAAGACGGCGTGGTTCGGGGGCCGGTGGCGCGCCACGGGGCCGGCGTCCGGCTCGGCATCGGCGCGGCGCTGGTAGGCCTCGCCGTGGGCCACCCGGAACAGGGCGGCCACGCTGCGGCGGATCGTCTCGAAGGCGCCGGGCTCGAGGGCGACGATGCTGCGCGCGTAGGGGACCGTCGCTTCGAGCGCCGCCTGGGCTTCGGGCACGGCGCGGACGATAGGCAACGGTCGCTGCGCGGGCGACGGCGGCTGGTCTACCTTGCGCCCGCCGTGGATCCCGAACGCCTCTACTTCTGGGGCCTGGTCACGCTGGCGCTGGCGAGCGTCGCGATCTTCGTGCTGCTCTTCTTCGTCTCCGCCCCCTACGGCCGCCACGCCCGCGCCGGCTGGGGCCCGGGCCTGCCGACGCGCCTCGCCTGGATCGTGCAGGAGCTGCCCGCCCCCCTCGTCTTCACGATCGTGTTCTTCACGGGCGAACACGCCGGGCGGCTCGTCCCCCTGCTCCTGCTCGGGCTCTGGCAGCTCCACTACGTGCAGCGCGCCTTCGTGTACCCGCTGCGGATGCGGGTGGGCGCCCGGCGCACACCGCTCCTGACGGTGGCGCTCGCGATCGCCTTCAACGTCCTGAACAGCGCGCTCAACGCCTACGCGATCAGCCACGGCGCCCTGCGCCACACCGATGCCTGGGTCCGCGACCCGCGCTTCCTGGCCGGGGTGGCGCTCTTCCTCACGGGCTTTGCCGTCAACCTCCACGCCGACGCCGTCCTGCGCCGGCTGCGCGGACCCGGCGAGGCGGGCTACCGGATCCCGGCCGGGGGCCTCTACCGCTTCGTGAGCTGCCCGAACTACCTGGGCGAGATCCTCGAGTGGTGCGGCTTTGCGCTGGCGGCCTGGACCTGGGCTGCCGCCGTCTTCGTCGGCTTCACGATCGCGAACCTCCTGCCGCGCGCGCTCACCCACCACCGCTGGTACCGCGAGACCTTCCCGGACTACCCGGCGGAGCGGAAGGCGCTCGTGCCGGGCCTCCTGTGAGCCGGCGATGACGGCGCACCCGCCGCCCCGCCCGCTGCGGATCGGTCCGCTCGCGCTCGGGGACGTGGCGCGCATCGCCGTCCCCTTCGACGACGGCGTGACGGAGGCCGCGCTCGCGGCCCTGCGCGCGCGCGGCCTCGACGTGGCCGAGCTTCGCATCGACCACTTCGCCGCCCGCGACCCGGCGGCGGTGCGCCGGGTGCTCGCCCGCTGCGCCGGCGTCCCGACGCTCGCCACGATCCGGATCGCCGCCGAGGGCGGCGGCTGGCAGGCGGGCGAGGCCGAGCGCACCCGGCTCTTCCTGGCGCTCCTCGACGCGGTCGACGCCGTCGACGTGGAGCTCGCCGCCGGGGAGGTGCTGCGCGAGGTGCTGCCGGCCGCCCGCGCGCGTGGCCGGCTCGTGATCGCCTCGCACCACGACTTCGCCGCGACGCCCGCGCCGCCGGTGCTCGCCGACGTCGTGGCGCGGGCCCTGGACGCCGGCGCCGACGTCGTGAAGATCGCCGCCACCGCGCGCGGCGCCGCCGACGTGCGCGCGCTCGCGGGCGTGCTGCTCGAGCCGGCCCCGATCGGGCGCATCGTGATCGGGATGGGCGAGGCCGCGCTCGCGACGCGCGTCCTCTTCCCCGCGCTCGGCTCGCTCCTGACCTACGCCCACGCGGGCCGCGCGACGGCCCCCGGCCAGCTCCCGCTCGACGAGCTCGTCGCGCTGCTCCGGCGCCTCGGCCTGCGGCCGGGCTCCCCGTGAAGGAGGAACCGATGCCCGACCGTCCGGCTCCCCGCACGCCCGAGGAGTGCGACCGCCTGTTCGGCGAGTACGCGAGCAGCGGCGACGTCGACGGCCTCGTGTCGCTCTACGAGCCGCAGGCGTGCCTGACCAACCCCGACGGCAGCATCGCGGTCGGCCTCGAGGCGATCCGCGCGGCGCTCCAGGGTTTTGCCAGCGCGCCGGTCAGGATGCAGATGAACGTGGTGAAGGTGGTGCGCGGCGGCGACCTCGCCGTGCTCACCAACGAGTGGCGCGCCACCGGGCGCAACCCGGACGGGAGCCCGCTCGAGATCGGGGGCCGCGCCATCGAGGGGGTACGCCGCCAGGCCGACGGCACCTGGCGCTACGTCGTGGACGATCCCTACTCGGAGTTCAGCTGACGCGCGCGCGCCGGCGCCCGGCCTCGGGGCGGGCCGGCGTCCCCCGTCTGGTCCTCGTGCACGAAGCCCGGCGCGAGCGAGCGGACCAGCAGCGCCACGCGCTGGCGATCGCCGGGCCGCACGAGCCAGCCGCTCGTCACCACGCGATCGCCCACGATCTCGACGCGCACGGAGCCGAGGTCGTTCATCGCAAGCTGGCGCTCGAGGCGTGCGCGCAGCGCGTCCGGGCCCGTCAGCTCCTCCTCGAGCGGTGCCGCGGGCGGCTCGGCCACCCAATCGGCCGACGGCGTCGTCGCGGGCGGGTCGATCGCCTCGGCCTCGGGAATCGGTGCGCCGGGAGCGGCCCGCGGCCCGGGCTCCGCCGGCGCGGGCGCCGCGTCCAGGGGCTCGCCCTCGGGTGCGGAGCTGCCCGCTTCGGGCGGATCCGGGAGCAACGCGCGCCGTACCTGCGGCTCGGGGATCATGCGTCCGAGCGGGAGCGAGGCGAGCCACAGCCCGCCCGCGGCACCGAGCGCGACGAGCACCCAGCCGAGCCAGCCGCGGGCCGCTCGCGGCTCCTCGCGTGGCTGCTGCTCGCTGCCCGTCAAGCCGCTCGATCGTGGAGCACGCAGCGCGTACCGCCCCGCTCCATCGTGGTCATGCAGCGGTTGCACTGGTTGCAGCCCGACTCGGCGGCGCCGGCGCGATAGTGCCGGACCAGGTCCGGGTCGAAGAGCAGCGCGCGCGCCATCGCCACGAACTCGAAGCCCTCCGCCATGGCGCCCTGCATCGTC
>WBZY01000976.1_pt1 | contig 17430 bp, 16 predicted proteins | sample 5204191 | NCBI WGS metagenome assembly WBZY01 (sample SAMN12344363, study PRJNA552823) | activated sludge metagenome | biome: Activated sludge suspended growth; feature: Anammox Sidestream; material: Wastewater; isolation source: activated sludge from anammox sidestream of wastewater treatment...
AGCAGGTCCACCTCCGCGACTATCGCCTCGTAGTGCTCCCGGGCGACAAACTCGCCGACCTTCCGGATGCAAACGCCAAGACAAGGCTGCGTCGCCTCGACCGCACCACATGCCGAACAGCGCTCGATCTCGAAGTATGGATCTGTTTCAAGCGACTCGAGCGCGGGCGTCCGCGGACCCGCTGCTACGGCTGCGAGCGCTTCACTCGCGCCGTATTTGAGATCGTTCCAGATCCGTTCTGGATTTGCGTCGGCTGATGCAAACGTTCTTATCCGCTTCAGCACCGCTTGCATTGCTGCAGCCTTGTCGTGAAGCTCATACTTCAGGGCAAGCAGATCGGCAAACATGGTTGCTGGCACCACCTCCATCGGCTGCATGCGACAGCCGTCTGGGCAACCGGCGAAATTGCCCATGGAATTGCAGCCGATGCAGAACCATAACTTCAGCGTCGGAGGCAGGTCTTCCACTCGGAATTCGGTCATCTGATCTTGCACTCGGCTAGCGTCAGCGGGAGCCCCACCGGCTCTGCAGGGGAGGCAGTAGCAGTTTGACCACTCCGGCGGTCAACCGGCGGATTTCCAACCGTGAGCAGCCAAGCACACGGAAGGATCGCTACCGATGGACGAGTATCATGCCTTAGGCCACACGACCTGGGACTGCAAATATCACGTCATCGCGGAGTGATGCTCCGCATCGACGTCTTCATCCCGAAGCGCCGGCGCAAGACGCTGCATCAGGAGCCGCGCCTGCATCCGCAACCAGGAGAAAAAGAATCAGAGGCTGGAACAGCTCAACCTGTGGCGTTGACGCCGCCTTCCGGTGGCCCAATATTCTGGGACCGCGTCAGCGACCCCACCTACCGCCTCGGGCGGTTCCAATCCTAAAGCCCCCGGCTTTGCCGGGTGGGGTATTTTCAGTCCCTTGTGCTTCCGAAGTGCGCTCGCAACCTCGCGGCCGGGCGGTCGCTTGCTTCGGAAACGGGACACTTGCGACGTCTGGCGCCCCCGGACCGGGGACACCGGAAGGCGCGGCGGGCTTGCATCTCGACATTTGCCGGTCCATCACCTATTTTGGAACCGTTCTAAAAAACCGCGCCGTGCCCTGATCGGCACCGGGGCATCACACGTACGCGATCGCAATAGACAAATCCGGCCGTGACCCCCATGTCCGGTGCTCATGGCGCCCGGGGCGAACGTCCCAGACCACGGCCAGCCGACGGCCACACCACGGAGGAGCGAGCATGTTCATCCAGACCGAGCCAACGCCCAACCCGGCGACCCTGAAGTTCATTCCCGGTCGCACCGTGCTTCCGGGCGGCACGGCGGAGTTCCGCGCCGCCGGCGAGGCTGCCTCCTCTCCGCTCGCCCAGCGTCTGTTCGGCATCGACGGCGTGCGTGGCGTGTTCCTCGGGCACGACTTCATCTCGGTGACCAAGGCCGACGGCGAGTGGCAGCATCTGAAGCCGATGGTGCTGGGCGCGATCATGGAGCACTACCTGTCCGGCGATCCGACCATGGCGGGAATGAGCCAGGACGACACGCCCGATGGTGACTATGATCCTGCCGACGAGGACACGGTGCAGACCATCAAGGAGCTGCTCGAGACCCGCGTGCGCCCGGCTGTCGCGCAGGACGGCGGCGACATCACCTTCTCCGGTTTCCGCGACGGCGTCGTCTATCTGCACATGCGGGGCGCCTGCTCGGGCTGCCCCAGCTCGACGGCGACGCTGAGGCACGGCATCGAGAACCTTCTGAAGCACTTCTGCCCCGAGGTGCAGCAGGTGCAGGCGGTGCCGGCGCGCTGAGCCGGCACCACGATCTGCCATTTTCGAGAACGACTGCCAGAACCCCGCGTTTCGCGGGGTTTTGTTTGAGCCGCGCCGCGGCGTCCACCCGTCACAATATCCACTGGAGGACCTGAGCCCGATGTCGTCGTCGATCGATGCGAATGCACTGAACAAGCTGTTCTTCGAGGCGCGCACCCACAACAAGTGGCAGGCGAGGGATGTTCCCGACAGCCTGCTGAAGGAGCTCGTCGATCTGATGAAGTGGGCGCCCACGAGCGTCAACTGCTCGCCAGCGCGCATCGTGTTCGTGAAGTCGCCGCAGGCCAAGGCGCGCCTGAAGCCCCACCTGATGGAGGGCAACGTCGAGAAGACGATGGCCGCTCCGGTCTGCGCCATCGTCGGCACCGACCATGAATTCTACGAGCACCTGCCGAGGCTGTTCCCCCACGCCGATGCGAAAAGTTGGTTCACCGGCAACAAGCCGTTCGCGGATGCGAGCGCTGTACGAAACGGCACGCTGCAGGGTGGCTATTTCATTCTCGCGGCCCGTGCGCTCGGGCTCGATTGCGGCCCGATGTCGGGTTTCAGCAACGAGGGTGTCGACAAGGAGTTCTTCGAGGGCACGGCGACGAGGTCGAATTTCCTCGTGAACCTTGGATACGGGGATCCGGCCGGACTGTTCCCCCGCTCGCCGCGCTTCGCCTTCGAGGATATGGCGAAGATCATCTGAGAGGCACACGCGCCGTGACCGTGCTCGCATTCGATACCAGCTTCGGGGCCTGCTCGGTCGCGGTCGGGCCGGCGCGCGGCATTCCGAGCCAGCGGAGGCAAGCGGGGAGTTCGGGAAGCGCGCACCTGTGCGAGCCGATGACGACGGGCCATGCCGAGCGGCTCGTTCCGATGATCGTAGAGGTGCTGCGGATGGCCGGCCTCGGCCTGTCGGATGTCGAGGCGATCGCCGTCACGCCTGGACCGGGCACGTTCACGGGCTCGCGAATCGCGGTCGCCGCGGCCCGCGCGCTCGCCCTGGCCAGAGGGCTTCCCATCTACACGGCGAGCAGCCTCCACCTGCTGGCCGCCGCCGCCCTCGCGGGAGCCGAGGACACGGCGAGGCCTCCGCGCATCGCGGTTGCCGTCGATGCGCATCGCGGCGGGATCTACTTCCAGTTGTTCGAGGGCAGCACTCCGTTAACCAAGCCTGAGCTATTGACTCCTCTGGAGGCGGTAGATCGGCTGGCGTTGGCTGAGACGCTGGTGGTCGGCTCGGGGCAGGAGCTGCTGATGGCGGCGCTGCCCGCCGGTCATGCGAAGGTCGCGGGATCGCGCGAGAGTGCGCCGCAGCCCGACGCGCGGTTCTTGTTGAGGATCGCGAGGCTCGAGCGTGTGGACAGGCCGCAGCCGCTCTATCTGAGGCCGCCGGATGCCAAGCCTCAGGATGGAAAGTCGATCGCGAGAGCCTGAATGGGAAGCCGACAGCCCCCTGACAGCACGAAGTACCTGAGCCTTCTCTGGGCCGCACCCGAACGGGCAGCCGAGGTCGCGGCGCTTCACAAGCAGCTGTTCGATCCTGCCTGGGACGAGGCAAGCATCAAGCGGCTGCTGGAGCATCCCGCCTCCACCTCGCTCATCGCCCAGGCCGGACAGCCGCGGGCAATGGCCGGCTTCGTGATAGGTCAACTCGTGGCCGACGAAGGCGAGATCCTGTCCATCGGGGTCGCCCCAGCCTGGCAGCGGCTTGGTATCGGCCGGCGCCTGATCGAGGGGCTGGTGCGTGCGGCGACACGAGCCGAGGCGAAGCGGCTGTTCCTCGAGGTCGCTTCCGACAACGCTGCGGCACTGGCGCTCTACCGCTCGCTCGATTTCAAGGAGGTCGGCCGCCGCAAGGGCTACTACGAGCGGCCCGGGCGTCCGGCCGTGGACGCCCTCGTGCTCGCACTCGACTTCCAGTCGGGCTCTTGACGCGCCTCGAAACCTCGCGCGACGTGCCCTGGTGGACGCCAGCGGTCCATTTCCCTATAACGCCGGCATGACACGGCGACGGACGCGACGGCTCCTCGCGAGCGTGAGAGTGAGCGTAAGCGAGAGGCGGCAAGTATCCCATCCCCTCGTGCTCCATGGGACGTGCGGGGCGCGCGATCCCTCATGAGTGCATTTCGCGCAGGCACGATCCTGACCGGCTTCATGGCACTGACCGTTCCGCTGATGCCGGTGCAGGCTGCCTTGATCCGCTTCTCACCGCGCCTGGCGCGCAGATTGCCCAACTGGTACCATCGCCAAGTCTGCCGGATGATCGGCGTGCGGCTCAAGATCTACGGCGAGGTGGCCAGGGATCGCCCCGTGCTGTTGGTCGCCAACCACACTTCCTGGCTCGACATTCCCGTGCTGTCGGCGGTCGCGCCGTTGTCGTTCGTCGCCAAGAAGGAAGTGGGCTCCTGGCCGTTCGTGTCCTCGCTGGCGCGGCTGCAGCGGACGGTGTTCGTCGATCGCGAGCGCAGGAGCGCGGTCGGCGAGACGGCCGGCGAGATCATGGAGCGGCTGAGGGCGGGCGAGGCGATCGTGCTGTTCGCCGAGGGCACGTCGAGCGATGGCAACCGTGTGCTTCCGTTCCGCACCTCGCTGTTTGCCGCCGCCAAGCCTTCCGCGCGCAGCTCGCAGGCGCCTCCCGGCGCGGTCGTCCAGCCGGTTTCGCTCGTCTACACGCATCTGCACGGCGTGCCCCTGGGGCGAGCGGATCGCCCGGGCGTCGGCTGGTACGGCGACATGGAGATGCAGAGCCATGCCTGGCAGCTGCTGAAGGCGGGCCCACTCGATGCGGAGATACGCATCGGCGAGCCGGTGCCGCTCGCCGACTTCGCCGACCGCAAGCAGCTCGCGCTCATCAGCGAGGCCGAGGTGCGTCGCCAGCTGGTGTCCACGCTGCGCGCGCGCCCGCGCGAGGAGATCATCGAGGTGATCGTGCCCGACGAGGACGCGCGCAAGGGGCAGCGCTCGCATGCGGCCTCATCGAAGTGGCGCTGATCGACCCGGGCGCTGAGGCGCGATCACCACACCACCGACGCCGTCGAGAAGATGTCAACCAGTGAGGCCAAGCGCCCCACTGGACAAACGGAACGGCCGATGCTGCAATGCAAAAAGATCGATGGGGGGGACGGAGGAGGTAGCGGCCTGCCGGGTTCACGCATCGCGCCTTGCAGGGCACGGCGATGCGAGGTTAACGGAATTTGAAACCGGTGTGGGGTATCAAGGGCGCTTCCGCCTCCGTATCGCGTGGAGAGAGCGAGATGTCGTCGACCAAGCGGGTCTACGTCAAGACGTTCGGATGCCAGATGAACGTCTACGATTCAGAGCGCATGTCCGAAGCCCTGGCCGGGGAAGGCTATGGCGAGGCATCCGCTATCGAGGATGCCGACCTCATCATTCTCAACACGTGCCATATCCGCGAGAAGGCGGTCGAGAAGGTCTATTCCGATCTCGGCCGCATCCGCCAGATCAAGGAGACGCGCCGCGAGCAGGGGCTCGACACCAAGGTGGCGCTGGCGGGCTGCGTGGCCCAGGCCGAGGGCGCGGAGATCGTGGCACGCGCGCCCGCCGTCGATCTCGTGGTCGGACCCCAGAACTATCACCGCCTGCCCGAGCTTCTCGAGCGTGCCCGCGTCGAGAACAGGCGCGTGATCGATACGCAGTTCCCCGAGGAGGAGAAGTTCGCGCACCTTCCCGAACGCCGCGGCCCGCGCGCCTCCACCGCCTTCCTGACCGTTCAGGAAGGCTGTGACAAGTTCTGCACGTTCTGTGTCGTGCCCTACACGCGCGGATCGGAATATTCCCGCTCTGTCGCCTCGCTGGAGGCGGAGACGAGGAAGCTCGTCGAGCGCGGCGTCTCCGAGATCACGCTGCTCGGCCAGAACGTCAATGCCTATCACGGCGAGGATTCCAGCGGACGTACGGTGAGCCTCGCCGGCCTCATCCGCGCGCTCGCGCGCATCGAGGGCGTCGAGCGCCTGCGCTACACGACGAGCCACCCGCGCGACATGAGCGAGGATCTGATCGCGGCCCATGCCGATGAGCCCAAGCTGATGCCTTACCTGCATCTGCCCGTGCAGTCCGGCGCGGACCGCATCCTGGCGGCCATGAACCGCAAGCATACCGCGCAGGACTACGTCGACCTCGTTGCCCGCATCCGCAGCGCCCGCCCCGACATCGCGCTTTCCACCGACATCATCGTCGGGTTCCCCGGCGAGACCGAGGCCGAGTTCGAGGCGACGTTGGCGCTGGTCGAGGCTGTGGGCTTCGCACAGGCCTATTCGTTCAAGTACAGTCCCCGCCCCGGTACGCCCGCTGCCAAGCTGGCCGAGCAGTTGAACGCAGCCGTGAAGGCGAGCCGCCTGCAGCGGCTCCAGACCGTCCTCGACAAGACCCAGATCAGCTTCAACGCCGGATGCGTCGGCAAGACCATGCCGGTGCTGTTCGACCGTCCCGGTCGGCACAAGGGGCATCTGGTCGGCCGCACGCCCTACCTCCAGATCGTTCACGCGGAGGCCGGGGAGCAGTTGCTGGGCCGCATCATGCCTGTGGAGATCTCGGGCGCCAGCCCTCACAGTCTCACGGGTGTCGTCTCCCTGGCGTGAACTGGCGTTCCGGACCATCCGTGCCCTGGTTAACGGCGGTCAACGGCCTTTCAACGCTTCGGCGCACGCTGTTGGGGCTCGCATGGCCCCCGGTTTCGTGTGCTAGACTGCCACTCGCGGATTTCGATTCTGAGATGGCGGCATCCATGGAGGCCATTGGTTGACATCCTATCGCGGGGCTTCCCCTCCCGGGAGCGGCAGAGCGCCAAAGCCACCCTCCCCGAACAAGCGGGTTGTCGTGCCGTTCGAGGACAACCGCCATCTGCCCCGTCTGCTCGGCGAATACGACGCCAACCTGGCGCTGATCGAGGACCGCCTCGGCATCGACGCCCACGCCCATGGCAACATGATCGTGCTGTCGGGCTCGGAGGCAGCCTGCAAGGTGGCGCGCGACGTTCTCGAGCAGCTCTATCAGCGCGTTGCCAAGGGTGAGCAGATCGGTCCTGGCGACTTCGACGGCTTGATCCGGCATGCCCGCCAGGAGCGCGGGACGGAGGACGGTCAGGCGCAGATCGCCACGCGGCGTCGCGTCGTCATCGCGCGCACGCCGGCGCAGAGCACCTACATCCGCGCCTTGAACCGGCATGATCTCGTGTTCGGCATGGGCCCGGCCGGCACCGGCAAGACCTATCTCGCCGTCGCATTTGCCGCCCACTGCCTCGAGCGTGGCCTCGTCGAGCGTATCATCCTGTCACGCCCCGCGGTCGAGGCGGGTGAACGGCTCGGATTCCTGCCCGGCGACATGCGCGAGAAGGTCGATCCCTACCTGCGCCCGCTCTACGATGCGCTTTATGATGTTCTGCCGCCCGAGAAGGTCGAGCGGGACCTGGAGACGGGCGTCATCGAGATCGCGCCGCTCGCGTTCATGCGCGGTCGCACGCTGTCGAACGCGGTCGTGCTTCTGGACGAGGCCCAGAACACGACAACCATGCAGATGAAGATGTTCCTGACCCGACTGGGCGAGAACTCCAAGATGTTCGTGACGGGCGACCCCTCCCAGATCGACCTGCCGCCCGGCATGAAATCCGGGCTCGAGGAGGCCGCAAACCTGCTCGCGGGCGTCCAGGGCATCGAGGTCGTCCGTTTCGCCGCCGCCGACGTGATCCGCCGCGACCTTGTCGCACGGATTGTGGACGCCTACGAAAAGGGCCGCTAGAAATTGGCCCCGTACAGGCAATGACCAGCGAACCTCCAAGTACGCGGCCCCACGAGGGCGTTTGCGGCGACGCCGATCACCAGCAGCATCTGGCCCTGGAGATCGTGGTCGAGGACGGCGGCTGGGCGGACGAGACGACGCTGCAATCGCAGCTCGCCGAGGTGGTTCGCGCGATGGGCCGCGATCCGTCACTGCCGAAAGCATCCTGCGAGGCGGTGGTGGTGTTCACCACCGATGCCGCCGTGCGCGCGCTGAACCGGACGTGGCGGGGCAAGGACAAGCCGACCAACGTGCTCTCCTTCCCTGCGGGCGAGGCGGGCTCCCCGCCGGGGCAGGCGCGTTTTCTGGGCGACATCGTGCTCGCTGGCGAGACGACGCGGCGCGAGGCGGACGAGCAGGGCATCCCCGTCGATCATCATCTGAAGCATCTCGTGCTTCATGGATTGCTGCACCTGATGGGTTATGATCACGAGACGGAGGACGAGGCACTCGTCATGGAGGAATTGGAAACGCGCATTCTTTCAGGGCTCGGTATTTCCGATCCGCACTCTGGCGTGATCGACGCGGCGGATGTTGGCGGCACAGGCAGGAACGGGGCGGACAGCGCATGACGGCCGATACCGATCCAAAGCTCAGGCCCGAGGAGGCCTCTACCGAGGACAAGGCGCAGCTCACGATAGGTTGGCTGTCTACGCTTAGACAGCGGTTCGGGCTGTCGGGCCCGCAGTCTCTGCGCGACACGCTCGAGCTTGCGCTGAAGGAGGAGGACCAGTCGGGTTCCGCCTTCTCCGCGGGCGAGCGCGAGATGCTGCGCCGCCTGCTGCGCTTCGGCGCGAGCCGCGTCGACGACATCATGGTGCCGCGTGCCGACATCATCGCGCTGGAGGAGAACGAGCCGATCAGCGACCTGATCCGGATGTTCGTCGATGCCGGGGTATCCCGGATCCCCGTGTTCCACGACACGCTGGACGATCCTCGGGGCATGATCCACATCAAGGATCTGTTCCGCTGGCTGATCGCGCAGACGGCGCATCCCGCGTCCGGAGCCGCGACAAGCCCTCCCGCCCCGCCATCGGCAAACGGCGGCACCAAGCCCGAGCCGATCCCCGACCTCACCTCGCTCGACCTCGCCAGCATCGATCTGACCCGCCCCATCGCGGTGACGAAGCTCCGGCGCCAGGTACTCTATGTGCCGCCCTCGATGCCGGCCACCAACCTGCTGATCCGGATGCAGACCACGCGCATCCACATGGCGCTGGTGGTCGACGAGTACGGCGGAACCGACGGCCTCGTCACGATCGAGGACCTGGTCGAGCAGATCGTCGGCGACATCGAGGACGAGCACGACGTTGCGGACCAGCACATCGCGGTCGACCCCAAGCTCGGTCTCACCGCCTCGGCGCGGACGCCTGCGAAGGAGCTCGAGGACCGGCTCGGCATCAAGCTGCTGACGCCCGAGGACGAGGAGGAGATCGATACGCTGGGAGGGCTGGTGTTCGCCATCGTCGGCCGGGTGCCTGCGAGAGGCGAGATCGTGCGCCATTCCTCCGGCGTCGAGTTCGAGGTGCTGGATGCCGATCCGCGCCGCGTGAAGAAGCTCAGGATCCATGTCGGCCGGCTTCAGGCCGCCGAGCAGAAGAAGCCCTAGCGCGCGTGGACGACGAGAGCGCCGGCATCGTGGGAAGGGCACCCGGGCAGGCCGTGCCGGCGGCGGCGGGCCTTGCTCTGGCGGCGTCGCTTCGCGATCACGTTACGGGCTGCCGTGGCGTTTTCCGCATCGCCACCGCTGCGCTGGCCGGTGCCATGTCGGTGCTGTCCCTGGCGCCGTTCTTCCTTTGGCCGATCCTCCTGCTGACACTTCCCGTCCTGGTATTCCTGCTGGATACGGCCGAGGAGGGCCAATCGCGGCGCACCGCGCTTGCCCGTGCCGCGCGCGACGGATGGTGGTTCGGGTTCGGATTCTTCACGGCGGGGCTCTACTGGATCGGGGAGGCATTTCTCGTCGAGGCGGACAAGTTCGCCTGGCTGCTCCCGTTCGCCGTGACCGCAATGCCGGCGGGCTTGTCGCTGTTCTTTGCGGCCGCCACGGCGGCAGCGCGCTATTTCTGGCGCGCGGATATCGGTCGCGTGGTCGTGCTCGCCTTGGCGCTGTCGGCCACGGAATGGCTGCGCGGCAACGTCCTGACCGGATTTCCCTGGAATGTCCTGGGCTACGCGCTGACCGCCCCTCTGGCACTGATGCAGACGGCGGCCCTCATCGGCATCTACGGACTGACGCTGGTGACCGTCGTCGCCCTCGCCGCGCCGCTGGTGTCGCTGTCGGGGCGCGGCGGCGATGGTGCGCAGGTGCGGCGAGCCGGGCGGCAGATCGCCATGCTGAGCCTGGCGCCACTCCTCCTGATGGCGGCCTACGGCACGTGGCGGCTTTCGGGTGAACGGGTGTCTCCGCACCCGAGCGCGAAGGTCCGCATCGTTCAGCCGAGCGTCCCGCAGCGCGACAAGTGGAAGCGCGAGAAGCAGCGCGAAATCTTCGAGGATCATCTTGTTCTGTCGCGCCAGAACGCTCTGCGCGAGCGTGACGACCTTGCCGGCATCACGCACGTCGTATGGCCCGAGGCGGCCATGCCCTTCCTGCCGCTCGCGACCCCGGAGGCGTTGACCGCGATCGGCGAGATGCTGCCCGACGGCGTCCAACTCGTCTCGGGCGCGCTGCGGCTCGAGGAATCGCGCGCCGAGAGAACGCCGGCGACCGCTCCCCCGGTGAGGCGTGCGTTCAACACCATGATCGTGTTCAACGCGGACGGGCTGCCGCTGCACGTCTACGACAAGATCCACCTGGTGCCGTTCGGCGAGTATCTGCCGTTCCAGACCCTTCTGGAAGGCATCGGGCTCGAGCAGCTCTCGAAGATGCGCGGAGGCTTCTCGTCGGGGGTGGAGCCGCGGCCGCTGCTGGACGTCACGGGATTGCCGCCCGTCGGGGCGCTCGTGTGCTACGAGGCGATTTTTCCCGAGGAGGTAGCGCAGGGCTCCGAGCGGCCAGGGCTCTTCATCAACATCACCAACGACGGCTGGTTTGGCGACACCATCGGTCCCCACCAGCACATGCAACAGGCTCGCGTGCGCGCGGTCGAGCAGGGTGTGCCCCTGATCCGGGCGGCCAACAACGGCATCTCGGCCGTGATCGACGCGGACGGCCGGGTGCTGCACGCCTTGCCCCTGAACGCCCGCGGGGTGGTGGACAGCTCCGTACCCGGGAGCCGGCCGCCGCCGCTCTATTCTCGTTACGGCGACCTGTCGTTCCTGCTGATCTGGCTTGCCCTGGCGGCATGGCTTGTCCGCCCGGTACGGCGCCCCAGGTGATCGGGAGCGGGCCAACGGTACGGAATCGGCAAATTCTGCCGGTTTGACTATGACTGCGAGGGGATAACGTGCGATCCTGATCGTTGTTGACCTGCATCCCGGCAGCGAGGTCTGTGACGAAACACACCCTCCCGACTCTGGATTGGAATTGAAGCCGGGGGAGGGATGCCGTATACGCCAACGGGCACCTTAGACTAAAGGCATAGACTAAAGGCTCAACAAACCAGTTCCCGGAAGATGATGGTCTGGCATGGCCAAGAATGACGACGAACCCGCAGAGGGCGAGGATGAAGATCGGGGGCCACGGCGCCCCAACCCGATCGATGCCCACGTGGGAAGCCGCGTGCGGCTGCGCCGGATGCTGCTCGGCATGAGCCAGGAGAAGCTCGGCGAGCAGTTGGGCCTCACCTTCCAGCAGATCCAGAAATACGAGAAGGGCGTCAACCGGATCGGCGCGAGCCGGCTGTTCGATCTCGCCCAGATTCTCAGTGTGCCCGTGCAGTTCTTCTACGATCAGCTGCCGGCCAATGGCGCGGCGAACGCCCCGCAAGGCACTCAAGGGTTCGCCGAGCGTCCCGAGGAATCCTACGTGATCGAATTCCTGGGCTCGCGGGAGGGCCTGGAGCTGAACAAGGCGTTCGCCCGCATCCAGGATCCCAAGGTACGCCGCACGATCGTGGATCTCGTGCGCTCGCTGGCGGGTGATGCCGACAACTGATTTCCCGACGCCCGTTCTCCTTGGAAGTCCGTCCGCAATTGGCGCGATCGCCAAGCCATCCCCTGCACCCTTGGCCGCAGCGGAATGCTGTGCGCCCGCTCCTGCGCCGAAGGGGCGCGGGCTTGACCCCGTTCGGAAAGACTGCAACAACCCCGCCGCGCATTTCGCACCAGCGCGCCAAGAATTGAGATCGGGAGCCTGAAGTGGCACGCAAGTCCTACCTTTTCACCAGCGAATCGGTGTCCGAGGGGCACCCCGACAAGGTCTGCGACCGCATCTCCGACGAGGTGGTCGATGCCTTCTACCGTGAAGGCGCGAGGGAGGGGCTCGATCCCTGGCAGGTGCGTGCAGCTTGCGAGACGATGGCGACCACGAACCGCGTCATCATCGCGGGCGAGTATCGCGGTCCGCATGGCGTGACCGTCGCCAAGATCCAGGAGATCACGCGCGCGGCCATCCGCGACATCGGTTACGAGCAGGCGGGGTTCCACTGGGCGAATACCAACATCGAGGTCCTGTTGCACGGACAGTCCTCGGACATCGCGCAGGGCGTCGACGCCAAGCAGCCCTCCAACCAGGAGGAAGGCGCGGGCGACCAGGGCATCATGTTCGGATACGCCTGCAGCGAGACGCCCGAGCTGATGCCGGCGCCGATCTACTACAGCCATCGCATTCTGGCTGATCTCGCCCGCGCGCGCAAAGCCAAGGACGGCGATGCGGCCATGCTCGGTCCCGACAGCAAGAGCCAGGTTACCGTCCGCTACGAGAACGGCAAGCCCGTCGGCGTGACGCAGATCGTGGTCTCGCACCAGCACATCGTCGAGGATCTGTCCTCGGCGAAGGTGCGCTCCATCATCGAGCCTTTCGTCAGGAAGGCGCTGCCCGACGGCTGGATCACCAAGGATACCGTCTGGCACATCAATCCTACGGGCAAGTTCTTCATCGGCGGTCCGGACGGCGACTGCGGTCTCACGGGCCGCAAGATCATCGTCGATACCTACGGTGGCGCGGCGCCGCACGGCGGCGGCGCCTTTTCGGGCAAGGACCCGACCAAGGTCGATCGCTCCGCGGCCTACGCCTCGCGCTATCTGGCGAAGAACGTGGTTGCGGCGGGCCTCGCGGACCGTTGCACGATCCAGGTGTCGTACGCGATCGGCGTCGCGCGGCCGCTGTCGATCTACGTCGACACGCACGGCACCGGCAAGGTCGAGGAGGCCGCGCTCGAGACGGCGCTCGCCGAGGTGATGGACCTTTCCCCGCGCGGCATCCGCACGGCGCTCGACCTCAACAAGCCGATCTATGCGCGCACGTCCGCCTATGGCCATTTCGGCCGCGCGCCCGAAGCCGATGGCGGCTTCTCCTGGGAGCGGACGGACCTCGCCGAAAAGATCAAGAAGGCGATCTCCTGATCCACTTGGATGATGCAGGATAGGAGCGGCCGCTGCCGGCGGCCGCTTCTTTCCGTTTCGGATCAACGCCGATGTCCGACGAGGATACAGCAGCAGAGTTGAGATCCTTCGGCCGCCGCCGCGGCCGCAAGCCCAGTTCGCGCCAGAGGCATCTGGCCGAAAGCCTGTTGCCGCGGCTTTCGCTGGATCTGACGGCAGCGCCTCCCCGGCCGCTTGGTCTGTTGTTCTCCCCACAGGCGGGCGCGCCTCGCGAGGTCTGGCTCGAGATCGGCTTCGGCGGTGGCGAGCATCTCGTCTGGCAGGCTGCGCACAATGGAGCCGTGGGGATCATCGGGTGCGAGCCGTTCCTCGACGGTGTCATAAAGCTGCTCTCGGCTGTCGATGAGCAGAAGCTCGCCAACGTGCGGGTCCACGCCGATGATGCGCGGCCGCTGCTGCGCTGGCTTCCGGACGCCAGCATCTCGCGTGCCTTCATCCTGTTTCCCGATCCCTGGCCAAAGAAGCGCCACCTCAAGCGCCGCCTCGTCTCGCGCCCGACGCTCGATCTGCTGGCGCGCGTGATGGCACCGGGCGCGGAGCTGCGCGTTGCCACCGACATCGCCGACTATGCGCGCACCATTCTGCTGGCGGCAGCGAACCATCCCGCGTTCCGTTGGTGCGCGGAGGGTCCGCGGGACTGGCGCGAGCGCGGGCTTGACTGGCCCGGGACACGCTACGAGGCAAAGGCCGTCCGCGAAGGCCGCCGCCGCTACTACTTCCGCTTCCGGCGGACCTGACACGCCGTCCGGACCGCAGCCGTGACGTTAACGACAGGCTTGTGGTGCGCGAATAAACGCTTGCCAGGGCCGTCACACTCTCGTAATCTTCACCTGCTCATGATCATCTCAACTCTGAGAGTGGGCCCCCCGGGGTCCGCTCTTTTTGTTTTAGCCGCCCATCGGGCGGCATTCCTGGTTCGCAGGCATCCGAATTTGGACGTGAAACCGGCTGACACCATGACCAGTGGCGCGTCGAGCGACCGCTTCGTCCATGAGACGGGACTGGCTGCCAGCTGTGCCGCGCTCGTCGAGCCGGCGCTGGAAGGCCTGGGCTTCCGTCTCGTCAGGGTCAAGATTTCCGGCGGCGACCCCAAGACCCTGCAGATCATGGCCGAGCGCCCGGACGGCACGATCTCGATCGACGATTGCGAGGCGATCTCCAAGCAGATTTCCCCGCTGCTCGACGTGCATGATCTCGTCTCGGGAAGCTATCGCCTCGAGGTCTCCTCGCCGGGGATCGACCGGCCGCTGGTGCGCCCGTCCGACTTCGAGGACTGGTCGGGCTACGAGGCGAAGATCGAGCTCAAGGAGCCTGTCGATGGCCGCAAGCGCTTCCGCGGCGTGATCGAGGGGTTCCTGGACGGCGAGGTTCGCGTGACCTGCGATCTGGAAGGTGAAGGCCGCCAGGTACTGGGCTTTCCCGTCGCGCTCGTCGCGGACGCCAAGCTCGTTCTGACGGATGAGTTGGTGCGCGAGGCTCTGTCCCGCGCCAAGCAGAGAATGAAACGCGGTCTTGGAGACGGATCCGAGCCGCAGGACTTGCCCTTGGAGGAAAACTAGCCATGGCCATTACAGGCGTCAGCGCCAATCGCCTAGAGCTTCTGCAGATCGCCGACGCGCTCGCCCGCGAGAAGTCGATCGACCCCCGCATCGTCATCCAGGCCGCCGAGGAGGCGTTCCAGAAGGCGGCCAAGCAGCGCTACGGCCAGGAGAACGACATCCGCTGCGAGATCGACCCCAAGACCGGCGAGCCGCGCCTGTCGCGCGTGTTGTCGGTGGTCGAGCTGGTGGAGAACGACGCCACGCAGATTAACCTCGCCGACGCCAAGGCGCGCAATCCCGACGTCAAGATCGGGGACATGATCGCCGAGCCGCTGCCGCCGCTGGATTTCGGCCGCGTGGCTGCCCAGAACGCCAAGCAGGTGATCGTGCAGAAGGTGCGCGAGGCCGAGCGCGACCGGCAGTTCAGCGAGTACAAGGATCGCGTGGGCGAGGTCATCAACGGCACCGTCAAGCGCGTCGAGTACGGCAACGTGATCGTCGATCTGGGACGTGGCGAGGGCATCATCCGCCGCGACGAGATGATCCCGCGCGAGAACGTCCGCCTCGGCGATCGCATCCGCGCCTACATCTACGACGTGCGCCGCGAGCAGCGCGGACCTCAGATCTTCCTCTCTCGCGCCAGGCCCGAGTTCATGTCCATGCTGTTCCGCGCCGAGGTGCCCGAGATCTACGACGGCGTCGTCGAGATCAAGTCGGTCGCGCGTGACCCGGGCAGCCGCGCGAAGATCGCGGTCATTTCCAAGGATTCGTCGATCGATCCGGTGGGCGCGTGCGTGGGCATGCGCGGCAGCCGCGTTCAGGCCGTCGTCAACGAGCTTCAGGGCGAGAAGGTCGACATCATCCAGTGGAGCCCGGACGCGGCGAGCTTCATCGTCAACGCGTTGGCACCCGCGGAGGTCTCCAAGGTCGTGCTCGACGAGGATTCGAACCGCATCGAGGTGGTGGTTCCCGAGACCCAGCTCTCGCTTGCCATCGGCCGCCGCGGACAGAACGTGCGGCTCGCCTCGCAGCTGACCGGCTGGGACATCGACATCGTCACCGAGGCCGAGGAGAGCGAGCGGCGCCAGAAGGAGTTCGCCGAGCGCTCGCAGCTGTTCATGGAGAGCCTCGACGTGGACGAGGTCATCGCCCAGCTGCTGGTCACGGAAGGGTTCGCCTCGGTCGAGGAGGTCGCCTACGTCGATCTGTCCGAGATCGCCCACATCGAGGGGTTCGACGAGAACACGGCGAACGAGATCCAGTCCCGCGCGCGCGAGTTCCTCGAGAAGCAGGAAGCCGAGCGGGACGCAAAGCGCCGCGAGCTCGGTGTCTCGGATGATCTCGCCAAGGTCGAGGGCGTCACCACGGCGATGCTCGTCGCCTTCGGCGAGAAGGGCATCAAGACGCTCGAGGACCTGGCGGACTGCGCCACGGACGATCTCGTCGGCTGGACCGAGCGCAAGAAGGAGAAGGATGCGGAGCCTGTGCGCCACAAGGGCGTGCTCGATGGCTTCGAGATCGGCCGCAAGGAGGCGGAGGACATCATCATGTCCGCCCGCGTTCTGGCCGGATGGATCAGCCCGGAGGATCTGGTCGCGGCCGAGGCGGCCGCCGAGCCCGAGGGTGGCGAGCCGGCGCAACCCGCCGACGAACAGGGTTAAGGCCCCAGCGATGGGCCGGGAGCTGAAGAACGCGTGGGTGGATCTCGACGACGAGAGCGCTTCGACGAGGGGGCCGAGGGCGACGGCAGCCTTCGGCTTTGCGCGGCGACACGCCTTGCGCGCGCCCCCGAGGAGCTGATCCGCTTCGTTGCCGGCCCCGACGGCGCGATCGTGCCCGATCTTGCCCGCAAGCTGCCCGGACGAGGCGTCTGGGTCACGGCGGAGCGCCAACTCGTCGAGCAGGCGATAAGGACGAGGGCGTTCGCCCGCAGCCTCAAGCGTCAGGTCCAGGTATCGCAGGATCTCGGCGGCCTCGTGGACCGGCTGTTGCGGGACCGGGTCGGTGCCCTTCTGTCGCTGGCCAACAAGGCGGGTCTCGTCGTCATCGGGTTCGCCAAGATCGACGCGGCCCTGGAGGCGGGGACCGTGGCGGCGCTGCTGCATGGCTCGGATGCGTCGCGCGACGGGTGCGACAAGCTCGACCGGAAATTCCGGGCGATATCAGCCGCCGCCGGCAGGACTGCGGCAATTCTGACGCCGTTCACGGTCGACGAAATGAGTTTGGCCATCGGGCGGCCAAATGTGGTACATGCTGCGCTCATACCGGGCGGTGCAACGGACAGGTTCTTGAGCGAGGCCGAGCGTCTAGGGCGCTACAGGTCGGGCTCAGGCACATCCGGGCCAGGCGCAGACGGACATGGCCCATCGGGCCATGCCGCCGTGTCCCCCAATGATCTAGTTTGAATGGATAGCGAATGAGCGAAACGAAGGACACGACCGACAAGTCTACGCGAGCGGCAAGCGCCGGCACCGAGCCGCGCAAGCCGTTGTCGCTGCAGCGGACGGTCGAGTCGGGCCATGTGCGCCAGCACTTCAGTCACGGCCGCTCCAAGCCGGTGGTGGTCGAGAAGCGCAAGACGCGCAAGCTGGCCGTGCCCGGCGGGGGCGCCGAGACCGAGGACGCCGCCGCTGCTCCGGCCGCACCAGCGGTCGCCGCCGAGACCAAGCCGTCGCCCAAGCCTGCGGCGGGCGCGGCGCGTGGCTCCGCGCAGCGAACCGAGACCGCGCCGCCCGCGGCGGTGCAGCGCACGCTGTCCAACACCGAGCTCGATGCGCGTGCGCGCGCGCTCGCGGA
>WBZY01000977.1_pt1 | contig 17410 bp, 14 predicted proteins | sample 5204191 | NCBI WGS metagenome assembly WBZY01 (sample SAMN12344363, study PRJNA552823) | activated sludge metagenome | biome: Activated sludge suspended growth; feature: Anammox Sidestream; material: Wastewater; isolation source: activated sludge from anammox sidestream of wastewater treatment...
GAGGGCGACGCCCGCCTGCGAGCGGTCGAACACGCGCTGCGCACGGGTGACACGCGGGAGGCTCTGGCCGCGCTCGCCGCGCTGGAGCGCACAGCGGGCCGCGATCCCGTGCTCCTGCAGCGCATCGCCGAGGCTTATACGCATTGTGCGCGACACGACGATGCCTGGCGCTGCCTCGTGCGCGCGGTGCAGCTCGCACCGTCCGATCCGCACGCGATCTACAATCTCGCGGCCGCGGAGATCGCCGTCGGCCGCCTCACCGACGCCGAAGCCCATCTCGATCGCGTGATCGCGCTCGAGCCGCAGGATGCGGATGCGTGGTACAACCGCGCGACCCTGCGCCGCCAGACGCCCGACCGCAACCACATCACCGCACTCGAGGCGATGGTGACCCGCGCCGGTCCGCGCGGCGAGGTCGCGCTCTCGTATGCGCTCGCGAAGGAGCTGGAAGACCTCGGTGAGTGGCAGCGATCCTTCGCATGGCTCGCGCGCGGCGCACGGGCGCGGCGCGCGCAGCTGAGCTACCGCGTCGACGCAGATGTCGCCGCCATCGACGCGATCATCGCGACCTTCGAGGGGCCGGTCCTCGCGCCGGCATCGAGATCACACGCGGCAGCGCCCGGCCCGATCTTCGTGGTCGGCCTGCCGCGCAGCGGCACGACCCTCGTCGACCGGATCCTCGCCTCCCACCCGGCCGTGGAAAGCTTCGGCGAACTCAACGACCTGCCGCTCGCGGTCATGCACGCCGCGGGGCCTGCGAAGGACAGGCACGCGCTCATTGCGCAATCGGCCCGCTGCGATCATGCGGCGCTCGGCCGCGACTATCTGCGCCGCGTCGCGGGCCATGGCGGCACCAAGCCCTTTTTCGTCGACAAGACGCCGCTCAATTTCCTCTACCTCGGATTGATTGCCCTCGCGCTGCCGACCGCGCGCATCGTGCACGTGCGGCGCAATCCGCTCGACAACGGCCATGCGATGTACAAGACGCTCTTTCGCATGGGCTACCCGTTCTCGTACGACCTCGGCGACCTCGCGCAATACATCATCGCCTCCTCGCGGCTGATGGCGCACTGGCGGCGCGTGCTCCCCGGCCGCTTCCTGGACATCGACTACGAAGCGCTGGTCGCGGCACAGGAGGCATCGACGCGCGCCCTGCTCGCGCATTGCGGCCTCGACTTCGATCGCGCCTGCCTCGACTTTCATCGCAATCCCGCGGCCACTGCAACGGCGAGCGCGGCGCAGGTGCGCGAGCCCCTGCACGCCCGCTCGGTCGGCATCGCGCGCCACTACGCGGCGGAACTCGAGCCCCTGCGCGCGGCGCTCACCGCCGCAGGCCTCCTGTCGTCCACGGGTCACGCGTGACGAAGACAGCTTTCACGGCCGCGCTCGCCATTCTCGCCTGCGTCGTGGCGGCACACGCGGCTGCCGCGAGCGACCCGGCGCCGGGTGCGAGTGCACCGCATGCGGCGCGCACGCTCTCGCGTGAGCGGCTCATGACCGACGGCCGGCTCTCCGAGCCGGTCGCGATGGCCGAGTTCGCGCCACCGGCGACCGCGGCGCCGCCCCGGCACGCCTTCAACGGTCGCCTCGTCCTGTCGCGCACCGCGCAGCGCGGCGACATGCGCGTGCTGCGCGACGCCTACCGCACGACGATCGACACGCCCGACATCGTGAAACACCTGCCGGCGTTCGACTTCGAGTTCGTCACGAGCGGCGACACGCTCATTCCGGTCGCGCGCGGTCCGCAGCGCAGCCGCCACCCGCTCTGGGAGTACGTGCTCGAGCCGGGCCGGCTGTGGTCCGAAGTCGCCGACGACGGGATGACCCGCGCCGCCGTGCCGTTCGCGCTGATGGAGCGCAACGCCAACTGCGTGCACAACGGCGTGCTGACCTTCCTGTTCGACGACACCGGCCGCACGTCGAACGCCGTCTACGAGATCGCGAGCGAGACCTGCCCGTATCTCGAGATCGACCTGTGGGGCGTCCTCGCAGCGCGCTATCGCCCGCAAAGCGTGGCCGCCCGCGACGCCGTCGTCGCCCGGTATGCGCGCGAGGTCACGGCGCGTCTGCCGACGCGGCCGATCAGCGCGCTGGCACACGACTTCCCGGGTGCACGCCCCGAACGCTTCGCAAACGGCGCCGAAGTCAGGGCGGCCGATCTCAGCGCGTTCGGCTTCGTGATCGACGGCATCCACTACACCGGCGGCTGCGACACGCGCCACGGACCCTATCCGTACTGCGACGTGCTCGACATGCCGTCGTACTCGCTCGCCAAGAGCCTCGTCGCGGGACTCGGGACGATGCACCTCTCGCGGCGCTTCCCGCAGCTGCTCGCGGAACACATTGCGGACTACGTCCCGGACTGCCGCGACGCCGGGCACTGGCAGGATGTCACCTTCGGCAACACGCTCGACATGGCGACGGGCCACTACGACTCGCCCGTCTACGACGAGGACGAGAAGTCGCCGGCGATGCTGCAGTTCTTCATCGCCGAGGATCATGCTGCGAAGATCCGTTTCGCATGTCGTCACTTTCCGCGGCGCGCACCGCCCGGCACGCGCTGGGTCTATCACACGATCGACACCTACATCCTCGGCACCGCGCTCTCGGCCTTCTGGCGGCGCCACCAGGGCAGGGACGCGAATTTCTATCGTGACGTCCTCGTCCGTGGGCTATGGGAACCGCTGTCGCTGAGCCCGGTGCTCGCGACATCGCGACGTACGCGCGATCTTGCCGCGCAACCGTTCACGGGCTACGGGCTGCTGCTGCATCGGGACGACATCGCACGCCTGGGTGCCCTGCTCGTCTCGCCCGAACCGCGCATCGACGGCACGCCGCTCTTCGACGCGGCGCAGTTTGCGCGCGCGATGCAACGCAATCCGCTCGACCGGGGCCTGACGGCCATCGACGCACGCTTCCGCTATGCCAACGGCTTCTGGGCGCACGACGTGAGCCCCTACATCGGCTGTGCGCAGCCGACATGGGTGCCGTACATGGCAGGCTTCGGCGGCATCACGGTACTCCTGATACCGAACGGCACGGTGTATTACTACGTGAGCGACGGTGGCGCGTTCCAGTGGCGACTCGCGGCCGAAGAGGCCCATCGCATCCGGCCCTATTGCAGCGACGGCGCCGTGCCGGCGCGCGCAGGTGCGGGGGCAGGCCGATGAGCGTGGCGCCGCGCCGTTTCCCGACTGCCGCGCCGGACGGGCTCATGGCCGCCCTGCTGCTGTCGTTCCTCGCCACCGCCGGCATTTTCTACATCAACATCATGCCGGCGCTGGTCTCGGGCCTGGTCGACGGCCTGCACTTCAGCGCACGCGATGCCGGACTCGTCGGTTCGGCCAATGTCTACGGCGCAGCCGTCGGCGCGCTCGTCATCACGTTCTTCGTCGGGCACATCGCGTGGCGACCCACTTCGGTGGCCATGCTGTGTGCGCTGATTGCGATCGATGTCGTCTCGCTCGCGATCGCCTCGCCGTGGGCCCTGATCGCGGCCCGCGCGGTGCACGGCTGCGTCGGCGGCATGCTGGTCGGACTCGCCTATTCCGTCTTCACGCGCACCCGCTCGCCCGATCGCGTATTCGGGGTCCTGCTGCTGCTGCAGTTTTCCGTCGGCAGCCTCGGTGTGTACACCCTGCCCCGTCTCGTGCCGTTGTACGGCACGAGCGTGCTGTTCGTGACACTCGCCGGGTTCAGCCTCGTCACACTCTGCATGCTGCCCTTTCTCGCGCCCTACCCCATCCGCGCCGCCAGCGGGGGTGGGCCGGCCGCCCGCGACACCGCGGCCGTCGGCGATCCCGCGGCAGCGCCCGCCCGCCGGCGCGGCCTATTCATGCTGGCGCTCGCCGCGCTGTTCCTGTTCCAGGCGTCGAACATGGGACTCTTCTCGTACATCTTCGAGCTCGGCAAGGAGGCAGGGCTCGATCGCGGATTCACGTCTTCCGCGGTGGCCACTTCGACCATCGTCGGTGCCAGCGGCTCGCTGCTCGTGATCGTGTTCGCGACGCGCTTCGGGCGCGCCGTGCCGCTCGCGGTCGCCCTCATCGTGACGCTCGCGGGAATCTGGGCGCTGCACTACTCGCAGTACCGCGCGCTGTTCCTCCTCGCCAACTGCGCCACGGGCATTACCTGGTCGCTGGTGATCCCCTATCTTCTCGGCCTGTGTTCCGCCTTCGACTCGACCGGGCGCGCCGCGGCACTCGGCGGATTCGCATCGAAGCTCGGGCTCGCGACAGGCCCGCTCATCGGTGCGCTCGTGCAGTCGGGCGGCCGCTATGGCCTGCTGATCAACCTGTCCTGCGTCGGCATCGTGCTGTGCGCCGCGGCCGCGCTGCCCTCGGCGCGCGCCACCGACCGGCCCCGATGACGGTCTGGCGATCGGCGATGAACTGTCGGCTGTCCGCCGCGGCCTGGCGCCTCAAACGTTGAACCGGAAGTGCATCACATCGCCCTCGCGGACGATGTACTCCTTGCCCTCGAGCCGCAGCTTGCCCGCCTCTTTTGCGCCCTGCTCGCCGCGCGCAGCGATGAAGTCGTCGTAGCCGATCACCTCGGCGCGGATGAAGCCGCGCTCGAAATCCGTGTGGATCACGCCCGCCGCCTGCGGCGCGGTCGAGCCGCGCCGTATGGTCCAGGCGCGCACTTCCTTCGGGCCCACCGTGAAGTAGGTCGACAGGCCGAGCAGCCTGTACGCCGCGCGGATCACGCGGTTGAGTCCCGGCTCGTCGAGCCCGAGGTCGGCGAGGAATTCGGCGCGCCCGGCATCGTCGAGCTGTGCGATCTCGGCCTCGATTGCCGCGCACACCGCGACGACGACCGCGCCCTCCCCCGCCGCATGCTTCTCGAGCGCCTCGAGGCGCGCATTGCCGGTGAACCCGTGCTCGTCGACGTTCGCCACGTACATCACGGGCTTCGAGGTGAGCAGGTGCAGGTCATTGAGGTCGCGCAACTCGTCGCCCGTCAGGCCCATCGAGCGCACGGCCTTCGCCGCGTCGAGCTGGCGTCTCACGCGCTCGAGCAGGTCGCGCCTGCGGATCGCGTCCTTGTCGCCCGCCTTCGAAGCCTTGGCGGCGCGGTCCAGCGCCTTCTCCACGCTCGCGAGATCGGCGAGCGCGAGCTCGGTGTCGATCGTCGCGATGTCGGCGAGTGGGTCGACCTTGCCCGCGACGTGCACGATGTCGTCGTCGTCGAAGCAGCGCACGACATGCGCGATCGCGTCGACCTCGCGGATGTGCGCGAGGAACTGGTTGCCGAGGCCCTCGCCCTGCGATGCGCCCGCGACGAGGCCCGCGATGTCGACGAACTCGACGGTCGTCGGCAGCACCTTCTGCGGCTTCGCGATCGCGGCCAGCGCGTCGAGGCGCGGATCCGGCACCGGCACGACGCCGACGTTCGGATCGATCGTGCAGAACGGATAGTTCTCCGCGGCGATCTGCGCGCGTGTCAGCGCGTTGAAAAGGGTCGACTTGCCCACGTTGGGCAGGCCGACGATTCCACACTTGATGGGCATGTCGGAAGTCCAGGATACCGATGGCAGATAGCTCATGGCTGCCAGCCGGAGCCGCTGGCCGGCGCCGTCGCGCGCCAGCGCGCTCTGGCTGAAAGCCATCAGCTATGAGCCATCAGCCTTCTTCGTGTGCAACTGGTTCATCGCCTTCTGCGGCCCCTCGGCCAGCAGCAATGGCACGATTTCGGCGGCGGCAACCACCGCGCCACGGATGGCCTCGTCCTCTGCGGCGGGCGCGCGCGTCAGCACGTAGTCGACCACTGCGGACTTCTCGCCCGGATGGCCGATGCCGATGCGCAGCCGCCAGAAGCCCTCGCCGATGCGCGGCATGAGGTCGCGGAGTCCATTGTGCCCGCCGTGACCCCCACCTTCCTTCAACCGCACGGTGCCGACAGGGAGATCGAGTTCGTCGTGCGCAACGAGGATCGCAGCAGGCTCGATCTTGTAGAAGTCGGCGACGCTGCCGACCGGGCCCGCGCTGCGGTTCATGTACTGCATCGGCTTCAGCAGCAGCACGTCCGCCTCGCCGATGCGCACGCGCGCGAGATCGCCATGATGGCGGCGATCCGCACGCAGCGTCGCGCCGTGGCGTTCCGCGAGCGCATCGATGAACCAGAAGCCGGCGTTGTGACGCGTGCGCGTGTACTCGTCGCCCGGGTTGCCGAGCCCGACGATCAGCCTGAGCGGAAAATCGGCCATGTCCGCCTCTCCACGCACGGGCCACGCCAGAAAGAGAAAGGCCGCCGGACACCGGCGGCCTTCGCTCCACGGACGCGACCGTTACTTCTTGCCGCCACCTTCCTTCTTCGCCGGGGCCGCCGCCTCCGGCTTCGCGGCGTCCGCGGCCGGCGTCGCGGCGGTCGTCGCCGCACCTGCCGCCACCGCACCCTCGGCTGCAGCCGCCTCGGAGGTCGGCTCCGGCTCCGCCGCCCGCGGCGCGTGCACCGACACGACGGCGACATTGCGGCCCTGCTGCAGCTGCGGGATCGCGACGCCCTGCGGCAGCGGAATGTCGCTGAGGAACTTCGTGTCGTTCAGCTTCATCTGCGACAGGTCGAGCTCGAGCGCCTCGGGCAGATCCTTCGGCAGGCACACGACCTCCACGTCGGAGATGCGGTGCGAGACGATACCACCCTCGGTCTTGACGCCGGGCGAACCGGCCGCGCCGTGGAAGTGGATCGGCAGGCGGATGCGGATCTTCTCGTTCTCGAGCACGCGCTGCAGATCGATGTGCATGATCGCGTTCTTCGCGGGGTGCATCTGCACGTCCTTCACGATCGCCTCCTGGCTCTCGCTGCCGACCTTGATGCGGATGATCGACGAGTACAGCTTCTCGTTGTCGATCATCGTCATCAGGTTCTGGTGATCGAGGATGATCTGGCGGGGCGCGAGCTTGCCGCCGTAGAGGATGGCGGGAATCTTGCCGCGACGACGCAGGCGGCGGCTCGCACCCTTGCCCTGATCGTCCCGGAAGTCCGCCTGGATTTCGAATCCAATGCGCATGGTCTACTCCTTAACGTTTGACATCAACGGGAACCTCCGCGACCAGAGGTTCACCACCCAGAAATCAGTCGATGTACAGGCTGCTGACGGATTCCTCGTCGCGTATGCGCCGGATGGTCTCCGCGAGCAGCCCCGCCACCGACAGCTGGCGGATGCGGCCGCACTTGCGCGCCGCTTCCGTCAGCGGAATCGTGTCGGTCACGACGAGTTCGTCGAGCGCCGACCCCGAAATCTTCTCGACCGCGTTGCCCGAGAGCACCGCGTGCGTGATGTACGCCACCACGCGCTTCGCGCCCTGGTCCTTGAGCGCCTGCGCCGCGAGGCACAGCGTGCCCGCGGTATCCACCATGTCGTCGACGAGCACGCAGGTCTTGCCCGCGACTTCGCCGATGATGTTCATCACCTTCGACTCGTTCGGCCGCGGGCGCCGCTTGTCGATGATCGCGAGGTCCGCGTCGTCGAGCCGCTTCGCGAGCGCCCGCGCGCGCACCACGCCTCCGACATCCGGGGACACGACGATCATGTCCTCGTAGCCCTGCTTCCACGCATCGCCGAGCAGTACCGGCGAGCCGTACACGTTGTCCACGGGGATGTCGAAGAACCCCTGGATCTGGTCGGCATGCAGGTCGATCGTCAGCAGTCGATCGACGCCCGCACCCGAAATCATGTTCGCGACCAGCTTCGCGGTGATCGCGGCGCGGGTCGCGCGCGGCCGGCGATCCTGCCGCGCGTAGCCGAAGTACGGCACGACCGCCGTCACGCGCGCCGCCGATGCGCGCCGGCACGCATCGGCCATCACGAGCAGCTCCATCAGGCTGTCGTTCACCGGCGCGCAGGTCGGCTGCAGCAGGAACACGTCCCGTCCGCGCACGTTCTCGATCAGCTCGACGTTCACCTCGCCGTCGCTGAAGCGCCCGACGTACGCGCGCCCGAGCGGCTGCTTCAGGTGGCGCGCGATGTCGTGCGCGAGTTGTGGGTTCGCGTTACCCGCGAACAACGCCATCGACGCCGAATCCGACACTCACAACCTCGTTCGTCTGGCTGGGGCGGAAGGATTCGAACCTCCGAATGGCGGGATCAAAACCCGCTGCCTTACCACTTGGCGACGCCCCAATCCTTCCATTATAGAAGCCAATTCAGCAGGTTACGTAACCGGGTGCCATCGGGATCCAGTCTCCCTGCCGGGCGTCGAAATGGCCGCGGATGATACACGATCCGCCGCACGTGATGGCCCGCACGTTCACGGCCGCCCGCCGTGCCCCCACCGCCCGGGAGACCGTCCGTACGCGTGGGCCAATTCCTGACGCCAATCAGCGAGTTATGACCCCCGTGGCCCCTTGGTGCCGCTGCGGCTGCGCCGGGAGGGCACGGCTGCCCGGGCGCTCGCGCCGCCCGCGATGTCGAGTACCGCAGCCCCCTCGATCCGGCCTTCCCGCAGCCGCTTCAACGCCTCGTTTGCCTCCTCGAGCGCAAAGACTTCGGCGTCGACGTCGAGCTTCACGTCGGCGGCGAGCTGCATGAACCTGAGGCCATCGGCGCGCGTCAGGTTGGCGACGGAGCGGATCACGCGTTCGCCCCACAGCAGGCCATAGGGAAACGACGGGATGTCGCTCATGTGGATCCCTGCGCACACGACCGTGCCGCCCTTGCGGGTCGCGGCGAGCGCCGCGGGAACGAGCGCCCCGACGGGCGCGAACAGGATGGCGGCGTCCAGCAGCTCCGGCGGCCGCTCGTCGGACCCTCCAGCCCAGACGGCGCCCCGGCGCCGCGCGAATTCCTGTCCGGCGCGATCGTCCGGGCGTGTCAGCGCGAACACGCGCCGCCCCTGCGCACGACAGATCTGCGCGATGAGGTGCGCCGCGGCGCCGAACCCGTAGAGCCCCACATTTGCCGCATTGCCCGCCGCGCTCAGTGCGCGATAGCCGATGAGTCCGGCGCACAGGAGCGGCGCCGCATGGATGCTGGAATACTGTTCGGGAATCGGCAGGCAGTAACGCCCGTCGGCCACGACGAATTGCGCATAACCGCCGTCCTGCGTGTAGCCGGTGAACCGGGCCTGCTCGCAGAGGTTCTCCTCACCCCGCGTGCAATACGCGCATTTCCCGCAAGTTCCGCCGAGCCACGGCACGCCCACGCGATCGCCCACCGCGAAGCCCGCGACATGCGGGCCGCATTGCGCGACGCGGCCGACGATCTCGTGCCCCGGAACGATCGGCAGGCGGATATCCGGCAGTTCCGCATCGACGAGATGCAGGTCCGTGCGGCACACGCCGCAGGCGAGGACCTCGATCAGGACCTGGTGGTCGCCGGGACGAGGCATCGGCCGCTCGACTGCCGCGAGCGTCTCGCCCTTTTGCAACAGGCACATGGCTTTCATCGGTTGGTCGCGTCTTCCGGAGGTCCCTGCCCGTCGCAGTGTACCCGCCGACCGGGAAACGTGACCCTGTCGACGGGCCGGAGCGCCCGATGGGATAAGATCGGCTCCCGGGTGGTGAGGGCCTCATGTCGGATCGAGACGAGTTGCGCGCAGATCTCCGGGTGTCCAGGCGCCAGGTCCTGCGATGCTCGACGCTCGTGGCGGCGGCGCTCGCCGCACCTGCCGCGTTTGCGCGCAGCCTCGAGCAGCGCAGCCTGACGCTCATCCATACCCACACGGGAGAAAGACTCGTCGCGCCCTACGTCCAGGGCGGCTGCTACGACAGCGCCTGCCTCGGCCGCGTCAATCATTTCCTGCGGGACTTTCGCACGCAGGAAGTCCATGCGATCGACCCAGCCCTGCTCGACGTGCTGTTCGCATTGCAGGCGCTCGCCGACCGGGACGCGGCGTTCGAGGTGATTTCCGGATACCGCTCGCCCGCCACGAACCGGCAGCTGCAGCGCAAGTCGCAGGGCGTCGCGACGCGCAGCCTGCACATGGAAGGCAAGGCGATCGATATCCGCCTGAGCGGCTATTCGACCGCCCGGCTGCGTGATCACGCGCTTTCGCTGCGGCGCGGCGGGGTCGGTTATTACGCGACGTCCGATTTCGTGCACGTCGACACCGGACGGGTGCGCGCGTGGTGAGACGGCCTCACTGCAGCCCGAGCAGGCGCGTCAGCCGCGCATCGTTGCCGTAGTTGTCGTCGAAGAAATAGATCGCGCCCTGTTCCGTGGCGACCGCGGTGCCGTACACGATGAGCACGCGTACCCATTGCTTCAGGTCCACGCGGACTGTCCGGGTTCCCTGCATCGCCGCCACGATCTTCTCGCGCGGCCACTCGCCGCTCGCCTGGCGCAACACGAACTGTGCGAGCGTCGCCGGATCGCTCACCCGGATGCAGCCGTGACTGAATGCGCGCCGCGCCGTCTTGAACAGCTCGTTGGCGGGCGTGTCGTGGAGCAGCACGTTGTAGGCATTGGGAAGCACGAACTTGACGAGGCCCAGCGCATTCTGCGGGCCGGGGCGCTGGCGGAGTCGTGCTTCCCCCGCGGCCAGGGCGGCGATCTGGCGCGCGTCGGGATGCTGGGTCACGGTACCGTCCCGGCCGACGATCTCGAGGTTCTGCGCGACGAGATAGCCCGGCCGACTGCGAATGCGCGGCAATTGCTCGCGGGACATGATGCTGTACGGCACATTCCAGTACGGGCGGAACTCCACGTACGTCAGGTCGGCCGCGAAGGCCGGGGTGCGCGTACGCGGATAGTTCTGGCCGACGATGACATCCATCGTCAGCATCTGCGATTCCTGATCGCTCGCGGATGCGAAGGCGAACAGGCGAAACTGCGGGATATTCACGATGATCGTCGGCGCATTCAGCACCGGCAGCCAGCGCCAGCGCTCGAGCGTCAACTCGATCTGGCGGATGCGCGATTGCAGCGGGACGGTCAGCGCCGCGTAGGTCTGGCGGCCGAGTACGCCGTCCTGCGCGAGACCGTGCCGAAACTGGAATCGCCGCAGCGCCTCGACGAGCGGCGGGTCGAGGGTGTGATCGCCGGCGCTCGCCTGTTGCGCGGCCGGCAGGTCTCCCAGCGCGACGAGCAACGAGCGCAACGCGGGCGCACCCAGATAAGGGTCGCCCGGCGCGATCGAATGCGCGCCGAGCGCGGGCAAGGGCATGCGCCCGTGATCCGCGGCCAGCGCGCGATATCTCCCGAGTTGCGCCTTGAGCAACGCATAGTGACGAAAAGGCGGCTCGATCGAGGACAGCACCGCCCGCGTATCCCGCGTCGTCGCAAGCCTCGCGAGCACGGCCTCGGGATCGAACTCCCGGCCCCGATCGGGCATGTCGAACCCCGCCGATCGCGGATCGATGCGTCCGAAGTGAAGGTGCGAAATGAATTTCTGCGCCGCCGCGGAGAGCGATTCGTCGATCTTCGCCCGGAACTGCGCTGCGTCGGTCGCGCGGGACTCGGCGAGGATCTGAGCTGCGCCGTACGAGTGCGGATCGAGGCCCCAATCGCGCGCGCTGTCCATGGCGGCCAGCAGATCGAGCGCAGGGGCGGTGAGTCCCGCACCATCGAACCAGCGCAGTGCGTGCGCGCCGGCGATCGGGGCCTCGCCCGCCAGCGCCGCTGCAACCGGCATCAGGCACACGATGGCCGCAACCTTTCGACTCTTCACTCGGTGATGCCCCGGCGCAATTGGCGCCATTCTGCCACACGCGCCTGCAGCGCCGATCGCCGCACCCCGCGCGCGACGAAGCTGCGCCATGCGTCAGGTGTCCGCGATGCCACCCGCTCGGCCGCCGCCGCGCTCTCGAACGCCGCGAACACGCAGGACCCGGTGCCGGTGAGGCGCGCAACCCCGAACCGGCCCAGCCAGTCGAGCGCGTCCGCCACCGGCGCAAACCGGGCACGCACCACGGGTTCGCAGTCGTTGCGGGTGCTCGCCTGCGGAAAATCATGGCGCGTCATGCGCGGCGTACTGCGTGTCAGCTCCGGGGCATCGAACACGTCGCGCGTCGCGACCGCGACGCCCGGGTGAATCACCACGTACCAGCGCTCGGGCAGATCGAGCGGCGTCAGCTGCTCGCCGACCCCTTCCGCCCAGGCCGACTCACCGCCGACGAAGAGCGGCACGTCGGCGCCCAGTCCGGCACCGATCGACGACAGGCGGCGCAGGTCGAAATCGATTCCCCAAAGCGCGTTCAGCGCCACGAGCACGGTCGCGGCATCCGAGCTGCCGCCGCCGAGCCCGCCGCCCAGTGGAATCCGCTTGCGCACGTGAAGTCGCGCACCGCGCCTCGAACCGCTCGCAACCCGCAGCGCACGCGCGGCGCGCACCGCCAGATCGTCGTCGGGCGCCACTTCCGCCGGGCCCGTGAGCCGCACGACTTCTCCGTCGTCGGTCGGCTCGATGCCGATCTCGTCGCCGAAATCGAGGAGCTGGAACACGGTCTGCAGTTCGTGGTAGCCGTCGGGGCGGCGGCCGACGATGTGCAGGAAAAGATTCAGCTTCGCCGGCGCCGGCCAGCGTGTCACGACGCCCGGCGGCACCGCCGTGTTCACGGGGTCCAGCGGTCGATGACGAGCCGCACGCGCGTATTGCCCCGCTGCGCCGACAGGCGCCGCGGCAGGATGCCCGCGGAGCCGGCCGCGTACTCGGTGTAGCTGATCTCCCAGCCGTCCTGCACGAGGCTCGCGAGACGCTGGTGCGCCTCGTCGACGACCTCATCGGCGCCGGCGCCGGGCTCGGGCACGCCGCGCACCCAGTAACGCAGCGCGGCCAGCGGCAGCGGAAATCCGATACGGCGCTCGAGTTCCGCGCGCGCGGCATCGCCCTCGAGATGATCGCCGTGCGAGGTGCGCAGCGCGAGCTCGTCACCGCGCAGCTCGACTTCGGCGCCGCCGATGCCGAGCGGCCCATCGAGCGTCACGTGAGACACCGCGCCCTCCTGTCGCCAGCGCAACGACGCGTTGAGCCCCGTGTCCCCGGTCCGGATGGCCACGCGGCCGGACAGCGAAAATGCAGCGTCGGCCTGCAGCGCCGCGCGACGCTCGGGCCAGGGCGCCGGCGCGCCCTCGCGCACCGGTGCGCTGGCGCAGGCCGCGAGCAGCGTGGCCGCAATCGCAACGCAGGCGAGACGGATCACTGCGGCGAGGCCGGTATGAAGCGCGTGATCGTCGCGCGCAGCAGCCGCGATCCGGGATCGCGTGCGACCGCGCGCGCCCAGACGGCGCGTGCCTCGCCCTCGCGTCCGAGCGACCACAGCACTTCGCCCCAGTGCGCGGCGATTTCGGTGTCGCGCGAGAGTCGGTAGGCGCGCGCGAGCGGCACGAGCGCCTGCTCGCCCTCGCCGCGGCGGAAGCGCACCCAGCCCTGGCTGTCGAGGATCGCCGGATTGTCCGGTGTCAACGCGAGCGCGTCGTCGATCAGCCGATGCGCTCGCGCAAGATCCTTGCCGTGGTCCGCGAGCGTGTACCCGAGTGCGTTCATCAGCACGGGATCCCCGTGCCGGGTGCGGTACAGCGCCTCGAAGGCCGCAACGGCTTCCGACTTGCGCCCTGCCGAATCGAGCGTGAGTGCCCGCTGGTAGGCGAGGTCGGGGTGGCCGGGAAAGCGCGCGAGCGCCGCGTCGAGTACCGGCAGGGCATCGGGCGCCGCATCCGCATCGCGCAGCAGGGCCGCCTTGGTGATCGCGATTTCCACGGCGGCCTGCGGCTTGTCCGCGCCCTCGGCGTCGAGCATCGCGAACGCATCGTCACGCTTGCCGAGCTGCATCAGCACCGCCGCCGCCCGCTGGCGCGCGATCATGCCGACACCCGCGTCGACGAGACGTTTGTACATGCCGAGCGCAGCCTGCTTGTCGCCATGGCGCTCGGCGAGTGCGCCGAGGTAGTAAAGCGCCTCCGCCGGGTCGTCGCCCGTACGCAGCCGCGTGCTGAAGCGCCCCGCCGCTTCCGCAATGTCGCCTTCGCGAAACGCGAGCAATGCCAGGCGGCGCTCGGCCTGCGGGCCTGCATCATCGTCCTGCAGCAGTTGCTCGAGTTCGCGGCGCGCCTCCTCGATGCGATCGAGCTGGATCAGCGTCTCGGCGACCGTGAACACCTGCCCCTTCGGATCGATCCGGCGGGCCGCTCCCGCAGCGCGCAGTGCCCCGTCCGCATCGTCGCTGCCCGCGAGGACCTGCGCCAGGAGCCGCTGCGCATCGGCCGACGCCGGATCGCGAGCGATGGCGGCCTCGGCGAGGGCGCGCGCATCGCGGTACACATAGCTGCCGAAGGCGAGCGTACCGAGGCGCACGAGGCTGGCTGCATCGAGCGCCTGCGTGTCGACCGCGGCGCGCAGCGCACGATAGGTGCCGTAATCGTTGCCGGCATCGGCCGATGCCTCGATGAGGTCTGCGAGCACCTTTTCAGGCGCATCGCCGGACAGGCGCGCCGCATCGCGAAACGCCTCCGCCCCGTCTGCATTGCGCCCTTCCCGCAACGCGACGACGCCCGCGAGTCGGGCGGCGGCAGCGTCCGACGGCGCCCGCTCGCGCAGAACCGCCGCGATGCGGCCCGCGACCTCGAACTGCTGGCAGTCGAGCGCGACCGTGAGCGCGCGCTCGATCGTGGCGACCGGTGCCGCACGCGCGCGCGCGGCCTGCGCGTATTCGTCGCTCGCGGTGCGGCAATCGCCGCGTGCGAGCGCCGTTTCGGCGACGAGCGTCGCGGCCCCGGCATCGATCGCGGAGGGCGCTTCGGGCGGCGTTGCACAGGCGGCCAGCAGGACAGCAGCCGCGGCGGTCATCCATCGCATGGCCGAGACTATAGCGGAAGGCGCCGCGATCCCGGAGAATTCCGCACCCCCATGAAAGACTCGATCCGCCAGCGCCTCGATCGCTCGCTCGAACGCACCGAAGAGGTCGGCCGGCTGCTCGCCGACCCGGACACGGCCGGACGCTCGCGGGAGTTTCGCGAGCTGTCGATGGAGTACGCGCGCCTCGAACCGCTCGCGACGCGCTACCGCGCACACCTCGCGCTCGAGCGCGAGCTCGCCGCGGCACGCGAGCTCGCCGCCGACACGGATCCCGAGCTGCGCGCCCTCGGCGATGAGGAAGCGCGCCGCCTCGAAGGCGCAATCGCCGCCGACGAAACCGCACTGCGCGAACTGCTCGTGCCGAAGGACCCGCACGATGAGCGCAACATCTTCCTCGAGATCCGTGCGGGTACCGGCGGCGACGAGGCGGCGATCTTCGCGGGCGACCTTCTGCGCATGTACACGCGCTACGCCGAGCGCCACGGCTGGGCCGTCGAGCTCGTCTCCCAGAATCCGGGCGAGCACGGCGGCTACCGCGAGGTGATCTGCCGCATCGTCGGCAAGGGCGCCTACTCGTGGCTGCGTTTCGAGGCGGGCACGCATCGCGTGCAGCGAGTGCCCGCCACCGAGGCACAGGGACGGATCCACACCTCCGCGTGTACCGTGGCGGTGCTGCCCGAACTCGACGAGATCGACGACATCACGGTGAATCCCGCGGACCTGCGCATCGACACCTATCGCTCGTCGGGCGCGGGCGGCCAGCACGTCAACAAGACCGACTCGGCGATCCGCATCACGCACCTGCCGAGCGGCATCGTCGTCGAGTGCCAGGACGAGCGCTCGCAGCACAAGAACCGCGCGCGGGCGCTCGCCCTGCTGTCGGCGCGACTGCTCGCGGCGGAGACCGAAAAGCGCGACGCCGCCGAGGCTGCGGCCCGCAAACGCCAGGTCGGCAGCGGCGACCGCTCCGAGCGGATTCGCACTTACAACTTCCCGCAGGGACGGGTCACCGATCACCGCGTCAACTTGACGCTCTACCGCCTCGCCGACCTCATGGATGGCGATCTCGACGCACTGATCGAGCCGCTACGCCACGAACATCAGGCCGCGCTGCTCGCCGAGGACGCCTGAGTGCGGGCCCGCAGGTCGTCGAACACGATCAGCAGGAATGCGCTGAGATAGAGCACCGCGAGCGCCGCCGACAGCAGCACGATCGCCGCCGCCAGGCTCCCCTGCACGGCCGCCCCTGCCGGGCTCGCGAGCCCTCCCACGACCGCGACCGTGAGCCCCGCGAGGATCACCATCACGATCAGCGTGGCGAGGATCGCGACGATCACGAGCACGAGCCGACGCCAGTGCGCGATCGAGAGCTTGAGACCTGTCGCCACCGCCTCGAGCGGCGATCGCCCGCCGAGGATCAGCGCAGGCCAGCCGAGGCTGACCGCAGCGCTCACGGCGAGGAGCGGCAGGAGAATGAGCGCACTGCGCGCCGCCTTCGACAGCGGCAGCAGTGCACCGACCAGCCCGAACGGCAGCGACACGAGCAGCACGACCGCGAAGCTCGCCGCGCAATAACCGATGATCGCGGGGAAGCGCGCCAGGGTCGCGCCGAGCGGCGCGGATGTGCCGCCGCCGCTCGCGATGCGCTGCTGCTTCAGCAGCACGAGCGCCCACACGACGAGGCTCGCCAGCGTGCCGAGCGCATAGAGGGTCCACCAGGCGCCGTCCTTGTCGGCGAGCGATGCGGCGGTAATGGGCATCGCCTTGCCGTGCACCGCGACGTCATAGGCGGACGGCAACTGGCCGAGCAGCGTGCCGATCGTCGCGAGCGGCAGGCACGGCAACACCGAGCGGCCGAAGAGGCGCAGGCTGGCCTCGATCACATCGCGGATCGCGGGCGGCCGGCCGAATGGCAAAATGGCGTCCGACATGAGCACAACTTTAACAGACGGGGCTGCGACCCTCGCGGGGCTCCTCGCGCGCGCGACCGCGACGCTCGCGGGCGCGCACATCGAGGACGCGCGGCGCGAGGCGGAGGCGCTGCTCGTCGCCGCGCTCGGCATGGATCGCGCGGCGATCCATGCATATCCCGAGCGCCGCGTCACCGGCCCGGAACTCGCACGCATCGGGGACTGGCTCGTCCGGCGCGCACGCGGCGAACCGCTGGCCTATCTCACCGGCGCGCGCGAGTTCTGGTCGCTGCGCATCGCGGTGACACCGGACGTGCTGGTGCCGCGCCCCGAAACGGAAGCGCTCGTCGCGCAGGTGCTCGCGCTCGGCGATGCGCTCGGCGATGCACGCATCGCTGCACGCAGCGATGCGCGCAGCGGCGCGCCCGGGCCGCACCGTGGCGCGGCGCGCACCGTCGTCGACCTCGGCACCGGCAGCGGCTGCATCGCGCTCGCGATCGCGCACGATCGGCCGGCCTGGCACGTCACCGCCACCGACGCCTCTCCCGCGGCCCTCGCGGTGGCGCGCGGCAATGCGACGGCGCTCGGCCTCGCGCGGATCGAGTTCGTCGAGGGACGCTGGTTCGCGCCACTCGCCGGCCGGCGATTCGATCTGGTCGCGAGCAACCCGCCGTACGTCGCCGCGGGCGATCCGGCGCTGGACGATCCGGCTCTGCGGCACGAGCCGCGCATGGCCCTCACGCCCGAGGGCGACGGCTATGCGGC
>WBZY01000978.1_pt1 | contig 17409 bp, 19 predicted proteins | sample 5204191 | NCBI WGS metagenome assembly WBZY01 (sample SAMN12344363, study PRJNA552823) | activated sludge metagenome | biome: Activated sludge suspended growth; feature: Anammox Sidestream; material: Wastewater; isolation source: activated sludge from anammox sidestream of wastewater treatment...
TTGCTGCAGGCCGTCATAATGCCGACGGATCGCTTCGCCACGGCCAGCAACCCGGCGCGCAGCTCGTTCGAGATTGTCATGGGTCGCCCCGCCCCTTCGCAGCCCTCAATGAGCCGAATCAATCGGTTGATATTCTCTCACGAGGGGCAAGTGGGGCGAAGCGGCAATGCGCCGGCGGGCGGCACACAGCCCTCCGCCGTGGCAATTTTCTCCCGGTCCTCTCTCGGTCGGCACCGGCCTCAGGCGGCGAGGCGCTCCATCTCGGCGAGGATCGCGGAGCCCATCTCGGTCGTGCCGACCTTGGTCATGCCGGGCTGCATGATGTCCCCGGTCCGCAAACCCTTGGCCAGCGCGGCGGCAATCGCCTTCTCGATGAGATCGGCCTCGGCGCCGCGATCGAACGAATACCGGAGCGCCATGGCGAACGAGGCTATGGTCGCGATGGGGTTGGCCAGCCCCTTGCCGGCGATGTCGGGGGCGGATCCGTGCACCGGCTCGTAGAGCGCCTTGCGCTTGCCCGTCGCGGGGTCGGCCGCACCCAGCGAGGCGGACGGCAGCATGCCAAGAGAGCCCGTCATCATGGCTGCCTCGTCCGACAGCACGTCGCCGAACAGGTTGTCGGTGACGATGACGTCGAACTGCTTGGGGTTGCGTATCAGCTGCATGGCACAGTTGTCGGCCAGGATCTCATGATACGCGACGCCCGCGCCGTGGCTCTTGGCGACCGCCGCCGTCACCTCGCGCCACAGAACGCCGGTCTTCATGACGTTCCACTTGGCCGCCATGTGCACCTTGTTCTGACGCTTGCGGGCGAGATCGAAGGCCATTCGCGCGATGCGGTCGATCTCGCGGGTGGTGTAGACCGTGGTGTCGACGCCGCGCTTCTCGCCGTTCTCCAGCGTCACGATTTCCTTGGGCTCGCCGAAGTAGGTGCCGCCCGTCAGCTCGCGCAGGATCAGGATGTCGAGGCCCTCGACCAGCTCACGCTTCAGCGACGAGGCATCGGCCAGCGCCGGATAGCAGATGGCAGGGCGCAGGTTGGCGAACAAGTCGAGATCCTTGCGAAGCCGCAGAAGGCCGGCCTCGGGGCGGTGCTCGTAGGGCACGTTGTCCCACTTGGGACCGCCGACGGCGCCGAAGATGACGGCATCCGCCGCTTCGGCCTTGGCCATGGCGGCATCCGTGATCGAGACGCCGTGCTTGTCGTAGGCCGAGCCGCCGACCAGGTCTCTCTCGGTCTCGAATCGCACCTTGCCCAACTTGTTCAGGAACGAGATGAGGCGCTCGACCTCGCCCATGGTCTCGACGCCGATTCCGTCGCCCGGCAGCAGCAGCAGCTTGTGCGTGGTCATCTGGTTTTTCGTCCGCTCTCGATTTCTTGGGATTGGTCCGGTGGTCTGCAGGTGTCACAGGAATTCGCGGCTACTGCTACCCGCTCCCTCGGCCCCCGGCAAGCCAGTGCCCCGATCATGCCGCACCGACATGGTCGTCTGTGCACGACGCAGGACCGGCGATTGCGGCGCAGCACCGCCGGACCTAGTCTCGACACTAGGTTGGACACACCCGCCGGCCCGGAACCTGTTAGAATATGTCATTGTTAGAAAAAGATTATTTTGCTCGCACCCCTATCTTGATGGCCGCTGTCCTTGCAGCACTGGTCCTCGCCACACTATCCGCGTGCACGACGATGATGGATGCCGGCGGCATCGCCCACGACGGCATCCAACCCGATGGCAGCTACGTCCCGACCCGCGAGGAGGCCGCAGCCGACTGCAACCAGCTGAAGGGCGCCATAGCCATTCGGGTCAACAACATGCGCCCGCTCGCGCAAGCCGCCGTGCACGAGGAGCAAAGTGCGCCAGGTACGGTCGTAGGCGTTCTGGGCCGCGCCTTCGGCTCCAAGAGCGGCGGCAACGCCTCCGTTGCCCGGTTCGACCAGGAGCGCGCCCGGGCCGAGCGTCTCAATGCCCTGCTCGCGGAGAAGCGTTGCGAAAAGGTCGACCTCGAATCCCAGCTCGCCGCCGAGCTGCGGATGATCGAAGGGGCGAGGCGCTGACGGCACCCTCCCGGAGAACGGCACCGCCCGCAGCGCCTCAGCCCAGGAACGGCACGGCGAACATCAGCGTGAAGCCGTTGAAGGTCAACAGCCCGCCCAGCACCGCCACGATCGCGCTCGCCGCCAGCAGCATCGAGCCGCTCGAAATGAGCGCGATGGACGCCAGAACGATCGCGATCTGGATCATCGCCTGGCCGTAGTCGAAATAGGGGTCCTTCCGGAGCGCGACATCGCGCTCGGCTTCCAGGGCACGCGCCTTCTCGAACAGCTGGTCCAGGCCTTCCCGCCTCGCCGGCTCCTTCTCGGGATCCCGGGTCAGGATCTCGTCCTGCTTCCGGTAGTCCTCGATCCTGGCCTTGATCGCGGCCTTCCCCTGGTCGGTCAACGAAGGCTCGCCGACGAGCCGCAGCTCGAGCTCCTCGGCCTGCAGGCGCAGGGTGTGGCGACGCATGTTCTTGGCCTGGAAGAAGGCCCACGTATTGGTCGCATCGAGGTTGGCGCGCGCCGCGTCCTTGGCGGCATTGCCACCGCCCACCCCGCAGATCGCAAGCAGCACCGCGAGTATGCCGATGTAGATGCCGATCAGCTTGTCGCGGTCGCGACGATTATCCTCCTGCGCCGCCCGGCCAAGCTCGTCCCACACCATCGCAATACTCCTCGGCAATTTGCAGGAAGCGCCGACAATCGCCTGTCCGGCCGGCCCCTCGGACCGTGTCGGTCACAGGTCGTCCTTCGCCCGGCTCTTGTGCAGCAATTCCCTGCACTCGAGCGAACGGCCCGAGGTGCTGAGGCGGTAGACCATCGGTGCGCCCGTCGCCAGCTCGCGCGCGACGATCTGCTCGCCGGTCAAGCCCTCCAGGTGCATGATGAGCGCCCGCAGCGAATTGCCGTGGGCCGCCACGATCACGTTCTTTCCCGCCTTGAGCTTCGGCCAGATGCGATCGTTGTAGTAGGGCAGCACGCGCGCCGCGGTGTCCTTCAGGCTCTCGCCTCCCGGCGGAGGCTTGTCGAAGCTCCGGCGCCAGATGTGAACCTGGTCGTCGCCCCAGCGATTGCGGGCCTCGTCCTTGTTGAGCCCGGACAGCTCGCCGTAGTCGCGCTCGTTCAGCGCCTCGTTCCTGACGCAGCAGATGCCCGACTGCCCGATCTCGCCCAGGATGATCTCGAGGGTGTGCTGCGCGCGGCGCAGACCGCTCGTGAAGGCGCAATCGAACTTGATGCCCTGGGTCTTCAGCAGCCGGCCGGCCCAGCGGGCCTCGATCAGACCCTTCTCGGTGAGATCGGGATCGCGCCAGCCCGTGAACAGATTGAGGCGGTTCCATTCGCTCTGGCCATGCCGCACAAGGACCAGCACGTTGGGCATGGCGTCGTTGTCGTTTGCGTTCATGTCCTGAAGCCTAGAGTGCGAGTACGTCTGCCATCGAATAGAGTCCCGGCGCCCGGCCACGCCCCCACAGCGCCGCCTTCACCGCCCCGCGCGCGAAGATGCCCCGGTCGGTCGCGATGTGGGTGAGCTCGATCCGCTCGCCCTCGGCCGCGAAGATCACGGTGTGCTCGCCGACGACGCTGCCGCCCCGCAACGTGGCGAAGCCGATATCGCCCCGCTGACGCGGCCCGGTATGACCATCGCGCACCCTGACGCTGTGATCCTTGAGCGAAATGCCGCGCCCTTCGGCTGCCGCATTGCCGAGCATCAGCGCCGTGCCCGACGGTGCATCCACCTTCATCCGGTGGTGCATCTCCACGATCTCGATGTCGAAATCCGCGTCGAGGGCGGCCGCCACCTTCCGGGTCAATGCGGCAAGCAGGTTGACGCCCAGGCTCATGTTGCCCGCCTTGATGATGGTGGCGTGGCGGGCGGCGGCGGCAATGGCCGCCTCGTCGCGCTCCGAGAAGCCCGTGGTCCCGATCACGTGGACGATGCGGGCATTCGCACACAGGCCGGCAAACTCCACCGTCGCCGCGGGCGAGGTGAAATCGATGATGGCATCGACCTTGGCGATGAGCTCCAGCGCGTCGGTGGTCACCACCGTCCCGGACGGCTCGAGGCCGGCGAGCGTGCCGAGATCGGCTCCCACCGCAGATGAGCCGGCCGGCTCGATGCCGCCCGCGATCGCCGCGCCGTCGATCGAGGCCACAGCCCGCAGGATCTCGCGGCCCATGCGGCCGGCTGCACCCATCACCGCGATCTTCATTCCGCTCATCCTCGTCGTTGCCCGCCCGCAGGTGCGCTGCGGTATAGCAACGCCCGGCGGGCGAGGGAAGCGGGCGAAATGCCGGGGGTCAAGCCTTGCCCGGCTTGCCCTTGGCGGCGGCGCGCTCGATGGCCTCGACGATCAGGCGCTGCGCCTCGTCGGCGCTGCCCCAGTTCTTGATCTTCACCCACTTGCCGGGCTCGAGATCCTTGTAATGGGCGAAGAAGTGCTCGATCTGCTTCACGGTGATCTCGGGCAGGTCGTAGTAGTTCTGGATCTTCTCGTAGCGGCGCGTGAGCTTGGTGCTCGGAACCGCGATGATCTTCTCATCGCCGCCTCCGTCGTCCTCCATCATCAGAACGCCGACCGGACGGCAGTTCATGACCGCGCCGGGGATGATCGCCCGCGTGTTGCAGACGAGCACGTCGATGGGATCGCCGTCGGACGACAAGGTGTGGGGCACGAAGCCGTAGTTCCCGGGATAGTGCATCGGCGTGTAGAGGAAGCGGTCGACGACCAGCGTGCCGGCCGCCTTGTCCATCTCGTACTTGATGGGCTCGCCGCCGAGCGGCACCTCGATGATGACGTTGACGTCGTAAGGCGGCTTGTTGCCGATCGAGATGGCGTCAATGCGCATGCGAGGGGCTCTCCTGGGTTCAGCGTCGGTCCCGCGGGGGGAACGGCACGGGCCGGGGCGCGGCACGGGCGGCGTTGCCGACAATTGTCTTACTCGGGCCCTACTGCTGCCCTCAAGGATCGAATTCCACAATGGGGAATTGGTCTCAATCCCCTTTTTCGGCCATGCTAAAGTGTTCGCAACTCTGCCACGCCGTCGACTGCGCACCTGGAATCCCACGATGACGCCACGGCCGATCGTCCTGCTGGCATTTCTGCTCGCCGCCCCCGCGGCCCTCCTGACGGCGCCGTCGGCGGGGGCGGTCCAGCCGGCCAAGAGCCTTTACACGTCGATCGATCTGGCGAAGTGCAAGGTCGTCGCGCGCCACCGGGACGGCAACACCTGGGAGTGCGAGGGGCTGCCGGGCTATCCCGTGCTGGTCGCCGAAGGGGATCTGCGCACCTTCGTCAGCTTCGGCCCCGATGCCCGGAAGCGGCGCGCTGCCCGCCAGACCCTCGGCCCCTTCAACCGGATGTTCGCCGATGCCAGACAGCGCGCCACGATCGAGTGGCGCTACGTGCGCCGCGACGGCAGGGCCGTGCCGTATGCGACGATCATCCGCTTCACGACCTCCCGGGACGGCATGAAAGGGCAGGCCCTCGTCGTAACCCGGATCGGGGACAAGGACGCGTGCCACGTCGCCTATGTCGATGCGATCGCAAACCCCGACGCGATTGCGCTCGCGCGCGAGGCGGCCGACGGTCTTGCACGCCGTTTCGACTGCACGAAGGAACCGGAAGTGCTGGGACAACCGGGCAGGATGCCGCTGTAGCGAGCGGCCCGTGGCCCGGTGCTCACCGGCGGCTACGGCCAGCCGAACGCGATCTTCTCGAGCTTGCAGCCTCCGATGCGGTCATAGGCCCGCGCGATCGGCCTGCCCCCGCGCCGCCAGTAGAACTCGATCGCCCCGGTGTTGTCGGCAAGCGCCCAGACCAGCAGGCCGTTGAGCCGGCGCTCGTCCAGCATCACCCGACAGCTCTCGAACAGGCGCTCGCCGAGCCCCACGCCCTGGTAGGTCGGAAGCAGATAGATTTCGTAGATCTCGCCCTCGCACTGGCCGCGCGCGCGCGCCGCCCCGAACGTGGCATAGCCGCCGATCTCGCCGGCAAGCTCGGCGACCAGCACCTGATCGCCCGACTTGATCGACTGGCGCCACCAGTCGGCGCCACGTCGCCGGATCATCGTTTCCAGATGCAGGGGCGGAATGATCCCGCGGTAGGTCTGCTCCCAGGACTCCCGGAACACCCTGGCGAGCACCGTCGCATCGGCCGGACGGCCGCGACGGATCTTGACCTGCTCGCTCGAACTCAACATTTGCCAACTATAGCGCGTCGGCAGCCCAACAGTGAGGTAAATTGCCGGTTAAGTTACGCGCTGCGCGACGACGCGCCTGCGAGGCGCCCCGCCGTGGCGCGACAGCGGCCCCTTCTAGGGCACGCGGGACGACGGCGACCCTCCATCCCGAAATGAAAGAAGCGCCCTGCAGCCAAAGCCGCGGGCGCTTCTTTCGGGCACTTTGCCGGGTCTATGCGGACCCGGCAACTACCCCGCTACCGAGCGTGCCGATCAGCTCGCCTTCTTGAGCTGGTCGAAAGCCTTCGTGGCGGCCGAGTTCATCGTCTGGAAAGTCTGCTGGGCGACCTTCGTGGAGAGCTCGAACAGCTCCTTCGTCTGGGCGCCGGCCACGGCCATCTGCTGCTGCATGAAGTTGGCCTGGAGGCGGGCAGCCTCGGGGAACGTCTTGGCGCGGGCGATGGCCTGGGCGGCATCGAACGCGGCCTCGGTGTTGACCGAGGTGTTGTGCAGCATCTTCTCGCCGATGGCCTTGGCGCCGGCGTGGGCGGCAAGCATCACGTCCTCGGCAACCTTGACCTGGTCCTTCGCGACGACCGAGAGCTTGTTGTAAGCCTCACGGGTCTTGGCGATGCTCTCCTCGGCGAACGCCTGGATGTTCTCGGGGATGCGTGCGTCCTTGGCGGCGGCGAACATGTCCTGGGCCTGACGGGCGAATTGGTCGTTCATGGTCTGCTCCTGATCGTTCCTAGGAGACGGGCGTCTCTCTAGTTGATGGTGAAACTCGCTAAATGTCCGTCGTTGGTGAAGTAGCGGGCTGTCATCGGGGGGGCAGATGCCACTTCGTGTCGGACGGTTTCTATATACGTGAACGTTTTGTGCGATGCAATATAATTCTTCGCGCTGCCACATTATTCGTAAGTCCTAGGCAACTTGGCGGACGACGAGGACAGCCGAAGGCCCGCATTTATTGACGCTTACGGAAAGGTCAACCAGGCAACCTATCTCGCAAGTGCGAAATACCCATAAATCAGGCAAGGATTTCAAACAACTGACGATAGTTCATCGCCTCGCGATCGAAAATGACGTCGCGGGGATTAAGGGGCCGGGCGAGCGCCAGGCCTTCCAGCGTCCGGCAGCGCGACAGGGCCACGTAGGCCTGTCCGTGTGCGAAAGTGCCGCGCCCCAGATCGATGTAGACCTTGTCCAGCGTCAATCCCTGCGACTTGTGGATCGTGAGGGCCCATGCGAGCCGCAACGGAAACTGTCGGAACGTGCCAGCCACCTGCTCGACGATTTTCTGCGCGGTCTGGTCGTAGGCGTAGCGGCGGTTCTCCCACGCCACCTGCTCGACCTCGTGCTCCTGCCCGTTCAGCTCGATGAACACGCGGTTGCCCTCGATCCGTGCGATTCGGGCGATGGTGCCGTTGACCCAGCGCCGGTCGGGGTCATTGCGCAGAAGAATCACCTTGGCTCCGGCCTTGAGTGCCAGCTGCGCGTCGGTGGGCTGCGCGCTGCCGCCGAAGTCGCCGGTGATGCCGGCCTCGAACACCCGCGGTGAGCCGGGCAGCGCATCCAGGTAGGCCGCATTGATCCTTTGCGCGGCGGCATTGGTCGGGGTGAGGATGACGTACTGCTCTCCCTCGCCCAGCGTCCGGATCGGATTGACCCGCTCGTTCAGCACGGCGAGGTCGTCCTCCTCGGCGTCCCCCTCACGCACCCGGTTCAGCACGCGAACGAGCGCCTCGTCACTCTGGCGGAAGACGTGCGACAGCTCCACGAGAGCGGTGCCAGCCCCTTCGCGAAGTGCTCCGACCGAGAAAAAGAACGGTCCTCCGAACTCGTTGTGCAGATGGGTCGCAACCTCGGCCTCCTGCACCACGGGGGGAAGCTGATGGAGGTCGCCGAACATGACGAGCCGTACGCCCCCGAACGGCTCGCGCGGCCGGCCACGATTGACCCGCAGCATCTGGTCGATGGCCCACATCAGGTCGGAACGCACCATCGACACCTCGTCGATGACCAGCAGCTTCAACCGCCGCATGAGCGCGCCATTGCGGCTGCGGCGGATGTCGTCGGGGCGAATGAGGCGCGGGGGCAGTCCGAAAAACGAATGGATCGTCTGCCCGCCGACGTTGACGGCGGCAAGCCCGGTGGGAGCCAGAACCGCCATCTCGATGTCGATCAGCTGGCGCAGGGACTTCAAAAGCGTCGATTTGCCCGTGCCCGCGCGCCCCGTGACGAACAGGTGCCCGTCGGCCTCGCGGATATAGTCGAGCGCAGCCTGGTACTCGCCCGTCGGCGTCGTGCCGTCCGGCCAAGTCTCGAGCGCGAGCGCGGTGCGCTGCGGCGTCATGGGTGCTTTGGCGGCTGACACGCGAATCCTCGAAACAGAGCCAGACTGTAGCTAGTCGAGGCTTCCGTTGCGTGTCAAAGGCGCGGACCCGATTGCCGTGGACGAGACGGCGATCGGGCCTGCGGCGTGCCGGAACCCCGGCCTCAGCGCAGACCCACGAGCGTGCGGATCTCAGCCAGCGTCGCGTTGTCGATGCCGGCGGGCAGCTCGATCCGCTCGTGCGGCTTCAGCATGATGACGGGCGTCGGCTCCATGTAGCCGTCCTGGTCGTAGACGGTCTCGATGCGGACCGCCGTGACCCGGTTGAACGGCACGCGATAGACCGTGTGGGCGAAGGCACCCTGGCGAATGAACTCGATCTGGCGGGCCTCGGCATCGAACGCGACCGAGATGGTGCGGCCGGGATTGAGCAGGGTGATCACGAAAATCGATCCCGAGACGACCAGAATGGCGAACAGCACGAAGTGCACGACCATCTGCGCGTTCTGAAGCACACGGGGATCGAACAGCGTCAGCAGCGCGATCGGCATCAACAACCCGATCATCACGGGCACGAGGGCGTGCAGGCCCTGGTAGCCCGCAAGCCCGCCGTGGCTCGTCTCGTCGTCTTCCACCACGAGGCGGGAGGGGTATCCGGCTGAGATCGTCATATCTTCGCCCACTCGCAACAATCGACGCCAAATTGCATAAAATCGAAGATACTCGAGAGAGTCTAACAAACCTCCAACAACCGCCGGGGCGGGCATTTTAAGCGGCCGTGGTTAAGGAATGCCTGCCGCAAAAGAATAAAGTTCGGGCCCCTGCGAAGTCCGCACGGGGCCCGATGCTCAAGCGACGTTGGCCTCGCGCTCGGCCTCCGCCTTGCGCTCCTGCTTCTTGCGCTCGTTGGGATCGAGCCAGCGCTTCCTCAGGCGGATGCTGGCCGGCGTGACCTCGACAAGCTCGTCGTCGGCGATGTAGCTCATCGCCTTCTCGAGTGTCAGCCTCAGCGGCGGCGTCAGGATCATCGCTTCGTCCTTGCCCGCGGCGCGAACGTTGGACAGCTTCTTGCCCTGCGTGACGTTGACGATCAGATCGTTGTCGCGCGTGTGCTCGCCCACGATCATGCCCTCGTAGACCCGCGTCTGCGGCCCGATCATGAACGGCCCGCGATCCTGCAGATAGAACAGCGAGTACGCCGTGGCCTCGCCCACGCCGTTCGAGATCAGCACGCCCGTGCGGCGCCCCGGGATCTCGCCCTTGTAGGGCGCATAGGCGTGGAAGATGCGGTTCATGACGCCGGTGCCGCGCGAATCCGACAACAGCTCGGACTGATAGCCGAGCAGGCCGCGCGTGGGCACGTGGAACACGATCCGCGTGCGCCCGCCACCCGAGGGGCGCATCTCCATCAGCTCGCCCTTGCGTTCCGACAGCTTGGAGACGACGACGCCGGTGTGTCCGTCGTCGACATCGACGGTCACCTCCTCGATCGGCTCCAGGCGCTGGCCGTTCTCGTCGGCTCGGAACACGACCTTGGGGCGCGAGACCGTCAGCTCGAAGCCCTCGCGGCGCATGTTCTCGATCAGGATCGCAAGCTGAAGCTCGCCGCGGCCGGACACCGTATAGGCATCCTTGTCGTCCGATTCGGACACGCGGATCGCAATGTTGCGCTCCGCCTCCTTCAGCAGCCGGTCGCGGATGACGCGGCTCTGGACCTTGTCGCCCTCCTGTCCCGCGAAGGGCCCGTCGTTGATGCGGAACGTCATGGACAGCGTCGGCGGGTCGATCGGCTGGGCGGGAAGCGGCGTGTCGACGGTAGGATCGCACAGCGTATCGGCGACGTTGGCCACGCTCATGCCGGCAAGGGCGACGATGTCGCCCGCGTCGGCCTGGTCGATGGCGGTCCGCTCGAGGCCTCGGAACGCCAGCACCTTCTGGACCCGGAACGTCTCCAGCACCTTGCCGTCGCGCGAAAGCGCCTTCATCGTCTGGTTGGCCTTCACGCTACCCGAGGAAATTCGTCCCGTCAGGATGCGGCCAAGGAACGGATCGGCCTCGAGCGTGGTCGCCAGGATGCGAACCGGGCCGTCCTCGACCTGCGGCGGGGGCACGTGCTGCAGCACGAGGTCGAACATCGGCGCCAGATCGACCTTCGGCCCGGCCGGATCGAGTGCCATCCACCCATCGCGGCCCGAACCATAAAGGACCGGGAAATCGAGCTGCTCGTCGGTCGCGTCGAGATTGGCGAAAAGATCGAAGATCTCGTTCAAGACGTCGAGGTGGCGCTCGTCGGGGCGGTCGATCTTGTTGATGGCGACGATCGGGCGCAGGCCCTTCTTCAGCGCCTTGGAGACGACGAACTTGGTCTGCGGCAGGGGGCCTTCGGAGGCGTCCACCAGCACCACAACGCCATCGACCATGTTGAGGATGCGCTCCACCTCGCCGCCGAAGTCGGCGTGACCGGGCGTGTCGACGATGTTGATCCGGGTGTCCTTCCAGACGACCGAGGTGCACTTGGCCAGAATGGTGATGCCGCGCTCGCGCTCCAGGTCGTTGCTGTCCATGGCGCGCTCGGTGATGCGCTGGTTCTCGCGGAAGGCGCCAGACTGCTGAAGGAGCTTGTCGACAAGGGTCGTTTTTCCATGGTCGACGTGCGCGATGATCGCGATGTTTCGGATCTGCATGAGGGTTCCATCTTTGGGCCGGGCGCGTTTTGCGCCGCAGCAAATTTCGCGCCCCACGTAGCACATTCAACGTGGCCCCGCCAGCCGTAGGGCTACCGTTCGGCCGCGCCGGTGCGACTTGCACGCCCTTTGCGAGGGTGGCCCTGCCACATCCAACCACCGTCCCGAAACGGGACGGCAGGAGCCCTCAGACATGTTCGAGCGCAACCGCGTCGACAATGCCGCAGCCCAGCAGCGCACCACGGTGCCCGTCGAGATCATCCGCGACGACGGCTTGACGGAGAAGGGGAAATTCGTGCTTCCCGCGGGCAAGCCCGTGTTCGAGATCCTGAACGGGGACGCTGCATTCATCGAGTTCGAGCCCTACGGCGGGGTGCACTGCCTGATCGCCAAGGCCGCGATCCGCCAGGTGCGGCTCACCAGCGTGCCGGTTGCCGCCGACCTCAACAACAAGCTGAAGGAGCTCGACCCGTTCGATCCCTACAAGGTGCTGGGAGTGCCGAGCGACGCGCCGTTCGAGGACGTCCGCGCCGCCTTCCACCGTCTCGCCAAGGAGTACCATCCCGATCGCTACGCGAGTGCCGAGCTGCCGCGCGAGGTGCGCGACTATCTGGCCGCCATGGTCCGTCGCATCAACGCGGCCTATGCGGCGCTCGAGGCGAGCCACCAGTCGGCCCGCCGGAGCGCGGTCGCACGCGCGGAACCGGTCTACACGTCCCGTCCGCGGGCTTGAGCCCCGGTCGGGGCCGCGGGGTGGGGTGGGGAGAGCTCCATTGCCGTGCTCGCGGCCTGCTCGGCCGCGTAGATCCGCGCCAGGAACGCATCGACGTCCGGCCTCGGTGCTGCCTCCGTGTCCTGGCGGCGGCGCTGGCGCTCCTGGCTCGAGCGCGCGGAGGTGACGGCACCCGGCTTCTTGAGGCGCCGCCCCCCTGAGATCAGCAGCGGATGCACCGGCTCCTCCAGATCCAGCTCCTCGAGAAACGTCTCGCGCAGCGCGAAGAACGACTGCAGCACGGCGTCCTGCACCAGCTTCCGGTCGGCCGGCGTCAGGTTCTGCTTCTTCCTGGGGTCGATGGCGGCGAGCGCGCGGCGCATGTCGTGCAGGGGCGCATAGGGGTAGAGCCCGATCAGCTCGTCCGTCTCGCCCGCATTGCGATAGACGATCCGCATGTTGTCGATCGTCTCGCTGATGGCGCTGTACGCGGCAAGGTAGTCGTCGGTGGTGGGATAGGGCTTCTCGCAATAGGCGTTGAGCGCGCTCTTGGTGCGCACGATGCCCCGCCACTCCTGCTCCAGGCTCTCGACGAACTTGGAGCGCTTCTGGAATACGTTGGTGATGTAGGCGACGCCCCCGGTTGCGATCAGCAGGCTCATGTCGCGCAGGAACTCGTAGACGTTGCGCAGCCCGTTCTCGACCTCGCTGCCGCGGATCCCGGGGATGGTGTCCGCGAACTTCGAGAACAGCGAGATCGCCAGCAGCACGCCCAGGAAGACGTAGAGACGGCGCAACGTTCGGCGAAGCGTCAATCTGGTCATCGCGGGTCCTGCCCCATCCGGGCCTCTTGAGGTAAACATCGCCGCATCGGGGCGCGGATAATAGCGCCAGACCCGGAACGCGCCATGATCCGCAGCCGCCTGGTCCTATTTCTTGCCTTTCCTGTTGCGCATTTCCAGCGTCCGCAGGCGCAGCGCATTGAGACGGATAAACCCCGCCGCGTCCTTCTGATCGTAAGCGCCCCGGTCGTCCTCGAACGTGACGAGCGTCGTGGAATAGAGCGACTTGGGGCTCTTGCGGCCGATGACGATGACATTGCCCTTGTAGAGCTTCAAGCGCACCTCGCCTTCGACGTGCTCCTGGCTCTTGTCGATCAGCGCCTGGATCATCTCGCGCTCGGGGCTGAACCAGAAGCCGTTGTAGATGAGCTCGGCGTAGCGCGGCATCAGGTCGTCCTTCAGGTGCGCCGCGCCGCGATCGAGCGTAAGGCTCTCGATGGCGCGGTGCGCCGCCAGAAGGATGGTGCCGCCGGGCGTCTCGTACACGCCGCGCGACTTCATGCCGACAAAGCGGTTCTCGACCAGATCGACGCGTCCGATGCCGTTGTCGCGCCCCAGATCGTTGAGCGCGGCGAGCAGCTTCGCCGGGCTCATCTTCCTGCCGTCGAGCGAGACGGCATCGCCTTTGGAGAATCCGAGCGTGATGATGGTCGGTGTGTCGGGCGCCTCCTCGGGCGCGATCGTGCGCATGTAGACGTAGGGCGGGGGCTCCTCGTTGGGATCCTCCAGCACCTTGCCTTCCGAGGAGGAGTGCAGCAGGTTCGCGTCCACCGAGAAGGGGGCCTCGCCGCGCTTGTCCTTGGCGACCGGGATCTGGTGCGCTTCGGCGAACGCGATGAGATCCTCGCGGCTCTTGTAGGACCACTCGCGCCAGGGTGCGATGATCTTGATGGACGGCTCGAGCGCGTAGTAGCCGAGCTCGAAGCGCACCTGGTCGTTGCCCTTGCCGGTGGCACCGTGGCACACGGCATCCGCACCGACCTTGCGGGCGATCTCGATCTGCTTCTTGGCGATCAGGGGCCGCGCGATGGAGGTGCCCAGCAGATACACGCCTTCATAGAGCGCATTGCCGCGCAGCATCGGGAACACGTAGTCGCGCACGAACTCCTCGCGCAGGTCCTCGATGAAGATGTTCTCCTTCTTGATGCCGAGCATCAGCGCCTTCTTGCGCGCTGGCTCGAGCTCCTCGCCCTGTCCGAGGTCGGCTGTGAAGGTTACGACCTCGCAGCCATAGGTCTCCTGAAGCCACTTCAGAATGATGGAGGTGTCGAGACCTCCCGAGTAGGCCAGCACGACCTTCTTGACGCCGCCGTTCCCCGATTTCCTCGCTGCCGTCTTCGTGGCCATGACTGCCCTTCCGGTTGTGCCTGCCCTGGTGGAAAGCGCGCACTATAGGCAGACGCGGACCTGCATCAACCCCTGGCCCGCGGGATATAGTCCCCCTTTCGATGCAGACGCGCGCCGGGTGCCCCCAATGCGACAAATCGAGTTCTGGTACGATTTCGCCTCGACCTATTCCTACCTGTCCGCCATGCGCGTCGAGGAGCTGGGCCGGCAAGCGGGAATCGCGGTCGTCTGGCGCCCCTTCCTGCTCGGCCCGATCTTCAAGGCGCAGGGCTGGTCGACCTCCCCTTTCAACGTCTACCCGGCCAAGGGCCGCTACATGGTCCGCGACATCGAGCGGATCGCCGCCACCCGCGGTCTCGACTTTCGTATGCCAAGCGTTTTCCCGGCCCGCTCCATCGCAGCCGCCCGGCTCGCGTTGGCATTGGAGGCAGACGAGCTGATCGGTCCCTTCAGCCGTGCCGTGTTCGCGGCACAGTTCGCCCGGGGCGAGGACATCGCCGACACCGCTATGCTTTCGCGAATACTTGAAAGCATGAATATCGTTCCGAAACAGGCGCTTGATAGAAGCCAAACCGCTGAGCAGAAGGAACGGTTGCGCCAGCAAAGCGAAAAAGCCGCCGCTATAGGGTTGTTTGGCGCTCCCACGTTCCGGACCCCCGACAAGGAGATCTTCTGGGGCGACGACCGGCTAGAACATGCCCTCATCTGGACGCAACAGTTGTGAACAAGAATTCATCAAATAACCATGTTCCAGCCCCGAATGCGGGTGTAAGCGTCGTCGTTGGCATGAACCATTGGAGATGACTGCCGTGATGAAACTCAACCACTGGGGCATCGGCGCGTCGGCTGCCACCGTCGCGTTCGCCCTGTTCGCCGTGACTGCAAACGCTCAGGAGAAACCGGCAGCCGCTCCCAAGGCGACGCCTGCCACGAAGGCCGCTCCGGCGACGCCGAAGGTAGCGCCCGCGACCAAGGCAGCGCCGGCTGCTGCCGCTCCCGAGAAGAAGAAGGCGAAGGCCGCCCCCTCGCCGTGCAAGGGCCTCGACGAGGCTGCCTGCAAGGCGAAGGCCGATACCTGCGGCTGGATCGTGCCGACGAAGGTCGACGCGAAGACCGGCAAGGCTGACAAGCCCTATTGCCGCAAGGTCGCCGGCATCGCCAAGAAGGCCGCCGATACCAAGGCCGCAGCACCCGCGCCGACGGTGAAGAAGGCCGAGCCGGCACCTGCTCCGGCTGCCAAGACCACGGCGCCTGCCGCAGTCAAGAAGGCCACGCCGCCGGCTGCCGCAACGAAGTAGCCGGGCAGTACCGGCTCTGTTTCGTGCGCGACCGGAGATCGGTTGTCGAACAACGCGGGAAGCCGCTCATCGCAAGGTGGGCGGCTTCTTCACGTCCGGCGGTGCACGTCGAGGATCAGGGCATCGCGAATTGCGGGCATCAACCGCGGAACAGTGCCCGCATCATGTCGAGCCAAGGCGCCATCAAAGATCCGCTGAGCGGCACCATCATGGCCGCTGACAACACGTCCGGCCGTGGAAAGTCGACGATCCGCGCCACCGCGTGCCCGCCATCCGAGCGGTAGCTCGAGAACACGTTCTGCATGCCCTGGGTCAGCGCGTCGGTGGTATCGAGCATCGCCGCATTCGCCTCCGCTGCGGGCCAGGCGACATCGCGCGGCGACCCGAACGCCATCATCATGAAAGCCATCGGCCAGGCGGCGGGGAGCATCGGCAGCGATCCGCTGCGCATCGGCGGCAAGAACGCGGCGAAGGGAAAGAACAGGTTGAAAGATTGGGCGACCGGAAGCGTCTGCTGCTGATAGGGCCGCATCCAGGCGTTCATCGCCACCGTCATGGCATCGACGCCAAGGGGGGCGAGCACGCTCGGCCCGGACGAATCGGCCGGAGGCACGTACCAGGATTTCGGCGGATCGACGGTATGGGCCGCTGCCCGCAGCGTCGCGGTCCAAAGCTCCAGCATTCCGGCCATGGCGCTGCCGTAGGCGGCGGTCATGGCGCTCGAGTAGCCCATCATGGCGTCCGCGTAGTTGCGGGCGATCCGGGCCTGAAGGCTGTCGTTCAGCATGAGACGCCTCATCCTCGCTTGATGGACCAGGATACTGCCAACACCCGTGAGCCGAAGCGCAAGAGACGCAACCTCGACGGACGAGCGATCGCGGTTACACTACGCTCAATTGTGCGGTGCAGCAAGAACCCCTGAACAGGGAGCCGCTCACGCCTTCTTGGGCTCCGGCATGGGCGGGCGCGGGCGGGGCCGCTGCGCCGTCTCGGCGACAGGCCTGCGTACGCCCTCCACGGGCTCGAGCCTCGCCGGCTTCTCCTCGCCCGTCCCGGCGCTGCGACCGGCAAACAGCCAATAGGCAAAGCCGCCCAGGAACCCGGTCGTAAGGAACGCCTTCAGAGCATAGTTGTTGACGATGGTCGGCTGACCTGCCGCCTCGCCGGCGTATTGCGCTGCAAACCCGCCGAGCGCGATCGCGATGCCGACCAGCACGTAATAGGAGGGCGAGCGCACGCCCTGCCACTCTCCGATTGCGGACGCAATGAGCACGAAGGGCGCGGAAAACATGCCGATCAGCGTCGCCGCGATCGTGTCGTCGAACAGGACGGTCTCCTGCGTGACCATGGCGATCTGGGATCGGAGCGACACGAGCGTGACGTCGCGGATGTCGTGCCCGTCCACGAGGATGGAGCCGCCGGTCACGAGACAGGCGAGCACGAACCCGGCGAGCACTCTTGCGATCGTTCCAAGCATGACCCAACCCCCGTGCAGCGGACGCCCTCGCTGGCGCACTCTTGCATCCTAGATGAGCCCGGCCCCGAACCTCAATTCAATACTTGAGGTCAGCTGTTCCGGCCTGCAAGCATCCAGTAGATGAACCCGCCCACGAACCCCGCCGTCGCGAACACCTGCCACACCCCGGCTTGCGGCAGCGAGGCCGCCGTCCCGGCGGCATGACTGGCCGCCAGCGGTATGGCGGCCGCCGCCAATCCCCCGCCGGCGACATAGTAGAGCCAGCCGCGCAGCCGCCCGATCTCGCCGATGACGACGACCGCCAGCGCCGGCACCAGGGTCGCACCCGACACCCGGTAAGCTCCCGCCGAGACCAGCTCGACCAGGATCTCGAGTGCCTTCAGGTCGCCCAGGTCGCGCCCGTGGGTCGCCTGCGTCAGCCGCTCGAGCCCGAGGCTCAGCAAGACCGCCCCCGAGATCGCGACCGAAATCACAAACGAGAGCATCACGACGAT
>WBZY01000471.1_pt3 | contig 17388 bp, 17 predicted proteins | sample 5204191 | NCBI WGS metagenome assembly WBZY01 (sample SAMN12344363, study PRJNA552823) | activated sludge metagenome | biome: Activated sludge suspended growth; feature: Anammox Sidestream; material: Wastewater; isolation source: activated sludge from anammox sidestream of wastewater treatment...
CCCATGAGATCGAGCCAGCGGCTGGCTTCCGCACCGCCGCCGTGCACGACAATGGGCACATCGCCCGATAGCGCCATGGCGGCGACGTCGGCGAAGGTGGTATCGGCCGCGCCGAGGGTGCTGCCTCCGATTTTGATGACGAGTGGGGCGCTCATGTGTGGTAGTCGGCGTTGATCTTGACGTAGTCCTCGGTCAGGTCGCACCCCCAGCCATTGGCCATGCCATCGCCCACGCCGAGGTCCACCTCGATGCTGACCGTATCGCCCTGCATATCCGAGGCTACCCGCGCCGGGTCGAATTCGGTGGGACGTTCGTCTTCGAACACCCGGTGTCCGCAGAGCGTTACCGTCATCCGCGGTTCGGAGACGGCGACCGGCGATCGTCCTACGACCGCCACGATCCTTCCCCAGTTTGGGTCCGCACCATAGACCGCGCTCTTGAGCAGGTAGGAGGTGGTCAGCTCGCGGACGAGCTGGCGGGCCTCGTGGACAGAAGCTGCGCCCCGGACGGAGACCTCCATGAGCCTGGTCGCGCCCTCGCCATCCCGGGCTATCTCCTTCGCCAGGTAGATGCAGAGGGTCTCAACCGCTAAGGCGAACTCTGCTGCGTAGGGCGTCCCCTCGCGAATGGTCTCTCCGCCGGCGAGGCCATTTGCCAGGAGGATGGCGGTGTCGCTGGGGCTGGTATCGCCATCGACAGAGACCAGGTTGAACGAGAGGTCCACGGCCCGGCTCAGGCATTGCTGCAGGAAAGCCTGCTCCACCGGCGCGTCGGTGGTGAGGAAGGCGAGCATGGTCGCCATGTTGGGATGGATCATCCCCGAACCCTTGCAGCAGCCGCCCAGGGTGTAGGGGCCGAAGCGCAGAGCTGCGTGCTTCGGGCGGGTGTCGGTGGTCATGATGGCGCGGGCGAACTCCGGCCCGGCGGCGGTCGTCAGCCGCACCGCGTCAACGCCCGGTTCGATCTTCTCCATGGGCAGGAAGTGGCCGATGACACCCGTGCTGCAGACCAGGACGTCAGCCGGCGGGATGCCCAGGCGCCGGGCGACAAGGTCCGCCATGCGGCGCGCATCGGTGATGCCGCGCTGGCCGGTGCTCGAGTTGGCGACGCCGCTGTTCACGATGATGGCCTGCGCGCGTCCATCGGCCAGGTGGGCCCGGTTCACGTCGATTGCAGGGGAGTGGAGCCTGTTCTTCGTGAAGGTGGCAGCAGCCGTGCAGATCCTATCCGAAGCAAGAATCGCCAGGTCGAGCTTGTCTTCCCCGTAGGTCTTGATGCCCGCAAAGACGGCACCGGCCGCAAACCCCCGCGGCGACGTGGCGGAGCCATTCAAGTCCAATTCCAGCGTCACGGATAGACCGCCGGGAGGCTGAGCCCCTCCACCTGCGGAAGTCCGAGCATCAGGTTCATGTTCTCGATGGCCTGGCCCGCGGCTCCCTTGCCGAGGTTATCGAGCACCCCTATGGCCACCAGCATGCCGTTCCGCTCATCGACCACAGGGTGGACAAGGCAACTGTTGGAACCGAGGGTGTGCTTGGTGTGCGGAGGCTGGCCCGACACACTGGTGAACGGCGCCTCGCGATAGAAGTCGCGGTAGATGCCCATCACCTCGGCGCCGGTGACGCTTCGGCGAAGCGGGGCATAGCACGTGGCGTGGATCCCGCGGGTCATCGGTACCAGGTGGGGAGTGAAGGTAACCCTCACGGCCGGCCCGCCGCCCAGGCTGGATAGCTCCTGCGCGATTTCGGGCTGGTGGTTGTGGTTCGCGACCTTGTAGGCCGAGACATCCTCGTTCACATCGGCGTAACTATAGCCTCCGCCCGTGCCGCGGCCGGCGCCGGAGATTCCCGACTTGGCATCGACCACGACTGTCTCTTCCACCAGGCCGCAGGCGACCGCGGGAGCGAGCGCCAGGATGGAGGCGGCGGGATAGCACCCCGGATTCGCCACGAGCAGGGCCCCGGCAATGCGGTCCCGGTTGATCTCCGGGAGCCCGTAGACGGCCCCGGCAAGCAGGTCGGGCGCCGGGTGCGGCTGGCCGAACCACGCCTGGAACTCGGCCGGGTCCTTGAGGCGAAAATCCGCGGCGATGTCGATCACGGGGATTCCCGAACGGACGAAGGGCGCGCAGGCGGCAGCGCTGGCGGCCGTCGGCAGAGCCGACATGACGATGTCGACGTCGCCCGTGATCTCTTCGTCCACACGGAGGTCACCATAGACAGACAGGCTGGGAAACGCCTCGCCAAGCAGCTGGCCCGCAAGAGAGCGCCCGGTGGCTGAGGTCAGGCGGGCAGACGGGTGGTTCCAGAGCAGGCGCGCGGCCTCCATGCCGGCGAACCCTGTGACGTTGATGATCCCGACCCTGTAGCTCATGGATTGATTGTGCGTGCGGAGCGCAAATGAATCCACCAGGGACGTGCAGGCGGCAATGCCCGGTTCGCCTGCCTGCCTTAGAGTTGGCTTATGTCCGAACTCTCACTCTCATTTGTCGGGACGGGGAACGCCTTTGCGCCCGGCGGCCTGTGCTGGAACGGCTTCCTGGTGAACGGCCGCTACCTTTTCGAAGCGCCGCCCCAGGCGCTCATGTCACTGCGACAAGAAGGCGTGGACCCCAACGACCTCGATGCCGTGGTGGTGAGTCACCACCACGCGGATCACTTCCTGGGTTTGCCGTTCTTGCTCCTTTACTGGAAGTACCAGGGACGCACACGGCCGGTGAGGATCGTCGGGCCCCCGGAAACCAGGGAGGTCATGGAGCAGGTGACGGAACGCACGTACCCCTCGCTCTTCGAAGTCAGCTATGAGATCGAATGGCTCGTGGCCGAACCCGGGAAAGACCTCCACCTTTCCGGTCTTCAGCTCCACCCGGTCGAAGTGAAGCACGATGACAAGCTCATAATGAGCCTCGGCTATGCCTGCACCTTGAACGGCAAGCGCTTTGGATATACGGGCGATACTGCGATTTGCGACGGCGTGCTGGACCTGGCCCGGCACAGCCAGGTGCTTGTCAGTGAATGCGCGTCGCGCGCCAGCAGCGTTCCCATCCACATGAACCTCGTGGATGACATGCCCGTGGTGCGGGCGGCGTTGAACCCCGACTCGACGCTGCTCCTGACCCACATCGACAGCGATGTCGATAGCAACGGACTGCCCAACACGCTCGTTGCCCGGGACCACCAGACCTATCGCTTCTGACAGCGTGCCGGTTTGGCCGGCCACCCGGCGATCGTTAAGATCTGCGAAACTCGGGAGTAGACATGGCACATCCACTGCGTGGCGCAACCGCCATCACGGGACTCGGCATGACGCCCATGGGGCGCGTCTTTGACAGGTCCGCCACTGAGCTCGCCGCAGACGCGATAGCGCTTGCCATCGCCGATGCCGGGCTTCGCAAGGCGGAGATCGATGGCCTGCTTATCAACTCGGGGGTCAGCCAGGGGCTGACGCTCGGGTTGCAGAACTACTGTGGCTTCGCGGACCTCAAGCTGCTGAACCTCATGAACGCCGCGGGCTCGACGGCCGCGCAGATGGTGCAGTACGCATCGATGGCCATTTCTGCCGGGATGGCAAGGAACGTCGTCTGCGTGTTCGCCGATACGCCGCTGAGCGAGGGGAAGTCATCGGGGACAGCCTATGGCATGCGCGCCAACGCCCCTTCGCGCCCTCGCGGCATGGTCGGCCTCTACACAGCATCGGGCTACTTCGGGGCAAACACACCCTACGCGCTGGCGGCAAGGCGCCACATGGACCTCTACGGGACAAAGCAGGACCACTTCGGCGAGATAGCGGTCTCGCAACGGCAATGGGCGGTGATGAACCCCCTTGCCCAGTTGCGCGACCCGATAACCATGGAGGACTACCACGCCTCGCGCTGGATAGTCGAGCCGCTGCACCTCCTCGACTGCTGCCTGGTCTCGAACGGCGCCGTCGCGGTGATCGTCAGTCCGGCGAGCGAAGCGAAGGATTTGCGCCAGCCACCCGTTTACATCCATGGCATGGGGCAGGGCCACCCGGGCGATGACAACCGCGCCGGGAGCAACTGGGAGACCGAGACGGGGGCACGGATTGCAGCACGCACGGCCTTCGCCATGGCGGGGATTGGCCCCGCCGATGTGGACATCTGTGAGCTGTACGACTGCTACACCTACACCGTCCTTGTAACCCTTGAAGACTACGGCTTCTGCAAGAAGGGCGAAGGCGGGCCGTTCGTGGAAGGCGGGCGGCTTGGGCCGGGGGGTTCGCTCCCCACCAATACCGGCGGGGGAGAGCTTTCGGCCTACTACATGTGGGGCATGACCCCCTTGAGCGAGGCCATCATCCAGGGCAGAGGCGCAGGCGGAGAGCGCCAGGTGGCCAAGAACAACGTGATTCTCTGCACCGGGAACGGGGGCAACCTCAGCTACCACGGCTGCCTCATTCTCAGCCCGCACGCTTCTTAGGAGTGGGAAATTGACACAGGAAACGGCTATCCCGAAACCACTGCCCGTGCCCGACGAAGCTTCCCGTCCGTTCTTCGAAGGCGCCCAGGCAGGACGCCTGATGCTCATGAGGTGCCTCGCCTGTGGCACGCTCCGCCTTCCCTCGCGCCGCCACTGCGACCGTTGCCTCTCGCCCGAGGTAGAATGGGTGGCCGCCAGCGGACGTGGCCGCGTGCGCACTTTCGGCATCATGCACCAGCGCTATCATCCCGCGTTCGCGGACGACATCCCCTACAACGTGACCGTTGTAGAGCTCGAAGAGGGGCCACGCCTTCCGGCCAACATCATCGGCATCCCCAACAGCGAACTGCGCGTGGGGATGGAGGTGGTGGTCGACTGGGAACACCACGAGGACGTGACAATTCCGAAGTTCCGGCCCGCGTGACGCCGGGTTGCGAGGGCCGCCCGGGTCAGGTGCCGGGCTCGAAGCTGGCTGTTATCACGCTTATGACAACCGCTCGTCTTAACACTTGACCGTTCGTTACACTGTCCTCGAACCATGAGGGAACCATGAACACGGACGGCGGCCTGGGCATCACCCTGTGGACAACCGACATACCGGCGATGGCCGGGTTTCTCCACACGGTGGCCGGCCTCGAGGTGGAGGAGCTCCACCCCGGCTATGCTTCGCTCCGTGCCAACGGCGCTCGCATTCTGCTCCACGCCGACGAGGCGTACCGCGGGCACCCGTGGTATGAGGCACTCAGGCGTGAAGGGGTGGCGCGCGGGATTGGTGCGGAGATGCGCTTTCAGGTGGCCGACGCCAGCGCCGCCTATGGGGCGGCCCTGCGCGCCGGCGGCCTGGCCATCCAGCCGCCCTACTCGCAGGACGGCATCGACGAGTGCCAGGTCATGGGGCCGGACGGCTTCCTCTTCGCCCTCTGGTCAGAGGCAGCCGGGGAGCCACAGACTTAACAAACTCTTTCCTTGTTTAATTGGTGCCAAAGGTATATGATCAGGGAGGTAATCAAAGTCCATAGGAGGGTCTGAATGATCATCGACCCAATCACGGTGCAGGCTTTCCAGCCATCCACAAGCATCAGCCTTGAAGCACGCTACCGGGCTGAGTTCGCCCGCAAGACCCGCGATTCGAAGCCGGGGCCGCGTGCAATCCGAATCCAGCCCGATGCCGACTCGATCCGCGCGCGCTGGCTGGCTAACGCCGGCAGGTTCGTTCGCCTGGCCTGATTCCAGCCGCGCAACCAGCAGCATTGGCTCAAAAAGCGAGAAGACGGCCCCGGGGCCGTCTTCTCATTTCCGCCTTGTGGGTGGCCGGGCGTCACTCGTAGCGCAGGGCCTCGGCCACGGGTACGCGTGAGGCGCTGCGTGCGGGCAAGAACGTCATCAGCATCGACGCCCCGAAGGCAAGAACCGAGATCCCTGCGAGGCTGAGCCAGGGCACGGTGAAGCCGGCGTCCTTTGATTCCTGGCCAACGCTGCCGCTCGTAAAGAGCACCCACGACAGCGAAACCCCGAGCAGCAACCCGAGGAGAACGCCAGAGGCAGCGACAAATCCCGACTCCAGCAGGAAGCTCAGGGCGACCATGCCCCGCTTGTAGCCAATCGCGCGCAACATGCCGATCTGCTGGCGCCGCTCAACCACGGCACGCGAAGCCACGACACCCAGCGCGGCGATGCCAACGATGAGCCCCAGCCCCATGAACCCCTGGAAGACGAGCATAAAGGCGTTGGATGTGGCCTGCTGATCGTCGAGCACCTTCTGCAACGACTCGGCAGAGGCCGTCACAAGCGCCGACTCGAGGCTCTTAGCGTAGTCACGAGAGCTTGTCCCGGGCTCTAGCGAGAGGAAATACGCCTGGCCCTTCGCATCAGGATAGGCGGTGGCGAGGGTCTCCTTCGCAACGAAGATCCCGGGCCAGAACGTGGCTCCCGCCTCCTTCACCTGTCCAATCACTGTGACGGTGGTGATGGTGCCGGAACCGGGGTCTCGGAGATCGAGGGTGAAAGGCTCGAAGCCGTCGGTGAGTGGATTGAGGCGAACAAGGTCGCCGAAGCCAGCGGGGCCCTCGAACCCTTCCGGCTCGGCCGTGATCTGAGCGGGAAGGACGGCCAGCGCCGGGTTGGCCGCAAGCGCCTCCCAGATGGCGCGGTCATTTTCGAAACCGGCCGCGCGAACCTTCATCGGCAGATCGGTATTGAGGAGGAAGCCCCGGTCGGCGCCAAGGACCGCGAATTGACCGAACTCCTTCACTTCGCCGTCGCTGTTCTCAATCCGGTCACGGTTCTGGACTTCGGCTTCGAAGGCGTAGGCAATGCGGTTTTCGCCGATGGCCGTGATTGGGCCAGTATCGACGCCCGCGCTTGAGATTGTGGCGGGGAGGTCGGTTATAGGGTTGTTGGGGTTGACCAGCAGCTGCACATCCCAGCCCCCGCGCGCATCGTCGTTGAGGAAGACCCGCTCGAAGTTGCTGTTGAGGGTGGAGTTCACCACGAGGGCGAACATGATGAGGCCGATCATGGCCATGGTCATCCCGGTCCGGAATCGCGATGTGAGAGGGTAGGCCACGGCCGTCTTCATCGCGGGCATGATCCGCCCAAAGCGCGAACCGAGCCTTTCGACGACCGGCAAGGTCACGTCGGCGTTGTAGACGACGATGAAGACGCCGCAGGTGACCATCGCAACGCCGCTCAGGAAGAACATCTCGATGTCGCCCTCGAGCGGTCCCACAAGCCACTCCAGCTTCTTTCCGGGGACGAGGTACCAGAGCGTGAGCAGCCCGGCACTGACCGCCGTAAAGGTGAGGCGCTCGTGGATGTGGAAGTAGCGGAGGGTGGCAGCTGCCCAGAACAGCACAAGCGAAACCCCGCCGGCAAAGAGGAACATCTCGTTGGATTCGAGTCCCCACTGCACCATGAGGGCGCCCATGACGGCGCCGACGGTGCCGAATGCCACGCTCCAGGCCACGGCCCGGCCGCGCGTCTGCAGTGCGGAGAGCACAACGCCGAGGGGGGCAAGGACAATGCCGAGGATGAGGAGCCACGACGGCATGGATTCCGGCTTCCGGTCGCGCGTGAGGCGCACGAGCAGGAGTGCCAGCGAGTACCCGGCGATGATCAGGAGCCCGAACGGAAAGGTGAAGACCCCGAGTATGAAAGGCCAGGCGGGGGCGCGTTCGCCGGGCTTGCGGTCGCCGGCGGGGGCGCCGAAGTTGTGGCCTCGAAGCATGCCCAGCCACGGGCCCGGCAGGCCCACCAGAGCAGCAACAAGAAAGAGCGGCGCCTGTTCGGTGAAACGGAGCGCCGCCAGCAGCGAAATCGCCGTGATGCCGCCGGCTACAACCCCGTTCAGGACGGCGCGGGAGTAGCCCAGCCAGGTGGCCCTTTCGGGGTTGAGCGGATGCGACTCGGGGAGGTCGCGAATGGCGGCAACGATGTTGAGCCGGCTCGCCCGCCACGATGACACGAATATGACGATGAAGGTGGCAATCAGCCCCAGGCAGAACGAGACCACGAGGCTTCGCAGGGTGAAGGTCACGCTCAGGTCGAGGCCGATTTCTCCGGCGGCCGCCCTTTCGAGAACGGCCATCATGACGAAGGTCACCCCCAGGCCGGCGACGAGGCCCACAACGGCCGACCCGAGGTCGTAACCCATGCCTTCGGCCAGGAACGATTCAACCAGCTGCCGGCGCTTGGCCCCCACCGCCCGCGCCATGCCCATCTCGGGCTTACGCTCTGCGGCCAGCATGACAAAGATGAGGAAGATCAAGAGCACACCCGCCGCGATGGAGAAGAGCCCCAGCACAATGAAGAAGGTGAGGAGAATGTTGCCGAAGAACTCGGCCATCTCAACGCCGTCCTTCTTGAAGGCGTCCACCCGGTAGGGCTCGCCTTCAAGGGCCGCCTCAAGCTTGGCGGTGGCCGCATCCGATCGGTTGAGACCGCTTTTCACCCCGCCGTGGTTGGAAACAAACACGCCGTCGGCGTTCTCGCCCTTTGCCGTGAGCTTGCTCAGGAACTCGAAGTTCGCGGCTGCTCCTTCCACTTTCTCAAACTGGAAAGCGCCGCCAAGCACCTGGCTGGGGACGATCGCGGTGACGGTGAGAGGGACCGGCGAACCCTGGTAGAAGATGAGCACCTGGTCCCCGACCGCTGCGTCGATCTCTTCGGCGAGGTCCTCGTTCACGGCAAGGTCGCCGGCGCCGAGCGTGACGGCACGCCCCGAAAGGTCTCGCAGCCCGCCCAGCGCCGCCGTATCGGCAGGGCGGAAGGCCACGATGCGGGCGGCCGACTCGTTGAGCCGGGTGCGGGTGTTCTGGATTGGCAGCTGTTCCGTCAGGAACGGGAGGAACGCCTGGATGTCCTCGTCGCCAGAGAACTGCTCCCGCAATTGATCGACCCGCGACAGCGGGATGACCTGCCTGTCGGCGGGAGCGGCTTCCTTTTCGGTATCCCAGGCGATGTACTCATCGGCTTCGCCCGCCATCTTGTAGATCTGGGAGGTGATGCTTGAGGTGAGCGTATCGCCCGTGCCGAAGGCGGCCGTAATTATGAGCGTCGAAAGCATCAGGCCGATGATGATGAGCGTGGTCTGCGCCTTGCGCCGGGGGATGTTCCGAAGGCCCATCTTGAACATCACGGGATTGCGCACCGCGATGAAGGCGATCAGCACCAGGATGGCCGCAGTCACCACGAGGCAGCCCGCCGCGATGTACGTCATGGAAAGTCCGAAGATGTCGTTCATGCGCTAGTGACCGGCTGCCACGGCAGCCATCTCGGACTGGCTACGCTCGACATCGATCAGGCCGTCGGCCATGAGAATTGTGCGGTGGCAGCGCGCGGCCACCTTCGGGTCGTGGGTCACGAGCACCGTGGTCTGGTGGGCGTCGCGGTTCAGCTCAACGATGAGGTCCATGATTTCGCCGGCGGTTCCGGAGTCGAGCGCGCCGGTCGGCTCATCGGCCCACATAATGGCGGGGCGATTCACGAGCGCCCGGGCGATTGTGACCCGCTGGCGCTGGCCCCCGGAAAGCTGGTTCGGGCGATGCGTGGCGAACTCCCGCAGGCGCACGCGGTCGAGCGACTCCATGGCCATCTGGCGGGCAACCTTTGGCTTGACCCCGGACACGATGAGAGGCAACTCGACGTTTTCCACCGCTGAGAGCACGGGTAGCAGGTTGTAGGTCTGGAACACGAAACCCATGTCCCGGGCGCGGAACTCGGTCTTCCGGTCGTCGGCCATGCGGGTGATGTCGGTTCCGTTGATGTGGACAGAGCCGCTATCGAAGTCATCAAGCCCGGACAGGCTGTTTAGCAGCGTGGTCTTGCCGCAGCCAGAGGGTCCCATGATGGCGACCATTTCTCCCCGGAGGACAGTGAGGCTCACGCCGCGAAGAGCGTGCACCTGGACGGAGCCGGTGTCGTACGTCTTATGCACTTCGCGCGCTTCAATCACAACCTCACCGGCCGGCGCATTACCGGTTTCAAAGCTACTCATCGAACGGGATTCATCCTCCTGGCGGAAACGGGAAGCAGATCGAGCGAAACGTGTCAACGCCCGCCAATGTCAAGGTATCAGAACGTTGTTACACGGGTATGGCGAGCCTTTCCCAACTCTTCCCAATTGCGTGGCGTGAGATCATTCTATGGCCGTGATCTCCATCTCCATGGGATCTCCCCGCTCATCAAATCCCCATGCGCCCCAGCGCACCGCCTCTGACGCAAGGCCGGAGGCCTCCCACCGCAACACGGGTGTCTCGGCGCTCCCCGCAACTGGCTCTGACCCCCTGGGTTCGTTCGCACGGAGCGCATTGCGGGCCCGCTCCGCCACGAGGCAGAGAGCCTCGACATCGAAGCCCATGGCCCCATCGGCGCGGAAGGGAGCAAGGTAGGCAAGGGCACTGGCGAAGAGGCTTTCCGCGCCTTTGACTTTGCCGCGCCCGCGATGAACGAAGGCCGCCGCCACCTGGATGATGCCCTTGTAGAGTTCGCCCAGCGGCCCTGGTTCATGGCGCCACACGTCCTCAAGGGTCTCGTGGCATTCGAAGAACAGGCCCTCGTTGAACTGAGCGGTGGCGAGCTCGAGGCAGCCAGGCACGGTGATACGCCGGGTCACCACCTGGCGGCGCCGAACGCTGGCATCGGCCGATCCCATGCCTTCCACCTTAGCAGCAGGTGCGCACAAGGCGGGAGAAGGACAGAATGTGGCTACCTCATCGCGACCAGGACGATTTGCATGGCCGACACCCACGCGACCACCGAAGACCCGAATGCCGCTCCCATGCACCACGACATCAAGGAGCGCTTTTCCCAGGTACAGATTGCGCTCGCCGTGGCCCTGGGAGGGATCGCGATCGTCGGCGGCGTTCTGTTCGGGCTCCTGCTTGCGAATGATTGACGGGCGCACAGGCGAGGGCGGGAAAATTCGGAACTTCACGTAAGCGTCCGGTCTAAGGCCGATTCGGCGTGTATCATCGCCCCATGAAGCAGCCGTTCTGCAACCCGGTTGCCAGCCGTGGGACTCGCATCCTCCTGCGCGCGACCAAGTACGACGGCACGGCCCACTGGATCCAGCCCTTCACAGTCGTTTCCGATGACGGGGTGCTCATCACCGCCCAGTACCGGGCGCGGACGCCGATTTTCACGAGCCGCGGCGAGTTCCGGTCGCCGTACGACAGCCTGGTCTACTTCTGGCGCGACCGGTGGTACAACGTCTTCCGGCTTTCCCGGCCCAACTGCACACTTGCCCTCTGGTACTGCAACATCACGACGCCCCCGCTCTTCGACGGGCGCCACCTCGGTTATGTCGATCTCGACCTTGACGTGGCGGTGCGGCCCGACGGCGACATCGAGCTGCTGGACCAGGACGAATTCGAAGCGCACCAGCAGAAGTACGGGTATCCGCAGAGCATGATCGAAAAGGCGGAACGTGCTGCCATCGAGGTGCGCGACCTTGCCCTCAGCGGTGGCTTTCCGTTTAGCGAGGGCTAGTTTCCGCGCACCTCGGCCCGGGTGAGCCAGGCGGCCCGGTCTTCTCCTCCGCGCCAGGCACGTAAACTGGAGACGTGGCAAGCAGCACGGTCTCGGAAAAGCTCAGGACCCAGCTAAAGGCCCTCCCCGCTCGGCCGGGCGTCTACCTGATGCGCAACGCGGAGGGCGAGGTCATCTACGTCGGCAAGGCGGCCCGGTTGAAGGACCGCGTGCGCTCCTACTTCGGCTCGCCTCATGGGATGGAACCGAAGACGCGCGCCCTGCGCGAGCAGGTGGAGGACTTCGAATACATCGTCGTCGCCAACCCCGGCGAGGCGCTGCTGCTCGAAGCCACCCTGATAAAGCGTCACCAGCCGTTCTTCAACATCCGGCTCAAGGACGACAAGCGCTATCCGTACCTGAAGATCGACGTCCAGAACCCATGGCCGCGCGTCTACATCACTCGCCGCATCGAAAAGGACGGCGCGCGCTACTTCGGCCCGTATGCAAGCGCCGGCTCCGTGCGGGCGACGCTCGACCTCGTGAAGAAGCTATTCCCCTGGCGCTCCTGCACCCGCGAGATAACGGGCACTGACCCTCGGCCATGCCTCGACTACTACATCAAGCGGTGCATCGCGCCGTGCACGGCCTACTGCACGCCCGCCGAGTACGCAGAGGTGATAGAGCAGGTCATCCTCTTCCTCGAAGGCAAGTCCGACCACGTGCTCCGGCGGCTTCAGCATCAGATGGAGGAAGCAGCCGAGCGCATGGACTTCGAGCGCGCCGCCCTTCTTCGCGACCAGTTGCGCGCAATTGAGCGGACCGTTGAGCGGCAGCTCGTAGCGACCATTAAAAAGGAGGAGCTCGATGCCTTTGGGCTGGCGCGCGACGGTGACCGTGCGTGCGTTCAGGTCTACTTCATTCGCGGCACGCAGATGATCGGCCGCGACAACTTCGTTCTCGAAGGCGTGACCGATGCCCCCGACAGCGCGGTGCTCACCAGCTTCCTGCAGCAGTATTACGAAAGTGCGCAGTACGTGCCCCGGCTGGTGGTGGTGCCCGCACCCCCCGAGGGGGCTGAAGAGATTGAGGAGATGCTCGCGCAGCGTCGCGGTGCGGGGGTGGAGGTCCGGGTGCCGGAACGTGGCGAGAAACGCCGCCTGGTGGCCATGGCCAATGACAACGCTCGCGAGGCGCTCGAACAGATGCAGGTCAAGTGGCAGGCCGACACATCGAGGACTGCCCGGGCGCTCGACCAGCTGCGCGAGGAGCTCGCTCTGCCCGCCTTGCCACACCGGATTGAGTGCTACGACAACTCCAACATCCAGGGCACGAGCGCGGTTTCGAGCATGGTGGTCTTCGTGGATGGACGCCCCGAACCGGGCCAGTACCGCCGTTTCCGTGTGCGTACCGTGGCCGGCGCCGATGACTTCGCCACGATGCGCGAGATCATGAAGCGGCGCTTCAAGCACGCTGCGGAGGGTGCACCTGGAGCGCCCGCCACCGAAGAGCCTTCGCCGGCAGCGGACATGTGGGACCTGCCCGGCCTCGTGATCATCGACGGCGGGAAGGGGCAGCTGAACGCGGCAACCGGGGCGATGCGTGAACTGGGGGTGCACAGTATCCCCACCGTGGGGCTTGCCAAGCGCTTTGAGGAGGTGTTTGTGCCGGACGAGGATGAGCCAATCATCCTGCCGCGCGGCTCGGAGGCGCTCTACCTTGTGCAGCGCCTCCGCGACGAGGCACACCGCTTCGCAATCACCTATCACCGGCAGGTGCGAGCGAAGGCAGCGGTCCAGAGCGCGCTCGATGCCATTCCCGGTGTGGGCCCAAAGCGGAAGAAAGCCCTGCTGCGGAAGTTCGGCTCGGTGAAGGCCATCCGCGAGGCGGAAGTGGAGGAGATAGCGTCTACACTGGGCTTCACCAGGGCGCTCGCCGAGAAGGTGAAGGAGGGAATCTGAGCGCGCGCCCATTCCGGGGATTGAGCGCACCAGCCTGTGGCCAGGACAGCGAACCGCCGACCCCCGAAAGGCGTAAAGTAGAGCACGGGGCCCCGTGATTGGCCCCCACGGCGGCAATGCCGAGGCCTACCGTGAGATGGGGTTGCAGTGATGGCAGACAAGGTAGAACGGGAAATCGAAGAGATCCTGGCCAGGCTCGAGAACGAGCTGCCGCCGGCCGAAGAGAAGAAACCCATCTCCATCCTCTCCCGCCGCCAGCGTCCGGCCACCCGGGCGCCACGGTCTTCCCCCTTGCGCGGGCTGCGGCGCATCAGCCCCACATCGCTGATGTTCACGGGCGCGGGGCTCGTGGTGGGAGGCCTGGTGCTTTCGAATGCCTGGGAACCCCTGATCTGGCTGTCGATGGCGGGAGTGGTGCTCTTCCTGGGGGCATTCCTCTCATCCTTTGTCCGGGAGAAGCCTGCATCCACTCCGGCACAGAAGGGCGTCTACTGGCGGGACCGCTACATCGAGTATGAGCCGGCCAGCCCCGGACTCAAGGATCGAATCCGCCGGCTCTTCCGCCGGTAGCCGTTTCCGGGCGCTTAACGTGGCTGCCGCGTACCCTCGGGGTCAGTGACGACCCTCCCCCGAGTCATACTTCCGGTTGTGGCGCTGCTTTCGATGGCGGGCGCTGCCTGCGTTGGGCAGGCGGCCTCGCCGGCAGGCTCTCCCACCGGCGCCGCTCAGCCCACGGCATCATCCACCTCGCCGGGTTCGGCGGCCTCGCCAACAGGAACGGCCACTGCAACCACGTCAACCCCGGTTCCCGCAGGGCCAGCGGAGCACGATGGCGCCCGGACCATGGCCCACCTGGCTCATCTCACCGGGTCCATCGGGCCGCGCGTCTCGGGCGCAGCCGGGGAACAGGCCGCGATCGCATACATTCGCGACCAGCTCGCGGCCTCCGGGTACAGCGTCGAGGTCATGGAGTTTGACTTCGAAGGTGACCGCTTCCAGTCGGCGACCGTGAGGAGCGGGACAACCACGATCGAGGCTCTCACGCTCGCTGGCAGCAAAGGCGGAACGGCGAGTGGCCGGGCAGTCTACGTAGGGCTGGCCGATGCGGCGGGCATCGCCGGGCGTTCGCTGGAGGGGGCCATCGCCATCGCCGATCGTGGGTCGCTGCTGTTCGCGGACAAGTACGAGAACGTGCGCGCGGCGAATGCGGCGGGTTTGATCATAATCAACAACCAGGAGGGGATGTTCAGCGGGACACTGCGAAAACCCGCGAACTTCCCCGTGGTTGGCGTGGCCGATACCGCGGCGGCCAATCTGAAGGCGGCAGCAGCGAGCGGCGCCATGGTGTCGATCGAGACCCCCACCGTGATCGACACTCCATCCGCGAACGTGCTGGCCCGCCCGGCAGCCGGCGACGCCTGCCAGGTCCTTGTGGGAGGGCACCACGACACGGTGGCGGCGACCCCCGGGGCGAACGACAACGGCAGCGGAACGGCGACCGTGCTCGAGCTGGCACGGGCTCTTGCGGCCGACGGCCTGGACGAGGGTCTCTGCTTCGCAACTTTCGGCGCCGAGGAGTCGGGGCTTCACGGCAGCAGCGCGCTGGTCCAGCGGCTCCGGACCGAAGGCGCCCTGCCCCGCTACATGGTCAATCTCGATGTGGTCGGGATTGGGGCCGGGGTAGCGGTGATCGGCTCGCCCGAACCGGTGGCGCGGGCGATCAAGCTGGCGTCGAGCCTGGGCATCCCCGCCCTTGCGACGGAGTTGCCGTCGAACTACGGCAGCGACCACCAGTCCTTCCGCGATGCCGGCGTGGCCGTCGTCTTCTTCACCTCGGGGGAATTCCCAACGATTCATTCGCCGCGCGACGTGCTCCGCGATATCGACCCCGCAGAGGTGGAGCGCATTGGCGACCTGGCGTACGCGACCATCCGCGACCTGCTCGCACAGGTTGCCCAACCCTGAGAGCACCCCTAGCATGACCAGCGTGGCACGCCGGACCATGGTTGCCTTCATCGGAGCGTTCGTTGCCGGAGCGCTACTCGCCGGCGCCTGCGGAGGCGGTTCCAGCAAGGACGATGGCGCGCCGGGGCAGCGCGTGACCGACCCGGCAAAGGTCCCGAGTTCGACGCCCATCGGCAACACGCTCACGTACCAGATCCGGAACGACGTCATCATTGCCCCCGACGGCAGCGACGCGCCCGTGTCGAGTGGCTCGACCCCGGTCTCAGGGTCGAAGAGCTACACGGTGAAGCCGGGCGACAACTGCGGGGCCATTGCGGCGGAGTTCGGCATCACCGTTGCCGAGCTCCTGAAGGCGAACCGCACCATCGACGAGAACTGTTCGAATCTCCGTCCCGGAGACGTGCTCAAGATCCCGGGTGGTTCCACGGGCGGGACGACGGGCGGAGGCGCCACGGCGGGCACGCCGACTCCGAAGCCCAGCGGCAAGGAGTACACGGTGCAGTCAGGGGACACCTGCAATGCCATCGCGCAGAGCTATGGCGTGGACCTGCAGAAGCTGATTGCGCTGAACAACCTCGACCCGGAGTGCCTCAACCTGCAGGTGGGACAGAAGATAAAGATCCCCTAAGGCCGGGCTTCAGCGACCTGCTCTTCGGCACGGCCGCTGCGCTCGCGGAGAAGCACTTCCGCCAGGCGCTCCGCCGGCACCCCGAGCATGCGCGCCGCGTCACCGATGCGGTACTCGAGATGTTCCCGCGAAAGGCCCGCTTCCTGGAGCCTCACCAGCGCACCGGGCCGGTTGCGAAGGGCTTCGTAGATTGATGCATTCGCCGGATAACGAACTGCCGATTCCATTTTGACTTCCCCCCGGATTCCGCCATCCCTGTTGCTTTGCGATTGGCGCCGGAGCCGGTGCGGCCGCGGCTTCGAATGAGGATACATCTACGAACTGGCCTTGGGAGCACCCTGATGTGGAAGATTCACACTTCCGATGGGAGGATTCACGGGACGGTCACCTTCGACGTTGGTGCCCGGCGTGTCTCGCGGACTTAGCCGATTTCGGCGAGGACCTCGGCCGTGTGCTCACCGAGCATTGGCGCCGGGCGGCGCAGCGACCACGGCGTGGCGCTAAACACGTAGGGGGCGCCGGGCATGACTGCGTCTTCACCAACGCCCTCACCGCGAGTCCCAACGAAGAATCCACGGTCCCAGAAGTGCTGGTCTCCAAGGGTCTCATCCGGGGAGCGCACGACGCCCCAGGCCTGGTCGCGCTCCTGGCCACCGTGGTAGACGTACTCCGCATCGTGCGCAGCGATGAAGCGGGCTGTCTCGGCCATTATCTCCTCGGCTTCAGCGTTTCCGCGCCCGGGCTGGCGGTTCTGCGGGCTGTCGAAGCGAGGGTCATCGAACTGGTGCCCAAAACCTTCGGACCTGTACCACTGCTTCACCTTCGCCCAGCTGGCGTTATCGCGGCCAACTCCAAAGCAGAGGATGTGGCGGCCATCCCGGGCCATGAAGAGCCATGGCTCGGTCCGGCGGTGGGCGGCGTGGCGCCCGGTCTGGCGGATGACGTCGAGGCGCTTGTAGAACCAGTAGGGCATCCCCACTTCGACGGTACAGCTCAGCGCCTCATGCATCGCGCAGTCGATGTACTGGCCCTCCCCGGTGGCATCGCGGTGGAGCAGGGCGGCCATGATGCCCATGGCGGCGAAGTGGCAGGTGGTGTTGTAGCCCTGGTCGCCGTGGCCACGGATTGGGGGCGCGCCGGGTGCGTCCTCCGGGTCGTAGCCGTTCATCCGCATGGGGCCGCCAAGCGCCAGCCCCACAAGGTCCGAGGACTTCCATTGTGCCCACGGCCCATCCTGGCCGAAGGGCGTGATCGAACACATGATCAGGCCGGGATTGCCCTCGGAGAGGTCCTCGAAGCCGAGTCCAAAGCCGGAAAGGTAACCAGGCGCCTGTGATTCGATAACAATCTCGGCCCGGGCGGCAAGCTTCCGGAGATTCTCCCGGTCGTCATCCTTTTCCAGGTCGAGCACCACGGAACGCTTGTTCCG
>WBZY01000979.1_pt1 | contig 17385 bp, 13 predicted proteins | sample 5204191 | NCBI WGS metagenome assembly WBZY01 (sample SAMN12344363, study PRJNA552823) | activated sludge metagenome | biome: Activated sludge suspended growth; feature: Anammox Sidestream; material: Wastewater; isolation source: activated sludge from anammox sidestream of wastewater treatment...
CGCCATCACCTTCGTCAGCGCCGCCGTCAACGTCGTCTTGCCGTGATCCACGTGGCCAATCGTCCCCACGTTCACGTGCGGCTTGCTGCGCTCAAACTTCTCTTTCGACACGGCGATCTTCCTCTGTTATTTCTTGATCAACGATTCGGCGATATTCGGCGGAACCTCGAGATACTTCGAGAATTCCATCGTGAATGTCGCGCGGCCCTGGCTCATCGAGCGTACGTTGGTCGCATAGCCGAACATCTCGGAAAGCGGCACCTCGGCAGTGATCACCTTGCCCGAGGGGCCGTCTTCCATGCCCTGGATCTGGCCGCGACGGCGATTCAGGTCGCCGATCACGTCGCCCGAGTAATCCTCCGGCGTGACCACTTCGACCTTCATGATCGGCTCGAGCATCACCGGCTTCGCCTTCCGGAAGCCTTCCTTGAAGCCCATGGAGCCTGCGATCTTGAACGCCATTTCGTTCGAGTCGACGTCGTGGTACGAGCCGTCGAACAGCGTGATCTTGACGTCGACCACCGGGTAGCCCGCGATGACGCCAGTCTCGACAGCCTCGCGGATGCCCTTGTCGACGGCCGGGATGTACTCGCGTGGCACGGTACCGCCGACGATGCCATTGACGAACTCATAGCCCTTGCCTTCCGGCTGCGGCTCGATCTTGAGCCACACGTGTCCGTACTGGCCACGACCGCCAGACTGACGCACGAACTTGCCTTCCGACTCGACCGACGCGCGGATCGTCTCGCGGTAGGCGACCTGCGGCTTGCCGACGTTCGCCTCCACCTTGAATTCGCGCTTCATGCGGTCGACGATGATCTCGAGGTGCAGCTCGCCCATGCCTGCGATGATCGTCTGGCCCGACTCCTGGTCGGTGCTCACGCGAAACGACGGGTCCTCCTTCGCGAGACGCTGCAGCGCGAGGCCCATCTTCTCCTGGTCGGCCTTGGTCTTCGGCTCGATCGCGACCGAGATGACGGGTTCGGGAAATACCATCTTCTCGAGGGTAATGACCTTCTCGAGATCGCACAGCGTGTCGCCGGTGATCACATCCTTGAGACCGACCGCAGCGGCGATGTCGCCGGCGCGCACTTCCTTGATCTCGGTACGCTCGCTCGCATGCATCTGCAGCAGGCGTCCGATGCGTTCCTTCTTGCCCTTGCCTGGCACGTAGACGGTGTCACCGGAACTGAGCACACCGGAATACACGCGGAAGAAGGTCAGGTTGCCGACGAAAGGATCGTTCAGGATCTTGAACGCGAGCGCCGAAAACGGCGCGTCGTCGCTCGACGGACGCGTATCCGGCTCGCCGGCTTCGTTCAGGCCCTTGACGTCCGGGATCTCGACCGGCGACGGCATGTACTCGATGACCGCATCGAGAAGCGCCTGCACGCCCTTGTTCTTGAATGCGGTGCCGCACATGCACAGCACGATCTCGCTGCGCAGCGAGCGCTCGCGCAGGCCCTGTCTGATCTCTGCGTCGCTGAGCGTGCCTTCCTCGAGGTACTTGTGCAGCAGCGTCTCGTTGCCCTCCGCCGCGGCCTCGACCATCTTGGCGTGATACTCGGCGCTCTGCGCCCGCATCGACTCGGGAATGTCGCGATACTCGAACTTCATCCCCTGGGTATCCATGTCCCAGTAGATGGCCTTCATGCGCACGAGATCGACGACGCCTTCGAAATTGTCCTCCGCGCCGATTGGCAGCTGGATCGGCACCGGATTGCCGCGCAGGCGTGTGCGGATCATGTCGACACAGCGCAGGAAATTCGCGCCGGCCCGGTCCATCTTGTTGACGAACGCGATGCGGGGCACGTTGTAGCGGTTCATTTGCCGCCACACGGTCTCCGACTGGGGCTGCACGCCCGCGACCGAATCGAAGAGCGCCACGGCGCTGTCGAGCACGCGCAGGCTCCGTTCGACTTCGATCGTGAAGTCGACGTGTCCGGGTGTATCGATGATGTTGATGCGGTGCTCGGGGAAGGCCTTGTCCATGCCCTTCCAGAAACAGGTCGTCGCGGACGACGTGATCGTGATGCCGCGTTCCTGCTCCTGCTCCATGTAATCCATGATGGCCGCGCCGTCATGGACTTCGCCCAGCTTGTGCGAGACGCCGGTGTAGAACAGGATGCGCTCGGTCGTCGTCGTCTTGCCGGCGTCGATATGCGCGGAAATACCGATATTGCGGTAGCGCTCGATGGGGGTCGTGCGGGGCATTGCTCTTTACCAGCGATAGTGCGCGAAGGCCTTGTTGGCCTCGGCCATGCGGTGCGTGTCTTCGCGCTTGCGCACGGCAGCGCCGCGGTTTTCGGCAGCTTCCATCAACTCGTGCGCGAGGCGCGCCGCCATCGACTTCTCGCTGCGCCCGCGAGCCGCCTCGATGACCCAACGCATCGCCAGTGTCTGGCGACGAGTGGCCCGCACCTCGACGGGCACCTGGTACGTGGCACCACCGACACGACGCGACTTCACCTCGACAACAGGCTTCACGTTGTCGAGCGCCTGGGACAGTACGGCGAGCGCGTCCCCACCCTGCTTGCCGGTCTTCTCGCCGATGCGGTCGATCGCGCCATAGATAATGCGCTCAGCCGCCGATTTCTTGCCGCTCTCCATGACGACATTCATGAATTTCGCCAGCATGTCGCTGTGAAATTTCGGGTCCGGAAGAATCTCGCGATGGGGTGCCTGGGCTCGACGTGACATGCTGGATTACCTGGATTATTTCTTGGGGCGCTTCGCGCCATACTTGGAACGGCCCTGCTTGCGCTCGCCGACACCGGCGCAATCGAGTGTGCCGCGTACCGTGTGATAGCGCACGCCCGGCAGGTCCTTGACGCGGCCGCCGCGGATCAGCACCACCGAGTGCTCCTGGAGGTTGTGGCCTTCGCCGCCGATATAGGAGCTGACCTCGTATCCGTTGACGAGACGCACACGACACACTTTGCGGAGCGCCGAGTTGGGCTTTTTCGGCGTCGTGGTGTACACGCGGGTGCAGACGCCACGCTTCTGGGGCGCCGCTCCGAGTGCCGGCACCTTGGTCTTTTCCGAACGGGACCGGCGCGGTTGCCGGATCAACTGACCCGTAGTGGCCATGAATTCTCCAGGAATGTGAAGCAACACCGGGCCACCTCAACTTGCAAGGCGGCCCGGATGTATGTGAGTCGCGTTTCTGCCCGGCGCCGTTATAGGCCGGGCGAAAAGGCGGGGGATTCTAGGTAGCCATCGGGGGCCTGTCAATGCATGCTGCGTCGCACAAGCCCCGTCCGGTCACCCGTTCTTCCCTTACGTTTGAGGCGTCCCGACGCTGCCCTGGTGCTCTTCGGTCTGCTTGCGGGCCTCGCGCTGCTCCAGTTCCCACTGATGGCGAGTCTGGCACCGGGTCTCCGCAAACCGGCTGCCGGTCTTTACCTGACGGCGGCAGATGGTTTCGTTCGGATCGAGGCGCGCCGTCGCGCTCGGCTGCGTCGCGGGAGCGCCGGCCGATGCAGGCGCCCCGGCCGGACCGGAATCCGCAGGCGGAGCGCCGGCGCATGCGCCAAACAGCAATGACAGGCCAATGGGCAGGATGCTTGCCGGAAGTTTCATGGAGGCTCCAGGACCACTGTTAGCCTGTAGACTATCGCGGCCATGAACGACACGAAAGCCTTCACTCTGCCGCTCTCGGCACTGCTCGTAGCATTGGGGCTCGCCGCTGGCGGATACCTCATTGGCCATGGACTACTCGAAGCGCGCGCTGCCGACCGTTATGTCACGGTGAAGGGTCTCGCGCAGCGCGACGTGAAGGCTGATCTCGTGATCTGGCCACTGCGCTACGCGGTCACCGCGGACGACCTTGCCACACTGCAGCGGCTCTCCGACGACAGCGAAGGCAAGGTGCGCGCCTTTCTCGAGCAGCGCTTTGCGGGCGACGATGTCAGTGTCTCGGCGCCGCAGATCCAGGATCGCAATGCCCAGGGGATGTCGGACCGCAGTGGCAATCTGCAGCGATACGTCGCAGAAGTGACCGTAACCCTGAGAACGAAGAATATCGACGAGGTGCGCAAGGCGAACGAGCTGCTCGGCGAGCTCGTCAAGGCAGGGGTTGCGCTGGTGCAGAACTACGAGAGCCGCACGCAGTATTCCTATACGGGCCTCGATCAGGTGAAGCCCGCGATGATCGCCGAGGCCACGCGCGATGCGCGCCAGGCCGCCGAACAGTTCGCGAAGGATTCAGGCAGCAAGGTCGGCTCGATCAGGAACGCCCAGCAGGGCTATTTCTCGATCGAGGACCGCGATGCGTTCTCACCCGAATACAAGCAAATCCGCGTCGTGACGACGGTGCAGTTCTTCCTCGAGGATTGAGCGCGGGGCGGCGCGCCGTGGCGGCGCGCAAAGCGGCTTCCTGACAAGCCCGCTGGATGATCGTCTATCCCTGCAGGCGCACGACTTTATCGTGCGTTTTCCCCTGGAGGATCCGACATGGCCCCCTGCCGATGGCTCGCCGTCCTTGCGCTTTCAGGCCTCGCCGGCCCGGTCTACGCCCAGGTAGGCTGTCCTTATCCCCCGACCCCCGAATGCCAGACCCTGCAGAGGAATGACGAGGATCGGCGGCGCACGCTGGCCGAGGAAGAGTCGCGCAGGCGCAACGAGCAGGATGACGCCTCCAGTCGAGGCGCACCGGCTACGCCCTCGTGGCAGGGAGGGCAGGCAGCGCAGTACGCGGAAAACGACGCCGCGTTGCAGGCGCTGCGCGCCCGCCTGCTCACTTCGCCCGCCTTGCCCACCGATCGCAATCCCTTGCTCGGGCGCTGGCGCATCGCCGCCGACTCGGTTCCCAAGGCCACGGACGAGCTGTCGCAGCTCGTCGGGATGCTCGCCAATCCCGCCGGTGCGATGTGCGGGGTGCTCTTTGGCGAAGGCACGACCACTGAATTCAAGGCCGGGTCGTGGGCTGCCATCGATGGCAGCGGGGATGACTCGCTTGGGCCCGTCCAGTACCGCCTCGACAAACAGCGCGTGTATGCGCTGCCGGATCGGGGCATCCCTTTGCTCGGTTTCGAGTTCATCGACCGCAACAGGATCCGGGAGATCCGGATGCCGGCCTGCGTGCTGGTGCGTGTCGGCGCGGCATCCGCACCGCCGGCCACGCTGCCCGCCGCCGCGCCAGTGCGTCCCGCACCGGGCATCTGCCGCCAGACCCTCCTCGACCAGCTCGGAACGGCACGGATCGAGCAGGCGAGGAAGGTCATTGCCGAGCGTTTCACCGAGTCGATCGACGGCAAGGTCCCGAGCCGGCCGCAGGGGCTGCGCATCGATGCACGTCGCAGCGCCTGCGACGACCCGCGCGTCGATGCGTCGCTCTATGATTTCGAAGCAGACGGCGTGCTGCGCTCGATCACCTATGTGTGGATCCGGCCACCGGGCCCTGCACCGGCTCCGATCTTCACCGAGCGCGTCGCGACGCTCTCGCGATTCCATGCGCTGCCGCCACCGCAGTCTCCCGGGCGACTCCAGGCCGAAACTTCGCTCGGCCGCCTGGTCCTGCAGGACATGCCGGAGCGCAACCTGCTGCTCGAGGCCTATATCGCGCGTTGATTGAACAGGCCGCGGCCCGCTCAGCGGTAGAAATCGACGAACTGGATGCGCAGCGTCGTGCCGCCCGGCGCCCCGGTCACCGTGGCGCAACCGCCTGCGACGTCGGCTTCGACGTCCTGACGTTCCCCGCCGCTGCCAATCGCGACGACCTCGAGGCCCTCGAGCTTGCTGAACGGACGACCCGACGCGTACGAGAAGCAAATCCGCGTTGGCGGCAGAGCGGCGGGCGTGACTTCGAGCGATCCGATTCCGCGCCTGCTGTACACCTCGATGGTGCCATCAGCCGCGATGTCGACACGATCGACGTACCGCGACTGCCGCACCTCCACGGACGCAACGCACGCAGCCAGCATCAGCGTCCAGCCAGGCAACAGTCTCAGTCCCATCATTGGCTCCGCCAGCTTCGCGCACAAAACAAAGGCGCCGCGGACGACGAAGCCCGCGGCGCCTCTTCTCTTGCCCGTAGCCCGTGGCCCGTAGCGCGCGGCGCACGGCCCCCGCCGCTTCGCGGCGGGCCGGCGCGCGTCACCCCGCGGCGCTCTCCTCCTCGCCCACCGACGTCTCCTCGATCTCCGCGACACCGCCGCCCACATCCATGAAGCTGCGGCGCTCGGCGGTCGACTTGCGGCGGCGATGCGCATGGGCCGCAAAGCCGGTGCCTGCCGGGATGAGCCGGCCGACGATGACGTTCTCCTTCAGACCGCGCAGATCGTCCTTGAGACCCCGTACCGCGGCTTCGGTCAGCACGCGCGTGGTCTCCTGGAACGATGCTGCCGAGATGAACGACTCGGTCGCAAGCGAAGCCTTCGTGATGCCGAGCAGCACCGGAGAAAGCGTTGCCGTGACTTTGCCATCCTGCGTTACACGGTCGTTGATCTCGAGCGCGCGGGCGCGATCGAGTTGCTCGCCCTTCAGCAGCGGCGCATCCCCCGGAGCGGCGACCTCTGCCTTGCGCAGCATCTGGCGAACGATCACCTCGATGTGCTTGTCGTTGATCTTCACGCCCTGCAGGCGATAGACATCCTGGATTTCGCGCGTGAGATAGTTCGCGAGCGCCTCGATGCCCTGCAGGCGCAGGATGTCGTGCGGGTTCGGCTCACCATCCGCGATCACCTCGCCACGCTCGACCTGTTCACCTTCGAACACATTGAGCTGCCGCCACTTCGGGATCAGCTCCTCGTATTTCTCGCCGTCCTCGCCAGAAATGACGAGGCGCCGCTTGCCCTTGGTCTCCTTGCCGAAGCTCACGGTGCCGCTGCGCTCGGCGAGAATCGCCTGGTCCTTGGGCTTTCGCGCCTCGAACAGGTCCGCGACGCGCGGCAGACCGCCGGTGATGTCGCGGGTCTTCGAGGATTCCTGCGGAATGCGCGCGATGACGTCGCCGACCGACACGCGCGCGCCATCCTCCAGCGATATGAGCGCGCCCGCCGGCAACGTATAGACCGCCGGGATCTCGGTGTTCGCGAACGTGACTTCCTTGCCCTTCGCGTTCAGCAGCTTGATGGTCGGGCGCAGTTCCTTGCCGCCGCGCTGCTTCGAGTCGAGCACGACGATGGAGGAGATGCCCGTCACCTCGTCCACCTGGGTCGTGACGGTCAGGCCATCGACGAAGTCCTGGAATCGCAGGTTGCCCTGCACTTCCGTGACCACGGGGTGGGTGTGCGGATCCCAGGTTGCGACCACCTGCCCACCGGCGACCGTGTCGCCCTCGCGCACCGCAATGCTCGCGCCGTACGGGATCTTGTAGCGCTCACGCTCGCGTCCGAACTCGTCGACCACACCGAGCTCGCAGGAACGCGACACGGCGACGAGGTGGCCCTTCTCGTGTGCCACCGTCTTCACGTTGTGGAAGCGGATCGTGCCCTTGTTGCGCACCTCGACGCTGCTCGCCGCAGCTGCCCGCGAGGCCGCGCCGCCGATATGGAACGTGCGCATCGTGAGCTGGGTGCCGGGCTCGCCGATCGACTGCGCCGCGATCACGCCGACCGCTTCGCCGATGTTGATCAGGCGTCCGCGCGCGAGATCGCGTCCATAGCACATGCTGCAGACGCCGTAGCGCGTCTCGCAGGTGATGGCCGAGCGCACCTTCACCTGATCGACGCCTTCCTGCTCGAGCTTGCGCACGAGCTGCTCGTCGAGCAGCGTGCCCACCTCGATCAGCACGGTGTCCTTGCCGGGCTTGTTGACATCCTCGGCCAGCACACGGCCGAGCACACGCTCGCCGAGGCCCTCGACGACGTCGCCACCCTCGACGAGTGGCGACATGGTGAGGCCATGCGTCGTGCCGCAATCGTCCTCCGTGACGACGAGATCCTGCGCGACATCGACCAGGCGGCGCGTCAGGTAACCCGAGTTTGCGGTCTTGAGCGCGGTATCTGCGAGACCCTTGCGGGCGCCGTGCGTCGAGATGAAGTACTGCTGGGCGTTCAGGCCCTCGCGGAAGTTCGCGGTAATCGGCGTCTCGATGATCGAACCGTCCGGCTTCGCCATGAGGCCGCGCATGCCGGCGAGCTGGCGGATCTGGGCGGCACTGCCGCGGGCGCCCGAATCTGCCATCATGTAGATCGAATTGAACGACTTCTGCCGGACCTTCTGGCCCTTGGCGTCGGTCGCCTCTTCCGATCCGAGCTTTTCCATCATCGCCTTGGCGACCTGGTCGTTGGCGCGCGACCAGATGTCGACGACCTTGTTGTAACGCTCGCCGTTCGTGACGAGACCCGAGGAATACTGGTCCTGGATTTCCTTCACTTCGCGGTCGGCAGACGCGACGAGGCGCGTCTTCTCCCCCGGTATCACGATGTCGTCGACACCAAACGAGATGCCGGCCCGGGTGGCGTACTGGAAGCCGGTGTACATCAGCTGGTCGGCGAAGACGACCGTCTCCTTGAGACCGAGCGCGCGATAACAGGCGTTGATCGTCGCGGAAATGACCTTCTTGGTCATGTCCTGGTTCACGAGATCGAACGACAGGCCACGCGGCAGGATCTCGGAAAGGAGACAGCGGCCGACAGTCGTCTGCACGGTTCGCTTGTGCTCCTTCTTCTCGCCGCCCGCGAGCTGCCATTCGGTGATACGCACGCGAATGCGCGCCTGCAGGTCGATGTGCCGCCCTTCGTAGGCGCGATGCGCCTCGGCGACGTCACTGAAAACCATGCCATCGCCGCGCGCACCAACGCGTTCGCGGGTCATGTAATAGAGCCCCAGCACGACGTCCTGCGACGGCACGATGATCGGGTCGCCATTGGCGGGTGAGAGGATATTGTTCGACGACATCATCAGCGCCCGCGCCTCGAGCTGTGCTTCGAGCGACAGTGGCACGTGCACCGCCATCTGGTCACCGTCGAAGTCGGCGTTGAAAGCCGTGCAGACGAGCGGGTGCAGCTGGATCGCCTTGCCTTCGATCAACACCGGCTCGAAGGCCTGGATGCCGAGCCGGTGCAGGGTCGGCGCGCGATTCAGCAGCACGGGATGCTCGCGGATCACCTCTTCGAGGATGTCCCACACCTCCGGCCCCTCGCGCTCGACCAGCCGCTTGGCGGCCTTGATCGTCGAGGCGTCGCCGCGCAGCTGCAGCTTCTGGAAGATGAAGGGCTTGAAGAGCTCGAGCGCCATCTTCTTCGGCAGGCCACACTGGTGCAGGCGCAGGGTCGGGCCGACCACGATGACCGAGCGGCCCGAGTAGTCGACGCGCTTGCCGAGGAGGTTCTGGCGGAAGCGCCCCTGCTTGCCCTTGATCATGTCGGCGAGCGACTTGAGCGGCCGCTTGTTGGTCCCGGTGATCGCGCGGCCGCGACGGCCGTTGTCGAGCAGCGCGTCGACCGCCTCCTGCAGCATGCGCTTCTCGTTGCGCACGATGATGTCGGGCGCATTCAGCTCGAGGAGACGTCGCAGACGGTTGTTGCGGTTGATGACACGGCGGTACAGGTCGTTCAGATCCGAGGTCGCGAACCGGCCGCCGTCGAGCGGCACGAGCGGACGAAGGTCCGGCGGCAGCACGGGCAGCACCGTCAATACCATCCACTCCGGCTTGTTGCCGGACTCGATGAACGACTCGACGAGCTTCAGGCGTTTCGACAGGCGCTTCAGCTTCGTGTCGGAGCTCGTGTTGCCCATGTCCTCGCGGATCCTGACCATCTCCGCCGCGAGATCGATCGTGCGCAGCAGCTCGTAGACCGCTTCGGCGCCCATGCGCGCATCGAACTCGTCCCCGTGCTCCTCGATCGCCTCGAGATACATCTCGTCGGTCAGCAACTGGCCGCGCTGCAACGCCGTGATGCCCGGCTCGACGACCACGAAGGCCTCGAAGTACAGCACGCGCTCGATTTCACGCAGCGTCATGTCCAGCATCAGGCCGATGCGCGACGGGAGCGACTTCAGGAACCAGATGTGGGCGGTCGGGCTCGCAAGCTCGATGTGGCCCATGCGCTCGCGACGCACCTTCGACTGCGTGACCTCGACGCCGCACTTCTCGCAGACGACACCACGATGCTTCAGGCGCTTGTACTTGCCGCACAGGCACTCGTAGTCCTTGATCGGCCCGAAGATCTTCGCGCAGAAGAGGCCATCACGCTCCGGCTTGAACGTGCGGTAGTTGATCGTCTCCGGCTTCTTGACTTCGCCGTAGGACCAGGCGCGGATCATCTCCGGCGAGGCAAGACCGATCTTGATCGAGTCGAACTGCTCGACCGGGGCGTGTTGCTTGAACAGTTTCAGCAGATCTTTCATGTGGTTACTCCTGCTCCAGCTCCATGTTGATGCCGAGCGAGCGGATTTCCTTCACGAGCACGTTGAAGGACTCCGGCATGCCCGCCTTCATCTCGTGGTTGCCATCGACGATGGACTTGTACATCAGCGTGCGGCCCTGCGTGTCGTCTGACTTGACGGTCAGCATCTCCTGCAGCGTGTACGCGGCGCCGTAGGCCTCGAGCGCCCAGACTTCCATTTCACCGAAACGCTGACCGCCAAACTGCGCCTTGCCGCCGAGCGGCTGCTGCGTCACGAGGCTGTACGGGCCGGTGGAACGCGCGTGCATCTTGTCGTCGACCAGGTGGTTCAACTTCAGCATGTACATGTAGCCGACCGTGACCTGGCGCTCGAAGCGCTCGCCAGTCCGTCCGTCGAAAAGGTACGTCTGGCCGCTCGTCGGCAGATCCGCGAGCACGAGCAGGCGCTTGATCTCCTCCTCGCTTGCGCCGTCGAACACGGGTGTCGCGATCGGCACGCCATTGGTGAGGTTCTTCGCGAGCGCCACCACCTCCGCATCGGAGAGGCCGCCGATGTCCTCGTGCTGCCCGCCCGTTTCGTTGTAGATGCGGCCGAGGAACGCACGCAACTCACCGATCGCCGCCTGCTGCTCGAGCAGGCGTTCGATCTTCTGGCCGAGGCCCTTTGCCGCCCAGCCCAGGTGAGTCTCGAGCACCTGACCGACGTTCATGCGCGAAGGCACGCCGAGCGGATTCAGCACGATGTCGACCGGCACGCCGTTGTCGAGGTGCGGCATGTCCTCGACTGGAACGATCGTCGAGATCACGCCCTTGTTGCCGTGGCGACCGGCCATCTTGTCGCCCGGCTGCACACGGCGCTTCACGGCGAGGTACACCTTGACCATCTTGAGCACGCCCGGCGCGAGATCGTCACCGGCGGTGATCTTGACCTTCTTGTCGTCGAGCTTCTTCTCGAACGCCTTGCGCTGCGCAGCGAGGCGCTCGGTGGTCGCCTCGAGCTGCGAATTCGCCTCGTCGTCGTCGAGACGGATCTCGAACCACTCTTCGCGCGACAGGGAGTCGAGGTACTCGGCCGTGATGGCACCCTTGAGCTTGCGAGGCCCGCCGGCCGCGTGCTTGCCGACGAGCATACTGCGCACGCGCGCAAACATGTCGTCCTCGAGGATGCGCTGCTGGTCGGCGAAATCCTTGCGGACACGCTCGATCTCCGACTTCTCGATGGCGAGGGCACGCGAATCCTTGTCGACGCCGTCGCGGGTGAAGACGCGCACGTCGATCACGATGCCGTCCATACCGGGCGGCACGCGCAGGCTCGTGTCCTTCACGTCGGACGCCTTCTCGCCGAAGATTGCGCGCAGCAGCTTCTCTTCCGGTGTCAGCTGCGTCTCACCCTTCGGAGTGACCTTGCCGACGAGGATGTCGCCGGCGCGCACTTCCGCGCCGATGAACGCGATACCCGCCTCATCGAGCTTGGCGAGCGCGGCGTCGCCCACGTTCGGGATGTCCGCGGTGATCTCCTCGGGCCCGAGCTTCGTGTCGCGCGCGACGCAGGTCAGCTCCTCGATATGGATCGTCGTGAAGCGGTCCTCCTGGACGACGCGCTCCGAGATCAGGATCGAGTCCTCGAAGTTGTAGCCGTTCCAGGGCATGAACGCGACCAGCAGATTCTGGCCGAGCGCCAGCTCCCCGAGGTGGGTCGAGGGGCCGTCCGCCAGCACGTCGCCACGTGCGATCCGGTCGCCCGCGTTGACGAGTGGCCGCTGGTTGATGCACGTGTTCTGGTTCGAGCGCGTGTACTTCGTCAGGTTGTAGATGTCGACGCCCGGCTCGCCGGCGAGCGTCTCATCGTCATTGACCCGCACCACGATGCGCGAGGCGTCGACAGAGTCGACGTGCCCGCCGCGACGCGCGACCACCGTGACGCCCGAGTCGATCGCAACGGGGCGCTCCATTCCGGTGCCGACAAGCGGTGTCTCCGAGCGCAGCGTCGGCACGGCCTGGCGTTGCATGTTCGAGCCCATCAGCGCGCGGTTGGCGTCGTCGTGCTCGAGGAACGGAATCAGCGAGGCCGCGACCGATACGATCTGCTTCGGTGACACGTCCATGTAGTTGATGTTGCCGCGCGGCATCAGCGTGAACTCGTTCTGGTAGCGGCACGACACGAGTTCGTCGACGAAGCTGCCCTTCTCGATGCGCGAGTTGGCCTGGGCAATCGCGTACTGGCCTTCCTCGATCGCCGACAGGTAATCGATGTCGCTGGTTACGCGGCCGTCGACGACGCGCCGGTACGGCGTCTCGAGGAAGCCGTAGCGGTTGGTGCGTGCGTACACGGACAGCGAGTTGATGAGGCCGATATTCGGCCCTTCCGGCGTCTCGATCGGGCAGACGCGGCCGTAGTGCGTCGGATGCACGTCGCGCACTTCGAAGCCGGCGCGCTCGCGGGTGAGGCCACCGGGCCCGAGCGCCGACACGCGGCGCTTGTGCGTGACTTCCGACAGCGGGTTGTTCTGGTCCATGAACTGCGAGAGCTGCGAGGATCCGAAGAACTCCTTGACGGCGGCCGCCACCGGCTTCGCGTTGATCATTTCCTGCGGCATCAGCGGCTCACTCTCCGCGACCGTGAGGCGCTCCTTGACCGCGCGCTCGACGCGCACGAGCCCGACGCGGAAGGCGTTCTCCGCCATCTCGCCGACGCTGCGTACCCGGCGGTTGCCGAGGTGATCGATGTCATCGACGTTGCCGTTGCCGTTCCTGATGTCGATCAGCACCTTCAGAACGTCGAGGATGTCCTCCTTCGACAGCACGCCGGAGCCCGTGATCGCCTCGCGCTTGACGCGGCGGTTGAACTTCATGCGACCGACGCCCGACAGATCGTAACGTTCGTCGTTGAAGAACAGGTTGGTGAAGAGGTTCTCCGCGGCGTCCTTGGTCGGCGGCTCGCCGGGACGCATCATGCGGTAGATCTCGACGAGCGCCTCGAGGCGGGTCTTCGTCGGATCGATGCGCAGTGTGTCGGAGATGTACGCGCCGCGGTCGAGATCGTTGACGTAGAGCGTACGCAGCTCGGTAACGCCCGCGTCGATGATCTTCTCGGCCGAAGCGGCCGTCAGCACCTCGTTCGCCTTGGCGAGGATCTCGCCACTGCCGGTGTCGACGACGTCGTGCGCGAGGATCTTGCCGTAGATGTAGTCGCGTGGCACTGCGAGGCGCTTGACGCCCGCTTCCTCGAGCTGGCGGACGTGGCGCGCCGTGATGCGGCGGCCTTCCTCGACGATCACCTTTTCGCCGATGCGAATCTCGAAGCTCGAAGTCTCGCCGCGCAGGCGCGCCGGCACGAGTTCGAGCGACACGCTTTCCTTCGAGACGAAGAAGGTGTTCTTCTCGAAGAAGGTGTCGAGGATCTCGGCCTCGTTCATGCCAAGTGCCCGCAGGATGATGCTGACAGGCAGCTTCCTGCGGCGGTCGATGCGCGCGAATACGCAATCCTTCGGGTCGAACTCGAAGTCGAGCCACGAACCGCGATAGGGGATGATGCGCGCCGAGAAAAGCAGCTTGCCGGAGGAATGGGTCTTGCCGCGGTCGTGATCGAAGAACACGCCAGGGCTTCTGTGCAGCTGCGAGACAATGACCCGCTCGGTGCCGTTCACGACAAACGTGCCGTTGTCGGTCATCAGCGGCAGCTCGCCGAGATAGACCTCCTGCTCGCGCACGTCCTTGACCGGCTTCTTTGCGCCCGGCGCTTCCTTGTCGAGCACGATCAGCCGCACCTTGACGCGCAATGGCGCGGCATAGGTGAGGCCACGCAGCTGGCATTCCTTCACGTCGAACACGGGCTCGCCGAGGCGATAGCTCACGTACTCGAGGGTCGCGTTGCCAGAATAGCTCGAGATCGGAAACACCGTCTGGAAAGCCGCATGCAGGCCGATGTCCCCGCGCGCTCCCTCGGCAATGTCGGCCTGCAGGAAGGTGCGATAGGACTCGAGCTGGATCGCGAGAAGGTACGGCACGTCGAGGATGCTCGCCTGCTTGCCGAAATTCTTGCGGATGCGCTTCTTCTCGGTGAAGGAATAAGCCATCTGGATTTACCTCTGAAACTGCAAAATGCGCACGCGGAAAATACGCGCGCGGCACGAAGCGCCCGACCGGGAACGGCCGGGCGCCGTGCGCGCGCCACGCGGCGAAACGCCGCGCATGGAGGTTACTTGACCTCCACCTTGGCGCCGGCTTCCTCGAGCTTCTTCCTGATCGTGTCGGTGTCGGCCTTGGAAATACCTTCCTTGACGAGAGCCGGCACGCCCTCGACCAGGTCCTTCGCTTCCTTGAGGCCAAGGCCGGTGATCTCGCGGATCACCTTGATGACCGTGACCTTCTTGTCCGCCGGATACTCCTTCAGGGTCACCGCGAACTCGGTCTGCTCTTCGACCGGCGCGGCCGCTGCCGCGGCGGCGCCACCACCCACGGCCACGGCGACCGGCGCGGCCGCCGTCACGTTGAACTTCTTCTCCATGTCGGAGATCAGCTCGACGACGTCGATCACGCTCATCTTGGAAATTGCTTCGAGGATTTCGTCTTTGCTAACAGCCATTGTCATTGCTCCTTAAGATTTGCAAACGGGCATTTACGCGCCGGCGGCCTGCTTCGCGTCCCTCACGGCCGCGAGCGTGCGCACGAGCTTCTGGTTCGGCGCGGCGATCGTGCCGACGAGCTTCTGGATCGGTGCCTTGAGCACGCCCAGCAGCATCGACAGCGCCTGATCGCGCGTCGGCATGCTCGCCACCTTCTCGATGTCCTTGCCGGGCAGCACGGGGCCGCCGAGCGACACGAGGGTCGCCACGAGCTTGTCGTTGTCCTTCGCGAAGGCCTTGATCACGCGCGCCGCAGCGCCCGGATCGTCCTTCGAGAAGGCGAGAACCAGTGGTCCTTTCAGGTGCGAGCCGATGGGCTCGAACGACGTGCCTGCGACGGCCTTGCGCGCCAGCGTGTTCTTGACGACACGCATGTACACGCCCTGGGCCCGTGCCCTGGCACGCAGATCGGTCATCTGCGTCACCGAGAGGCCGCGATACTCGGCGGCGACCACGGAAAGTGCCTTGCCGGCCACCTCCGCAACCTCCGCGACGAGCGCTTTCTTGCCTTCAAGGTTGAGTGCCATTCCTGTTCTCTCCTGGTCTGAAGATCACACCATCCGACGGTGATCTTCATCCGGGGACATCCTCGAATGAGCGAATCACCATCTGCGTGGGCCCCTATTAAGGGGCCGCTACGGGCTGCGGGCTGCGGGCGGCGGGCGGTGGGCGGTGGGCTACGGGGCAAGAGTTGCAGCGCGCGGTGCGCGCCTCCTTCTTGCCCGTTGCCCGTTGCCCGTTGCCCGTCGCTCGTCGCTCGTCGCCCTCGCTCCCCGCCCACGGTCTTCGATGGAACCGGCGCCCTTCAGCGACGCCAGTCTCACGAATTCATTGAACCGAAACTCTTCCTCAGACTCCGAGCGTGCCGGAGTCCACCGCGACACCCGGCCCCATCGTCGAGGACAGCGTGACGCGTTTGAGATAGATACCCTTCGACGAAGCCGGCTTCGCCTTCTGCAGATCCTGGATCAGCGCCAGCAGGTTCTCGCGCAGCTTCTCGACCTCGAAGCTCGCCTTGCCGATCGTGCAGTGCACGATGCCCGCCTTGTCCACGCGATAGCGGACCTGGCCTGCCTTCGCGTTCTTCACGGCGGTCGCAACATCCGGGGTCACCGTGCCGACCTTGGGGTTCGGCATCAGGCCGCGCGGGCCGAGGATCTGGCCGAGCTGCCCGACAACGCGCATCGCATCGGGGCTCGCCACGACCACATCGAAATTCATCTCGCCGGCCTTCACCTTCTCCGCGAGGTCTTCGAGGCCGACAATGTCGGCACCCGCGGCACGCGCGACGTCCTGGTTCTTGCCCGACGTGAACACTGCGACGCGCACCGTCTTGCCGATGCCATGCGGCATCACGGTCGAACCGCGCACCTGCTGGTCCGACTTCGAAGCGTCGATGCCGAGATTGACTGCGGCGTCGACCGACTCGTTGAACTTCGCGGTCGCGAGCTCCTTGACGAGCTTCAGCGCGTCATCGAGCGGGAACTGCTTGCCCGGCGGCACCTTGTCCGTCCAGACCTTCATTCGCTTGGCTGCTGCGGGCATGTTCAGGCTCCTTCCACGTCGACGCCCATCGAGCGCGCGCTGCCGGCGATCGTGCGGACGGCCGCGTCGAGATCGGCGGCGGTCAGATCGGCATTCTTGGTCTTCGCGATCTCCTCGAGCTGCTTGCGCGAGATCCTGCCGACCTTCGCGGTGTTCGGCGTGCCGCTGCCCTTTTCGATGCCGACGGCCTTCCGGATGAGCACCGCGGCGGGCGGCGACTTCATCACGAAGGTGAAGCTGCGGTCCGAGTAGACGGTGATCACGGTCGGGATCGGCAGTCCCTTCTCGAGCTTCTGCGTCGCAGCGTTGAACTGCTTGCAGAACTCCATGATGTTGACGCCTTGCTGGCCGAGTGCGGGCCCGATCGGCGGCGACGGATTCGCCGCGCCCGCAGGCACCTGCAACTTGATGTAACCCTGAACCTTCTTCGCCACTTCACACCTCTTGTGGGTTCAAACGCCTCGCGGCTCCCCAAACCTGCATCCGCTGCGAGCGGCGAGCTGCGGGCGACGAGCCAGAACACGTGGCCGACGCCTCTTGCCCGTAGCCCGTTGCTCGTAGCCCTATGCCTTCTCCACTTGCGAGAAGTCGAGTTCCACTGGAGTCGACCTTCCCAGTATCTGCACCGCCACCTGCAGGCGGTTCTTCTCGTAATTCACGTTCTCGACGACGCCGTTGAAATCGTTGAACGGACCTTCCTTGACGCGTACCACTTCGCCGGCCTCGAACAACACCTTCGGCCGCGGCTTGTCGACGCCCTCCTCGACGCGGCGCAGGATCTGGTTCGCTTCGCGATCCGAGATCGGAGCCGGCTTGTCGGAAGTGCCGCCGATGAACCCGAGGACCTTCGGCACTTCGCGCACGAGGTGCCAGGTCTCCTCGTCCATCTCCATCTGCACGAGCACGTAGCCCGGATAGAA
>WBZY01000980.1_pt1 | contig 17376 bp, 33 predicted proteins | sample 5204191 | NCBI WGS metagenome assembly WBZY01 (sample SAMN12344363, study PRJNA552823) | activated sludge metagenome | biome: Activated sludge suspended growth; feature: Anammox Sidestream; material: Wastewater; isolation source: activated sludge from anammox sidestream of wastewater treatment...
GGAAGTGTTTTATGTTGACCGTGAAACGCATTACAAGCAGCATGAGTTTCTTGGTGAGTTCATTAAATATTCAGAGCAATGCAAATCTATTATCCTTAAAACCATTCTAGGGGCGTTCCTTGCCGGTGTTCTGGGGCTTATGTATCTTGGCTTTGCGATTAGGAGTGGTGGCAAATGAAGCACTTCGACCTCAAGGAATTTGCCTGTAAGTGTTGCGGCGAAAACAAGATGGACGAGGCTTTTCTCAAACAACTTGACGCCGCAAGGGAATTAAGCGGTGTTCCGTTCTTCATCAATAGTGGTTATCGCTGTCCTGCCCACAACAAAGAAGTCGGTTCAACATCCGCAAATCACACAAGCGGCAAGGCGGCAGATATTCAATGCGAGAACTCTTTTGTCAGGACGAAGATATTAACTGCCCTCATTCTGGCAGGGTTCAGACGGATAGGGATTGCAAAGACGTTCATTCATGTTGACAGCATGGATGGTGAAGCACTTTGGTTATATTAAATTAAAGGAGAATTGAAATGAGTTATCTTATCACGGCAGTTATTATGTTGGCAATCGGAGTTATCGGCGGCGTGGTCGGCGGGTATTTCGTGTATCGTAACAACAAGGCGAAAATGGACGAACTGATTTGTAGATACGACAAGGAAATCGGGTGCAAATAATGGACTACCTAAAATCCCTAATCGACAGGGCAACATCGTTATCCTCCGTCCGGTTCTGTCTGGTGTTCAGCTTCCTGTTTGTGACCATAACACCCTTTTCCGTGTGGGCGTTCGTGTGCATATGGAACAGAGCAATATCGGATTTGCCCGGTGGAATTATCACGTTTAGTCTTGGCGTTTTAGGAATCATCACGACAGGCAAAGCGGCGGAGAAAATAAGCGAGGGGAAATCCAATGGACAAAATCCTTAGTGCCTTGAAGAACTGGAAGGTAATTGTGACGGCGATTTACGCGCTTGTAATCACACTTGGCCTCATGTCGGCAATTTACGCGTGGTACGGCGAGCGCAACAAGCCGCCTGTATCACAAAAGGTTTATGTGACCGTTGAGAAGATAAAGGAAGTGGACAAAATCAAGCGTGTCGAAGTGCCGGTGGAAAAGATTGTCACCATCGAGAAGAAGGTGCTGGTTGAAAAAATCAAGCTACCGGAATGGTTCATGGCTGAAACAGAACAGGCCATTGCCACGGCAGTAATCCCGCCTTACGATGGCGATACACAAGCGATTGCTACGATCAATACCGATACGGGCGTGGGGAATATTATCGCAAAGCAAATCCCGCAATCCTTCATGGACTTTGAGAATAAAAAGGAAATGGGCGTTCGTGTCGGCTATACAACAGACGGGGCAAAGGCGCATTCGACCATTTACGGCCGGTGGAACTTCTTGAGAGTTGGCAATGTTCATCTTGGCTTATATGGCGAGGCCAACAGCGAGGGGGCGGGGATTGCGCAGGTGGACTTGAGTTATCGGTTCTAATGAACCCCTAACGGGTACGATTGCACCCGAAAGGGGGTTAGGCAATCCTGTTCTATTTTGTTAATAAAATTAAAGAACCTATTACAAAACAAACGCTTCCAGCCAAATAAAACCATGTGTGTAAATTTTCCATTTAAACTCCAATCATCCTAAACAACGGGTCAACATTATCCAGTCGTGGGATAATTAAATCGTTGACATATTTTTGATTGAGTTCGATTCCGATAAAATTGCGGTCTAATTTCAACGCCTCTTGCCCTGTAGTGCCACTTCCACAGAACGGGTCAAGAATAGTGTCACCTTCTTTGCTTCCGGCTAAAATACAGGTTCTGGGGATTTCTTGAGGGAAAGTAGCAAAGTGGGCTTCTTTGTAAGGGTGAGTTGTAATAGACCAGACAGAACGGCGGTTACGCCCATTTTTTCCATATCCCGTTCTTAATCCTTTACCAAGCGGGGATAAAAAAGCCTTTCCATAATTCTCGTTTCTTTTATCTCTTAATGGCCCCGGTTCTGTAATGAATGGTTCTTTTATCGCCTCATTATCATAAAAATACCGTGCCGATTTAGTTAGTAAAAAAATATACTCATGGGATTTTGTGCAACGGTCTGTCACTGATTCGGGCATAGGATTAGGCTTTGACCAAATAATGTCCTGTCTGAGATACCAGCCGTCTGCTTGAAGTGCGAAAGCTACACGCCACGGAATACCGACTAAATCTTTATCTTTTAATATGGGGTGTTTTTTTTGAACGCATCTGTTTTCTATTACAGTTCCATTTACACCACTTGCCACTGTTTGTTTTGTTGTTTTTGAACCATGAATTGCATTACAATAACTATCACCTAAATTTAACCAGAGAGTCCCGTCTTTTCGCAAAACTCTTTTCACTTCACGGAAACCAGCAACCATTTTTTCAACATATTCTTCTGGTGTTTTCTCTAATCCTAATTGACCGGACACGCCATAATCCCTCAATCCCCAGTCAATAAGGGGGACTAGTTACGCAGCATTGCACGCTTTCGGCGGGCAAGGTTTTCAATACGTCTATCCAATCCCCTTGTAGAATCTTATGTTCTACCATTGACATCACCTCCTTTTCCGCATTGTTCACATTTATCCGGCCTTATAATTTCACCAGCTTGAAGCGCATTGTGTAGCGTATAATAAGCGTTTGCAAATACCGGATTTTCTCTTTGCTTCTTGACGTATTTCAGGCAGGTCATGTTCTCGTATTTAATCATGTCGATTAGCCGGTCAAGCTGTTCTGGTGCTGGTTTCATATTTTCCACTTATTGCGCTGTTATGCTACCACATTGCAACTTGCCGGGTCTCCCGGTCAAATCGTTCTCTTGCCGCGTTAAAATATATTTCATCTTTCTCAATTAAAATAGCATTCCTTTTTGTGTTAAACGCCGCTATTCCTGTTGTGCCTGAACCGGCACAATTATCCAGCACCGTCTCGCCCTCTTGGGTGTAGGTGCGGATAAGGTATTCAAAGAGGGCAACGGGCTTCTGCGTGGGGTGAAGTCCAGCATCTTTATTATCCGCTATTGAAAAATCCAATATACTTTTAGGATAGTAAATATCATTAACTTTTGCTGGCGCACCATCCATTACGGCAACTTCACCACTTACAAAATAACCGCCCTTCTGCCGTTTCTGCCCTTTCACCATTTCAGGGTTGTAATGATTTCTTCCTTCAGAGAACACCAAAACATTCTCGTGTATTTTTAAAGGAGCGTATTTGACTTGCGGGAAATTAGCAGCTTTTGCCTTATCCCAAATCCATTCATATTTAAACCATTCGATATTACTCATAACCAGCGCACTTGTGAACGGCTGACTTGCCGTCAATACTATCGCCCCTTTATCCTTAATCAACCGTTTATATTGCTTCCATAAAGGCTCGAAGGGAATCACCGTGTCCCATTTACAAGCGGTCGTGCCATAGGGTAAGTCACAGAGAATCATGTCAACGGACTTGTCCGCCAGCGTCGGCATTATGTCTAAGCAATCACCGTGTATGAATTTTATATCAACCATATTACCTCAACAAACCCGCATAACAAATCCATCCAGCCGACAAGCGGCTGATGTCGGGCGTTATAATTTAGGCCATACGGGAATGTCCATCCAATGAGTAACATTTTCAATTGGGAAAAAATATTCACCATCAGCCCCTTCCTCATACCAGCCAGATTGCAGCCAGTATCCGTCTTTTTCTTCATCGTATTCATACAGCGTTGGTTCCTCGTAATCATCGGCATCAATACTTTTTGGCGCAGCATAGAAACCAATGCTTGTTCGTCTTTTCCCAAGAGAATTAATCCAGCCAAAAATAACTCGTTTGCCACTTTCGGGCATTTTATCTGCTACGGAATACATGGTTTTCGCTCCCTTAATAAAAATTATAACAAATCCATACAGCCGACTCGCTCACTTCGTTCGCTCACACTGATGTCATCGTTATACGTCTTTCTATTATCTTACAGTATTCTTCTGATATTTCAGATCCTATCCAATTACGTTTATTCGAGATTGCCATTTTCGCGGTTGTCCCTGACCCCATAAACGGATCATATACAAGGTCACTTTCGTTAGACCATGAAATTATATGGTCGTTTACAAGTTGTTCAGGAAACATAGCAGGATGTTCATAGGCAAACTTGTCAGTTGTTGTTTTGTTCATTCCCGTTGCATAGAACCAGATGTTGCTTCTATATTTCATATCATTCACTATACCCGGTTTGTGTTTCCCCTGTAGTTCTCTACCTGTTTGACGTATGGTTCCTTCACATTTTTTACCTGCATTTTTACTTGGTTCCTTTATTACGTTAAATGTGTTTGGTTTTCCTTTGCTAAACACAAACATATACTCAAACGCCTGCTCATATCTATTATGCGTAAGTGGTGGTTTTGGTGACTGATATATCATTGTATCATGCAGATTAAATCCACATTCCTTAAAAAATAATGCTTGTCTAAATGAAGTCCCTGTCTCACTTCCTTTGATTGTAGCATCACCAACTACCCAAACAACCACACCGCCCTGCTTTGTAACCCGATACAATTCTTTCGCTACTGCCTCAAAATCAAAGCTATAGCCATTGTATGTTCGTAAGTTATCATAAGGCGGGCTTGTTACGGTTAGGTCAATAAAATTGTCCGGCATTTTTGCCATAGTATCAAGGCAGTTTTCATTATAGCATTTGTTTATTTCCAATTCTTTCTCCTTTTGCGGCTTGTAGGCATAACAAGTTATGCCTTTGGCCGTCCGTATAACAACCGTTATCGCTGAAAAATTCTGGTTCGTGCTTGCAGTTCCCACAGCATTTCATTTGCTCAACGGTCGCCTCAAGTTCGGCAATCCGCTTTCTCAAAAACGGTACACAGGTGCAATGATGCTCATCTGGCGCACAGCGTTCTTCCATGACTCGTTTATATTGTTCGTGGATTTCGGTTAATTCACCTTCAAGGTCTGTAATTAGTGCTTTGTGAATCCCTATATCCTCAACCAGCCGTGCGTTAGTGGTCTCGACATTTTCCAGCTTGATGATTCGTGCGTCCTTCTCGGCAATCTTGCTTATCAGGTCGCCAATGGAATCATCTCGCTCCGCTATCATCTTGTAGAGTTCTTTGATTTCGTCTATCGTCATTTCGCCTCCAATTCCATATTCGCAATCTCCCGACACGCCTTAATCGCTCTGTCCCCAGCCTCAAGGCGGCGGAGAAGTTCTAACCCAGTTTCCAATGCTTTTTCTTCTATTAGTGTTGGATAAACTGCTCTTGAGAATTTAATTATCAAATCAATATTATTTAACTTACTCATATTCTCCATCAAATACTCCCCACTATCTGTATTTCTGTTCCATTCCATATACTTACGGTTTAGTTTTCTGCACATTTTTGCAGTCAAAGTATTTTCCGCAACTTAAACAACGGCATTTTTCTTTATGCCCCTTGATGGCTGTCTTGCCGCAGTAGGGGCACACTTGTGTTTCTTTTCCCACGCTTCCAGTTTTCTTTCCCATTCCCTATCATCTGCCTTTACGGTTATTCCACACCCACACTTGCAATATAGGTCAATCCACTTCTTTGTGCGCTTTAGTTTCATGCGGCTTTATTGCCCTTAGCCTTTATTAACAAACTATGTGCTTTTTCGTATTCATCGGAAATAATGTGGTCTAACGAGTCAACTCCCATGTAGTCCAAGAACCTCTTTTCCTCTACATTCTTCTGCACAATAAGCGTTTGTAGCGTAAGTTTCTGACTCTCATCTATGTAAGACGGTTCCGTGCCTAATGCTTCGGGAATGTCATCTTTGACTTCTTCTACGGTAATAATATCTTTATTGAGTTGTTCAGAGGCAATCTTTTCATTTGTCTGTGGGAGTTCTTCGGGGATATACGGCATACCGCCAAGATCATCGGGGAACGCCAATCTGAACCCCTGGGAGATAGCGACTTTCTTGAGCATAAAGATACCCATAGTTTTCCAAGTGCTTTGTCCCTTGTCAAACTCCTTACGATAGACTTCCCACCGGATAGGCAATGACTGATCTTTGCGTTTGATTTCGATAATAGCCTTTTCGCCAAGTTCGTCTTTCTCTGTCCAACATTTCCACCCGTCTAGCTTTCCGGTTCTCTCCGCACGTTTAAGATACTGCTCATACCCCACAACGATAGAAGCGGCGGCGTTGCCATATTTTATGAAGTGTACCTCACGCTTGAAGGGGTTTAAGCCGAAAGACTTACTCACTCCCATAAACATAAACAGTTCTTTATCTGTTGCGTTAGGTGCAATGTATTTCTTAATGTCTGCTACCGTGAGTTTAACGTCATCTTTTATTGCTATTGCGTTATCCATAAATCCTCCTGTAGATTTCTTTAGTTGTTAAAATATCCTTACTGCAATGGTCTGCCACCTTGTCTATCTCTCCCGCTTGCCACCAATCAAATACCTTATTGCCTTTCTCCGTTTCGTGAGGGATTCCTAAGAACTTGGCGCAAGAGTCCAGAGAAACGTAGTCTTTATAATCGGAAGCCCAAACCTTCATTAAGTCTATGTATTCTGTCCGATTGTCTTTAGGAATGATTTTGCGTAGCTTTGGTAAATTATACTGGATGCTCTTGCGCCAGAGCCAAGGAAGATCGAAAGTAGAAATATTCCATCCGCAAAATATATAATGATTCATATAAAATAATTCCAACATTTCGCTTTCAAATTGGTGCATGATTACAGATTCATCTCCGGTAATCATGTGCGGCGAATCGTCTATGGTGTACCCGATACAGATTATCCTACCCTGCATTGAGTTAAGTGCCTGTTTCTTCCACGCCTCAACTTGATTAGCCTCTTTGTAGGCTTGAATTTTAGCTTCGTCCTTGTAATTAGCCGGTGCGGAGATTTCGTCAAGAGAGGGCATTGTTTCGCCAGGGATGGATTCAATATCAAGAAAGCAAATCTGGTTCATGTCCACCTCCTGTTATGGAGAACGTCTGATACTGTGGGTCATTTAATCCTCCTTAAAAAAAGTGATAGTTATTCCGCTTATGCAAGCGTCAAACCACGTTTCATTGCCGTCAACTATAAATGGCTTGAGGTTATCTTTCATGGCTTCATAATCTTCCTTGTTTAATCCGTGCTTCAGGATGTTCAATATATCGTCTGTATCAACTCTTAATTCCATAATCCCCTCCAAGATAAAAAAATTGTGACCGCAAACAGCCCTACGCCAAGAGTGAGCAATCCAAGAGCCAAAATGAGTTCTGCAAATTCATCGAATTTCATGTCACGCTCCACAAAAGGTATAATCCACCAAGTATTAAAAAGATAATGCAGCCCCTTGAAAATGCTTTTCCATCAAGCCACGCTATCGTCTTGTCTGCTGTCGCTAAGAATTTGCTCATCTTCGGCCTTCTTCTTTTCATAATCTTCATCTGTTATAAACAAAGAGCAATCCGCTTTGTCGAAATCACCACGGAAAGAACAACACCCATTACCGGCCAATCCTATACCACCGGCACACTTGAGCCAGTTGCATTTCACAACTTCTTTCCAGTTACACCACTCGTCATCGGTCATGGGTTTTCGCCTCTTAGCTTCCTTCTCTCTTGCTTCAGTTTCCCTTCTATTAAATTGCTCAATCATGCGCTCTCTTGCGTACTCGCTACGCAGGTAACTTAAATCGTGGTTCATCTTCCCTCCTCTTGGAATCGGCAGGGGTAAGAATTAGAACCCCCTGCCTCCCCCAATACAACATACTAATTTTCCAATTCGCTTGTGTAACTTCCCGATGTTTGAGTCTTTGCCGTTGCACCTCCTTAACCCGTATTTTGTTCCCCCTAATTTGCTTTGCCTACCGCTTAAAACCTTGAGGTAATTACGTGCATCCTTCGCTCAAGGTGATGAACCCGCCTTCGTGAAGCGGCTGCGGTTCCGGTATGTGACTGACTATGTACTACAGTGGACATTGGATGTCAAGCATTATTTCCTTGTGTGGACAAAATAATTTTAATGCTTATATTAAGGTGGACAAAATAAATAAAAATAGTGCTTGAAACGGTGGACATTTTCTGATAAGTAAGCAATACACTATTTAGGAGAGTTTATGGCATCGGCTAGAAAAAGCGTTGAATTTAATGAGTATTTGCAATTTATTCTTAATACTGCTAGGGATATGGGGCTAGGGAAAACGGAGTTAATGGTTAAATGCGGAATCCCACGCCAGAGATGGAGCGAATTTGGAAAGGGACGTGCTGCCACTGGACGTTACTTCATAAAGTTTATGGAGGGACTGAATTTGACAATAGATGGAATTGAAAAGTTGAGTAAGCGTAAAATGACAAACGAACAAAAAAGAGAGATACAAATTGAGAGTTGGCAATCAGCGCATCGTAATCTAATCGAGGCAATGGTTGATAATCCGGGATTGTTAAGAATCTTAGAAGCAGCAATCAATAGCAATAAGAAATAGTTTTTTTTAGTCAAATATGTCCATACGAGGATATATTGACGTATATTAATAACTTGTGGTGTCCATATAAGGACAGAAAACACCCATGGAAACAATTAGAAACTACAATCAAGACGGCAAATGTACGGCTCCTGTCAATCGGGAGCATATGTGCGTTCACTATCAACCAGACCCGTTTAGCAAGTATCAACTTTGTTTCTACAGGGACGGGGAAGACTGCAAGCACAGCATGGATTTGGTCGTGGAACTTAATGAAGGACGGAGAGAGATTTGATTAACCTGATTAACGGCGATTGCATGGAATACATGGCGACCCTACCAGATAAGGCTTTTGAATTGGCGATAGTTGACCCTGAATATGGAATAGATGCCGGTAATATGACTATGGGAAAAGGTATTTCGTCAACTATTAAGAAATCAAATTGGGATAAAAAACCTGTTTCCAGAGAATATTGGAATGAACTTTTCAGGGTATCTCAAAATCAAGTTGTTTTTGGCGGTAATTATTTCAGCCTTCCAATAAGAAATTCTTGGATTGTATGGGACAAGGATAGACAAAAAGAGGTTAGTTTTTCAGACGGTGAACTAATCTGGACTTCTTTTGATTTCAATCTAAAAATTCATAAACACAAATATGACGGTTTTTTAGGGGCTGATAAAGATTGTCGTATTCATAAGTGCCAAAAGCCAGTTGCCCTTTACCAATGGCTTCTAAAGAACTACGCAAAGCAAGGCGACAAGATTTTAGATACGCATTTAGGAAGCGGCTCAAGTGCAATTGCTGCCGACATTATGGGCTTTGACTTTGTGGGTTTGGAAATTGACAAGGATTATTACGAAGCGGCGTTAGACAGATTTAACCGACACAAACAACAGCAGGTATTAGAATTTTAATGAAGCGTAAACCAACTGACCGCAAGAAGCTAGAAACGGAACTGGATAAACTGTTCTCTCAGGCCGTTATCGCCAGAGACGGCAAGTGTAAGGTTTCTGGTTCTGACGAAAGGCTCACGGTTCATCATATCAGATCACGCCGACACTCAATCACACGATGGAATATGGAAAACGGTATTTGCTTATCATGGAGAGTGCATTTTCTTCAGAAGGCTAACCCAGAACTTTTCCACGACAAGATAATCGAGTGCATAGGCCAAAAGGAATACGACCGGCTAAAGAAGTTATCAAACATGACCTACAAGTGGTCATTGAGTGAATTGGAAAGAATCAAGGAACAGTTACAAGCGGTGATAAATCAAAACGGCTAGGCTTCATGGGCTGAAAAGTGGAAACCCTATCCACCTGCCGTTAATTTTAACTAGGGTAAATCCGAGGGGGATTGAAAAGAATGAACATGGTTGAAACAGCTTTACATTATAAGAATGACTTAGGATTAAATGTATTGCCAATCAAAGCGATTTGGTCAGGGAAAAAGTATGATAAAAAACCTCTTATCCCGTGGACTGAATTACAAAGCAGAAAAGTCACCGACGCTGATATTAAGAATTGGTGGTCAACCTATCCCGATGCGGGGATAGCTGCCGTTGTCGGTTCTATATCTAACGGGGTGGTTGTTATTGATTGCGACTCTCAGCAATCAGTTGATGAAATGGAGCAACTACTTTCTGATAGCTTAGTTGTCCCTTGTGCAAAATCCATATCCGGTAAACGTCATTATTACTTCAAATCTGAAAAACCTATCCAGAAATGCGTTCGCTTTTATGGAGACATGGATTTGCAAGCAGAGAACTCTCTCATTACCTTGCCCCCGACTACCGGCAAAAATGGCGATTGCTATGAATGGATTGTCGAACCTCAATCCCAGTCCGATTTCCCTGCTATCCCTGCGAGCCTCAAGGCGAGCATATTAAATAATACTAACTTATTAAATAATACTATATTAAATAATACTATATTAAATAATACTAACTTATTATATAAGGGAACCACAGAACAACCACAAGACGCTAAAACCACAACTAACCACAACGACCACAACCGACCACAAATGTTCATTTTTGGGACTAGGGACAATGACCTATTTCACACAGCAAATTGCCTTGTAAAAGGTGGTATGCCTGATAGTGAGATAAGACAAGTGCTTGAAAAAATTATTCTTTCTTGGGGTGAAAATCCAGACGCAAAATGGATTGAAGCAAAAATTAAGTCAGCTTTAGACCGTGCTGAACGCCGTCAAAAAAACTGGATGGACGAAGTTAAAGAATTTGCAACGACCACAGACGGCTACTTTTCGACCACAGACTGCCACAAACAGCTACAAGCGACCACAACCGACCACAAGAAAGCAATTAATATGGCACTACTTAGGCTCAAAAGTGCCGGAATCATTGAGAAACACGGCGAAAAGAACGGTACTTACCGGATGATTCAGCAAGTTGAAGAAAACGTCATAGACCTATTCTCAGCCGAAACGACTTCCATCCCGTTGAGACTTCCTCTTGGAATTTCCGACCTCGTAAAAATCATGCCTAAGAACATAATCGTAGTTGCCGGAGAGTCCAATGCTGGCAAGACTGCCTTCCTTCTAAACCTGGCAATGGCGAATATGCACAGGCATAAAGTGTATTACTTTTCATCTGAAATGGGTGCTGTTGAGCTGAAAGAACGGGTACAGAACTACGACAAGATGGATTTTGGAGAATGGAAGAAATGCACCTTCATTGAGAGAGCAACGAATTTCGATTTAGCCATAAGACCGGACGGAATAAACATCATCGACTTTTTAGAGGTTCACGATGAGTTTTACAAGATTGGAGGGTTCATAAAAAAGATATTCGACAAGTTGGATAAAGGCGTTGCCATTATTGCTATACAGAAAAACCCTGGTAGGGATGAAGGTCTGGGCGGTGCAAGGTCGATTGAGAAAGCGAGACTGTATCTCAGTATGTCACCGGGGAAAATAAAAATCGTTAAAGCGAAGAACTGGATTAACTCAATGATAAACCCAAACGGAATGGTGATGGAGTATAAATTAGCTAAAGGAATTATTCTGAGGCCGCAGGGGGATTGGAAACGTGAATAAGAAATTATTTAAAGGCGTGTTTCAGTTAAAGAGGACAATTCTTGTCTTACATTGCATGGCAGTTAGTGAGGCAAAGGCGAGAATAAACTTTTGCGACCAGATCAGCACGAAGCACAACGTGAGCAGAATATCAGTTTTAGAACATTTCCCGAAAGGGGCGGAAAATTACTTAATTACGGAGGTCAAAGATGAGCGAGATTGAAGAAATCGAAAGACGGATTGAGTTGAAGGAACAGGAATTGTTTTTATTCGTAGCAAAGAAATACGAGGAAATTGTTGAGTTGAGGGAACAACTGAAAGAAAGGAAGCGAAATATCTCAAGAGAGAAGTTAAATCCAACATTAAAAGCAGCATAGGAGGGAACATGGAAGTAAAGACTACAGATTACGATGGTGTGAGATTGAGTGAGTACAACGGGAAATTCAGCATTGAGGCGTTGAAGGCGAGTAAGGACGATAAATTCTACCCGATATGGGCGAAGTATCGAAACGGAAAAGACTCATATCAGGAGAAGGATTGGCCGGTAAAGGTTGTCCTGGGAGACAAGGAGAAAGCCAAGACAACTTTGTTGAAGATGCTGGCTGAACTTGGCGAAGCAGACGTACCAGACAGTACCCCGTTTTAGGACTGAACAATGAACGAAAACATTTTAGTTTATCCCATTAACTATAAATCCCGCAAAGACGTAATCAAGATTAACCTGTGCAAGTTTTATTCAAAAGAATACAGTGAGAACCTAACACACTCACTCATTAACAGGCTAATCCCTATATTGTCGGAGTTTGGGAAATGAGACGCAAAGAAATCCAAGTTTTAATAGCCGTGATTCACATTGTTTCAAAGCGATACCCGAAAGACCAAGATGTGCAGTTGATATGTGATGCCTTTGAAAAAGTCCTTATGAAGCTAGAGGGAAAGAGTTGAGTAAAAATCAATACAAGGTTTACAAAATTACAGAGGGGCAAGTTGAACCACACTCACGACACAACGGATTTTTTTATGCACAGTTACAGTGTGACCTTTTAAAGCAGAAAGGCATTGCCTGTTGGATAATGTATCGGGATAGAATAGTTGACCACGATATTAAAAGGAAAATTCAGAAGAATGGGGTTTTAAATGAAATATAAATTAATCACGTTTAAGCAGTTTCAGTTTTTTTGCTTCAACGCAATCCACAATAAAGAAAAGGTAGAGTGTTGGCAAGTTTGCAAGCGAAAACCATGCAACGAAAAAAGATGCCCGTACTGGAATAAATTAGACTTTGGAGAAATTAAAAGGGGGAAAGTAACCGATGGGGAATTATAAAGATTTGCAAAGAGTTTTAAATGCGGCCTTATCACAGGCCAGTGAAGGGAAGGGTAAAGAGAGACACGCCAACGATGAGCCGTTTTCTGAACAGCTTATTTTTCAGATTGAAAAGTGGGTGCAGTCTTTTCAGTTAGGACAGGCAATCAAGAAGATTGTGGAAAGTCAAAGACTCCCGAAGGAACGGGCGCAAGCTGAACTGTTGGGGGCAATAAATTACATTGCGGCTCATTTTTTATCTTTGAACGGAGAGAAAGACCTTTTTGAAAAACATAAACGAGTCAAGAAGTCAGAGGTCGAGAAGTTCACAGTATTGCAACAACTCAAAGACATCACGGAAGGGAAGGAGATAGCATGAAGATTTATGTTTGGATGAATCAGTATAATGGAAGTTTGAGATTTATTGAGGAAGAAAGAGCAAAAACAACCGCTGCCGAACACGGCCATATTTTTTTAGGAGCAATTGATTTAGATATTCAGAAACCTAAAAAGACCGTGAAAAAAGAATTAGACCCCAGCCACGATTACTTATCTCTAACTCATTTTACGTGGGATCGGTTTTTTAAACTCAATGTTCCACCCAATGCTAAAAATATCAAAGTCACATACGAGGTCGAAGAATGATTTTTTTTATTCTTTTTACTTACACCCGGCAAAAACCTTTTCAATGCCACTTTATTAATTGAATGTCAAATCATACACACCCGAAGGAAAAACTCAATACAGGGCATTGTGAAGCGTCTGAGGCATACATCCAAAGGATAGCACGGCAAGCTGAACGCACAAAGCCAAGTGAAAGCTGGGAATGGGCGACAGATGACGAGGGATTATACTTTATAAAATCGGTAATTAAGAAGCATGGGAGCATTGAACAGGATGAAATGTAGTTCATGCCCCCAATGGAGAAAAGGAAGCGGCACGGAGCATTGTCTCAAATGTGAATTTTACCGACAAATCTGCCTGGAATCGGGGAAAAGGAAACAAATCAGTATGCAATCAGTACCGGAAATGATTTTAGATAACATCCCTTCACTACCAGATGAAATCAGAGCGATTGAGAAAATCCCACTTAAATATTCAACTCCGATTCTGCAAAAATTCTTCCTCAATGCGACATATGAGGAAATTGCCAAACATAATTCAGAGTCAATAGGAAATGTTAGGCGCAAAATACGCTTCGGGATTCGCTTAATTAGGAAAATAAAGGGGGACTAAGCCCCCTTGTGGTTTTCTTTTTTTTATTTTACCCTTGTCTGATATTACCAGCAAATTAAAATCATACAGAATATAAAGATTAAAACCATACCCGCCGCATCCGCACTCATAGAGTAGTATTGCCTTTTCATCAGCGCACCTCCTGAAAGCCGATCTCTACAGGTACGCCGCTTTTTTTAACGTGTTCAAGATATTGATTTAATGATACAGGTTTACTCCACTGGTTTAAATTATAATATTCCTCAATTTCTGCGAACTCCCCATAGATACATTCTAAAACGTTCTCAAGTTTCGATTTATCAAATCTTATAATCGGGATTTGTAAATCATTAAACACGCTTTTATCATACCCTTGTTTGTTAATTGCAGAGCAATTCCCGTTTTTATGATAATGGATCGTAAATAATCCCTTGTCATGACTTACCGTTCCAAATAATGGTTTGTAATTCATTTTTTTCTCCCTTTTCGTTTAATTTGTGTTATAAGTTAGTTGCCCTTGTCATCCTCTTTTTTTTCTTCCGGTTTTCCACCCTTCGGAATAGACCATCTAAATGATTTACACGCAGGGCAACTCTTTGCCCTTGTCTCTATCCGTGAAATCCATTCATGGCCGCATCTTAAACATTTATTCTTTTCCATTTTTTTTAATCTCCTTTCTATTTTATTCACTATCCCCGGGATGTTCCCGGGTGTGTGCCTGTTCCGTTCGCCGCGACGCTTCGGGTAATAAAAAAAGGCCACCCTTGCCCCTGTTGGGGTAGGTATGGCCCTTGCTGTGCCGGTTTCCCGGCGATGCGGTGGCTACGGTTCGGGGACTATTGCGACCCCGACCGTCCTCGCGGCCTTCCAAGTCGCCGCGAAATCTTTCCGGAGGCGATCTTCAAGCCGCCTTCGGATTTTTGTCAGGTCAAAATGACCTGAGTTGGCGGGCATTCCGTGTGTCCGCAATAACTTCTCCCGGTCGGCCTCGTCAAAGGTCACCCGGGTGATTTCCCCGCCGATTTCCTCGGCGAGGAAAAAAGTCCCTATTGAATTCTTAATTAATAATTTTTTCATAACTTCCTCCTATAAACTTATTATTATTAATATTAAAACAAAGATAACATAAAACGCCGTCGCATTTGCCATTAGTCGGGAGTTCATTAGTCTAAACATTTACGGCAGGTGTCCCAATTTTTACAGTCAGTATTCATTATATTATCCCTCGATTCTTCATATATTCTTCTATTTTTTGTTTCTCGATTCTTCTATTGTATTCTGCGACAAAGGCATCGTGATGCATAGGTAAATATCTATCAGGAAATTCAGCTTCTAAAATTTTCCTCTGTTCCCGTCTTTCATCTTTATTGTTTGTCATTCTCATTGTGTTTCCTCCTGTTGTATTTGATATTATAAAACACAGCAAATTAATTCTTGGTGCATAATGATTAACCTTGTGTGATTGTCTGAAACCTCAATTTTGAAATCTGCATTCAATCTGCATTTTAACTGATTTTCAGAGCATCCCTTGTTGTATGTCTTGATAATGTCCTTCGCTAATTCCCTTAAATCTTGAACTGAATATTTTGTTGTCATTGTTTTAATCCCCTTTCGTTGTATTTGATATTATATAGAGCATTATCCGTGCCAAAGATGAATATTATTAATAATAATATAATAATCATTAACAATCAAGCACTTAGATAATGTCACGAAAAACATATGCTAGGGAAAGCATAAGAAAAACCTGTTAATTCCGCCAAAACAAGGTTAAAAACACCATAAGTAAAACAAGCACTTACAGTATGTCATTAAGAGCATAAGAAGAATAAGCATTATAAATTAAATAGTTAGAAGATAGTGGTGAAAATGACCAACAAGGAATTGGCAATGGTGAAAATAGAATGGAATAAATAATGATAAAAACGGGCTAAAAATGCACCATATTAAAAAAATGTTTCTCAATGAAATTATATAGTTAATTGCAAGGATAAGGCGAAAAGAGACACACAAAAGCTCTATAAGAGATATAGGATAAAATCTCAGGTGCGCTGAAACTTATAACCCGGCGCACTAATCGAGCTGAGCAGACTGCAATAAGACTCAGCCTACTAGACAAAACAGAAACAACGCTGCGCTTCATTCTGATAATGCCTGAGACTATTAAGACTTAATATAGAGCAGTCATCACCCAAAATAACCCAAAAATACGGGTTAATTACTTACATAATAACTGATGACTAGAATCCATAACTAACAACTACCAACCAACAGGCAAGATGGCAACCGCTAAGCAAGCTAAGATCATAGACACCAAAACTAGACTCCCCCAGCTAACGACTAGGCAAGTAGCAAAGTTATGCGACACGGATCACGCTCACGTTGTTAAAGTCCTTAAAAAATATCAGATAAATAAAACTGACCTAGATAACTATAAGAATAATAAAGCTGATATATGGCAAGGATTAAGTCATAGACTATTATCAAACTTGACACCCGACCAGATTCAAAAAGCATCCGCCCTTCAACTGGTCACTGCCGCCGGTATTGCTGAGAGTAAATTCCAGGAGATGACCCAAGGCAAGACCGAGGCGATGCCGATGGTTATCATAAACAAGATCAGTGTCGGGCAAGTGGAGGCAACAGGCAAGCAAGGTGAAATAAAAGACGTGAATAATAGTCAAATATTATGCTCCACCACTACGGAAAACACCACCACTAAGTAAATTAACCACTTAGGAACGGCAGTAAGTTTACATAATACAGGATATAAGACACGATTCTTAAAACGGTGGAGGCAAACACCCGTTTTAGAGGGCAAAGTGGAGGAAGGAACACACGATAATTAGTGATATTAGTATGATAGGCTAAATAAATCATATACTTATATTCAAATTGAGTGAAATTGACATAAATCAGAGCAAAAATCGAGGGGAAATCGGGCAAGGCGAGAGGCAAGCGGGATGAATCAGCCAGGGGCAAGCGGCAAGGGGAATAAAATAAAATTACCTAATAGGCGAAAGGCCACCCCCTATGTCCCACACCCCCTATGGGTAAGCCATAGTCATACCCCGCACCAAGCTTAGTAAAACAAAGAGACCCTGTGTCCAGATCATATCGTAGAAGCCCGTTCATGGGTACTTGCAGTGGGAGTGAGAAGTGGGACAAGCGTAACGCCCATAGGAGACTAAGAAGGGGTGTTAAACGGTCTTTAGAGGGTGGTAGAGAGGTTCCGTTGTTAAGGGAAGTGAGTGATGTGTGGTTGTTTAACAAGGACGGAAAGACGGAGATTACGGATATAAGATGGATGCGGAAATAAGAACAAAGCCCGCCAATAAGAAGTACAGGGCGAATTACGATAAGATATTTA
>WBZY01000982.1_pt1 | contig 17354 bp, 12 predicted proteins | sample 5204191 | NCBI WGS metagenome assembly WBZY01 (sample SAMN12344363, study PRJNA552823) | activated sludge metagenome | biome: Activated sludge suspended growth; feature: Anammox Sidestream; material: Wastewater; isolation source: activated sludge from anammox sidestream of wastewater treatment...
TGCCCTGAGTTTCCAGCCAGCGATAAATCCTCTTCCCGTTCGCAACGTAGTCAATCGTTTCTTTGTAAGGCGGGACTCCTCCGGACGTCCGTCGTGCGGAAGGGTTTATTAGCTTGCCCTGTGAGCGGATCGTCCTGCCCTCCAGATACGCTAAAACCGTCCCTTCGCCTGCGTTATAGGCAGCAAGAACAGACTCCAAGCGCCAGTCAAAAAGCCGACCGAGATACTTCACATATCGAGCAGCCGCATGGATCGACGAGTTCGGTTCATACGGGTCGGCGAGACCGAATCGTGCGGCGGTTGCGGGAATAAACTGCATCAACCCTTGAGCGCGTCTGGGGCTAGTCAGCCACGGCCGGAACCTCGTCTCGTTGTATGCGATCGTCCAGAGGATATGCGGATCGACGCCTTCTTTCAGCGCCGCTTCCGTTATCGTTCGCTCGAAGAGCGCGGCTCGCGACAGTACATCCATTCTTGAAAGTGCGGTCCGCGTGAAAACGGTTCGGGTTTGAGAAGAGATCGCCAAGGGACTTACGAGAGATCCGAGTATCAAGAGAAGAGCAGCGATGTGATTTCGTTTTTGCATGACGCGACCGGATCGCAACCAACGTGCCAACCGCCTCACATGCGACGCGGCACAAGCCTTGCAAAGCGAGCCAAACCGTTGACGCTTCCCGAAGTCTAGCGAGGTGTCAGGAAAACCTTTTACGCGAGGACGAGAAATGAGGAAATCTATACGAACCATACGATACGCCGCGGCGCAGCTAGCTCCGGTCGCGGCCGTTCTGCTTTTTACAAACATCCTGTTTGCGCAAGGACCGATCTTCACCGGGGATGCGAGCAATCTTTCGAACATCATCCGCGAGTCACTGAAGCTGATGGCGATCGTTCTGTTCTGTCTCGGTGCGGTGGGTGTTGCCTGGGCGATCTACAACAAGATGACCGGGAAGGAATGGGGGAACCAGGCCTTCGGGTCTTTGCTTTCTTTTGCGTTCGGGACGATCGTCGCCGTCTTCTGGCAGCTTGCGCAAGGCCGGGCCGTCGGCGTCGATACCAATTTTTAGGAGGGCGATATGAGACGACGAGCGACCAGGCCCAACGTGTTCCGCGGCCTAAAGCGGTTCGGGGTTTATTCGACCGACTGGAAGTACATACTCGTGCCGACCGGTGTCGCATATCTGACGCCGTTCGTCTTCGGTCTCTGGTTTGGTTATGTACCGCTTGGTTTTCCTCTTGGCTTACTTACGTTCCTGATACTGCTCGGAACTTTCAACTACCTTCGCCTGAGCAAACCCGAATGCTGGCTCTCGCAGAAGTTCGACGCGGAGATCGATAGGTGGCAGTCGATCCGGCCCCCATTTCACACCGAGCTGGAACCAGCCGTCTGGGTAAATAAAACAAAAAAATAAATCATGGACACAGCAAACCTTTCATTCGCGCACGTAGTGATCTCGCTTTTCGGCAGTCTGTTTTCTGTTGGGCTGGCGCTTGTGGTCGGCTACCGGATCGTTCCGGCATTCAAGACCCACAAGGGACACTTAGCGGTTCATTCGAATCCGAACGCCGTCCCATATACAAAAACCGCCCGTCCGGGACGGCTGTTCCCGACCGAGATTGCCGGTCTCGACGGCAACATAATACGCTATCGAGATGGGAGCTACGGAAAAGCCTATGTCTTCGAACCCGCGAACAGTCTCTACATTGACGGAAACGTAACCGAACAACGCACCGAGGAACTCAAAACCATTCTCAAATTCGATAAGCCGAAGAACACGATCATCCAGTTTCGGTTCCTCAATTCGCCCGATACAGGAGAGGTGCTCCGGGATCATCTGCGTTCGCGCGATGCGGAATCGGCGGACCCGATCGCCGGTGTCCTTCACGCGACCAATCTTTCGCTTCATGAGGAAGCTATTCGGTCGGGCAACGTCATGCGGCAGACTTCAACCGTCTGGATACGCGTGCCGGTTCGGGACTCGGCCGATAAAGGGTTGCTTTCGTCCTTACTGCCTTCGCTTCTCCGGGACGTAAAGGAAAACGGGATCGCATATTTTTTACGCTCACCCTTCTTAAGAATAAGAAATCGCGAAAGTGAATTGTTGGTGAAACGGGAAATCCGAAGTGAAGCCGTGTGCAGATCGAAAGCGTCACGCGTTTTTCAGTCGTTCGAAGCAAACTTCCCGCGCAGCCTGCAGCTTCGGGAGATGAGCCGGCCGGAAGTTTTCGAGGTTCTTTTTATCAGTCACCGACGCGAGCATCGATCCGCGCCCATTCTGCGGAACTCTGCGTTCGTCGATATAAGGCGTTATCTGTGCAGTACAGAGATCGAAAGCGCGCGAGACCAATTCGTCCGGCACAATGGCACCCCCGTGAGTCTGGTCAGCCTGAAAACCCTTCCGAACGGCTTCGTGACCGCAGATGTTATGCGGTACCTGACGGCGACGCGAGCACTCGGATTTCCTCATGAAATCGTTGTGGATCTGATGACCACGGAAAAGCAGGTCGCGAAAAAGGACCTTCAAAAGCGCATCGACCGGATCGAGGGCAGCCGCAACACCTGGCTCGGATTTCGGAACTTGAAGAAGGACGCGATAGTCATCAAATCCGATCTGGAGAATCTTTTGGAGCAGGTCGAAAGCGATAACGAAGAGATCTGCAACCTCCGACTTAACGTGATTGTCTTTGCCGGACGCTCGAAAGGAGCAAAAGAGACGCGGAAGCAGCTTGAGTTACTGGACGAACGATGCGATGCCGTGGTGTCAGCTATCCGAAAAAAGATAGGTGCCGATGCGGTTCGTGAAGATGCTGTTCGTCAGCGAGCGCTCTATCCTCGGATTCTTGCGGGCGAACTATCAGCGAAGCGGACCGGTCAAGAGCTTACCGAAACCGCTGACTCGGTCATAGCCTTTGTTCCAACCGAGACGAGTTGGCGAGGCAGCAAAAGGCCGCACAGCATCTTTACCACTCCGAACGGACAGATGTTCGGCCTCGACCTGTACGACCGATCCTTGATCAAATCACCGACCGTGATCGTAACGGCCGCATCGGGTGAGGGAAAGTCGTTCCTCGCGTCGATGCTGATTACGGACATCCGTGCTCATCGCGGGAACGTAAAAGTGCGCGTGATGGACTACCGGTATTCGTTCAAGCCCATCTGTCGGCTATTCGGCGGAAGGCAGATAGAGTTCACCGAAAAAGATCCAAGACCGATCAATATCTGGAACTTTCCGGGCATCGAGCACGGCGTGCCTCCCACAAAAAGGCAGCTTGCGATGGTTCTGACCGACATCCTGATCCTGAGCAAAACGCCCAAGACGGATGCCATCACCAGTGCGATAGCTTCGACCGTTATCGATGAGGTCTACAAGATGGCTCTCGCTAGAAACGGTCACGGCCGACCGAAGTTCCAACCGACCCTCGGTCACTTCCTCGACATCCTGAAAAGCTATCACTGGAACGCGGGCGAAGAGAGGCAAGCCAACGAGCTTTACCTGAAGCTGAACATACATCGAAAAGACCCCTGGCTCAATGCTCCTACGCACCCCGAGTACGACGAACCATCAATGTTCGATGTTTTCGAGCTGTCGGGAATAAGCAGCCTAGACGAGAAAATCCGCGAGAGTGTCGGTTTCCGCATCAGCGCCCAGATCATGCAGGAGATCGGGGAGGAGAACGCTCAGAACCAGAAGACTCCGATTCTGTTCCTTTGCGACGAGATGCGTGAGATCAACCGGCACTTTCCAGCGATACAGGAGCTGATCGCCGAAGCGACCGTCACCGGGCGAAAGGAAGGTCTTGTTACGGTCCTGTTCTCGCAGGCTTATGAGCACTTCACGGGAACACCGGAGCAGCCGAACATCACAGGTATCGATCTGGTCAAAAACTCGGGCGTAAAGATGATCGGGAAACAGATCGGAGGCTTCGAGCGTCTCGCCGACGATTGCGAACTTGCTCCCGAGACCATTGCTGCTATTCGAGGGCTAAGAAACCAATACGGCCGTTACACACAATGGGTATTCGTCATCGGGAGCGGTGCGGACAAGATCGTACAGATGGCGGAGATACACCTTTCGCCCGCGATGCTGTGGGCGAACACAAACGACACGAACGAGGCGAACGCCCGGCGGCTTGTCGAGAACATTCGTCCGGATCTTCCACCGGAGATCGTCGTCTATTGGCTGGCCTCGAAATACCCCAACGGCTTGACCGCGATCGGGCTGACAGAAATTTCGCCATTGGATTTAAATGAACTTAGCGGCCTGGAGGTGACGGCATGAGCGGAATCAACGAAACGGTTAGACAAATGATCCTCGGAGTTGTTCTTTCATCGATCCTCATAGGCATCGATGTGCGCCCCGTTCACGCACAGTGGACCGTATTCGACCCGTCGCAATACGCACTCCAGGTCGCGAAGAAGATCGAGGAAGCCGCCCGCTGGGTGGAGACGATCAACCACTACGTACAGATGTACGAGAACGCCATTAAGCAATACGAAAAGATGGTCGAGAGCGTCACGAATCTTCGCGGGATCCTCGACAAGGTCGATGAGCAGATCATGCGGCACAAGCAGCTGATAACGACCTACGCCACGCTTGGGCGGCTTATCCGCGGCACGTTCGAGCTCAAGAAACGGATCGAGGCGACCATAACGAGCCAGATACACTCCGTCGTGAATATCGCCCGAAGATTGAAGAACGGCATCTTCGATATGGACGCGAACAAGCGGGACCTGGACGATTTTCTGCGCCATTCGATCGGCCGTAGTGCGGATGCACATCTGGCAAACCTCGAACGCCTCGCGAAACTCGACTCCGAGCTTGAGCGAATGCTCTTCGACCGAGAGAACATGCTTCTCGATCTCGCCAAACTCTACGAGGAACGGGAAAAGATCGCGGACGCGACACGGGCGATCTCCGCAAACCCCGACGCGAACCAAGACGGCGTCCAATCACTGATCGACCAGATGCTTGCCGTGAATCTGCGCATCACGACCGTCGAAGGTCAGCTCCGCGAGCTCGAAGCAAAGATCCAGGCGAAGTTTGTCGCGTACGGCTTGAAAGTCGAACAGATGACCGAGTTCGGCAAGGAGATCCGTCGCACCACGGAGATGATGACCGGGATCACCCGGGCTTCGGACGATTTCCTTCGCGAACTTGAACGCTATGAGATCTGGAATGACGACGTCTATCAAAGTCCACTTCCTTAACCCAGACATTTTTACGTCCAGATTCGGGGTCGAATAAAGCAATGAAATTCAAAAACACATTGAGCGGCACGGCTGCCGCACTCACGTTCCTGCTAGCGTCCTGCCTCTTCGCCTGCCTCTTTTCGACGACGGCGGCCGGTCAACAGCCGCCTCGTCCCCCTCGTCCTCCACGGGTCGAAGGGCAGACACCGATAGGAACGATGAACGGGCAGCCAGTAACGGCGAACGATCTAATACTGACGATCAATCCCGATTCTCCGTTCATGCCGCCGCTTGACGGAAGTCCGGCACCCGTCCTGCAGCAGTTCGAGAATCAGTACCCGGCGAACCCGACCGCAACGCCGCAGACTGTTCCGGTGATCCCGCCTAAACCCCCTGCACCGAGTTTCAGCGAGCAGATCACCAATCTAATGCGGACGGGGCAGGAATGGCTCTTCAGGTCGGTCCTGGACACGATCATCAGACCGCTGATGCCGATCCTGACTTTTCTTGCTTGGATTATCGCGAGCTTTGTGTTGATCGTGGCATTTGTCCGCCGCTTTCATGACAATCGCGGTATGGGGCCTGAGCAACTCGTCGCGTGGGGAGTTAGGACCATCGTCTTCATGGTTGTCATCGGTGCAAGTCCGTTTGTCATCGACGCTCTAACTGTCACCGGGAAATTCTTTGCGCGACCCATCCGCGGCTACAACAGCTCTCTCATTGCAGAGTTCGACGAGAAGATGAAGCAGTACGTCAAGAACAACTTCGCCGTGGAAGACCCGAACGAACTCCTAGCCGAGAGGCTTCCGAACGGTGAACCCGGACTCGTCGGCGTCATCACTGACAAGGAATCGTCCGTAAAGGACATCACAAGCGAGATGAACATCCTCGGTTGGGATATGCCGCGCATGTTCACGTTCATGGTAATTGGGCAGAACATCATCAAGTTCGGTGCGATCTTTTTGTCCGTTGCGGGATTGTTCATCCTCATCGGATTGAAACTCGCGGCTCCGGTCCTTTCGGCATTCGGGTTCGACGAGAAGTTCGCGAACCAGATCTTCTATCCGTTCTGCTGGGGAGTGGCCACATTCGCGCTCGCGTTTCCGATCGTAAAAGCGGTAACGCTCTATGTTTGCTACAGCATCGGTCTTCTCGCTCTCTCCGTCTACAACGGGGAAGCGTTGTTTTCGCTCGATCCGACGACCGCAATGATTATCACAAATAACAATTACGATCCCGCTTCGAGTGCTCTCATTGTTACTGCGCTGTTTTTCGTTTCGAGCCTTTGCTTCATTCTTGTTCCGTGGCTGAGCTATCGGGTCCTCCGGGGACAGGTTTACGAAGGAGTATCGCAGATCTCGATGGGATGGATGCTTTCTTCTTTAGGCACAGCTCTTGAAACATACGGTCTTGTTGCGGGAGCCGCTTTGCACCGTCAGGCGGAGAACACCCAGATACAGGGGATCTACAACGCGGAACAGGCCGCCGCTAAGAAGGCTCTCGAAGCCGCCAATCAATCGACTGAAGCCAGACTAGTGTCATCTGTCGCTGGCGTCGAAGGCGGCCTTGTCACAAGTCTCGGGCAGATCCGAGCAAATCAGGTGACGCAAACACTCCTTGCCGAGGCAAACAAGACATTCGGCATCGCGAGCAGTTCCGCGGCGACGCAGCGCGAGATCACGGGCACATTGGCCGAGGCGGAAGGCACACGCGAAGCTCGCAGCTTCGACGGAAAGAAGGAAGTCGAACTCCGGGGTCAGGGCAATCTTGAACGTTTCGGTATGAAGACATATGAATTCACGCCCGGCGGTTCCTCGATCGCCGGCACGTCGGTTCCGATTCGCAGCGGGCATGAATTGATCGATTGGGCAAGAGACAAGCATCCGATCCAGGAAGTGAATAAACTGATGGACTCGACCACGCGGGCAAACGTGTCCCTTCAGAACAACAATACGGATATTGTGGCCGATAAGAAGGTAGAGGCTTCCAATACTTACCAGGGCGACATCAACAGAGCCTATGAAACACAAGCGTCCCAGAACATCGCCGCGATAGATCGCGGAAGCGGAATCGCTGAATCGAGTAGCCGGCAAGGTGCCGGAATTCAGCTTTCAGGGATCCGACGTTCCGCAGACATGGAGAGGGTCGCCAACCAGTTGAACTTCGACGGCAGAACGGAAGCCGCATCGATAAACCAGACAGCGGCAACCGAGGCAGCAAGACTTCGGATGGTTTCGACCGTTGTGACCGGATTCTTCAGGGATATGGATCGGCGTTTGGAAGAAATGAAGCCGAAGTACTAAGATCGTCTGTGTAGATCTTGCCGTTACTTCGCAAACTAGCTTCTCGGTTTCTACGTCCGATCCTTCTAGGCGATAGATCATTCAAAATAATCGGCGAACACAGACAACTTGTGTTCGCCGATCAGCGTACATGATGCCGTCCGACTTACTTGCCGATCCTAGAGCAGGGATGCGGCCTGGTCGGAGCCGGAAAGTTCTCGGGTAGGGGTGTCGTGTCGATCGGGTGTAGTTTGACATCGAGTGAGTAAAGGAGCTGTTCAGCCTGCTTAGCGTAAGACGAACTGCTTTGAACAAGGTCGCAGAGTTGTCGGACTGCATTTTGATCCTGGCCTAAAGCCTTGTAAGTCAGCGCCAGCTTCCATGTAAGCTGCTTACCATAGGCCGTCGAGCCATAAGAATCAACAAAATCCCTCTGCATTTCCGCAAGCTCCGTTCCGGTTTTCCGTTCCCGGCGAGCACGCTCAAGATCGTTCTTAATAAAATTATAAGCCTCAAAATCGGTGCCTTGCGGGTTCTCAATTGTGATCGCCGCCGCGTTCGAGACTATCGTTTCACGGACCGACTCTTCGCCGTTGACTTTTGCATAGCTGAATCTGACCCGAACTTGATAGGTTCCGGGAAAGGGAAAAGCCTTTTCGAAGAGACTGACTCCTTCGATTACAGCTCCGGACTCGATGTTCTCTCCGGGACGGGTAACGGCTATCGGCGCAGCCATTGCAGCTATATTCATCATCCTTCCCTCGATTACTCGCTCACGTCCGCTTGCCGATTGAATTAACAAATCCATATCCGGACCTAGCGTGAACACACCTTGCCATTTTACTGGTGCAGTCGTCGGGTTCGAGAGACTGAATGAAAAAGGTATCGCTTCAAGCTGGACGTAAGAGCTCTTAGGTGTGGAGATCCTTAATGCCAGACCTTGAGATCCGCTCTGCGCCCTAGCCGAGCCGACCATCTCCGTCCCGGCAGTGCCAAACATCACGATGGCAGCGAGTACCGGAACACACGTTCTGTAAATGAATCGCTTAAACATTTTGTCCTCCTTATATGTTCGGTTCTCCCGGACTTCCGATTCTCCATCTGATAACGCCGACGTGACTTGGCGCCAGCAGAATACTGTTTCCCGCGGGAGTCATAATACCCCATCCGGCAGTATCCCCTCTAAGTCCCAACTGATGGCCGAGCTCGTGAGCACCAAGTCGATTCGTCCAATTATTAACGGATGAGCCTGCTGTTCGATCCAGATCCGTCATTCCTTCGATAAATAGAATAGAACCGATTGATCCGTTCCATACGTCAAAAGTGTCGTCGGCGTAATCGACGAGATCACGATTAATGTCCTCCGCTGGGGAGAAGCCTCCCCCGATAAAGCCTGGAATACCGATTTGATACGGGTCCCCATCTTCGTCAATAAGAAGTGGATTGATACCGCTTTGGTAGCCGATGGCAATGTATCCGACCCAAAAATCGTCCCGTTCGTAGGTTGTGCCGACGAGGTTCTTCGAATCGCGATACGGATTAAAGTAAGCCGCGAGGCTATCACCATCGAAATCATCCCTGTCGTTCTTTACTTGAAACGGCAAGTTAGTTTGATTGAAGCCCCGGTTCGCAGCCCAATCATAATCCGGTTGAAGATATGCAGCGGCAAAAACATTCTCGTCCGGGTTGGAACTAGGCCGAGCCAACGAAAACGTCCCGTCAAAACAATTCGGCTGAGTTCCTACGCATTGAGTCGCTACGCCATCGTCACCTCTCTGGACTCAACCACGCGGGCGAACGTGTCGCTCCAGAACAACAACACCGACATAGTTGCGGACAAAAAGATAGAAGCGTCAAACGATTATAAAGGCGACATCAATAATGCCTATGAAAAACAGGCGGCGGACACGGTCGGTGCTGTGAATACTGGGAGCGGGATCGCCGCATCGAGCACTCGCCAGGGAGCCGGAATTCAGCTTTCGGGAGTCCGAGGATCTGCTGTGATGGAGAAGGAAACGAATCAGTTGAACTTCGAAGAACGCACTGAGGCCGCTTCAAATAAACCAGGCAGCCGCGACTGAGGCCGCTCATCTTCGGATGATATCGACGTTCATGACCGGGTTCTTCAGGGACATGGATCGGAGATTGGAGGAAATGAAGCCGAAATACTAAGCTAGTCAGACTATCACAAAGTTTTCTAGATCTCGTGTTAAAACTTGACAAACCGAATGGAATTGGTGATAGAATACCTGTCACCAACTCCATTCGACTTTTTGAAATTCAATGAGTTTCAGTTCTCCTACAAGCTGTTCGCTGGATATCTCCTACCTAAATGGAGAGAGTCATCGAAGTTTGTTGGACGAATGGGGTGACACAAGGTTCAGATAAGAGTGAAGGCCGCGAGATTCTAGTAAAATCTTGCGGCCTTTTGGTTAAGTGCTTCTGCGGTTTTTGGACAACAGACGCGACCTAGCACCTCGCATTTTAGCGTAAACACCGCAGAACTTCAATTCTACCTCGGAAGAAGCCGGACCGTGCCGGTTGTCTCACGGTCTCCGCTTCTTCTGTACTCAGAAGGAGGCGCTAAATGCGGAAGAAATTATTGCTGGGTTTGCTCGCGCTGGTTTTATCGAGTGGCATTGCTGTTTTCGGTAGTACCCGCGGGCTTGTTGACAAGATCTTTGATTCGGTTCTCGAGGGATTTGCAGCTACATTCACGACAGACGAGCGTCGTGCTTGGGAAGTGGTTGCAAAAGCCGGACATTCCAAACGTTCTGCTAGAAGGGGGCAAACGGCTTCGAAAGAGGTACCTGAAAGCATGCTGTGGCACGTCACGTTCGATTTCACGCGAAAGCTGGAAACTAAAGCCGAGGAGTTGAATAGTCAGGGTAATGATGGTGGACTCTTCAGCAACTATTTCGTTCGGCAGGGTCCGCTTTCGGAATCGAACGATAAGGCCCTCAAGGAAATAGCCGCAGTCTACTTTGAGGAAATCAGACCTATCGAGGAGAGAGCCAAATCGATAATGGAAGCTTCGAAGAGCGGATCTGCCCTTCAAGGATTGTCCGCCCAGCTTGAGGATCTGAAAAGCCAGAAGGATACTGCCGCACTGCGAAATCGCGATTTGGTGAAGAGTCGCTTATCGGATAGTGAGTTCACCGCCTTGGTGCAGTTCTTGAAGACTGACTTTTCGGAGGGTTCTGTTTCGGGCATAATGATGCCATCCGGCGAGGCGGCCAAGTTCAGTCCCCAAGGAATCTTTTACGAAGGTTGGTCCTGGATCATTTGGGACGATGCTCAACAGCCACCACTCATCACTGGGTTCTCGGAGCTTTATTTCTACTATTTCGCTCCGGTCGCACCGTATGATCCGAGCTTGGACTCTTTCTTCGTAAATGTAACTGCACAGTCCCTGCTGAGCGCGGGATCGTCCGACGGATACCGGGACTGGTTTCCCGCCCAGGTCTACCACCCGGTGTTCCTCTCGGTCCGCGGTAACGAATACTGCACCCTGACCGATTTCTATGCGGTGCTATACGACGGTCCAATGATCATCGATGAGGTTTATTTGGATTCAAATGGTGCATGTCACATAGTAGGAGCCGCTCCGCCCACTCCGAGTCCAACGCCTACGCCGAACGTTGCAAGCGTGACATTGTCGCAGGTGAATCCGTCAACGGACCCGATAAGTCCAAATCCGGCTGTCGCTCCGCACAATCCGGGAACCGGCCAGAGGATCTTTCCCGACAAGGACTTCCCAAATGAAGACCCTAATCTCATCGACCGAAGACTCGTACGAGTCACTGCTATACTTTCGCAGCCGATCGCGAATGTTCCGGTTTACTTTCGAAATTTCGATCTCGATGACCCGGCTACCGACACGACAATTGATCCGAACGGAACGGCGGGGCATGACAACAACGGAACTCCCAACGCAGGCCAGTTGTTATTCGCCAATGGATGTGGTGCGAATGGGCCAAGTGTTTTCTGTCCGACGGATGCAAATGGGGTCGCTACCATCGAGTTTAGAGTTACTAGGCAGCCGGGCGACAATTTTGCCGTGGCAGCCAGCATCAGCCCGATCGCGGTCAACGGAGTGACGGTCAACGGTATCGAACTGGAAGACAGCGGAGGACAGCCCGTCGCTACGCAGAATTGTCCGACCCAAGCGATCTGTCGCAGTCAGATGCTAACAGTTTGGCGGCGCCTCCACGTTGAAGTCGACTCGATGGGCACGGCGACCCAGAACTTCGTGGTCGGTAATTCCGCGACTTTTGCTCGCATTCGCAGCTTCGGGCCGCCTGTAACGCTGAATGTAAACACGACCGATCCACTCGAAATAAACCGATTCGAGAACGGGCGAATCGTCGTTGCAGGTCGGCAACTGAGGGTCGTAAGCAATACCGCGACTTCAGTGACGGTCACCAATACTTTACCCCCAGGTACTCAAGTCATCGTTTCCGTGGGAGATCAATTTCAGCTCTACGATGATGATGACTTCGACAATGACAATGGAAACAGCGTGACCGGGGATACCGGCGAGGATATTGATCCGCCTGATCTCGGATACCTGCAGACTAGTGACATTCCGTGCGACGCTACGGTTCTAACGAACTGTAACATCTTCGCCCAAGCCTATGTAACCCCGGTTTATGATGTTACTACGGACGTCACAGACAATCATTTTTTCCAGACCAACGTTGATGAGCATACGGGGGACGCAATCAGAAGTCTCTTCACGGGATTTAATCAGCAAGCAACGGAGGCGAGCGAGGACTTTTGGACGGTTTACCTCTTGGGTGGGTATCAGTACACCATCGATCGGGATGAAGATCCGGAAACTGAAGCTCCGAACGTATTCGCGGGGGTTACCGACGTGCAGAACGGTATGGGATCCATTGTCTTTATGGAAACTAACGGGCCAAAGGAGTGTAACCTCACAGGCTCCTTCTGCATCATAGCGGATACCGCTGCTCACGAAATTGGACACCAAGCCAATGCAGATCACGGCGAGGGAGGAATCATGGATGGGTTGAGCAACAGCTTTTCGCCTACTTCCCTCAGTAGTATTAGGAATTCGACGCATCCGTAGGAGGAGAATGCAATGAAAAACAACGGATTAGTAGCTTGTTGTGTAGGATTGTGCTTTGTGGCAGTGGCGACGATCATGCTCGGGTACGGACAGATTTCTGCGGAAGTTAGTCCGAAGGGCGGTGATGGAATCGTCGTGAAGATCGACACTTCCAAGTCGAATTATGTTTTGGGAGAGCCGGTAGATCTTGTTTTTGAAGTCAAAAATATCGGACCCTCGAGTGTCCAGCTGGGCGGAGCTAATGTCGAGTCCGGATATCTCAAGATCTTTGTGGCTTCGACGGACGGGAAATTCAGACAGTATTCAAATTCGACCTGGGGCCTCGGCAAGGCTCCCAAAATAGCCTTCGGTGGTGGGGAGTCTCTTACGTCGAGTACATCGATTTTGTGGAACTTTAGTCCCCGGAAACGATTCAGCAACTTGGACAAGTTGAAGGATACCCATCTTTTTTCGGATTTCGCGTTTCCGGACGCAGGCAGGTATTTGGTCAAGGCTGTCCTAATTGTTCCAGGGGAAGTTGAAAGCAGAGTTGAGTCTGAAGCCATTGAGGTCAACCTCGATGTACCGAGCGGCAACGACCTCGCTGTTTGGAAGGCAATGAAACAAAATTCTGAGATTGCCTTCTTTATTCAGAACGGAAGCTTTACAACTACTGACAAGCAGAGTAGAGAGGATCTGTTAGCCCAGATAAGACAGCTCGTTCAAAACAATCCAAATAGTCATGTGGCCCGTACGCTTCAGGACAATTTGGAGAAATACCGCCTTGCCGAGGAAAAAAGAGCCAACTTGCAGTGACTTCAGAAAAGGGGCTACGGCGTTTTGACGAAGCAAGAATCTCAGATGGTTAGCTCTGAATGAAATGTGCTTTGCCGGGGGCGCTTATCTAGGTAAGCGTCCCATTTTTATCTAATGAGGCTGAAGATTCCATGGCCCCCAACCCTGGGACGGACAGGTGCTCTTGAGCCGGTTCACAGCAGTTTCCATAAGACGAATCAGGGGCCTATACACGTTGTGTGCTAGGGGGTATCGACATGAAGGCGATAAAAATATTATCCACATGCGTGATGGCGGTTCTACTTTCGGTCTATTGTGTGGGCCAAGGTGAGAGTGTGGACAGCCGGCTGACGCTTAACGACGGGTTGGTGCTACAGGGAGTTACAAAGCAGCCGACATATGTATTGGGTGAGCCGGTTCGAATCCAAATTTCGTTTGCCAATAATGGTCAGACAAAAAGGTTAGTGCCGAGCGAAGGAGTTGAAGCTGGAAGCCTGAAAATCTTTGTAGCCAATAAAGAAAATGGAGAATACAAAGAATATCGAACGGCCGGTTGGGGAACCGAAAGAGGGCGGCCACTCGATCTGGAACCCGGCGCTAAGCATCACTATCCCGAAGCAACCATTCTTTGGAATGGCAAACCTAAGCTCAATCACTTCAGTGACGTGGAGTTGAACGAAGCTCTGCGAGGCAGAATCGCGACCAAATACGCATTTCAGGAGCCTGGTGTCTATTTTATCAAGGGACGTTCTTTCGTAGGAGAGAATTTTCAGCCGGTCGAGTCGGAACCAATTCGCATTGAGATTCTGAAACCAGGAGGCCCGGACTTGGCGGTATGGATCCGTATCAAAGGCAACATGGAAATAGCCTATTTGATGCAGAGAAGTTCCTTCAATACCGAGGATCCGAGCAAGAAGCACGACCTTATCTCAGAGATCGAACAGATTCTGTCGGACTACCCGAATAGTGTCTATTCTAGTTATCTGCGGCCCAACTTGGAAAAATTCAAGGCAGACGAAGTGAGGCGAAAGGAAATGCTGAAAAAGGCAAACAGTCCAACAGGATTAGCGGTTGGATTGCCTCTTGCTGCTGATAAGGACGCTTGCGACAAACAAGCGTCCTTTCTTCAGACTCGCGTCAGAGGAGCGTTCTGGAACCCGCCCGATATATCTCCTTTCCCTCAGTATAGCCAACTGACGTCACCCAGTGCGGAAAAACATGCGGCGGGCGCGAGATTGAGGAATATAGGATTCTAGAAGAGATGATTGCGACGGGCTACAGGCGGGTCACAAAAAGGCGTCCGTGCGGCATCTGCGGAAAACCCGACTGGTGTAGCACGACCGCGACGGAAACTATATCGTTCTGCGCTCGTTCCACTCTGAATGCCGACCGGATCAGCAAGTATGGATGGGGCGTCTATTATCACGATGGATACTGCTCCGGTTTCGATCTCAATCTCCAACCAACCTTTGATCGGTTTCGGACACGGAAGAGGATAAAGATTTCAAAAGCTTTTGCTCCGCCTGCTATTCTAGATAGAGTCTATCGAAAACTGATTGAACTATCTCCGGCGTCCTCCAACTATGAGATCGTGAACGGACAGGCTGGTTTGCTGGGGAGAGGGATAGATGGTCTTTCTCAGTACGGAACGCTTCCCAAACTTGCAAACGAACGACGAGTTTTGACCGAGCGGCTCGTAGAGGCGTTGTCGAAGGAAGGTATTCGTTTACTTGCAGGGATTCCGGGATTTTGGCGAGATGCGAATGACCGGTTGCGGCTTTGGAGCGAGCATGATTCATTTGACGACTTGATGCTTATACCGTTCGTCGGGCCTGATAAATTGATACGAGCCTGCCAGATTCGCTTCATGCGATGTATCCCTAGCAAATCGGGGCGTTACGTCTGGCTATCATCATTGAAGGAAAAAGACGGATGCGGCCCAGGTGCTCCCTTGCATCACGTCGATCCCTCTTCACGGTCCGCCGGAACCGTTCTCGTTACCGAAGGAGCATTAAAGGCCGCAACCGCTCAAAGGCTTTTACCGGACAGATATGTGGTTGGAAACAGCGGGGTTGCTACATCACATCGAGAGATCATCGAAACTGCTCGCGGAAAGGCACTGGAGATCGCTTTCGATAACGACAGCTTTACGAATCCCCATGTCGCCAGAGCCCTCGCGGCCTTACTGCGTTCGCGGTCAGCCGACCAAAGGTCATTCGCCTACGACCATGCGGTAACCATCCTGTCCTGGGACAGAAGCGTGAAAGGGCTCGACGAGGCCTTGCTTTCGAGCCGTAAACTGAGTTCGCTGACCGTAGCGGAATGGCTAAACGACCTTACAACGGAATGTCGGGAGCAAGTGAACAGACAACTGTCTCCTTTGTAGGCAATAAACAGGGGGCGGGCAGAAAGTATGATGCGCCAGCCTGCCTCCAAACGATCGAGCAATCCTTTTGATCTCATCAAACAGATCGCCACGATCATCGATTCGGGGAAGCAGCTAAATAATCGTGAGCTGCTAACGAATTGTCGGGATGCCGGAGTCGATAGCTTCGCGATCGATCCTCATCTATGTCATGAGATCGCGGAAACAGCAATTAACTACCTCATAGCGACAAAGTACGGGAATCCACTGTTGTCTTCGCACGATCCCCACAGAGCGTGCGCCGAAATACTTAGACCGCTGCAGCAAAGCCTGCCGACCCAATCGTGGCGGAGTACAACCCAGGTTACTTATCAGCAGTTTTCCACTCCGGCACCAATCGCATACTTTGCGGCATACCTGATGAATTTAAGCGGCCGCGACACGGTGCTTGAACCGTCCTGTGGCACGGGCAGTCTTGCCGTGTGGGCACGTGCGGCGGGAGCGACCGTCCTGACAAATGAGATAGATCCCCGGAGGCGGCAACTGGCCGGACTTATCGGTTTCGACCCGACCGGTCATGATGCCGAATTCATCGATGATTTCTTGCCGGAGAGCATTGTCCCGAATGTTGTTTTGATCAATCCACCATTTTCTTCAAGCGGTGGCCGAGTGAAGCGGAACGGGAATAAGTTTGGGTTTCGGCACGTCGAGTCCGCTCTTCGGCGTCTTGCAGCCGGCGGCCGGTTCGCGGTCATCCTCGGCGAAGGAGGATCGCCCGGAACCATTTCGGGGAAGCGGTTCTGGGATTCGGCCTCGCCAGCCATTCGAGTTACCAGATCCATCAGCCTTCCCGGCCGGGAATTTTACCGCAACGGAACAACGGTGGGCGTAACTTTGATCCTCGGTCGTAAATCTTCAGCCGATCAGCAGGAAGGCGATGCCCAGTGTAGCCTCGTGCCGCAGAGCTTCGACAGCGTCGAAGAAGCCTTCGAGACGATCGAATCCTAATAAACATGAATTACCAGCAACTTCACGAGGCCGTCAAAAACGGCTCGATCATCGGCGCCGTAGATACCAACGGCAAGAAAGATCGATTCTTTATTTCCGATGGCGGCAGCTTGTGCCGGTTCAAACCACGCAGCAGCCGACGCGGATACCCGGTGTACGAATCGGAACTCGCACGTTACTCGAAATTCGTACCTTCCAAGCCTCAACAGACCGGCGAAGGAAGACTCCGCAAAGAATATCGACTCATCGAAAAGTATAAGCGGATGGCCGGCGAGGCGAGCTTTTCGAATCCATTTATTCGCGACTGTCTTGCACTTCCGGGTTTCGGTGCGTGGAGAACTGATCTTGTCGAGCCGAATTCCTGGGAGAAGGATAAGGAACCGCGTCCGAAGACACTTTACGAACTGCACATAACAACCGGGACCAATATCGACGGTAAGGTGATCTCGCTGAACCGGATCGCTAAAAAGTATCCGCGTGATATCGAGCGCCTTCGCGAATCCATCCGTAACAGGACAGCCGGTACGTTCATAACGGGTCGCTGGGCGAAGTTCTCCGGATACGACATATCGATCGAAACCGATTTTGACACCGTAACCGGAGACTTTCGCGGCTTCTTGTCGCTGGAATACGCAGGCTGCGGCA